>Ga0208034_1000199_pt1 | contig 55830 bp, 44 predicted proteins | sample June2015DPH_8_10_FD_184699 | JGI IMG/M metagenome (GOLD analysis project Ga0208034, IMG submission 184699) | Peatland microbial communities from SPRUCE experiment site at the Marcell Experimental Forest, Minnesota, USA - June2015DPH_8_100... | ecosystem: Environmental > Terrestrial > Soil >...
CCGGCGAAGGATCGGATCCACCAATTCCCACTGTTCATCTGTCAGTTCCCAACGGCCTGCCATTCAAGTCCGCGGAGACGCCTTGAGCACATCCAGTTTTGCAGATTCCGCCAACCAAAATGTTTATAAGATGGGTTCTAGTAAGGTGGAGACCGAGCCTGAAGAGTGTCTTTCTGGTCGACTCTGACCGCTGGTGTTTTTGATTGCTGGGTGAGGGTAAGCACTAATTGGAATTGGGTGCCAGGAAGGTCGTTGAATGGCAGGTGAGGAGGTAACTGTCGATGGAGGGTAAGCCGAAGAGTTTGGGCCGGGCGTATTTAGTTGGCAAGTTGCGCAAGCGGGGTCTGTCCCGTCGGGATTCTGTTCGAATTCTCAACTTTGTTTTACGCGAGATGGCACAGGCACTCAAGCGGGACGAGCCTGTTGAGTTCCCCCTCGGGGCTTTGCGCCGTGTTCGCCACCAGCGCTCGAAGAAGCGGGGCTGGTTCCTGGGAAAGATCACGACCATATACAAGAGGCCGTATACGGTCAAACATGAGCTCGACGAAAAGGGTTGCAAGCTGCTTAACGAGATGAAATAGGAGAGCAGCCCACCGTGAACGGCCGTGGCGCCCAGGTAGGTGGTCTTCTGGGGTCCCCAGCCTCATAAACCTGGTATGGAAGTCGCTATGGAATGGTACAGAAACCTGGTTAGTAACTCGCAGTGGTCTGCGAAACCGGATTTTATGGAGTAAAGCGTTATACCAGTTGCCGGGTCTAAATCTCCTCAAATACCTAAAGCTGGTATATAAGTCATTGTCGTTTACTAAACCTGGTATGTAACTCATTGTCCTTCGTTGGGGAACACGTGTCCCCACCCATTGTATGTGGTTGTCCCAACCGTGAGTTTGCCACTTTCGAGACCCATACGGGCTAAAGTAACCCCTCATTGGTTGCCTCCCAGACGGCAGTCGTTTCGGCGGTCGGCTAGGGCTGGGCGGCGGGCCGTGTCCGGTTTCATCCATATATATGGATGGCGAGGTTATTCCAGTTCTGGACTAGGTGTCTCCCAAAGCGCCCGAAGAGGCCGTTGCCGACTATTCAGCCGTTGCGTCGCTCGGCGGACACTTCTGCGTTTCCCGATACCTATCTTCAAAGGGGCATCTAAATCCGGTTCAATGAGTACATCGGCCTGTTCTCGTCAACTGACATCCCTATCGGTCAACACAAGTCAACTCAGCGTTACGAGCGTGACTTAACCAGTTGCATGAATCTCATGCTTGATATCGAGCAACAGAAATGCGGTGCAATGGATCGAAGGTCCCAGTGATCTGCAAGCTCGTCGAAAAGGCAATCGCAGACTGCCGACCATAGGTGGAAAACGATGCGGCCAGCTCACAAGTTTCGTCTCGGGGCGTATCGACTCAGATCCTTCGGAGAAATCCCCGTTCTGCCGTCGGCAAACGAAGATGGAGCATCTCCCAAATTGGGAGACCAAACCCCACTGGCATAAATATGCCTGTTAAGAAGGTGGTTGGATCGGTAGCTCAGGTTGGCAACCAGGACGACCGACAACGTTCTGGGGCTGCGCGTTTTCGTGGCTAGCCGCAGCATCCGCCGAAGAATCTGCGCATACGAGTAAAACCGACCGTTGAACCCGTTTACCTCCTCCACGAGTTCCGCCCAGGTAAGGTGCGTGTAGCTGGCCACCGGATAAGTCAGAGTGTAGTACTTCCAATCCTGTGGGTAATCGTTCAACCGGATCCTGCCTTCGCGCTCCATTTGAGCGTAGAGCTTGGTTCCCGGAAGCGGAGTGAGGATCAGAACATTGGCGGCGTCAATGCCGTATTCCTTGGCCGCGCAAGCGATTGTCTCGCCGATCCCTCGCTGGTCCGTGTCGATCCCTATGATGAAAGAGCCCACAACGCATATGCCGTGCCGTTGAATCCGCCGGACGGACTCGCGGAAATCTCTCCCCTTCTGGAGGTTGAACTTCTTGCCTAAGGCCATCAAACCTTCCACGGTGGGGGATTCGAACCCGATGAACACGCCTTGGCATCCCGAACGCGCGGCCAGCTTCAGCAGTTCGTCATCGTCGGCGAAGTTCATCGTCGCCTGGCAGATCCAAGGCCGGGTCAGTCCCTCTTGAATCATCGCCTGGAAGAGATCCTTGGAGTATGCGAGATGGTCTTCGCGAGTGCCAATGAGGTTGTCGTCTACAAACAGGATGACTTTTTCCCGGACCTGTCGCAGCTCTCGAATGACATCATCGATGGGCCGGTGGCGGTACGTGCCTCCATTGAACGCGGTAACGCTGCAGAAGATGCAATTCAAAGGGCAACCACGCGTGGTTTGTACTGAGCCGAGGTAGTACCGTCCGCCAAGCAGGTCGTGGCGAGCAGGCGGGATTGAATCCATGGCGCTGATGCCGCCTTCATACACCCTGCGCAGGGCATGGTTGCGCGCATCCACCAAAACCTGCCCCCATACCGATTCCGCCTCTCCCGTCACCACCGCATCCACATGCTCCAGCGCCTCATCTCGACAGAATGTGGCATGAATGCCTCCCATCACCACGGGCACTCCCGTCGCGCGGTACAGTGCTGCCACTTCGTAGGCCCGCGGCGCTTGAGAAGTGAAGGCCGTTATACCGACGAGATCAGGTTTGGGCAGACGTCCGTAATCGGGATGGCCCAGGTTCTCGTCGATCAGTGTCACCTCCCAGTCCGGCGGCGTCAGTCCTGCCACCACAAGGAGCCCGAGCGGTTTCCACACTCGATACTTGTTCAGGCGGTTCCAATGAACGTTGTTCAGGCTGACGACCGGATTGTCGGGATTAACAAGATAGAGTCGCATCTCTTTCGTCCCCGGTCTACTGCTCCATTCGCTTGCTGCAATTTGGTGTCTCGTTCTTCCACGTGGCTCTCCCGGGCGGCAATAAGGATACACCGAACTCTGTCCCCCTTGCTGGCGACTGTTATCGCCAGTTGAGTACAAGTTCCAATCTTCGCCTACCTCTGACAAGAAACTGACCGAGCGGTCATAGTCAAGAGCAAAATGGAAGCGAGACGTGAAGATTCATTCCCCTCGCTTCGGGATGACAAACAAATGGGAGGAGGCGATAAGCCTCCTCCCTTTTCTCTTGCTGACCATTCGCCACTGACGATATCGGGCGATGGTTTCTATGCGACCTTGCTGAGAACCTTGGCTTCGAGGACCTTGTCGGTGCCAACAGTCACCTTGATCTGTTTGGGCTTGGCTTCGGCCTTCTTGGCAAGGTTAATCTTCAGCACGCCCTTGTCGTATTGAGCGCTCACCTGACCGAGATCCACGGAACTGGGCAGCGTGAACGACCTGGTGAACTCTCCGTACTGCCGCTCGACGCGACGGAAGTTCTCCTCTTTCTCTTCCTTCTCGATCTTGCGCTCGCCATGGACGGTGAGGGTGGTGTTCTCAATACGGACATCAATGTCCTTTTCGTCGATGCCCGGAACTTCAAGCTTCAACGTAATGTTGTGCTCGTCTTCGTAGATGTCCACCGGCGGTGCATAGCTGGTGGTAGTTAATGCTTCTTCCGGAACTTCGGGGCTATACGACTCACGGAAAAGACGGTTCATACGGTTGATGCGGTCTTGCATGGCGGAAAACTCACGCATAGGCTCCCAACGGGTCAATAGGGTCATAACGCAGTTCCTCCTTTGAGGAATCTAAGGGGGGAAAAGCTTCAGATGGGCTGACTTAGTTCAGGGAACCTGAAAGAGTAAGAAGAGAAAGCTTGCTCAATTACGACGCTAGGCTTATGCGCTGCTGTTGTCAACCTGTGGTTCGCCAAAATGGCGATCTGCTCTCGAATCAGGCGGATGGATTTGATCTATCCAGTTTGATCAGTTTGGTACTCTCGGTTTAAGCCAAATCGACGAGTCACTCACCGAAGTCGGATAAGTCCTCAAAAGTCGGCTTGGCTTCAGCGAACTGGCTGTCGGGGGCGATTCAAAAGGCGCTTGTCACCAACCTGACGTCGTGACAAACGCGGTGCGGTGCAACAAGACCGCTGCGCTGGAGCTCGCCGGCAGTTGGGGAGTATTGACGCTTGAACTCTGGTCGGGAGAAGTCCGGCATCCGTATATATTGATGCCGAGGTTATTCCTGTTCTGGACTAGTTGCCTCACCTGGCCGTCAAAATACTGCATACTGCAGCATCTCCTCGCTCACCCGCCCAATGGCACCCTTCGTTGGCGCTGGCGTTTCAGCCATCTCCTCGGTTCCCGACGCCTGACAGGATTTGGATTATACTTTAGGCGATTTTGAGTGGGCTGCGGGCAAGAAGGGTGTATTCCCGTGAAAGCAGCGCCTCTGTCGCGGTCGCGGAAGGCGAACTTCGCGGGTTTCGAAGGACAATCGCTTACCTCGAGAGGGGGCAGGAGCTTATGTTCGGAGTTCTCCATTTTGTGGTGCTTCTTGCGTCGTCGCACATGGGGATGGGAGGCGGTCAAGTGCGGGCCGCTGTGATTCCTGCCCAGACCGCGGTGGAGATTGAACTGCTGGAGACTGTTTCGTCGGAGAGCCTGCATGTGGGCCAACCGGTGCGGTTCAAGGTGGTGACGCCCGTAATGGTAGGGGGGACCACGGTGATTGCCGCCGGAACACCCGTTGAAGGCGAGGTGCGCGCTGGGCATGCATCGGGAGCGTGGCAGCGGGCCGGGTGGTTCGACCTGGGACTGAAGCCGCTCTTACTGGCGGACGGCACGAGGGTGACGCTGGATTTTCAACGCCCCAAAGTGCGCGGAGTGAAGGCCGAGCAGACGGGCGCGGCGATTGTCGGGGGCGTCGGCCTGGCCTATTACTTTCCGCTGATTCCTGTGGTTCTGATTGAGAGCGCAAAGCACGGCAAGCCCTACAATATACGCGCGGGCGAGCGGTATCTGGTGCAGGTGATTGCAAGCGAGCCGCCAACACCGGCCGTCGAGCCAGTGAAGGAGCCGCAGACGGCTACGGAGCCGGCGAAACCTCAGCCTTCTCCGCAATGATGAAAAAACCTCCCACGATCCATCCCACGTGTGCGGCAAAGTTGATGGGAGCAAAGCCGTCGCGGTCGCAGTCGTCGATGAATTGCTGCACGGAGGCTTCGCTGGAGGCATCGCCTACACAGTAGGAGAAAACACCGGAGTGTTTGAGCGGCCGCTCAACGAGGCCAGGTGGCCAGTCGAGTGATTTGGGAAGGACGCGGAAGCCCTCTTTGCCGAGTGCGTTGAGGTCGTGTTCGAGCTGTTCAGAATTCTTGACATCGAATGAGCGGTATTCAAAGGGTCCTCCACAGGAAGCGTCGCACTCTTCCATGGAAACCGCCCTGCCACCCTCGTAGGAGATCTCGCTGGTGCGATAACGGTATCCCTGCGCCGCTAACTCGGAGATGTTCTTCATGAGATTGTGTGCACGCAAGGCGTCGAGTTCGCGCGTGTGCCGGGGATGTTCAGGTGGTGGGGAGCCTATCTCATGCATATAGACAAGCCTCACATCCCGGCGAGTCATGCCAACCCGCGTGAATCCATCCTGCTCAAGTGACTCCAGGGAGTGGGCGCGCGATTTAACCGTGACGCCCTCGAGGAGGCGGTACTCATAGTTGCGTGGATGGGGTTGTTTCTCGAGGAACTCAGTGTCGGCAAGCCAGCCGTATCCGAGAGCGCCCTGCTGATCAAGAGCATTGAGAAAGGCGTTCGTGCCGGTGGGTTGTGGGCTGGGCATATAGCGCCAGGTGTCGGGTGGAGTTGCGTCGAGGCGCATGACGACGAAGCGCGATGTGAGCAGGATTCTGTAACCCTGATCCGCAGCCTGGTTGATGGCTGTAATGGCTTCCAGCCGAGGATAGCCGTTGAGAACCTTGTACCGAGGCAGAGGAGAGTTTTGCGCGACGAGGATGGAGAAAGTGAGCAGAAGGAGAGCAGAGGTAATGGTTCTTTTCACGTCTGAATCCTCCGCGCTGCCGGGTGAGAATTCACTTAGTCGATGGAAACCCCCGGTGGCGGTAATTCTATACCGAAACCGTCGGGTCGAAGGAAATCCCCTCATCACCGAATATTGTGACGGAGCCCCTTGTGCCGTAATGAGTACGCGGCGGTATACTGCTCAGCAAATTTGCGAGCGTACCTTATATGAGCATGCACAAAGGACTACCGTGCCTGTTGCTTATGGCACTCACCTTCCCAATTCAATCACAAGATAAAGCATCAGTTTCCGGCGGCGGAGCAGCCGTCTATATGGTTGCCTACCGAACTTCGGCGCACGTGCGCACTTCAAAACCGGAGGGCTTTCACTCTGCCGCGAATGACCTGCTGGGTTTTCTGAAGGAGAACCTCGGGGTGAACCTGCATTCTTGGTTCGGTTCCGGCTGAGACGGCCTCAGCCTTACCATGATCGGCAAGCTGGTTGAAGAAAGCAGCCGCCATCTGCGAGCGACCTGCGTAATGAACACAGGCAAGAATGACCTTGACCATCGTTTCTCTTCCTGCGCTTATTGTTTTCCGATGTTGTCGATCTCCTGCTGCAAGGCAAAGGTACCGAGGGTTGCCGAAGGTAGGCAGAGAAAGAGGCTGATGCGGCGGTCGAGTACGGAGGACGGCCGGGACGGCTGCCGGAACCTCAAGTGAAGGCACCGAGCCGCCGCCGTAGTCGCCTTTACCCCTGAATTGAACGACACGGTCTCGAGTGCGCCGTCCCAGACTCCTGTGTAGCCTAGATTACCTTCACCCGGAGCTTTACGAAGCTGCGATTACTGGCGGACTGGAGCTGCCGGAGTGACAGGAGCCTTCATCTTCGATGCACCAGCCCTCTTTGCGGAGACAGCCTTCTTAGCTGGAGCAGACTGCTTTGCAACCTTTGCCGAAGCGGCTTTCTTCGCAGCCTTCCGCACCTTCGCCCACCGGGCTTTTTGGGCGGCTGCGATCTTGGCGCGCGCTCCCGCACTTAAGGTGCGCTTCTTCTTGCTCTTTGCACGTAACCCAACAGTGGGGGCTTTATTCGCGGTTGACGCCACAGAGGAGCTAGACGCCGCTTTCTTCGCGGCCTTCTTGGATTTCGCCCAACGAGCCCTTTGGGCGGCGGCGATCCTCTCCCGCGCCTCGGCGCTCAACGTGCGCCTTGGTCTGGTCTTGCGGGCCAAGCTGCTCTTGGCTAATTGACCCGGCTTCCGCATCTCGGTAGTGCTAATGCCGGCTAGCAACGCTTTTACCTGTTGCAGCTTGGATATATCAGCATCGATCTCAACAACGATGTCCTGTATTCTCATGAACCCTCCGGCATTGAGGATAACCCAGCGGCTGAATTCCAGTGCATGCTTGGGTTGAAGACTCAAGCAAAGAACTGTTCACCTCAACTGGTCTAAGCTTCCTATTTTTCCGGTGATTCATCCTGTCCTGGACCAGGTCTCTCCCTGGTCAACAACAAAGAACATCTCGCGCGCGCGAAGGTTTGGCCGCAATCGCTAGCTCAACTAATCGGAGGACCGCTACGGTTTCCTCGACTTCAGCTTGATCATCTTGCCATCCACAGCGAACCTTCCGTACCCGTGATGGTGGATGGTCTTCGGATGCTTCTGCGCCGGATCGGTCCAGGCTTTGAGTACTTTCAAGATGAAGAGGTTGAACTCGTTGACGAACCGGGTATCGACGCTTAACGGATCCGGGCCCGAGCAGGAAGACCTGGGAAGAGTGGACCACCTGCCAAAGAGGGGTAACCAATCGATGACCCAGCCGGAGGAGGCGCGCCGGTAGCCGCCTACAATCTGATAAATGGCCTGGGAACCTGACCAGATACGTGTCGAGGATGATGCCGTGGCCACCCGGGGTGGCGGGAGTGGTGCCTCCGCCGGCGCCGTGGGAATCCCGCTTGGCTGTGCCGTTTCTGCGTTGCCCGTGCTTTCTAAAGTTTCCCGGAAGTTGAGTACTAGATTTCCGGGGACGACATGCAGCGGGAGATTACAGTTAGCGACTACGAGCGGGTACACTAACACTCGCGCTGGCACAAGACATCGGGCAGACCAGCGACTGGACCGCGAAATAAGGCTTTAATGAAGTTTGGCGTTGCCATGCTCAGCCCCATCATGCGCGCCGGGCATGGCAACGGACAGATCTTCTATCCTACGACCACTGCAGGGTGTAGAGGGAGTCGGCAGCCAGGTCGAGATCCAAGGCACTGGTTCCAAGCACCAGCTGGGTCCGCGTCTGCTGGCCGGTATTGGCCAACACCACTACGTAGCTCCCGTCTGGATTGCGGAAACCCACGTGCGACACGTTGCTCTTCGAGGTCTGTGCCGCGCTGTCGCCCAGGCCATCCGTCTGAAAGACCTTGGCGCCTCGCCGCACGTGCTTGGAATAGTGGGCAAAGGTCCAGAAGCGGCCGCTGCGCTCAATCTTGTGCGTATCGTTCCACACCGTGATAACGCCGGCCCCTCCCCCTGTCCGCGGTATGTAATGCTCCTCGGGATCGTGATGACCAATATAAGGAGTCCCGTTTTCGTCGAGCGCGAGGTTCCACTCGGTAATCGATTTGGCCCAGTTTCTCATCACGCTATTGGCCCACTCGCCCCACTCGGCCCAGTTGGTCATCGGATCGGTGCGCGGAGCGCCCGGCTCATGCATCGGTCCGCCTTCGGTAAAGTAGGCGTTCTTCTCAGGGAACGCATCGTGAACCTGAGTCATCCCGGTAGGATCGCCAGCATATCCATGCCATGCCACGCCGTCCACATACTCGTAAAGCTTCGGATCGCTCAGCTCGCCGATGGCGCGTCCCCAGAGATTGAAGTTGTGATCGAGGATCCAGATCTTGGTTGAAATCCCCGACTTGCGGAGCAGCGGGCCAAGATCCCGGCGCACGAAGAGAATCTCATCTTCCTGGGCCCACAGGCATGCGGGGTAGCGCCCGTCGACGGTGGTGTCGACCTCGTTCTGGACCGTGACGGCGTTGATCTCAACGCCTTCGGCCCGATAGGCATCGAGGAACATCTTGATGTAGCGAGAATAGGGCTCGAGCGTGCTCTTACGGATGGTCCCGCCCAGCATCGAGCCATTGAACTTCATCCACGCCGGCGGACTCCATGGCGAAGAGAACAGAAATAAGTCGGGATTGAGCTTGCGCGCCGCCCGCAGAGTGGGAAGAATGTAGGCCTTGTCGTGGTCGATGGAAAACCGCTTCAGATCCGGATCCGGTTCGTCGCCCTCGTCGAAGCTATACACGGACCGCGCATAGTCGCTCGATCCGGTGCAGGTACGGCAGACATTCAGGGCCATCTCGCCGGGAGAGAACAACTCGTGCATCAGTTCGGCTCGCTGCTCCTCCGGAATCTGGCTGATCACCCAGCAGGACGCGTCGGTTAACGCGGCGCCGAAACCCAGAACCTCCTGCCGCGTCGCGCCCGGATTCAGCGCAATTGCGTCTTCGAGAACCTGCGTCGTGGACTTCCAGTTCAACGCTGGTTCCGATGCGTGCCGCCGGCCGCCAAAAGTGCTCCAGACCTGCACCGGCCCTGCCGCGGCTGCGCTCTCCGCGAGCGCCGGCAGCGCCTTTGCGACCGCCAGTGCAGCCGCGGTGGCCGATGCTCCCTTTAGAAAACCTCTACGTGTGCTTTCCATCATGACTTTCGTCCCCTTTCGGACCTCTTGCAGAATTGCGATTCTCTCTTGCTTTTCTCTTTGCGCCGGTATCCTCTCCGCGCAGCGTGTTGTCAACCCGCCTGAGATGGCGAGCGAAGAACGAGAGCCGCGAGCTCGCTATCTTCCATGTGGAGCCAGCCTGAATGGCGCGCAGATGAGCGGCCGCTCGAGGCCTCGGTTGCGAGGGCTTCCCTTTGTCCCTTTTGGTTAGCGCGATGATGGGTTTTCCGGGTCCGCGAACTCGGCTTTGAGCCAAACAGCCTGTGGATCGACCGGAGGAGAATCTTGCTGCGTCTGGCGGAATCGGAGATCGGAAGGCAAAAGGTGCGGCAAGGAATATTTCCTTGCCGCACCCTGAATAGATGGATCTTGTTCTGTTCTCCCTGTTGGTTCCGGTTTAGAAGGAGAATCGGGCCGAGAGCTGAATCACTCGACCGCCGCCGTCGGTTCCTGTGATCTTACCGACACTGGTGTCACTAAAATTGGAGTGATCGATCTTGCTGTTAGGAAGGCTGAAGGCTGGATGGTTGAAGATGTTGTTCGCATCCATCCGAATCTGGAGTTTACCTGCCTCCCATCCCGGCATACTCACACTCTTGGCCAATGAGAAATCGAACCACACCATACCAGGCCCAGTTAGCGAATTTCTCGGTTCCTTGCCGAAGGTGTTAAATGCCGGCGATGCATACGCTTGCTGATTGAACCACGCGTTGAGATTACCCCCGGAACCCGGATTCCCAGTCCGGTTAGGATACCAAGCCGACTCACCATTGCCATCGGACGAACCCAGCGAACCATTGTTTGCAGGGTCGTCCATAAACAACGTAAATGGAGTTCCCGACTCGGCTATGTAGTCACCGGATGCCTCCCAACCGCCCAGCACCGCATCGCCTATATCCGAGCTTAGGTATTGATGTCCCCTTCCGAGCGGTATCTGATAGAGCACCGTCCCCTTGAGGACGTTTGGCCGGTTAAGATTCGACTTCGCATAGTTGGCCGAGGGATTATACGCGTCCTGATAGAACGCGTCTCCGAACTGTTCCCCCCAGCCGGAATCGTCCATGTCGTCCTTCAGTACGGACCATGTGTAAGCGGCTTCGAGAGCCAAGCCATAACTCATTGGTTTGTGAAGCATGAATGACGCCGAGTCGTAGTTCGAAATGCCATTGTAGGTGCCGGTACGCGAGCCGCCGGAACCAACACCGATGCCGGAGAACTGCGGGTACGGCCTTTTAGAGTTATACCCGTGCGCGTCTATCCCGCCGGGATCCGTAAATCCGAGATTGGCCACGGAAAGCTGGTTGATATCAGCCAAGAACATCATGTTTTCCCAGTGGGCGCCGACGTATTGCCCCTCTGCCACCATATTTCCGGGCAAACGATATTGCACGCTGCCCATCCACTGCCAGCCGTTCTGAATTGGGAGGTCCCAAGGGGTATAGGGGAGCGAACCGCCGCTTCCCTGGGGGCCAGTGGCTGCTGCAGGGGTAATGTAAGTGAGAGGGTTGCGGGCTGCAGCGCCTTGAATAATTGGCAGAGTCCCAAACCCTGGCTGCGATAGCGTCGCCACCGGTGTTGTCGAGGTAGTGGCAACGTTCGCACTGCCAAGGGCGCCTGAGCCGAAGCCCATCGGTCCGCCCACGGTGTCCTCGCTCCACAGCGAAGCATATTGCCCTACTCCGCCACGCACCACCCAGTTATTCGAGGCTTGCCAGGCGAATCCGAAGCGAGGCATCACAGCGGTCTTGTTCGCGTTGCTCTTAGTCCGCGCTCCGTTCAGGCCGGCGAACCAAATCGAGCCCAACGGGTTGACAGTATAGGCGCCGGCACTGGCAACTGGATCGGTAAGGGTCGGGTCAAATCCACCCGCATGGTTGTACTTTTCCCACGATCCGCCATGAATTTCCGCGCGCACCCCGACGTTGATGGTCAAGTTCGGCCGCAACTTGATGTCGTCCTGAACATAGAACGAAGGGTTATTGGCTCGCATGTAGTGTTTCGGTGTGGTGTTTGCACCCCATGACTGCACATCTCCCAACAGGAAGTCGGCATAGCCGGCTTCCGAGACCGCGGGATTGCTGGTGGTGAACTGGCCAGAGAAACCCAGGGTTGCGCCGTTAATGCCGCCCCATGGAGTCGAGTTATCCTGCTCCATCAGCAACTCGCCGCCGAAGTGCAGGATATTCTTGCCTTTTATCAAAGTGAGCGAATCCGAGGGAACGAAGCTGTTCTGGATGAAAAGCGCCTCCGTGTTGGGGGCAATAGTGCCGTTCCCGCCGGTTCCACCGATATTAATCGACGGCAGGACATCCGCGGTAGAGAACTTCAATCCAATCTTGGCCAGGACACCCACGTTCAGGGACGCTTGAGCATAGTAATCCGCCTCCCGGTTAAACGAAAAACGCGCTTCGTTGACCAGGTGCGCACTGATGGTCCACACATCCGAGAGCTGCCCGTTCCCGCCGTCGGACGACTGATACTGGCAGTTGACCGGGCAATTCGGACTGCCGGGAGCCAGCACGGTCGGCGTGTAGCGCTCGATGATCGAAAATCCGATGCGGTTCTTCGGAGTAATGTTGTAGTCCAATCGCCCAATGTGCTTGGCTAAGTTGCCATTGCCAGGCGCCAGATAGTTGTAATTGTTTGATAACACACTGTTTCCGCCCTGGGCGGCAAGGTAGTAATTGCTCTGGATGGCTTTAGCAACCGGATCGAAATCGGCCGTCGGAATCACCAAATCGGTACTGGCGCCCGAGGGGTCAGCGGTCGTGCACTGAGCAATGTCGGCTGCGGTTCCAGACGTCAATGCCGTGCCGCCATGGGCAGCGTCGAGGGTCAGAGCAGTTCCAAAAAGCGCAGGACTGAAACAACCTGCCATCATGGCTGCTGTTGGCTCTGTAGTCGTGTTGAACCCGCTGTGGGGGTTTTTCAACGCCTGATAGTTGTAATAGAAGAACATTTTGTTCTTGATGATCGGGCCGCCTACCGCCCCGCCGAAGTAGTTGTAACGCTGCACCGCTTTGGCGCCCCTGTTGAAGTAGGATCTCGCATTCAGGTCGTCGTTCTGGATGTAATCGTAGGCAGAGCCGTGAAATTTTTCGGACCCGCTCTTGAGGATGACGTTGAAGACCGAACCGCCGCCGCCGTATTGGGAGGGAGCGTCTGTGCCAATCACGTTGAGTTCGGACACGGCTTCGCTTATGCCCTGGTCGGTGTTGGCGCTATGCGGCAGCCAGATCGAGCCGCCGTCGACCAGATAACTGGAGAAGTAGGGCATGGTTCCGTTGATGGCCTGATCGAACTGGGGGTCCTGATTACTACCGCCGCCACCGCTGCCGTGGCCCCCTGACACGCCAGTAGCGCCGGGAAGCAGCTTCAGGAATTCTGTGTAGCCATTCGACGGATTGGAGTTCGGAAGGTTGCTCAGCTCGTTGGTTGTCAGGGTGGTTGCCACCTGGGCATCCTCCGTCTTGAGCAGAGGAATATCGGAGGCATTCACTTCGACCACTGAGGTGGCCGCCCCAACCTTTAATTGGGCATCAACGGTAATGGGAGATCCGACTTCAAGCGGGATCCCGCTGCGCTTGTATGTTGCGTAGCCCGCCTTGCTGAATTCAACCGTGTAAGTTCCGGGCAAAATCGAATTGGTGTCGTACAAACCGTCGTTATTGGTCACGTACCTATTGACCACACCGGTATCGGTGTTCGTTACGGTGACGTTTGCGCCTGGCACCACCGCGCCTGACGAGTCGGTCACGGTGCCGCGAATATCACCGGAGTTCGAATTTTGCGCGTAAATGGAACTCGCCAAACCGAACGCGAGCCCACACAACATCACCATCCAGCTTCGTTTGGTCATGTGCTTGCTGCCTCCTAGAACGCATTGGGGTTGAAAAACTTTGTGATCGATGACCTAACTCCGGTCCATACCGGGCATGCTTAGGACTCATTGAATTAGGACCCTTAAGACAAACGGTTGTGTACTGCAGTTAGCGCACTTGTCCCGAATGCGGGCTAATTAAAACACGCTCAGAGATGGCCTGTCAAGTCAATTTTATTTGTTGTAGACAAGCGATTGTCAGGCCGCTTCGGCGGTCACAGCGATTGCATCATCGTCTCGCGCCCGGGAAAGCGCTTTCCTAACACCGTACTTAACGCAAACGCTTGTCTAAATCGCTTTTCCTGGATCTTCCGGACTGATAATGAACACAATCGAAATTGTGAGGCAAATCACAACAAAGAAGTGGCGGGCTACCCGGGACAAGCTGCGGGTCCGCGCTTCAGGCAGCGCCAGGCGGAATCACCGATGCGAAAACGCACCCTCGAGACTCAGGTGGTTTGCCGCGCATATTTGATCCGATGAAGTTGTTTCACAGAACTCTGTTTGGGAGACCGCATGCAAGGTTCGCTCCGAGTCATTCTGATCCCAACTCGCAGGGTTTGGATCCGATCCAGTTCAACATTGGTTTGCCGGCTGAAGGGATCGAGGTCTGCGGCCCGGTTAAAAGCGCAACAGGTATGAGAGCTTGACGTAGACGTCGTCGTCGACACCCTGCGCATCGCGCGCGAGCATGTGCGCACGGATGAGGGGCGGGTTCGAATCCCGGCACACGAAGGCGGCAAAGAAGGCTTCGTGGATGTAGCCGAGATACGCGACGGTGTCTTCCGACGGCGGCTTACCGTCCTCGGGGTAGCGCTGGACAAAATGCGCGACCCGCAGCATTTGCGAGGCCGTTGAACGAACCCGGTTGGCGAGGAAATCGGCCAACTTTGGCTCCGCGTCGAGCCGCGGAATGACGATGGTCTGGCGGCGCACCGGCATGATCCTGCCGTCTAATGCCGCGCTTCCGTCAGAGGTGGCCGGGGGCCCGTTCGCAGACGCCGGCCTCGTCTCGGTCTCGGATTCGCTGGACGCCAGGGTAAACGCAGGGTACGGAGCGAATGCAACGAGCCAAAGCAAGAATAAAAACCAGAACCGCAAAGGACGAACACGCATTCTACGCGCCGTTGAATCTTGACGTGGCCCCGAGGAGGCAGCGGTTTGGTGCCGTGCTCTCCTCGGAGTTCTCTTTCTCTTATCTCGCACGCCGGTTCACGGTGAGATCCAGCCAAAAGCGCCTAAACAAGTTCAGAATATGCAGCCCAAAGTCTACTCAGGCTTGGTTTCGCCATTTCTTCAGAAGATTCTGCAGGCGATAGTAGCTTTCCCTGGGCTTGCCATCCACCTGGACATAGGCGTCGTTGCCTGCGCCATTGAAGTCCCAATAGGAGATGGCCTTCATCCACGGCTTGCTGTAGCAGATGGTGTAGGCATATTCAACCCAATCGGCCTGCACCGTTTCGGTGAACTCGTTGTGCCACGTCATCTTCTCTCCGCCAATTCCGCCGCCCCAAAATGCATACTGTTCCTGGCCCGGGAACGGAGCAATCGAACACGGGAAGCCCATCTCGGTAATATGGATGTCTTTCCCGAAATGATTGAAGCTCTCGATGTCGCGCTCAAACTCCACGAAGTCGCGTCCGGAGTGATAGAACTGCAAGCCGATTGCCTCATACTCGGCTCCCGCGTCATGCAACATCGTCAGGTAGTCGTACGGGCTCTGCTGCCAGCGACCGGGGCGCCGCTGCCAGTTGCCGTAGGGGTGCACGCCCATGTAGTAATCGGCCCAGGTGCCGGTAAGGTTGATGACGCGATAGCACGTAGGATCAGCTTCGTGCGCGGTACGCAATGCCGCGACGGTCATCTCGACGTTCTGCTCGCGAGTGAAGCCGTTCATCCCGCGGTCGACTTCCGGTTGCACGTGCGCCTCGTTCACGATGTCCCAGATGTGGACACGATGACGATACCGGCTGATGGCCTGGTGCACATGCTCGAGACAATACTTCTTTGTCTCGTCGTAGCTCAGGTTTTGCAGCCATTTCGGTGTGTTTTCCGGCTCGAGCCATATGCACGGGTGGCCTTTGGGAAGAATCGTCGAGCCGACGAGCGTATTGAGGGCCGCTTCAAAAAATGAATAGTCGGGATGTCCTTTTTCCTTCTCCACCCATGCTTCATAAATGGGGATCGTCGTGTAGTTGAACAGCGCCGCGAATTGATTGAACGTTTCAGGATAGCCTTCGGCAAGACCGAAGCCATTGCAGCCGAAGAGGAATCCGGTACGCACCGTATTGCGCTCAATGATTGTCCTGGCACGCGCAAGGGATAACAGCTCTGCCGCCCAAAGCGAATCGCGCAAAGACTCCATAGATGCGCGAACCTGCGCTGTGCGGTCGCTTCCCGCTGCATCAGCCCGCGTCAAACCAGCCTGTGCGGCATCGATCCGCTGCTGGATCTCTGGAGCGATCACCACGCCCAGCTGCTTGCAATCATCTTCCAACTTGCGCACAGTCGCCATGCGATCCCGCGCAAAGGCATAGTTCAACACCAGCGGGCTGGCCTTGCCCAACGTACTGGGGGTGTATCCCGCGCCGCTGTCGTCCGCGTAAACGAAGACTTCGCCAAAACCTGGCACCGTCAATGGCACTGAGATCCGGAATGGCCTTTCGGTTGGCGGCGTGAAGCGAATTTCGCCCGCGCTGGCCTCGAAATCCACGGTGAACGGTCTCAACAACGAGTCGCACAGGTGAAAGCGCCCCAGAGATACCGAGTCTGTCGGAAACGGATTCCCATCGGCGTCGTACACCAGGCATTTCACCTCGCCTGAGACCTCGGCGAACACTTTTGAAACTACAGGAACAGATAATGCCGCACCGGCTAGAGTAATGAATTCACGACGATTGAATTCCATGTCGAATTGCCCTCCTCGTTCTAGGGATTTGAAGCTTGCCACGCCGCCTGCGTGCTAGTCGATTCCGAGACTTCCCGAAAAGCAAATCTCTTCCTGTTTGGCTACCTCGCGGTCCCAATGACGTGGGTTCCTCAGCCGTTAAAGCACGATTCCCAAACGATTTTGCATTTGCCATTTCTTGGGAATACGTGATTAACGCTTATAGCATATAGCACGACAATCGATTGTTTGCAATCTTTTTGTTGATGACGGTGACACCGCTTGTGCAAAAACGCGGAGGGTGCGGCGTTCCCGCTCAGGTTGGCTCTGGAAGACGGAATAGGTGGTTCGGTTCACGGCCCGAATCTTGGCGAGGGTCAGGTAACGGTGCCGGCCCGGATCATCCGATCGCCGATGCCGCAAAAGAAAAGCTGATGAAGGTCCCTGACCCGAGGTTCGCGGTCGGTTTATTGACGCGAAGAAGATTCGCGTGGCTCTGCATCCGGTTGACTAAGCGATTGAACATTCATCCGCTTGCTGCTGCGTTATCGTGCTGAACACGGCCGTACATCAGTGCGCTGATCCCAATCATTACCAATCCTGCAGCACAGGGAACCACCAACCCATACCTCAGCGAATGATAATGTGCCGAAACCAGCCCCGTGATCCACGGAAATAGAGCGGCACCCAAGCCTCCGACCGCGAAAAACCACCCCAAAGGTGAAAGCTCAAGCAGGTAGGAGAGTGCCAGCGGATAAAGCGGGCCAATGAAGGCGCCTGCCGCGCCGGCAGCGACGAGAATCACCCATGGGTGCGGAGCCGCAATCACCAGGATCGATGAGATCGTCACGCCCCAAACACCCCATTGGAGGACAGCCCAACGCCCGGACTTGGCAAGCAATCGCGTCGAGAACGTGAGCCGGCTCAGCATCTCTCCCAGGCAGAAGATCGAAGTCGCCAAAGCCGCCCCCGCCAAGCTGCCCATCCCCGCACGATGCGAATAGGTCGTAAGCCAACCGCTCAGTGTTGTCTCTACTCCCACTGTCGTCATTGCCAACAACAGGAGCAATAAAAAGAGTGTTCTTGCGGAGCGGCCAACCGCGCGGGCCCGCCGCGCAGGGATGATGCGCGGTTCCTGATGTTCCCGCAGAATCACCCACGCAAACATAGCGAGAGACAGTGTAAGCATCATCACGAACAGCGATCGAGTATCGCCCCGACGCAAGAACAGCAGATAGCAAACCGGACCTGCCGTAGCTCCGGCCGACCAGGCAAAGTTCAACCATTCCAATTTGGCAGCGCGCTCGTCGCCCCAGCGATCTGAAAACACCAGGCTGGTCGACGTCATTGCCATTCCAAGGCCCAGGCCAAAAAAGAAAAATGCTAAATAGGCCACCCATGCGCCATTCAGCGCCAGCACACTGAGCGCTGCTGCCTGCAGTCCATACCCGATCGCCATTGAGCGGATACGATTCATCCCTGTGACAATCGCGCCCATTCCGGAGCCAACAAATTGCAGAAAAAGGAGTAGGCCAGCCTGATCGTCGCGCAATCCCCACCGCAGCGAGAGTGTCGGCAAAAGCACGCCCAGCATCACCGTGCCTGCCCCAGCCAAGGCAAATCCTGCGCTCAACGCGATGGTCGAAAACGTCCGTCGTGATGGAACAGTCGTTGTCGCTAAGGTTCCGTCCAACATGGTCCTTGCCTTTCTCAATCAGTTCTCGCCACCCCGATGAGATTCGCCGCAATCGCAGCGCCAGAACCCAATGACGCTAGGGAAGATTCGTGGAGTGCTCCGGCGGCTTGCTCGAAATCACTCCCTGCCCCTCGCGCACCACGTAAAACCGGTCGGCAGCCAGGCGGGTCAGGGTCTCTTTCTTCCCATCCGGCCACAACACCTCGGCCTGGTCGATAATCTCATGACTGCCCAGTCCAAAGTGAAGGCGCAGATCGTTCTGCGACAGATAACCTCCTCCACTGATCAGCTCGCCGAGCTGAACCAGGTCCCCCGCCGTTATTCGCACTCGTGCGTTCAGCGCAAGGCGATTGCATTTTACTCCCACCAATTGAAAGCTGACCCAATGGTTTTTCGGGCCGCCTTCGGGCCTTAGGATCATCGGCTCACCGACTAGATTCTCCACAACCGCTTCCATCCGGCCATCATTAAAGAGATCACCCACGGCAAGTCCGCGGCTCACTTGTGGAATCTGAAGCGCGGGCCCGACGCGGCGGCTGATGTTCTGGAATGTGCCGTCGTGCCGATTCAAAAAGAGAAGCTTTGGTTCCAGAAAGCGGGTTGCAGTTGGTGCAGTGTCTATCTGCGGATATACATGCCCACCCACCTGGAAAAAATCGAGCCAGCCGTTGTTGGCGAAATCCACAAAGGCATCACCCCAACCCACGAAACCCTGCGTCCCTCGCGCAATCGACGACGCAATGGAGTTATCGGTAAAGTTCATGCCACCTTCGTTGGTATACAGCGCGGTGTACTCGATATCGAAGTGAGAGATCGCCAGCGAGATGCGTCCCGTGTGCAGGTAATCGCCATACGCGACACCCATGTTCGCTTGTTCAACGCCGTCTTCGTTTGTCGCCACGCCCGCCAGCAGCGCGACATCTTCAAACTTTCCCGCGCCGTCGCCCTGATACAGATAATTGGACTCGCCGTCGTTCGTCACGAAGAGATCGAGCTTCCCGTCATTATTAAAGTCCGACCAGATTGACGTCAGCCCGTACCGCCGCTCAGCATCGTCCACGCCAGACTGCTTTGAAACATCAGTAAACGTTCCATCGCCGTTGTTGTGGTAGAGATTATCCGGCAGCCCCTTTAACCCGCGCGGTCCGCACTGAACGTCGAGCCCGAGATACTTGCACGCCTTGCTCGATCCGAACACCGGCAAGTTGTCCAGATGAAAATCCACGTAATGGGACACAAACAGATCGGCGTGCCCGTCGTTGTCATAATCTCCGAATGCCGCACCGGTAGCCCATCCGCTGTCGGCATCGAGTCCGCTTGTCTTTGTGACGTCTGTAAATGTACCGTCGCCGTTGTTTCGATAGAGCACCACGCCGTTCAGGCAAGTTACTAGCAGGTCCGGCCGGCCGTCGTTATTGTAGTCACCCACGACCGCGCCCATCGCCCAGCACGGGTAACCGACACCAGCCTTGTCGGTTACGTCGGTGAATGTCCCGTCATGATTGTTGTGAAAAAGTGCGCTGCGTGACTTCACACCGTGATGCGCCATATCCACGCTCTGCGCATTTGTGAAATAGATATCCGGCCAACCATCGCCGTCGTAATCAATCAGTGCGACTCCTCCGCTCATCGATTCAGCAATGTATTTGGCTTCCGGGCTCGACTTGTGGTCGAAGCTGATTCCGGTCGACTTTGTAATGTCGACTAACTGCGGGTAATTCGGAACCGGCCCCGTCGCGGCTCTTTCCGCCTCGGCTTTTTGGCGCTCCGCAGGTGATAGTGGCGTGGGCGTCCCCATCTGGCCAGCAATCATCGCGTTAAACACCAGAAATGAAAGTGCGAAAACAACTTTCAGATTGAAGAACCGTAAAGTCATTCATTGATCCGCTTTACTTCTTTTCGGATTGCTCCTCTTCAGAAATTTCGTCCGCACGGATTTCATCCGGCGGAATCAGCAGCTCATTCTGGCGGCACTGTTCCGGCGATCGGCTGAAACAGAAACGGGCCGAGAACTAACCATCTGAGTGGGACAGATTTTCCACGCCCTTCAAACAAACCAGTTTGTCTCATCACAACTCGTACAGAATTTGCCGAGCACTCCACTGAGTGCCGCCCTTGCCTTTATCGCCGGAGTATGGTCCCTGGGGACTCGAACGTGGTTGCTCGTTTCTTTGTGAGCCGCTGAAGTCACTCAGAAGGCCAACCCGATGAACGTTTCCGGCCAACAAGACCCAAGTCAGTATAGTTGCGGCGCGTCGGAAGACCAAGATTGAAATCCTTCGTCACGATAAGCCACAAGACAGGAGGACGAGAAGATGCGCATTGTAACGGTTTCGGCAGTCATGACTCTGGCCTTGCTGTGGGGAATTCAGGGCCGCGCAGCGGGCGAGGAACAAACGTACATTGCACCAGGATTCCAATTCAACCAGGTGGACACAATCTGCGTCATGCCGGCCATCGACAAGGGGCGGGACCCGCGAGCGCAGCTGAATGGCGAAGCAGTGCGGCCGCTGGTGATGCTGGAGCTGGAGGCTCGCGGTTATGCCGTGAACGGCCCCGGATGCACGGAAGAGGCGCATGTGGGCGAATCGAGCACAAAGAGTTCCCGCTAGCTGCTTACGGTGACCCTTGACAGGTTATGGGTGTCAGCGGCCAATGGGCAGGTGTTAGGGAGCTTTCTGATCGCGTCCCTGTTCGACACGCAGGCCGGTAAGGAGGTGTGGAGGAACAGCGCGAGCACGAAATATGGAGCGAGGTTCTGGCACGTATTTGCGGGATTCGGGGAAGCGAACTAAGGCTGTGTGCCCAATCCGGTGGTCTATGCAGAAGAATTACTTACCAGCGCCTTTAGGCCCGGTGCTGGAAAAGCTCGAAAAGAGGGGCAGGAGGGCGGCGCCCCTGGCTACAACGAGTTGGGCACCGATTTCGCGGCGTGCTGGAATTTTCTCGAAGGCCCACGGGAAAGTGTGCGATGGGACTCTGGAGGCCAAGGCGTCGACCGTCAGTTTCACTTCGAAGACCGATCTGAACCGCGTGTATTGCTTTCACGCCGGCTCATGGTCTTGCTTTCCAGTTTTCACCATACGTAGGTTGCCACTGACTCTGAGTGCAAGGTCGTGGTTGTGCTTTCACTGTGGTACGCAATTTGAAATGTTTTTGGAAAATTGCCCGTATTCGCTACCACCAGCACAACCTTCCCCTTCGGCGTCAGGAATGCGGCTGTCTGCAGTTGCTCGAGCTGGGTCGACCCAATTCGGACGGACCCGGGCCGCACGAACTTCGAGAAGTGCGCCATCGCGTAGTAGGCCTCGTTGAAACTCGCGTTGTCGCCGTCGAGCGTGACAGCGCCATAACAGACCGGGCATCCGCCGTCGTTGGTGTGCGGACCGGCATGGGGATCCGCCGCCAGGTTCCACAGCAGGACATTGCGCACCCAGTTTCGTGTTCCGGTGATCAGCACGCGGCTCACCGGCTCTGCAATATCAATCGTCGTTTCACCTGGCTGGCCGCCCAACCCCTCCTCCGTCAGATACAGGTTCTTGTTCGGGTATTCGTTGTGCACGCATGTTAACGCGCTGCTGTCGCCCCCGTACAAATGAAACGCGGTTCCAGCCACGTATTTGCTGGCGACCGGGTCGGCGAGGATCGACAAAGGATAGGAAGTGACGTCTGGATTGTGATCGTAAATCTGGATCTCCGTCGTGATCCCTTCCTTTTCAAACGCCGGTCCCAGATACTTTCCAATCAACGTGTCCTCTTCCTGGGCAAACACCACCATACTGGGCGTGTTTTTCGGATTGAGCGGCTCGTTCTCCACCGTGATTGCGGTAATGGGAATGCCCTCGGCCTTCATTCCTTCGATGTATTTCACCAGGTACTGCGCATAGGCTCCGTAGTACTCCGGCTTGAGATAACCGCCCTTGACCTTGTCATTTGTCTTCATCCACGCCGGCGCGGACCACGGCGAACCCAGAATCTTGACATGCGGATCGATCTCCAGAATCTCCTTGAGGATCGGGATCACCGTTGTCTTATCCGGGGCCAGGCTGAACTTTGTCAAATTCGGGTCCGAATCGCCCGGCGGCACATCGTCGTAGGAATACACGTGGTCATTCATATCCGAGGCGCCGATGCTCACTCTCAGATAGCTCACGCCAATTCCGTCTCCATCTGTCGTAAACAGCCGCTTCAACAGTGTTGCTCTTCGCTCCGGGGTCATCTGCATCAGCAATTGCGCGCTCCCGCCAGTCAGCGCGAATCCCAGCCCCTCGATTGGCTGGTATTGTTCCATGTCATTGACAACGATCGCAGGCGCATCGCTCTTTGCCTCTGAAAAATGCAGCGGCTCCGGTTGCTGCGCGAACAACGCCGCCCGGTCGACCGTCGTCAACCAGGACCGCCCATCCTGATTATTCTGTGCTCCCGAAGGGATCGTAAGGAGGATGAGGGCCGCGGACAATAAACAAAGAAAATGACACTTCGGATACATGATTCCTCCTTGAATTTGGCGGTTCGAAAGCCATTCACTCACGCGCAGGCATTCTCCACAACTGCTAAGGCAACCGTTTGTTAAAAGGAGACAAAACATACTGCGCTCTTAGCTGTCCAAGATGAAAGCAGAGCTTTCCTGAAATGTCAAGCGCGAATCGGATACCTTTGTTTTCGCAGGCCAGTTTGTTCGGCGGGGTTCGCTGCGTATCGAAATGGAGATCCACGCAGCAGGTTTTGCTCGTCATGAAAGCAGTCGGGGCGCGAGGAAGAGACTGCAATAGCGCCCTCATGCGCGCCTATCCTCTCACGACGACCTGCAGAACTCTACTCGGTCAAATCCAGACCCGCCATTTGCCGCGGAAAGATTTGGCGTACTTGTTGATTCGGCGTGTTAGTGGGCTGATCGACCCGACCGCTGCCACACAAGTTCACTCCCGTCTTTGCGGACGAATGACCTGACGCGGCATCGGAGTAAAGTGCAAGTTCAAGAATGGGCGTAGAAGTCCAAGGATGCCAAGGTTGAGGAGCGCGTCTCTTGGTGTGTCTTCCCGTACACCTATGGCTCCCAGCTCAGAGGCAAAGGGGAAGACATCAAACTTGTTCAAGAATCACTCCGTAATGCCAACTACCAGATCATGGCTGACACCTACGTACACGCCATTCCTCAAGCCGTCCGCACCGATCTCTCGGAGAGAGGACGCCAAGCGAATTCGCCAGTCAATTCGCGGCTAGCCGCGAATTGACTGCAACCTAAACCAGTCGAAGACTAACATTCCGGTTGGTGCAAAAAGACTGGGCCCTTCAAAGCTGCGCTACACTAACTCTCGCGCTGGTACAAATACCGGGCAGCCCACATGCAGTCCGTCATTACGAGTCCGATCCCCAAGACCTGCTTTTGGGACTTAAGATAGCACGCCCATTCTTGCGCCGCCCCATACCGCGAAAGCCGATCTTGAAGTCTAAGGAAGAGTATTCTGTTAGGTCGGAAATGAACCATTCCTGCAGGATGGCTCGTTTCAGCCACCTGAACAAATGAACGCGGAGGTGTTTCAGAGCACGTCTCGCGCGTAGTTGAAAGTGGCGGCAAAGTGCATGACATCGAAAATCTCCTTCATTGAACTGAATCGGGGGAAATGATCTCAGTTTCAAATCCGTGCAAGACACACCGGCACCGGTTAATAGCAGCTCCGGTCATTTCTCGGCAGGTCGAGATTCGGTGATCATAACGACTTTTTTGATGGAACCGGGATGCGATTGAAGAGCTTGAGCGAAATGCTCGATCGGGAATCGATGAGTGATAAGGCTGCGAACGGAATCCGGCCATATTGCGTAAAATGACGACAAGTCATTGACAGCCAGGGTGAACGCCTCTGCTCCCGCATTTACCACTCCAACTACTGCCTGGTTTCGCCAAACGAGGTTACTGATGACTCGATGCGGGTCAATGGCGTGGAGATCTCGATCGCGGGGTACACCAGTGAAGATGTAAATCCCATTTGGGGCGAGACGATAAAGTACGTCCAGTGAGACCTGTGCAGCGCCTACCGCCTCGTAAACCAGATCAATCGACCCTGGCATTGCTGCGGCAACTTCTACCGGCGTATCGTCGGCGGATATGAAAGTCGCTCCGATTGCGTGCGCGATACGAGCTGGCTCTCCGCTCGTCGACCCGAGAGAGTACACATACGTTTTGTAGCCCTCAGAAACCAGCTTCATTGCACCAAGAAGCCCCACAGGACCAGCGCCAAGGACGAGCGCGGTGGTGTTGCTCTTCTTCCAGGGCAATCTGGACTGGATGCTGCGAACGGCCAACATCGCCTTTTCTGCGATTGTGAGCGGCTCAACAAGGACACCGACCGCGCGAAGATGCTGCGGGACCACGTGAATGTAACGGCGCTCCTCGATTACATACTCCGTCATGAAGCCGTGCAGGCCTTTGATGCCGTGTTCTATATGATCTCCGGTCGAACAAAAGTCCTGATTGCCGCTTCGACATGCGGCGCACTCGGTGTGATGGCAGGGGAGTCTAACTCTGCAAGCGACGAGGTCGCCGGCAGATAAATCCACAACTGCAGATCCAGTCTCAACAACTTGTGCGAGACATTCGTGGCCAAGAATTAAATAGTCCAGTCCGGACGGCGGAACACCGTAGACGAAACGGCATATTTCACGATCGGTGCCGCAAATGCCGACTTCCAGGATACGAAGTTTAACCTGAAGATCCGTTTCAATATGCGGCTCAGCAACATCAATTAATCTGACTGACCGCTCTTGCGGAAACACTGCTACGGCTTTCAAAGGTCTCCTCCTTCCTCAGGATGTACGAAGATTTGCCATAGTGACCAACGCCACCAACACCCTGCCGGGCCCAATTCGATTGAGAATTCATAAACAGTCGCCGATCTCGATCGTGATACTGGCCGGAATTACGCCGCAGACCCCACAGTACATCGTCGTCGCCATGCTCGCCATCCACTGCGCGCTGCGCTCCCTGCAGTCCACCGCCATCGGCACGCTCGCCTGTCTGGATGTGCCGCGGGACAGAATGAGTTGCGCCAACGGGTTTCTCAGCGGCACCGCGCAGCTTTCTAGCGGAATGGGCGTGGCGCTCGGGGCGGTGCTCTTGCATACCTCATCGATCAGGCGCGGGGCCTCGGATTCCGATTGACGCTTCTTGAGAACTGGGCATATAATCGAGCCGATTTTTGAACAACCGATTGTCTACAGAATGTGTGAGTTAACGTCCGGGTTTTTAAAATCGCGCACAACAACGATCCGATAGCCGGACGGGGCCGAATCTGCGAGAGCGGCGTTCCAGCAAATCGAGTAGTCCGTGTCAGTGAAATTCGATTCAAAATGTGAGGTGAAATCCGATGCGCACGTCAGTATCGCCGTTAGCATGGGCCGCAGTCATCTTCTTGTCCAGAGGCATTCTCCAAGCGCAACAGGGGTCGGTCCAATCCTGGATCACAACAACCGATGAGCACGGGATCGTCGTAGGTCTCGAAGAGCAACCCAATCTTGTCTTTGGCAGCAATACAGAAGACTCCGTTCCCGCCATCCATGTCGATGAAAAGGTGACCTATCAGCGGATGGAGGGAGGCGGCGCTGCGTTCACTGACGGTGCCGCCTGGCTGATCAATGAGAAGCTGTCCCCCGTGCAGAGAGACGAAGTCATGAAGCGTCTCTTCGATCCGGTCGCAGGCATCGGCGTCAGCTTCTTGCGCAATCCGATCGGCTCCAGTGACCTGACCAGAGGTTGGTACACGCTCGATGACGACGAGACGGATCGAGCCGATTCAAGCCTTCCTCACTTCAGCCTTGATCACGACCTGGCCGACATCATTCCTATTACCCAGACCGCCCGCAAGCTGAATCCGAGGCTGACGCTAATGATCAACGCGTGGAGCCCGCCGGCGTGGATGAAGTCGAGCGGCTCGCTGGTGGCCGGCGACGTGCTGCCACAGTACTACGCCCACCACGCCAACTACTTCGTGAAGACGATCCAGGCCTATGAGGCGCATGGACTGCACGTGAATTACGTCAGCCTCAACAACGAGCCTACCTGTTGCGATTCGATCAATTACCCGTCGCTGCTAACGGTAACTCCGGCGGAAATGGCAACGATGCTCAGGGACCATTGGTTTCCCGCCTTCGAGAAGAATCACCTGACGACGAAGATTCTGCTGCTGGACTACAACTGGGGTAACGCTAATCTGGTGATGCCGCTGTTAGCAGACGCGTCGATCCGCAACTCGCCCTACGTCGGCGGCGTGGCCTGGCACGGCTACGGCGGTCGCGTCGCGATCCAATCGGAGCTCCATGACCGCTATGGCGTGGATATGTTTTTCACGGAGCGCTCGGGATTCGGCGTGGGCAGCAAGCAGCAGAAGCAGGACATGCGCGACATGGTCAACGTATTTCGCAACTGGGGCAAGTCGTTCGTCAAATGGCCGGTCGCAACCGACGAAAACTTCGGGCCCCATCGCGGCGGATGCGATACCTGCACTGGTCTTGTGCTGGTGCACACGAACGATTCGGAGGTAGGGAAGGTGGAATACACCACCGAATACTACACGCTCGGGCAATACACGAAGTTCGTGACGAACGGCGCCGTGCGTATTCAATCGGATGATAATCCCAAGATCCTGAACGTCGCCTTTGAGAATCCCGACGGCACGCTTGTGCTGATGGCCTACAACGACACCGCGCAGCCGCAGAAGTTCAAGATCGTATGGCATGGGGGTGCGCTCTACGACACCTTGCCGACCAATACTACGGTCACCTTCGAATGGCGAGGCGATGGAAAGTAGAGTCAGCCGGCGCACATTCCTGCGGTGCGCGAGCGCGGCTTCGCTGGTGACGATGTCGATTTTGAAGGGCGACGCCGGTGAAGCTGCATCCGGACGGCCGACGGCGCACGTGCCGCCAGGCGGGAAATATCGGGAGGCGCCAATGCTGGCGGCGCGGGTTGCCGCAGGGAAGCTGCCTCCGGTGGAAAAGCGGCTGCCGGCGGTCCCGTTTGTGCAGAATGTAGCCCAGATCGGTAGGTACGGCGGTACGCTCTATGACCAGGCGGAGAGTCCGGGGGGGGCGGTTCCACCTGGACGGAACGCTCATTGTGGCCGCGCAGGAGACTACGCGCACGACCAGGACACAAACGCTGCCGGCTGTCCCTACTACACGCGCTGCCCATATCGCCAGGAAATCTGCGCGCACCAGGAACCGGCTTTGCGCACCATCGCCCCGGGACACACGGTCGCGTGCCACTTCGATCTGCAGTTGCAAGGCACCTGAAGAGAAGCAGTACGCGGCGGCAACTGGAGCTTGCCGGCTGTGCCCGGGCGCATCGCCCCGATCCGCATCGTTTGAACTGTGGATGGCAAGGGCTTCCAGCCGCAGGCGGCATGGCTCCGGTTTTGGCCTTGACTCTCATGAAGAGTTGTGCCTAGAATCGAATAGCTTTTAAACAATCGATTGTTTATGAGGTGAACTCACCTTGCAGCACACGGCGGCGCCAGCCTCGCTGGGAATTATCCGATGCATTGTCACGCACGACGACAAGCGGCTTGCAGTCCTTGAAGATGTCGAAATGGGCCCTCAAGGCGGCAAGCTCTCCGACGCGATCGTCATCGATTCAGGTGAAACGTATCAAAGCATCCTCGGCTTCGGCGCCGCCTTGACCGACGCGGCTTGCTTTCTGATCGACAAGCTCGAAGCGGAGAAGAAAAAGGAGTTTCTGACCAGTGTCTTCAGCCGTTCCGGGCTGGGCCTGAATTGTTGCCGCATCTGTATTGGTTCCAGTGACTACGCCACAAAGGCCTACAGCTACGCCGATAACGGCCCCGATCCGGAGCTGAAAAGCTTCTGTATCGAGCACGACCGCGCCTACATCGTGCCGATCATCCGCGAAGCCAAGAAGTTAAGCCCCGAGCTATTCCTTCTGGCTTCGCCGTGGAGCCCGCCCGGTTGGATGAAGGCCGGCGGCAGCATGTTCGGCGGCTCAATGCGCCGTCAGTACCTTGCCGCCTACGCGGAGTATTTTGGCAAGTTCCTCGATTCCTACGCAGAGATGGGCATCGACGTGGGCGCCGTCTCGGTGCAGAACGAGGTCGATACCGACCAGGAAGGCCTGATGCCCGCCTGCATCTGGCCTCAGGGCACCGAGTCCCTTTTCGTTGCTGAGCACCTGGGGCCGAAGATGGCCAAACGTCAAACCCCGCCCAAGATTTGGATTCTGGACCACAACTACGATCTCTGGGGTCGCGTGTTGTCCCAGTTGTCGGAGCCCGCAGTGTGCAAGATGGTGGATGGTGTCGCGTGGCACGGCTATAGCGGGGATCCGTCAGCGATGACTGTTGTCCAGCGAGCATATCCGGAAAAGCACATGTACTCGACCGAAGGGGGCCCCGAAGATCTCAAGGACCCGGCTCTTGCAACGAATTGGGCCCTCTGGGGTTCCCGCTTTACCGCGATTCTGAATAATTGGGCCCGATGCATCATCGCCTGGAACCTGGCTTTGGATGAAAAGGGGTGCCCGAATATCGGGCCCTTCGCCTGTGCCGGCCTCGTCACCATCAACTCTGTCACGCACGAGATCAGCCCCAGCGGGCAATACTGGGCTCTCAAGCACTTCTCCACGGCGGTGCATCGCGACGCCGTGCGAATCCGCTCCATGGGCGGACCGGAGGACATTGCCCATGTCGCCTTCCGAAACCCCGACGGCACACATGTCCTGATCCTCACCAACCCTGGAAAAGAGCGCGTGGTGCCCGTAAAGGTGGATGCCGAACTGTTGGCCGAGATCCTGGTACCCGATGACTCAATGGTGACGGCTCTCTGGCGATGAGCAAAGTGAGGTTGGTCCGCAAAGGTGCGAGGCCTGTGCGGGCTGTGCCCGGACAGATTGCGGCCCGCATCTCTGATCAACCACATGATGGATGCGCAGGCAAGAAGGAAACGGCTGAGTGAAAGGAAACGGTATGTTCAAGCTATCGATCCTGTTCGGCGATGGACCGAACATGCAACCCGCGAAGATTGCACCCGGCTTTGAAATGTTCGAGATTCCCACCGAAGTGCTGGTATCCCCCTACATCACGCATGAGGACTGGGAGAACCGCAAGAAGGAACTGGCTGCGTTAGGTATTTCGCCGATCAAGGTCGCCAGCCACTGGCTGAACAAACCCTGTACCACCCCGCACGCAGACTGGGAGCTGCTCGAGTTCTGGAGCCGCCGCGCTCTCAAGCGCCTCGCCGAGATAGGCGTCACCAGCGCAGGAGTCTACGGTCTATGGTTCCCCAGGGTGGAAGGCTACTCCCTGACCCGGCAGATGGATCAGGCCATCCGCTACGCCAATCTGATGGGCGACATCGCTGGTCCCCTCGGCATCGACATCATGCTCGAGCCCATGGCCGATCTCGACACGCTTTGGCCCACTTACAAGGAAGGCCTCGAGTTCGTGAAGCGCGTCGACCATCCTCACGTGCAGATTATGGCCGACATGAACTATTTCCTCAAGCTCGGTCAGCCCTTCGATGACATCAAGCTGGCTCCCGAGCGCTGCCTCCACTGCCACATCGCCGGCGATCACGGACAGCCCGGCGTAGGCGATCTTGAAAAGACCCACAAGGCCTTCTTCCGCGTTCTGCGCGAGATCGACTATCGCGGCGGCGTATCGAGCGCTTGCCCGTGGGTCAGCACCTTGCCTGGAGAGTTCAACCTGACGGACGAGACCGCCAAGACCCTCGCCTATCTGCGTCGCCTGCGCGATGAAGTGTACAGCGAGTAGCCCGGGAGAGATGCGATGACGCAATTCAAGCTGGGACTGAATATCGACAACATCGCCGAGAAACCTCCTCTCGAGCTGGCTCCCGGATGGGAAGCGGCCGAGGTGCCCATCACCGAGCTTGTCCTTCCCTATGACGGCGAAAATGTGTGGCGCAAAATGCGCGATAAGATCAAGAGCTGGCATCTGCCGCCTTTCACTGCGGCAAGCCACTGGCTCAAAGACGAGCGCATCACGGGCAACGATCCAACGCCTTTTGCGGAGCTGGAGCGGCAGGCGGAGCAGCACTGTCGCCGCCTCGCTGAGCTGGGTACGGGCATGGTTGCAGGCATCTGGGGCAACTTTTTTGCCGTGCCCGACGGTTACTCGAAGACGAAGGCGACCGATCAGGCCGTCGAGTACTGCGGCATGATAAACAAGTATGCGCGACAGCATGGCATCGTCATTGCTCTCGAGCCCACCGCCAATCCGCGCACGGTCTTTCCCAAGTACTCGGACGGTCTGGCCTTTGCCAAACAGCTGGGCCTGTCCAACATCCGGGTCATGGCCGACCTAAACTACTTCGTCGCGATCGATGAGCCCTTCGAGGATATCCCCATCGATCCCTCCTACTGCGTGCACGTGCAGATCCAGGGAGACACCTATCAACCCAACTACGGCAACAGCACAGAGAAGATCCTGCACATCTTCCGTGTGTTGAAGAAAGTCGGCTATCAGCGCACGGTTTCCTCCGCGCATCCCTGGATCAGCACGGTTCCAGGACCGTTCGACTACCGGTCGGAATCGGCCAAAACGCTGCAGTTCCTCGTCGAGCTGCGCGACAGGGTCTTCGCAGTGTAGCCTAGGGCCGGGAGAAACCGCTATGTATCTTGCACGGGAAGATCGCTACAGTTCGATGTCCTATCGCCGGTGCGGAAGGAGTGGGATTCGGTTGCCCCCTCTTTCTCTCGGTCTCTGGCACAACTTTGGCGGCGTGGACAGGTTCACCAACAGTCGTGCCATCATTCTGCGCGCCTTCGATCTCGGCATTACGCACTTTGATCTGGCCAACAACTACGGGCCGCCTCCGGGATCGGCCGAGTCCACCTTTGGTCAGGTCCTGGCCTCCGATCTGGGCGTCTATCGCGACGAGCTCATCATCTCCACCAAGGCCGGCTACGACATGTGGCCCGGACCCTATGGGGAATGGGGTTCCCGCAAGTATCTGCTGGCTAGCCTCGATCAAAGTCTGCGCCGCATGAACCTCGACTACGTCGACCTCTTCTATTCGCATCGCCCTGACCCCAACACGCCTCTCGAAGAGACCATGTCGGCTCTCGATCGGGCGGTGCGCTCCGGCAAGGCGCTCTACGCCGGTATCTCCAACTACGATCCCGCGCAAACCAAAAGCGCAATCGAAATCCTGCGCAAGCTCGGCACACCGTGCCTGATTCATCAGGTCCAGTACTCCATGTTCAATCGCACGCCGGAGGAGGGCCTGTTCGACGTGTTGAATCAGGAGCAGGTCGGCTGCATCGCCTTCAGTCCGCTCGCGCAAGGGCTGCTCACGGATCGTTATCTCAAGGGTCTTCCCGCGGACTCTCGCGCTGCGCGGTCGGTCTTCCTCAAGCCCGAGCAGATCACGCCCCAGGTGCTCGAGAAGATCCGCAGTCTCGAGGAGATCGCGAAGCAGCGCGGCCAGACCTTGGCGCAGATGGCCGTGGCCTGGGCGCTTCGCAATCCGGTCATGACCAGCGTCATCATCGGCGCAAGCCGCCTCGAGCAGCTGGAACAGAACGTCAGTGCGCTGAAGAACCTTGCTTTCTCGACCGGCGAGCTCCTCGCGATCGACAAGCTTCTGGCTGCGCAGGCCAATACGCGTGCATAGTCCCGCTTTGCTGCCGCAGCGGCTGGCGGCGCACCCGCGGCTGTTTCTTGCCCCCGGTTCGACTCTTTAGGTTGCAGTCCGGCCGGCAGACTGATGCTGTGCTCGAGACTCTGAAGGAGCGCCTTCTTCGTCAAGCCGATGCTCTGCTCAAAGAGCCCACCACTGAATTTCGCATCGTCGGACCGCGCATGCTTGAGCGCGCGCAGCAGGTCTTCGCGCGCGTAGCCAGTCTCGCTCTGGCCTATCGACTGATCCAGCGTCCCAAGTATGCAGAGCGCGCCAAGCAGGAACTCTTCGCCGTCCGAGAATACCCCCACTGGAATCCAAGCCACTTTCTCGACACCGCCGAGTTGTGCACCGCTTTCGCCATCGGCCTCGACTGGCTGCATGACGCGCTCTCGGAATCCGAGCACGGCGCTTTGCAGGAAACTCTCGTGGAGAAAGGCCTCGTCCCGGGCCTCGAAGCGCAGGAGAAGCCTGAGTGGTGGGTGCGCGTCACGCACAACTGGAATCTCGTTTGCAATGGCGGGCAGGCCATCGGGGCGATCGCTGTCGCAGATGCGCAGCCGGAGTTGGCCTCGCGCATCCTCGCGCATGCCGTCAAAAACATCCCGATCGCTCTCGATGGCTTCGCGCCCGATGGCGCGTGGGAAGGCGGTCCGCACTACTGGGAGTACAGCGCCTGGTCCAGTGCTTTGACCATCGACGCCCTGCAGACCGCGCTCGGCCACAACTTCGGATTGGCAGAGTGCCCCGGCCTCGACCGGGCAGGTCTCTTTCTCCTGCATTGCCTCGGGTCCAGCCGGCTCTACTTTAACTTTGCCGATGCAGACGTGACCGCTCTGCCGCAGGCTTCTCTCTTCTGGCTCGGTCAGCGCTATCGGCTACCCGAGTGCGTCACAGAAAATCATCGCAGGCTCCAGGAGCATCCCAATCGCATTCACGCCTTCGATCTCGTCTGGTATCAGGAGCAGCCAGTGCAACGCTTCGAAGTTCCGCGTGGCGTCGCCTTTAAACGCGCAGAGATCGCGTGCATGCGAACCGCATGGAATGATCCGCAGGCGTTCTTCGTGGCGACCAAGGCAGGCTCCGGACAAACCGATCACGCGCATCTCGATCTCGGCGTCTTCGTTCTCGATGCGGCCGGCGTGCGCTGGTCTAGCGATCTCGGTCCAGACGATTACGATCTCCCGGGCTACTGGGATTCCGAACGCGAAGGAGGCCGCTGGAAGTACTACCGGCTCAACAACCGCTCGCACAGCACGCTGGTGTTGAACGGCCATCTGCAGAATCCCCTGAGCCAGACCGCGATTGCGCAGACGAGCTTTGAGGGACAGTCGCAGTCGGTCGTTCTCGATCTCGGGCCGGCGTACTCCGACGATGCCAGTGCAGTGCGTCGTGGCATCTGCTTGACCCTTGAGGTAGGCGTACTCGTTCAGGACGAAGTGGCTTGGCTGCCGGAAGCAAAGCAGCACGAGCTCCGTTGGCAGCTCACCACCGACGCAGGAATCGCCCTTCAGGGCAACACAGCCATTCTCTCCAAAGAAGGTAGAATCCTGCAGGCGCGGATTCTTACGCCGGCAAACGCAGTCTTTCAGGTGGCGCCAACTGTAGCCGGTCCATCGGACCAGCCGAATCCCGGCTTCCGTCAGTTGATCGTGACCACGCACGACGCCGCGCCTGAAATCCGCGTGGCGGTTCTGTTGTCTCTCGCTCCGGCAGAGGCAGAAGTCGTTCCACTCGCGCTCTGGTAGATCCGGAGGCGATTATGCGCCGATCCCAGCACAGCAGCAGCTTCTCTGCGCGAATCGAATACTTTCCTGCATCGGCGATTTTCACTTATAATCCTAAGAGAAACGATTGTCTTTTCGCTATTGTGGCGCCGATAAGGCGCAGAGATTAGGCTGCTGTAAGGTTCAGATCCTTGCAAAGCTGGCGATATAATCAACTGAAGAGAGATTTGAGCGACGATATGGAGAATTCCGCAGGCGGCAAGAAATCGGAGGACAGTGCAAAGCCGCGGGTCCAACAGACAGCCAGCCTGAAGCAGGTGGCTGAGTATCTCGGTCTGAATCCAGCGACAGTCTCAGTGGTCATGAATGATGTGCCTGGACGATCGATTCCCCAGGCCACGCGTGATCGCATCAAGGCAGCCGCCAAGGCGATGAACTATCAGCCGAATCTGCTTGCGCGCTCGTTGCGGAGCCGGAGAACCTTGACGATTGGCATTTTGGTTCCGGAGTTGGGCGAGGGATATCACACACAGGTGATGAGCGGGATCGGGGATCAGTTGATCCAGGCGGGGTACTTCTATTTCACGGCTCATCACCGGCACAAGCCGAATCTGATTGAGGAATATACCCGGATGCTGGTTTCGCGCGGCGCGCAGGGCATCATTGCCGTCGACACTCATCTCGAGCATCCCATTTCGATTCCAGTGGTAGCTGTTGCGGGCCACCGGCATATTGACGGCGTGACCAATGTCGTGCTCGACCACGCACGGGCCGCGGAGCTTGCGTTGGGCCATCTCTACGGTCTAGGGCACCGCAAGATCGCCTTCATGCATGGGCAGCCTTTCAGCAGCGACTCCGATGAGCGCTGGAACACCCTGGTTGCCGTGGCGAAGCGAATGGGCATTGAGATCAAACCCGAGCTAGTGGTGAAACTTGACCGTGACATGACATCGCCGGAACTGGGCTTTTCCGTGGTGCAGAGGCTGTTATCGGCCAATCAGCCCTTTACAGCGATCATCGCTTTCAACGATATTGCGGCGATCGGGGCGATCCGTACGTTGAAGGATTTCAACTTGCGTGTGCCGGAAGACGTTTCAGTCATCGGCTTTGACGACATTAGAGCGGCGGCCTTCACTATGCCGCGATTGACTACGATCCATCAGCCACTTGAAGAGATTGGACGGATCGCCACACAGAGTTTGCTGAATCGTATTCACAACACCATTCAGCCACGTGACGAGATCGTTGTAGAACCCAAGCTGGTCGTTCGTGAATCCACAGGTCCAGCAAAAAGCTGAATGGTCGCTGCGCCATGATGGGGCATCGAGGATCTGTACAGGAAAACCACAGCCGCAGATCGAAATCCCGTTGCGAGCTTTCGGGCAGCGTAAGTGTCCTTGCCACGGAGCCGTCAATGCTAATTCTCCGGCAAGGCATAGCCGCACCGGAGTGTTGCGCAACTGTTCGAACGACAAAATGAAGAATCGTCGGAGTCTCGGGGCGCGGCCGCCTGCACCTTGTACGGCCCGCCAACTTGCTCATTGCTTGGAGCCGGTCTCGATATCTGTAGTATCTTGAGCGGCGGCCACGCGCATGTCGTGGATGATCTTCTCGACTTTCTCGTGCATCTGCTTGTAGCGGAGATAGAGCTCCACCTGCTGTTTCGCCTCGTCTGTCTTGCCCTGCTGCCGGTACAACGTGCCGAGACGGAAGTGGGCCACATAATTCGAGGGATCGATCTGCACGGCGCGTTCCAGCAACTGCCGGGCCTCGTCCTTGCGGTCCATCTGGATGAGAGCCTTGGCTAACTCGGTGCAGGCATCGCTGTCGTTCGGCTCCAGCTGCAGGGCGCGCGAGTCATCCGTATAAGCGGTCTTCAGATCACCGCCCCGCGCCGCGAGAACACCCAATGCGAGCTCCGCCTTCTCATCTCTCGGATTCACGTTCAAGGCCGCCTGAAACTCGCTCGCAGCAGCGGCCTGCAACTTTTCGTCCTGCGAATGGTAGAAGAGGTCGCCGAGTTCGGTATGCGCCCCAGGAAGCCGCGGATTGATGCTGAGAGCCTCGTGGTAGGCGGCGATCGCCGGGTCGGTCTCTCCCTGCTCCGCCAGTTGTCGGGCCATCGCCTGATGCAGCTCGGCGCTGCCGGGATCGGCGATGGCCATCGTCAGGAAGGCCCGATTCGCCATGTCGGAATGGATGCGATACGAGAGATAGAGCAGCGAAGCGTCTGTGGGCCACGCGGCCAGCAACGTGGAGGCGATGCCCGAGGCCTTCTCGAGGTCGCCGCCATTCGAGTAGAGATCAATCAGGACCTCCCCGGCGTCGAGCTGCACCTTCGCATCGGCCAGGTGGGGAAAGGCCTTCTCGAGATCGTCGCGGCTCGCCTGAAGGTCGCCTTCGCGCTCCTCTGCCATTCCGAGAAGCGCCCGGATCTTCCAGAGATCGGGTTGGGCCTTCAGGGCTGCCCGAAGATTGAGGACCGCGCCCGCGTAGTCGCCTCGAAAGTAGAGCAGCACTCCCAGATTGCCTTCCGCTTCGACATCGGCAGGATCGAGGGCGACCACCTGCTTCAGCTCGGCGATCGCCAGGTCAGTTTTCTGCTCGGATAGATAGCGCTTCGCGAGGTTAAGATGGTCGTCTGCGCTTTGCGAAGGCGTGCCGGCGGGCGCTTGACCAGCGGGCGCGGCGAATACTGGAATAGCCAACGTTGCGAATAAAAGAAGTCTTCCCCACATAGCAGCCACATGATACATGGCTGTGCAATCCAAGGGGAAAAAGGGATTGCACCGGGTCCGGTCCCGCTGCCCGGCGTCGGCGCTACCGTCCACGGGCGTGATATACCTTGCTGAATTGGTTGCGATCGTTGGTGACCGTAATCGTCCCCTTCGGCGTGATGTCGACCGAGATGGAGTAACCCTGGTCCGGCTGTTGATTCAGGTTGGCGATATAGTTCGGATCGCCGTTCAGATCGGGATATCGGACCGAGTAGTGTTCGCGCCAGAATCCCTGGAGATCGGGATAGCTGTCGACGGTATTGATCACCGCGGCATCGCTGCCCTTCATCGGGCCGTTCTGCATCAGCGCTACCAGGGGATCGAGGGCCTCTGTTGGCGGACTGCTCGACAGGTCCATCCCATGCCCGGTGACGAAGTAGACATCCACCTTCCCCACTTTATTGGCCGGGCACAGTAGCTCCGTCTCTTTGTTCCAGGTCAGGTCGCCGAGATCGAGAATGCGCGTCTTGCCGAAGGTGATCACTATCCCCAGCGAGCGGGCGTTCTCCTCTCCACCGTCGCGGGACATGGGCTGCACGCCGATGCAGAACGGATTATTCTCGCCACCTCCATGGAGCAGTGACGCCAGAACGGCGCCGTCGCTCGTAACAAACTCGAGGTGCATGGAGCCGATATCGAGTTTTAGCCCCACCTGTGCCGAAATATGCCGATGGCCTTGATACGCTGCCACCCAATTCGGATACAGTGTTGCGGGAGCAAAAGAGAGCTGGCGGGGATTCGCATTCGCCGCAGGCTGCTCGCGGTTAGGACCATGATCGATAAAGGTATCCACCGGCAATTTTGCGAGTAGCGCCTGCAGGCCGCCTAAGTGATCGGCGTGATAGTGGGTCATGAGCAGGAAGTCGATCTTCGTCACGCCCAGCAATGCGGCGGCTGCGGCGATGCGGTCTGCGCTCGAGGGCGGCGGTGGCTGTGTCGGCTCGCCAGGAGCGGGGCGCGGACCACCGATCCCTGGAGCCCAGCCGGTATCGATCAGGAGAGATTTGTGCTCCGGCGTCACAAAGAGGATCGCCGCACCTCCCTCCACATCGACCATCACAATCTTCAGGTCCTTGGATGCCGTGAGCGATCCCGATTGCGCTGAAACCGTCCCCGCCGTCAGCGGCAATGCTAAGAGGACCAGACAACGAGCCGTCTTCCAGTGCATCATTATTTTCTCCCTCTCCAGCCGCCATCGCGATCGAAGTGCATTTAGCATACTGCCCCCGAAAAGCTAGGGCCTGGCCAAAGAAGTTTGGGAAACCCGCCCCCGATGCACGCCCCTGCCCGAAACCGCCTCCATCCTATCGACGGGCCAGCGCAGAATCGAAGAATCGCGCCATAATCTCGTCCGCTTCCCGTGACTCCGGCAGGTTCGGGTTGTACCAGAAGCAGTGATTGAGTCCTTCGAAGACCACAAGCTGCGCATTCACCCCTGCCAGCAAAAAGGCGCGGTGCAGAATCGTGGTATCGCTCAGCAGCATGTCGCGCGTGCTGGTCATGAACAGCGTGGGCGGCATACCGTGCAGGTCAGCGAAGATTGGAGAGAGAACGGGATTCCTTGGATCGGCCGAGCCCACATACACGGCCAGCCACTGCACTCCCTTGGGCCGCGTGTCAGGCGGACCGGAGAGGCCTTGCACGCCGTAGACGTACTGTGAGTCGCCTGTCTTCGTAAAGTCTCCGCCGCCCGAAAAAACTCCCAGCGCGCCGGGGAGGGGCAGTCCAAGCTGCTTGATCTCGACGGCGACTTCGGGCGTGAGAACCGCGCCCGCGGATGATCCGTAGATCGCGATCTTCTCCGGCTTGTAAGTCTTGAGCAATTCCTTGTACACCGCGACCGTATCGTCCACCGCGGCAGGGAACGGATGCTCCGGCGCGAGCCGATACAGAACAGCTATCACCTTGGTCTGTGTCAGATTGGCGATCGGAACCGACTCGATCAGCGAACCCGAGTCGCCGGTGAAGCCTCCGCCGTGCAGATTGATGAGCACGCGGTCGGCCTTGTCGGGCGGAATCGTCAAAGGCGTGACGATGTGCACCGGCACGCCGGCAATGGTGGAGGAAGCGATGTCCACCGGATAGGCGGAGCGATACACCTCGAGCGCGGTCTGTTTAGCCGCATCGGACCGTGTGTGTTTAGCGGTGTTCTTATCCGTGACCGCCGTGCCGGAGTCTTTTGGAACGAGCGATTCCTGGGCTTCGGCGCTGATCGTCTCCGGCACCGGTACGACGCGCGTGATGTAGGCCGTTCCGTGTTCATCGATATGGCCGGTGACGGCAGGCTCTGGAGAACTGGCCGGCGTCTGTTGCGCGAAAAGAACCGGCGGCGCAAGGAACGCAACCGCTATCACATAAAGACGTAATCTCATCGTGTTTCTCCACTCCGCACGCACTCGGCTGGGAAGTCGGCGCGTGCCTGCCCAAATCGGATAGTCAACGGCACTTTTAGAGGATCGCGCTGCCCGTTGTCAACGCAAGTTTGATCGAAAGCAATCGATTGTTCTACAATCGGCTCGAAATGGAAGCACGGATCTCGCCGCCTCTCGAACGCAAATTGACCCGAACCAACGCAGCTTGCTGGATATGCAGCAACCAGCGTCGAGTTGACCAGAGCCGGAGTGTGGGTTATGACTGCATCCGCAGTTTCTCCATGCCGGCCGTCGGTTGCATACCCTTTCAGCATCGCCGAGAGTGACAAAGTGTCGGCCTTATTCTTGAGCGGCGAAAACGATTCCGGAACACATCGAATTCTGCTTCCGGGTGCATCCCGGAACTGAAGAAGGGAGAAGAGATGTTGAACGAGCAAGCAAACTCTCCCGGCTCTGAGCCCTCTCGCGCGCCCGGTATTGGGCGCCGCGATCTGCTGCAAGGCGCAGCCGCTCTTTTGGGAACGGCTCTTGTTTCCCCGCGCGGAAGCGCTGCACAAGGTGGCTTCGCGCAGCAGAAGACGAAAGACAACGCGCCCGCCTCCGGGCCTGCGGTTATCGCCTCGGATGAGACCGCGATTGCCGAGACCGTAACAGGCAGAATCCGCGGCTATCTCCGCGAAGGGATCTTTACCTTCAAAGGCATTCCTTACGCCGATACCACCGCCGGCAGCGGACGGTTCGCGCCGCCGCGCGCTCCTCAACCATGGGCCGGCGTTCGCAGTTCGATGCACTATGGCCCGGTTTGTCCGCAGGCTCCGCGCGGAACCTGGGGCGAAGATGAAGAATCTTTCCTTTTCGACTACGAGGACGGCTATTCCGGTGAAGACTGTCTTCGCCTAAATATCTGGACACCCAGCATCCAAGGCGCGGGCAAACGGCCGGTCATGGTGTGGTTGCACGGCGGAGGCTTCGTCTCTGGCTCGTGCCAGGAGCATCGCTTTTATGACGGCGAACGGTTGAGCCGGCGCGGGGACGTCGTAGTCGTTTCGCTCAACCACCGGCTCGGTCCGCTTGGATTCCTTAACCTCATCCGGTTCGGCAAGCCGTATGCGGCCTCGGCGAACCTGGGCATGCTCGACATTGTTGCCGCGCTCGAGTGGGTGCGCGGCAACATCGGCAACTTCGGAGGCGACGCGAGCAAAGTCACGATCTTCGGCCAGTCCGGCGGAGGCGGCAAGGTCGGCGCTCTGATGGCGATGCCGGCGGCGCAGGGGCTGTTTCATCGCGCCATCGTGCAGAGCGGATCGTTCCTGCGTGCGTTGGTCCCGGAGCGCTCGGAGATCTTGACGCGCGCCGTCTTCGACGAGCTCAACCTCAGCCCGTCGCAGGTCGACAAGCTGCAGAGCATTCCCCTGCATACGCTGATCGCCGCGGGCGATGCGGCGCTGCTCAAGACCCATCCGCCAACGCCGCTGGCCTGGAACCGCGTGGCCGACGCTCTCGGCTGGGGTCCGGTAGTGGATGGCGAATTCCTGCCGCATCATCCCTTCGATCCCGCCGCGCCTGCCATCTCGGCGCAGGTTCCCATGCTGATCGGCACCACGCTCAACGAGTTCACGACCACTCTCAATCATCCCGAGCTTGAGGCGATGACCGAGGCCGAAGCGAGCCGCCGGCTGGAGGATATGTACGGCGTCGATCCCAGGCGCATCCTCGAGGTGTTCCGCGCCTCTCATCCTGGCGCGAAGGTCTTTGACCTCTTTTCACTGGCCATGTCTGCGCAGGTGCGGCAGGGAGCGGTGATCCAGGCAGGATTGAAGGCTGCGCAGGGCACGCCTTCTTATCTTTACTGGTTCCAGTGGAAGACGCCCGAGCTCGATGGCAGACCGCGCTCTATCCACTGCATCGATCTGCCCTTCTGCTTTGACAACACCGACCGCTCGGAGAATCTGACCGGCGGCGGCCCGGTTCCGCGCGCGCTCGCAGCACGCGTGAGCGATGCGTGGATCCAGTTTGCGCGCACCGGTAATCCCAACCACGGCGGCCTTCCACATTGGCCGGCATTCTCCGCCGCCTCATGCCCCACCATGATCTTCGACAATGAATGCACGCTACAAAACGATCCGGATCGCGCCGAGCGGCAGGTCATTCAACGTACCTGACCGCACACCGCCGTTGGCGCGCAAGGAGCCGCTATTGAGTCACAGCTCAAAAACTGAACCGGTTCACCCGATACGCAGGATGACGAACTGAGTACCTGATCGAGGAAAACATGCCCGCTTTAACACCCAGAAACCGCCGTGAATTTCTTCAGCTCTCCGGCTACGCCGCCGCCGCGGCCCTAGCCTCCGGAGCTCGCGCGTGGAGTCAACCCGCCACCCAGAATCGCCCGCTCCAGGCCTGGGTCACCGCCGATACGCGGCGCTTCGCCAAGCTTGATTGCCCCGGCTGGAAACCGGCAGGGGCCGATACCCATGCGGTCGTCCGGATCGACCCCGATACCTGGTATCAGGACATCCTCGGCTTCGGCGGAGCCTTCACCGACGCTTCCTGCTACCTCTTCTCGCAGCTCAGTCCGACGGACCGCGACGCAGTTCTGCGCGAGCTCTACGGGCCGGACGGCCTGCGATTCTCGATGGGCCGCACGTGCATCGGATCGAGCGACTACACCACAAGCATCTATAGCTTCGATGAGAGTGCGGAGCCCGATCCCGAGCTGACCAGGTTCAGCATCGATCACGACCGCGCGTACATTCTGCCCACGCTTCGCTCAGCCCAGGAGTTGAATCCCGATCTCTTTCTCTTCTCCGCGCCGTGGAGCCCGCCCGCTTGGATGAAGTTCAACAACTCCATGCTGGGCGGCTCGATGCATCGCAAGTACTTCGCGTCGTACGCCCGCTACTTCGTCAAGTTCCTGCAAGCCTACGCAGCAGCCGGCGTCACCATTCGCGCCACTTCGGTGCAAAACGAAGTCGATACCGATCAGGATGGCACCATGCCGGCGTGCATCTGGTCGCAGCAGGATGAAGTGGTCTTCGTCAAGAATTTCCTCGGGCCAGCTTTGCGGAATGTTTCCCTTGACACCAAGATCTGGATTCTCGATCACAACTACAATCTGTGGGGCAGAGTTATCGATCAGCTCAGCGATCCCGATCTTTGCAAATACGTCGACGGCGTCGCCTGGCACATTTACGAAGGCACCCCAGACGCCATGACCCGGGTGCACAATGCATTTCCGAATCAGCACGCCTACGCTACGGAATATTCAGCGGTGATCACCAGCCCCGACTTCGAGACCGATTGGAGTGCGTGGTCGCACACTTTCTCCGATTTGCTTCGGAACTGGGCGCGCTGCATTGTTGGTTGGAACCTGGCGCTCGACGAAAAAGGAACACCGAACAAGGGGCTGGGGACGGCGGGCGGAATCGTCACCATCCATTCTGGGACGCATAAGATTACCCGCTGCGGTCAGTATTGGGCCTTTGCGCATTACTCGAAGGTGATTCAGCGCGGAGCGCGCGTCCTCTCGTCGACCGGCACCATGCCCGATCTCGATCACGTGGCCTTTGCGAATCCCGACGGCACGCACGTGCTCGTGCTCACCAACCGCGCCGGTCTCGAGATGCAGGTTCCTTGCCGGTTCGCGGAATCGGAGTTACAAGTCACCTTGCCTGCGAACTCCGTGGTCACGATGTTGTGGTAAGCCCGGCGCAGGTTTTAATGTCTGCGCGTTCAGTAACCCCTTTCAGTATTCCAAGCACAATAGGAGAGATCATGATTAACAAAGTCGAAAGCCTCCTCAATGATTTTGAGAATGGCAAACTAACCCGCCGCCAGGTTGCAGTTTCTCTGGCGGTCCTGGCCGCGGGAGCACTCGTTTCTCCGCTCTCGCAGGCGCAGGATGCGGACCCGCAGAGCTTTCCAGCCATCAGCCTGAACCACGTCACACTGCGCGTACCCGACATTCAGAAGACCTCGCGGTTCTACCAGGAGTTCTTCCAGATGCCACTGCGGCAGCATTCGCCGACGGTTCACATTCTCGGAGTCGGCAAATCCTTCTTCGGCTTGGAACAAGGCAATAGCAACGAGCCGGGGCACCTCAGTCACTATGATTTTGGTATAGCGCACTTCAACGCGGACCAGATTCGCGCAGCGCTCCGCAAGCGCAAGCTGGAAATCGAGGACGAACACTCCTCGGAGTCCTTCAAGTTCCGCGATCCCGATGGATTCACGGTGCAGGTCAATGGCCCCGACTATGTGGGGCACGTAAGCTGAACGGCAATCGCATGAACCGCCTGCGGCCGGCCCGCATGGGCTGCGCCGCGGCGGTGTACTCCATCGGAGCGGGACCATGAATCGTCGAAAGTTTCTCAGGACAGCGGGCGCCTGCCTGGCTGCGCTCAAGCTCGCGCGTTATGCCAGCGGTTTCGAGAGGGTGGCATCGATGGATGCCGCATCGGACGCCGTCGCCGGCGCGGGCGGCATCCGCTTGAACCAGATCGGCTACCTTCCCGGCCGTCCCAAGGTGGCCTCGGTCAGCGTGCTCGCGCGGTCTTTTCGCGTCCGCTCGCTGGCGACGAACGCGGTCGTTTTTGAGGCTGGCCTGAGCGCTCCACACGCCGATCCCGCCTCCGGCGACACGATTCGCCGGGCGGATTTTTCCTCTCTGCGAACGCCGGGCCAATATCGAATCGAACTTGACACAGGAGCGCAAGGCGACCCATTTTGTGTGGGCCGCGATGTCTACGCGCAGGCCGTGGAGCTCACCATGCGCTCCTTCTATGGCCAGCGCTGCGGCTGCGAGGTCAACCTCGACGCGCAGCATGCGCATGCCAAGTGCCACATGGAGTCGGCCTTCCATCCCTCCTCAGGGAAGACGGGCGCCTCCACGAACTACGGCGGATGGCACGACGCCGGCGACTATGGCCGCTACATCGTTAACTCCGGCATCACCACGGCAACGCTGCTCTGGGCGTGGGAGATGTTTCCCTCGCTTCACACGATGTCGCTGCGGATTCCCGAGTCCGGCGGCCCGATTCCCGACTTCCTAGCCGAGATTCAATGGAACCTCAAATGGATGATGTCGCTGCAAGACACGGATGGCGGCGTCTGGCACAAGCAGACGCGCAACGATTTCTGCGGCTTCATCCTGCCCCAGGACGAGCAAGGGCCGAACTACATCATTGGCACCGGTGCCGATCCCTTCAAAGGCACAGGCGCCACCGCCGACTTCGCGGCGGTGATGGCGATTGCCGCGCGGTGCTATCGTAGCGCCGCGCCGGAGTTCGCCACCTCCTGCCTGCAGGCCGCGCGGCGCGCGTGGGCGTGGCTGCAGGCACATCCTAACGTGCGATTCAACAATCCCGCAGATATCCACACCGCGGAATATGGCGACGCCGAATTCCACGACGAGATTCTCTGGGCCGCGGGCGAGCTGTGGCGCACAACCGGCGAGGAAGCCTTCCATCGCGCCTTCCTGGCAATTCTGCCGCACTCCCTCAATGACCTGACCATCGATGTTCCGACGGCAACCTCCGTGAGCGCCCTTGGATATTGGACTTACGTGCTGGCGCAGTCAACTGGCTCCGAGGAGGCAAAAGCGGCCATTCGACAGGCAACACTGAAAAAGGCTGAGCCGCTGGCGCGCCAGTGCGCGGAGAACGGCTACGGCAACTCGCTCGCTATCGAGGATTATCAAGGCGCCTCGAACGCCACCGCCACAAACCATGCTCTTTTGCTTCTGGTCGCCGACCGCTTTCACCCGAATGCTGTCTGGACGAACTGCGCTTTGGACAGTATTCATTATCTGCTGGGGCGAAACTGTTTCGGCATCTCGTGGGTGACGCAGCTCGGGACGCACTCTGTACTGCAGCCTCATCATCGGCCGAGCGCTGCGATAAAGGACGTTCCGCCGTGGCCCGGCTTGTTGGTCGTAGGACCCAACGCCTCGCCTTCAGATCCGATATCGCTGGCTCTTGGCAAGCGTCCTCCGATGCGCATGTATGTGGATGACCACCTGGCCTACTCCTGCAACGAGCCGATCATCACTTGTAACGCGCCGCTGGTCTTCGCCCTCGCGTCTACACTTAGCCAGCGATAAAATGTCGCGACCCCGCGCCTGAATGGGACCGAGAAAGCGAGCCATGATGAAAACCCCAAACTCACGCGATCACGTTCTGCGGCTCTTGTCCTTATCCATTTTCGTTGCCGGCTTCCCATTTCTTACCGCACCGGCGCACGGTCAGCCCGGAACTTCGGCACCGCTTCAAATTGGTGGTGAAGCACCGGTCACTCTCCATCGCGCATCGACGAGCCACGGCACAAAGCCCGAATTTCTCTCGCTCACCTTCCTGCCCGGCCTCGGCATGAACGTCTTTCAGGTCACGGCCAACATCCCCGGCAAGGGAGAGATCTCCCTCCTCACTTCACCTTCGCTCGAGGAGCTGGCCAGCCGCTTCAATGGCGCATCCGGAAGGTCCCGCGGCCTCGGTGCGGGTTTTGGCACGGCCTTTCTCATTCCCTATCCCAACCGAATCTTCGGGCAGCGATCCGCCGACGGATCCACCGTCACCACGGTGTGGCACGGTCATACACTCGCGCTTCCTGCAAATCCACACGTCCGAGATCCTTTGGCGCCGGCTTCGCAAACGGGCGTCGTCATGCACGGCCTGATCTTCAGTGATCAGGCGCAGGATGTGCGCATCGAAAAAACAGCCGGCGGCGAGACCGCGTCGGCTGTCATCCATGCTGGCAGCTTTAATGGCCACTGGCTCTCTGAAACGGATCTGCATTTCACATTTACACTCACCGGCGATGTCATCGATGAGAAAGTCACAGCGAAGAATATCGGCCACGAAGATGAGCCCATCGCCATCGGTGCACATCCTTACTTCAACATTCCCAGCCAGGATCGCGCGCAGGCGCGGATTCATATTCCTGCCGGGACGATGGCGGTCATCACCAGCTATCAGGAGGAGCGCCCGACGGGAGCGCTGAAGCCGGTGGGCGGAACGGCATACGACTTTCGGGCTCCGGATGGGGTCGCGCTCGACGATCGCGCGCTCGACGACAACTTTTCTCACCTGCAGCGGACCGGCGGAGTCGTGGACGTGAGACTGACCGATCCCAAGGCCCACTACGGCATCGATATTGAAGGAGTATCGCCCGCGATCAAAACGGTGCAGGTGTACTCGCCACAGGGTAAGAACTTTGTCGCGGTGGAAGATCAGTTCAACTTTGTCGATCCGTTTGGCAAGGAGTGGAAGGGGATGGACACTGGCATGGTCACGCTGCATCCCGGCCAATCCAGCACCTGGGAGATTCGCTTACGCTTGTTTACCCCTCGCGCTTCGTCAAACTAGCCGAAGCGGTTAATGAATTCGAAGGACCGAGGCCACATTGATTCGTACGTTCACGCTCGAACTTGCTTCTCAACCCAGTTTCTCCTTCGGGGCGCACCACTGTGGGCGTCCCGCTTTTTCAAACCCACGCGCGCTCAGGACGGAAATGCACCGTGGTGGCAGCGCGCATCAGAGCCATTCAATGGCTTAACCGGAACTGAGAATTTCTAAATTGAGGACACGCCGAAAATGGAAATGACACGCCGGCAATTCGCTCTATCGCTTGCAGCCACCAGCACCTTGGGTTCCTCCCTATTCGACCCACCGCTTTCCCCATTAGGCGTTCCCCGGGGTATCCTTCCCGGCCGCGTTACATGGGCGCACGATCCGTCAGCTGTGACGTGGGATGGGACCGGTTCTTGGTGGGAGGACGCTAACAATCATCAGCCCGTAATTGACCGCATGGTCTCCAACTCAATCTGCGGTCTTACAAATCAGAAAACTGATGCCCAGGCCTGGAAGGCCATGTTTCATTATTTCAATCGCGTTCATGGCCGAGGCAACACCGGATACAGAGCCGGTGAGAAGATCGCGATCAAGGCGAACCTGAACAACGCAACGGGGCACGGCACGAACGACCGCCTGAATTCATCACCCCACTTGATCCTTTCACTCGTCCGGCAATTGACCGGCCCAGGGGGTGTGCCTCAATCGTCCATCACCGTCTTCGATTCCAGCCGGTTCATTCCCGGCAATCTATACGAAAAGATTCACGCTGAATTCCCCGGCGTCCTGTTCGTAGACCACATTGGCGGTGACGGACGAGTGAAGGCCGAGTTCAAACCGAATGCGATCCCCTTCTCGATCACGAGCCGCAATGCCACGGGACTTGATACCACAGTCATCGAGGCTGCTTACCTGATCGACGCGGCCCTGTTGAAAGGGCACGTTAGTTCAGGTGTGACGCTCTGCGCGAAAAATCTGTTCGGGGCTACGAGTATCAATCCTGACTGGCACAAGAATGCGCACGATGGTTTTCCCCCCAACCATGACGGCTCGGCAAGTTATTCCGCATTCGTAGACTTTTTGGGGCATAAGGATCTTGGCGGAAAAACCATTCTGTTTCTCCTTGACGGGCTTTACGCAAGCGATAATGCGGATGGTCCGCCTCTTCGCAAGTGGAAGACGGCCCCGTTCAACGATGCCTGGCCGAGCAGCATCTTCATGTCGCTTGATGGCGTGGCGATCGATTCAGTCGGTTTCGATTTTTTGACTTCGGAATGGACTGATCTTTTGGACATTGCCAATGCAGACAACTACCTGCGCGAAGCCGCGCTGGCAAACAATCCGCCTTCCAAAACGTTCTACGATCCCGAACGCGACGGCATCCGATGCCGCAGCCTCGGAGTATTTGAACATTGGAACAGCGGATCAGAAAAGAAGTACTCGCGAAACCTCGGAAGAGAACAGGGGATCGAATTGTTCCGGGTCGGCTGACCGGGAGAAGAATCTCCGCCGGCAGAATCACGAATGGGCGTTCTTGATGGGGAATGCACAACCTGACCTTTGATAATTGCTGGCCGAAGCGCGAGGGATCTGGACGTTCCGTTCGGCACGGAACCAAACTCGGAACCGGAGGAGTTTAATGATGAACCACAGCACGTTGTCTGTTTTCGTCATCGCTGCATCGCTGTTATCGACAAACGCGTCGTCCCAGTCTTTTCTAAGCCGATATGCAGGCGTCCCATATCACGACAGCGTGTTTCACGACGGTCCGCAAAAAGTGCCCGGACGGGTGCTGTGCGCCTACTACGACCTGGGCGGCGAAGGAGTCGCCTATCACGACACCGATCCACAGAATCACGGCAGTGGAGAATTGAATCCGGCCGATGGAAGCTACCTCAATGAATTTCGCATGCATGAGGGAGTGGATACTTCATACACAAAATTTCACCGGCAGCCCACGCTGATCGACGACAACCCGTTCGACAAGGTCGTGCCGCCTGCAGACCTTCTCTATGTTGGCTGGACCGTACCCGGCGAGTGGTTCAACATCACAGTCGATGTGGCAAAAGCAGGAACATACGGGGCCGATCTTCTTTACACATCCAACCGTGGCGGAACAATCTCGATCGACGTGAATGGCAATGACGCAACAGGATCGCTGCAGATCCCAACAACATATGACTCTGCAGACCCCGTCGCTTGGCGTCAGTGGCATCATTGGAATTTGGCGCCGCAGCTTTTCAAGGTCGCCCTTCACAGGGGAAAGAATGTTCTTACAGTGCACATTTTGACCGAGGGCAATATGAATTTTGCCTATTTTGACTTCAAACAGGTTCACTAAAGCAAAGGCTGCAATCAATCACGGTGAATTTATTTCTTTTCCGCGTAAGGTCCGACTTCGGGCTTGCCTTGCGTGTCTTTGAGCGGCCCTAGCTCGTCAGCGACGCCGCGTGTGATGGCCGATATTTCGCTGCCGGCTTGGAAGCACGTGAAATCAGGCCGGTTGACCCAGCTGATGGGACCGCAGAGCCGTTTGTGCTCAGAGATCGCCGCATCGTGCACGATGTTGATCAGCCGCTCGAAATCCGGCGAGCCGGGCCGGTAGCCGGAACGATTGGCCAGATCAGAGGCGGCAGCAAAGATGGCCGTCACGCCGGGAATGGCGGCAATTTGTTTGGCCTGCATCAAGGCCGGCAGTGTTTCAATCATCTCGATCAACACCAGGTTTTGGTTGATGGTAGCGCGATATCCGCCCGGGACATTGCCCCAAAAAGCCGGGCTATAGGCTTGGCCCCCGCCCAGGCTGCGGTCACCGAGGGGCGGGAAAAAGGCCCAGTCTCTCGCCTGGATGCCCTGCTGTACCGAGCGGACGGTGGGCACGATCACCACCAGAGCGCCGATATCCACGGCGTGCTGGATTTCGCGCTCGTCGGCGTCGGCCACGCGCACGCCAGGCACGGCTTTGGCGTGGGGACATGCGGCAAACATGCGGGCCACTTGTTCCCAGCCGCGCGGATCGTGCTGCATCTCGACCCAGATGAAGTCGTAGCCGGCGTTAGCCATGGCGCAATAGGTTTCAGGACTATCGCTGCTGAAGAGGGTCCCGCCGGTCACCTTCTCGCCGTTCATCATCTTGATCATGACCGGATTCCAAATCTTGGCATCGGGCGGGGGGGCATCGGTGGGGCCGCGTTTCCATGTTTCTGCATTTAGCGGGCCCTGATTGACGGCACCGGGGAGCGCCTTGTCGATGGCGTCCGAGTTTTGGTCGGCGGGCGCCGCGAGGGGGAAGTCCGTGCGGTATTGGACTGCTGTTCCACTGCCGGACGTTTTTCCGCCGGAATTATCCTCAGTGGTTTGGCTTGATTGTGCCCGCGCCTGGACGATCCTAAATCCGAATGCAACCGCCAGCGCCATGGCTAGCGCCAACCCGTGGCGTACGACTGTAAACCGTCGATGATTCATCGTGAACTCCTTCCGGTCATTCTCGTAGATCGCAGGTGGCAGTAGTCGTGCGCCAAAAAATAAAAGCGCTTCACACCTTTTCGGCGGCGGCGTTCCTGCCGGCGATGTACCCCTGACACGTGCACCGCGCCAGTCCGTGCTCGCTGAAGCCGCCGGCACACTCGCCTCCGGCATACAGTCCGGGAATCACTTCCCCATGCAGATCGACTACCTGGCACTTCCCGTTAATGCGCACCCCGGCGCGGGTGTCATGCACCACCGGAGTTGCCCAGGCTGCGTAGAAGGGTGCGGTTTGAATTTTGTATTTGGGTTTCGGTTTGTCAAAATCCGCGTCCCTGCCGGCATCGACAAACGAGTTGTAGCGGTCGACGGTGTCCTGCAAAGCCGCGGCGGGCAGCGGTTTCGCCTGGTACTTCATTGTGACCTTGCCGGCCAGTTCTGCGAGCGTATTGCCTTCGAAGAAGAATCCATTGGCGATATCCACGTCGGGCGGTTTCGGGTTCCAATTTTCGCGCTTGACGGCATCGGCATCGAAGATCGCCCATATCGGCCCGCCACCGTTGACCGGTTCGCCGGTTCCCGCCATCGCGGCATCCAGGAAAGCCGTCGAACGAGCGTCCATCTTCACGTTCAGGAGGTTGCGGTAACTGCCCGGTTCGTACGGTTGAACGACGCCGCCTCGATTGGAGGTGAACTGTTCGACGGTTTCGTCGTAGAAGCGCAGGCCGGCCTGGTTGACCAGGATCACGTCCTGCCAATCGGACACGGTAAGACCGGAAGCACCGGCCTCCTTGAAATAGGCGCTTCCAGGCAGCCACTTGAGAAAACGATAACCGTACCGGCAGCCGACCTGCCCCGGCTTGGTGATGTTGAAACCGAATTCGCCAACCTGGTTGTAGGCTCCCCACAACGATGCCCCAACAGCCATGGCGGCAATTTCGCCGCTGGCGTCCTGGAAGGATTGCGGCTCGCCGGCCACGCCGCAGTATTCTTCGGTCAAACGAGGATCGAAAATCCGACGAAAGTTTACATTTCCGGTCGAACCGCCGGTAGCCAGGATGATAGCCTTGCGGGCGCGGAAATTCAGATTTTTCCCTTTGTTGTTCACCACCACGCCGAGCACCCGGCCGGAAGTCTGGTTCTCCCGGATCAAGCTGTCCATATGGTGGTCAAGTAGGATCGGTATATTAGCCCTTTTCGCGGCGGCCTCCAGCGGACGCATCAAGCCGACGCCATGCGACATCGTCTTCTGCACCGGCTCAGGAAATGGCACACCGGCCTCGGGACGCACAAAGTTCAGCGGCGCGCAGTGCATTTCGCGAACGACTGAGTTGCCAACCGACGTACCTCCGGCGTTGTCGGGGCCCTTGTTCACGAAAGTCACGCCCTGGGCGACCAGCCATTCAAACGTGGCAGCCGCATTGTCGGCAAAAGCGCGGATGATTTCGCGGTCATTGTAGCGATAGTCGGGGAAGCCATTGGATTCGATCACCGACCAGTCCACCAAGTCCTTGAATAGAAGGTCGGGCGAATCCGCAATGCCGTACTTCTTCTGCACGCTGGTTCCGCCGCCCAACGGCACGTTGCCAGCGCTGACAATGGCATGCCCGCCGATGTCGCGGGTCGCTTCCAACAGCAGCACCGAAGCCCCGGCCTGCTGCGCGCGAAGCGCAGCAGGCAAACCCATCGCCCCCGCGCCCACAACGACCACGTCCACCTCCCGGTCCCATTTCACGCGCACCGGAGCGGCTGAAGCCGCCTGCGGAACCAAACTGCCGGCGGCAACACCTGCGCCTGTTATCGCTGCCTTTTTAAAGAACTCTCGACGTGAATTCTTCATTGTTTCCCTCGCTCATCATGCTCTCTCGCCAACCGCACCGCACGAACCGAATCAGTTGTTCGAGCATCGTGAACCGCGGTACTCCCTGAAGGTTCCCGGTGGTTGGGCCATCAGTTTCGGTAGCCGGATTAGGTTGTGCGCCGCGCAGCTGAAGACGAACAGCACCACCACCACGCCGCATCTCCAGTACCTATTTCAACAAGTTCCTAAACGCGGATTTTCACAGTACCCTTTCCTCGAGAACGAAATCTCATCTACGCAATGATCAGATCTTTGTTGATCTCCACACCCAAACCCGGACCCTGTGGCAAGTTAAGATAGCCTTCCTTGTCCACTTGTGGGGGGTTCTGCATAATCGCGAAACCATTGGTATACGCGGCGACGGGCGGATCGTGGAGGATCTCGATCCACGGCGAGTTCGGCCATGAGGCGATGGCGTGGAGCTGGGCGATGGTGCCGAGATTGCCTCCGCCGTGATGGGGAATCAATCTCTTGTGGTGTGCCTGAGCCAGAGCCCCGATCTCACGAAAGCCCGTGACGCCGTCGGCCACCAGAATATCGGGTTGCACGATGCTGAAGACATTCTGTTCCAGAATCCAACGGAACTCGTGCACGCCGCGATTGTTCTCTCCCCCGGCGATGGGAATGTCCACCAGGCTGCTCAATCTGGCCAGTTCATCGAAAGAGTAGCGTAGCCGCGGTTCTTCCAGCCAGAGACAGTTCAAGCGTTCAAGTTCCCGCGCGGTCTCCAGCGCGCGGTGAAAATCCCACATCACCCCCGGCTGCCACGTGCCAAAGGACTGGGCTTGGTTGGCGTCCACCATGATCACCATGTCGTCGCTCACCGCTTTGCGCACCATTTCGACCAGTTGCACGTCCTCCTTCAATGTCAGGTAATGCGCCCGAAGCTTGATTGCCTTCCAACCTTGTGATTTGAGCTGGACCGCCATCCGGGCTCTTTCCTCCGGAGTCGAAAGCTGGATCATGCTGGCATAGGCCGGTACCCGATCCTTGTCCGCGCCCCAGAGTTTGTACAGAGGTTGGCCAGTGGCTTTGCCAATAAGGTCCCACAGCGCAATCTCCAGAGCCGAAACTGTGCGCGGGCTACCACCCGCGTAATAGCGGAGCGGACCGGCCAACTGCTCCATACTGAATGGGTCTTTGCCGATGAGCTGGGCCTTGGCCGCCTCCAGCCAGACAAGGTCCATCTCCGGCCCGATGCCCGAAAGTCCCTGATCGGTTTGAACCTCGATGACTGAACCGCCGCCGATCCGATGTGTGCTCACCGCTCCTGGATTCCACGCCGCTTCCATCTCGCCGGTTTCGCGAACGACCTTCAATTTCACGATGCGGATGTCGGTGATTTTGAGTGGGACCGCCGAGTGCAACTGCGGCATCAGCGAGTTTAAAGGCGGCATCAGAACGGCAAGGGATGCGGATTTCATAAACTCTCTTCGCTGCATAGGCACAGAGTACACCAACGCTACCCGACATTGAGAGGTCGGGTGGATGGGAATCGGCGCGCGCCTTCGCTGACGCGGCTTTTCACAAGCTGCCAATTTTTTCGGCGTTGTTCACACCACGATACCTGGGAAATACCTTGCCGATCGTCCCTCAGGTATAGGGTGCCGTTCGCTCTGAGCGACGGGATTGCAACTTCTTTGCGGCGCCACTTCGCGCCGTACTTTACCCGCTCGTAGACGCCGACTGTAATCTCTCGCCGCGTCTCATCGATATGCAGCTTGCAACCTGAATGTCGATGAGGTGCATCTGGAAGGTGAACGCCACGCACAAGTCTGGGTTACGCTTGCCAAGGTGGAAAGGGTACCGGGCACTCCAATGCCATTTCGTCCAGTCTTTTGACGATGCCTTTTAGAACGTTGGCTGGCGGAGGGGTCGGCGACAAAAGCCTAGCAGGAGCCAGGGCGATTCCCTCAGTGGCAAGATCCGCCTGCACTCACGCCGCGTTGCCGCGCGCAATAATGACGATGGCAAGGAACAGGATGCCGAGTCCAACCAGGCAGTAGGCCATGGAAGCACGGCTCGATCCTTTCCACTCACCGTTGGCAATTCCCCAGATGACGCCGGCGATGATGACCGTGCTCATGAACACGGGCCAGCCGACGATGCCTCCCAAGGGGCCTAAGGCAAGCGCTCCCATTCCATAGAGAATGACGCCGACGAACCAAACCACTCCCATCAAGACACCGACCAGCCAGTAAACAGTTCCCGTTGCTTTGCTGAGGTAGACGCCCCAGGTGCGATTTTTGTTCAGCAGATAGATGCAGTAGGCCGCATTGGCGATAAAGCCGGAGCCAATAGCCAGCGCCCAGATGGCGTTGCTCGCCATGGCCGGAGAGGCCCCCGCCGCGAGGGCGCGCTGCTTCAACTCGTCGCCAAAAACAAGGGCGAAGTTAAACATGGAGGAGAATATCCCGGAGAGAATACAGACCAGCAGGCCGACGGCGAAACCCGAGCGTGCCGGTCCCGCCGCACCGGGGTTTTGTTTACGCTCGCGGCTCCAGCCCGCCAGTGAAAGAGAAACCAGTCCTGCGATCATGACCAGCGTGCCCACCATGAGCGCCAGCCCACGATGAGTGTGAAATTGGTCGGGATGCAGCACTGCGAGCGGCAGCAGAGAACCAAACGCCGTGTTGACGCCCTGGATCACCGGAATGCCAAGGGCCATCCCGATCCGGGAGACCCCGAAGCCGAACATGACGACCCCGATGCCAAAAGCAAATCCATAGAGAATAACGTTGGCCAGCACGGACCATGAGGCTTGGTGGTAGATGCTGCCAAGATGAGGAACTGTCGCCATCGCGACCAGCCAGGGAGCAATCAATAGGCCTGTGACCACATAGATCAGCCACGTGTTCTCCCACCGCCATTTGGCCAAGCGCTTCACAGGAGCGATGAAACTCCCGTTCAGCGCGCCGCCTAACAAGACAAGCATCAGGCCCCAACCGATTTGACCGCCCATGAAACCTCCAAGGTGTCTCAACGGGCCGGGGCTGCGTTCAGACTTCCGGCAATGAGCAAAGCCCGCCGTCTCGGAACTGTATTTGATCCAGGCCCAGAAAGCAAACCTTTGTCTGTGGCGGCGATCATCTGGAGCAAGGCCTTCGCTCTGCTAAACTACGAGCCGCGACAGGTGGACTCGATAGGTGGATTCGAACGATATGAGCTCTCTTGCCTAACGGGGAGACTCGGATCGCATTGGGCCCAAAGATTGCACACAGGAAAAGGGTCCGCATCATGAAAGCACTTTTAGTTTCTCTGCCTCACAAGTTCGCATGGGTCGATATGCCCAAACCGGAATGTGGGCCTGGCCAGGTCGTCGTCCGCATTGCCTACTGCGGCATTTGCGGAACGGATATCGATATCCTTCGGGGCAAGGTTCCTGCCCTTTTCGTTCGATATCCGGTGGTTCCAGGACACGAATGGACCGGAACGGTGGTGGAGGCCGGCCCCGGGGTGACGAACCTCGCCATCAACAGCCGAGTGATGGCCGTTGGTTACTTGAATTGCGGCGTCTGCGCCCATTGTCGGGCAGGAGAAGTGAATCACTGCGAGGTCCACGAGCAGATCGGCTTCACTCACAACGGCGGCTTCGCGGAATTCGTCGTAGCCCCCGCCAGGTGCTGCCTCGAGATCGCAGACACGATCGGCCTTGACGAGGCGGTGATGGCGGAACCCGCAGCCACGGTGGTTCGCGCCATTGACCGCGCCTCACCCAAGCGCGGCCTTAAGGCGGCCGTCATCGGCTGTGGTCCAATCGGTCAAACCGCTATTCGCGTCCTGGGCCTTTACGAACCGTCCGCGATTCTGGGGATTGATCTTTCGCCAATGCAGGAGTCCCTGGCCAGGCGTGCCGGCGCCACCTCTTTTGTATCCACTTCAGATGCCGCCGAGATGGTCAGCTTGAGCGGCGCGGATGGTTGGGATGTGGTGATCGAGTGTGCGGGAGGCCCCCAGGCCCTGGAGACGGCTTTGACGATCGTTCGGCCCGCAGGGCATGTGGCGATCATTGGCGCATCGTCCGACGATCAGGTCCTTTCTGTGCCTGCCAATATCTTCTACAAGAAAGACCTGCGCGTGGATGGAATCCTGAGCTACACGCCGGAATCCTTCCGCCACGCCCTCGACCTGTTGGCGTCAGGCAAACTGAGGCTCAAGGATCTGATCACCCACCGCCTGCCGTTCGAAAGATTCACGGACGCCGTGGAATTGCTCGCGGCACGGGCTGAACCACTCGGCAAGGTGATGGTGGGCAACTTTGATTGATGGAAACGGAACACGGCCGATTCACGAATTAGGATGGCGAAACTCGACCCGCTGGAGCCCGGCTCACCTGCCATTGCGGGAAAGAGCGAGGATAAAATGTTTGGGGCTGTCCTAGATAACGAGCGAAGAACTAGGGTTTCTAGGATGGCGAAGGTGCACAAGAGCCGTCTGCTCTGGAGCCAACAGCAACGGCTGATGGAGCACTTTGTTGCGGGTACGACAGCGCGCACGGCGGGCGTGCTGGTGGGCGTCAACAAGACGACCGCAGCGTATTATTTTT
>Ga0208034_1000201_pt1 | contig 55641 bp, 35 predicted proteins | sample June2015DPH_8_10_FD_184699 | JGI IMG/M metagenome (GOLD analysis project Ga0208034, IMG submission 184699) | Peatland microbial communities from SPRUCE experiment site at the Marcell Experimental Forest, Minnesota, USA - June2015DPH_8_100... | ecosystem: Environmental > Terrestrial > Soil >...
CACGGCGGTTGATGAACCCATGGGCGGGCCCTCAAAACAGGCAGGGCCCGCAGCGAACGACAACCCACTTAAGAACACCAAGAGGCTGACCAGTGACCAGACTGGTTAGCCTCTTGGCTTTTAGGGCAGGCTTTTCCACGACTTCTTCCTGGCGCTCTCAGAACCATTCGCCTCGAGCTGCGGTTTCCGGGGCCGGCTGGCTGTGCAAAAGTGGACGTGAAAGCCTGGCGTGTTCCGCGCATGCCGACCCAAAAACGTGCGCGGGGTAATCCTGACGTGATACTTTTAGCAGTGCTGTGAAAACCCTGGTTGGCTCCGTGTTCTGCACCCGGTTTGGTCGAAGCGTGGTTTTTCCTGTGCTCTCATGCCCGCAATAACTGTCGTTCGACCGCATCTTCGCGCAAGCCCGGAGACAGAGGAGGATTGGAAAATGAATCCACGAACATTGAAGTCGCTCTCTTTACCTTTGGCCCTGGCGCTCGTGGCCCTTGCACCGATGGGCTGCAAAAAAGCGCCGCCGATTACGTTATCCGCCCAGGCGTCCCCGCCGGCAGTATTTCCAGGTGAGCCGGTTTCGGTCACCGCAACCGCCGGATCGGTTGACACCAAGAAAAACACAAACGTGGTTTACACCTGGAGCGGCGACAGCGTAACCGGTAACGGCACGTCCGCCACTGTCAATACGTCTTCCCAGGCCCCTGGCTCATACACCGTCAAGGCTGAAGTGAAGGAGGGCAAGAAGGGCAAGGAAGGCCTAAAGCCCGGCCAAACCGCCGACGCCTCCGCCGAATACACGGTGAAAGCCTTTGAGCCGCCGACGATCAGTTGTTCGGCGAGCCCCACCACCATCAAGCCGGGAGAAACCTCAACCGTCACGTCAGTGGCGATGAGCCCGCAGAACCGTCCGCTGACGTACAGCTACACTGCCTCAGCGGGCACAATCACGGGTACGGGAACGACGGCAGAGTATTCCTCCGCCGGCGCGCCCACCGGCGCTGTTGGAATTACCTGCAACGTCTCCGATGACAAAGGGCACACAATTTCTTCCAACACGGAGCTGACCATCACTGCTCCGCCGCCGCCTCCTCCGCCGCCGCACACGCAGGCGCTGTGCACGATCAACTTCACCGGCGACAAAAAGCGCCCGATGCGCGTAGACAACGAGGCCAAAGCTTGCCTGGATCAGGTGGCTCTGGATCTGAAGCAGCAGGCAGACGCCAAGGCAGTGGTCGTGGGCGAGCAATCGGCTGACGAAGCCGCCAAGGAAGCCAAGCAGCAGAAGTACGCCGCGCACCACAAGCACGCCACGGTGGACCAGTTCGCTGCGCAACGTGCGGTAAACGCCAAGGACTATCTGGTAACGGAGCAGGGCATCGACGCTTCGCGCATCAGCGTAGCAACGGGCTCGACCGAAGGGCAGACGGTGGAGAATTACCTTGTGCCCGCCGGCGCGACGTTCGCCAACGACGTAACCAGCACGACAACGGTGGACGAGACCACGGTAAAGCCGCAAGTGCGCAAGCCGCTGCCGGAGCGCCACCACGCAAAGAAGGCCGCGCAGTAAGCCTGGCGCATCACTAACCCAATCGGCGGGCTCTGTCGCAGGCAGAGCCCGCACAAGCAAAACATATCCTCCTCGAGCATAGAAACATGAAGAGGCTACAGCATTTTCGGAATTGCTGTAGACCGAAAGCACACACTCAAGTGGCTCTTTCCTCAAGAAAGAGCCACCTTTCAATGCACTCAAGAAGTCTACGTGTATTCCGAGAATGCTCTGGCCGGTGACGAAAACCGGTTAGCCTCTTTGTATTTAGAAGCCGGGCCTGGCAACAAAATCCACGAATCGACGGCGCCGCCCGACTGGGCCAGCGCGTCAGTCTCGCGTTTGACATGCGGCCGATCACGGTTTTAAGCTGGAGGTGTTTCGCCGGATGCGGTTACGCATCTTGCCGGATATGTCAGGATTCGCTCTAACCCGCGCGTGTCAGTGCTGCTGTCAAAGCGGCGCCATGCGGGTGCGTGTTTAGAGAATCGAATCAAGTTTTCGAGAAAGCTCAAAACCCACTCGCCGCCAATTGGCCGGGTGGGTTTCGTATTTTACCCGTCGTTTCTTCAGTCAACCAGGGGTTTCCCCAAGGAGGTATTGCCAATGTCTCTCCGCATCAACGATGTCGCACCTGACTTTTCTGCCGAGACCACACAGGGTCCGATCAAGTTCCACGAGTGGATCGGTGACGGATGGGCCGTGTTCTTCTCTCACCCCAAGGACTTCACGCCGGTTTGCACCACGGAGCTGGGGGCTGTGGCTGCGCTGGAAAAGCAATTTGCCCGGCGCGACGCCAAGGTCATCGGACTGAGCGTGGATCCTGTTTCGAGTCACAGCAAATGGAGTTCGGACATTCAGGACGTCGGCGGGTACCCGGTGAACTATCCATTGATCGGCGACCCGGACCTGAGAATCGCGAAGCTCTACGACATGTTGCCGGCTGACGCAGGCGACACTTCGGAGGGCCGCACCCCCGCGCAGAATGCGCCGGTGCGCACGGTCTTCCTGATCGGGCCCGACAAGCGCATCAAGCTCACGCTGTCGTATCCCATGTCGACCGGCCGCAACTTCGACGAGATCGTCCGCGCGCTCGATTCGATCCAGCTCACGGCAAAGCATCCCGTCTCCACGCCGGCCAACTGGAAGCAGGGCGAGGACATTATTATCGGCGGCTCGGTATCGAACGAGCAGGCGGACAAGCTGTTCCCGGGATACAAGACGGTGAAACCCTACCTGCGCACGGCTCCGCAGCCCGAGGAAGAGCTGGTAGGCAGATAGCACTGCCCCCCATGCGCATCTCGATCACATCCGCCGCGCGGCAGGAGTGCGGCGTCGCAAAACCTGGGTTTGGTGTGTCCCAGAGCCGCCTCTGCCAAGTCGCAGCGACCAGCAGGGAGCGGCGACCCTGAAAGTCGTTCAACAGGGCACGGTAACTCAGGGTTTGCCAGTGGGCACCGGTGGCGAAGTGGCAAACGCGGCGGACTGCAAATCCGTTATTCACGGGTTCGACTCCCGTCCGGTGCTCCAAATCTGTCAGCCTTGCATCGTTTTGTATCAGGGCTCGGCTTTAGCCGTGCCGCAAGCCCCGCCAACTTCTCCGCCGGCGACGCCAAAGATAACCTCCGATAAGCCGACCTTTCAGTACTGATCGGCTTTCGATGAGTCCATCGGGACTTAGCGTCAATCGAGATCTGATATTGATCTCTACGGCGACTCTTGTTATGCGCCCGGCAAGTCAACCCCTCGATCCGTGCGGGCGTTGCAAGGCGCTAAAAATCCAATATGTCCTCTTCGGTCGCGAACGGTATTTGTCGATTCTTTGTTTTTTCCAGAGCCATGCGGATGTGTTCGAGGACATAGTCCGCGCCGGAGACTTTGCCCTCGTTAAAGGGAGTTATCAATGCTTGGCGCTCGTCCCACAGATAACTCCAGAATAGATCGACAGCTCTTACTTTCTGATAGAACTGGAGCTCGTCACGACCTGATTCGAGTCTCACCAGCTCTGCGAGCTGTAGCGCAACGCTCTGATCACGGATAGGTGTGGTGGGAATAACGCCGAACAGATATTCAAAACGCTCGCTCAGCAGGCGCAAGTGAACCCATCCAGCGGCAAGTATGCGAACCGAATCGTCCCACTCAATGCTAGCTGCGTTCATCCGATCTGTAACTACAAGTTCGGTGCGAACGAGGTGCTTGATCATTGCGAACACATCGGCGGGAACGTAGCCGAGCTTTTGAAGCGCATCGGCGACTTGAACGCACGTGAAATATCCCTCAATGTTGATCGGCCCACGGGTCCTCCTGTTCATTGTAAGGAAGTAAAGTATTTCGATTATCAGGAAGTTATCAGGTTTCTCGAATGTCTCGTCGAAATCGAACACATTCTGGACAAATCCGCCGCTGTCTCGGCTAAAGAAACGACGGTTTGTACGCATCAGGATGCGGAGAATAGTGTGTTCTTTAAGGGACACCTCTCCGCCGCCAAGCGTATTGGAGGCAATCGCTGTCGGACTCAGATAACCCGATGTAATGATTGCACCGAAAATCTCAAGCGCACGGCGCACATCCCTGCCCGCAATGGATTCAAGAACAGTCGCGATGTTTCGACGGCGGTCGAACAATGCGCTGTAGAGACGCCTTAGGAAGCCCTCCAGCTCACCGCTGGAATACCTAATGCGCATCCCGCTCTCCAGCTCGTAGGTGCGATCCCGCTCCTTCTCGCCTGCGAGATATTCGATGCTCAATTCCAACCTGCGCTTCACGACATCCACGAAACGCGGCGGGCTTATATGGAAGACAACTCCGGAGCGAAAAGTGTCGAGAGGGGGTTTATCCCTATAGCGCTCGTAGGTCTCGTCACGCATTTGCAGTATGACGAAAGCGTGCGTTAGCTGGAGAAACCACAGGGTGAGCTGGAACGCCGCGAGCTGATTTTCCAGGTTGAGCCGGTCAACATTGTCCATGACAACAACAAGGGCTTCTTTCCGGCCCCCAGTGACATATTCGGCTATGCCCCGCGTCATCTCTTCAGGCTTGTCTGACCATTCGATGATGTCCTTAGCCCGCTGAATGTTGGCAGATTCGACAGATGCCTCTTCCATCATGGTGTAGGCCGCCCGCCGTAGCTGGATTTTCCGAGAGAAAATGCCGCGGAGGACAGCCGGGCTGGCAATGTCGACGTCTGGGTTTTCGGCATGGAAGGAATCGATAAACGTTCGACAGAGCCATTCCTCCGCCCCAACGAGGCTTACTGGCGCACCAACAAAGTCCACGGTGGCCCATTTAGTGCGGGCCTTGGCCGCTGCTGGCTGCAATTTCTGCTTGTATCGCTCGATGAACAAGGATTTCCCGGCACCAACGCTCCCTTGGATCAGCTGAAGGTGTCCAGATCGCCGTTCCGCGCTCTTCGGGCCGGTTCGTCGCTCAATTTCACCAGCCAGAGTTTGTTCGCCGCTTCGCTCGGGGTGAAGCTCGCGAACCACATTGCTATCCCGCGTTGCGATGCGCTCCTTCAGCAGCGATTCGAGAATCTTGTCATATTCTGTGACTTCATCTGAGCTGACGTACGCACGTTCCACGATCTCGTCTATGTTCGACCGCTGTGATGACGAGAAATAACGCTGTAGAAGCGGCGCGAGCTCGGCTGCGAATGGGTTTGGGTTGACAGCTGCACGTAACAGCGCGGGGCCGCCCGCAAGGCTGTAGGGCAACAGGAAGCGTTTCGCAACGGATGCTTGCAGGCACTTGCGCGCGTGGTCCTCGAGAACGTACCGGCCGCAATGCTTCTGCAGCTCGGTCATTAATCGTGTCTGTGGGCCCAGGTCCGCAACCGCGCCGCTCAGGACGGGGAGGCAATCCCAGAATCCGGCCTGGAAAGCGATGCCATTGGTGGCTAGGACGAAGTGCGCGGGGTTAATCCCCGTCGGATAGTTGCGGTTGAGGTACGCAGCATACATCTGCGCTTCGAGATATCCAACTTCAGTGGGAACGTCCGGAGGCTTAGCCTCAACGATGAGGCACGGAAAGCTCCTGAACCACACGCTGAAATCAGGGAAACCACCCGACGTTTGCCCAGCCTTTCGATTAAACGGGGTCGGTGCAAGATACTCCTTGGGTCGGATAGCTTTTTCTGGAATATCAAGATAAGCGGCGCCCTGGAGAAGGGGCACAATGACCTTTACCTCTACGTCTGCTTCGTTCTCCAAGACGAGGGAGTCATGATCGATGTGCATACCAGGAGGGTAAATGAACGGGCGTCCAGCAAAAACCTCAGAATGTCGAATGTAAAGGGTGATTGATGTGGCGCCAAATCACCGCCCAGCGCTCGGCTGGGGGCCGTCGATCTCATTGGGCTGGAAGGCCAGTTGACGCCGACCGGCAAGTGCGCTCATCGACCCTCTTTCGTACCGGATCTGACCCCCAGCGGATTAGTTCCGGCAAACGCCCATATCGCCACCAACTCCACTAGCTCCGCCAACTCCGCGTTCTCGCTCCCTCGCTCCTTTGCTCCCTCGCTCCCCGCTTTCTTGTTCCCTTGTTCCCCTGGTCCCTGCTCCGCTGTCAAGCCCTTCGCGACTCCTAAACCCACCCCATCTCCCTCATTCCACACCGAATATATTTTTCCGAAGTTTGCAGTCTAATTCCGCAAACTCGCTACCCTTGAATTAAGGATCAAAACAGAGCGTTTCTCCTTTCGGAGAGCGGCGCGGGCGGCCAGAAGTGTGCTTGAGGGGATTCGAGCTTGGCCGCCCATCGTTTTTTTCGGGATCACTTGCACCAAAAACGGTGCAGAATTCCGAAAAAAGCGCTCCTAAGTCCTGATTTTTGACGACTTTGACCCCCTAACTCCTGCATTTTCAACGGCTTGGAGAAAATGGTGAAAGGTACAAGTGGCTCATTACAGGCCATTTAACCCCCAAAAAGGGGGGTGGGGGGGTAGGGGCATGGATGTATCTAGCGTGTCGTCATATCAAGCCAGGTGGAGTCCGGCGGGCCTTAGTACTTCCGCACCGACGGGTCGATCTGGTCGGCCCACGCGAGGATGCCCCCGGCCAGGTTGGAAACATTTTCGTAGCCCGATTTCTTGAGGAACTCAGCGATGCGCTGGCTGCGCCCGCCGGATTTGCATTGCACGACGATCTCGCGATTGCGGTCGATCTCCGCGAGCCGCCGCGGAACCTCGGCCTGCGGGATCAGCTTGCCGCCGATATTCGCGATCTGATATTCGAAGGGCTCGCGGACGTCGAGGATGAGCAGGTCGTCGCCTGCGTCCATGCGCTGCTTCAGCTCCTTCACGCTCATTTGCGGAATTCCGTTTCTCAATGCAGTCTCCTCCTTTGCCGCGGGCTCGATGCCGCAGAATTGTTCATAGTCGATTAGCTTTGTGACCGTGGGATGATCGCCGCACACGGGGCACTCGGGGTTGCGGCGCAGCTTGAGCTCGCGGAAGCGCATGTTGAGCGCGTCCACAAGCAGCAGGCGGCCAACCAGCGGCTCGCCCTTGCCGAGAATGAGCTTGATGGTTTCCGTGGCCTGGATGACGCCGATCAGGCCGGGAAGGATGCCCAGCACACCGCCTTCGGCGCAACTGGGCACAAGGCCCGGCGGCGGCGGCTCGGGATAAAGGCAGCGATAGCACGGGCCGTTCTGGGCGGCAAACACGCTGGCCTGGCCCTCAAAGCGGAAGATCGATCCGTAGGCGTTGGGAATGCCGAGCAGCACGCAGGCATCGTTGACCAGGTAGCGGGTGGGGAAGTTGTCGGTGCCGTCGGCGACGACGTCGTAGTCCTTGAGGATGTCGAGTGCGTTGGCGCTCGAGAGCAACGTGTCGTACTTCACGATTTTCAGTTTGGGATTGAGCGCGCGCAGCTTTTCTTCAGCCGAGTCGAGCTTCTTGCGGCCGATGTCGGCGGTGGAGTGAATGATCTGGCGCTGCAGGTTGCTCGCGTCGACGACGTCAAAGTCCACCAGGCCGAGCGTGCCCACGCCGGCGGCCGCCAGATACAACGCCAGCGGAGACCCCAGCCCGCCGGCGCCAATGCACAACACGCGCGCGGCCTTGAGCTTGCGCTGGCCCTCTTCGCCGACTTCCGGCAGGATGAGGTGGCGCGAATAGCGCGCGAGGTCGTCTTGCGTCAGTTCCGGAAGTTTCGCCGGTGCGGTCATTGTTGCCATTTTGTCACCTTCTTGTAGAGGAGCGAATGCGGTCCGGCTTAAGAGCACCGCGGTCCATCCGCTCTACCCGCCGCTCGACTCGCCGCGTCCGCTCCGCCCGCGATCGACGGAATAATCGAAAGCGTGTCAGTATCCGACACCGCGGTGGCCTCTTTTGCCGGCAGGTAGCGCACGTCTTCGTCGTTCAGGTAGATGTTGACGAAGGCGCGCAGGTTTCCTTCGCCCGTGAACAGATGCTTGCGCAGGTCGGGGAATGTTCGCGTCAGCTCGTCGAGCGCGCCAGACACGGTTGCCGCGTTCACGTCCAGGGCGTCCTTGCCCGCGGCATGTGTCCGCAACGGCGTTGGGATAAAGATCTTCATTCGTGCAAGTTCCTCTCTATTTTTGATTCACTTTGAGCCGCCAACGGCTCAAGGGTCTCAGCAACCTCAATCTTTTCCGGCTCAAAGCGTTTGTCTTCCTCGGTGGTGCCGGCCAGCAGGAAAGAATTCGTGGCCGCTGCTTTGCCCTTTGCGACCTCGGTAATCACGTAGGAGCATCCCAGCCAGTGCGCCTCGGCAAAATCGGTCGGAGACCACTGCGCCGGATGGTCGGGATGCGAGTGATAAAAGCCGCCGATGCTCAGCGCCTGCCGGCGCGCCTCGCGCTCGATCTTCACCAGCTCCGCGGGCGCAATCTGATAGCGATTGTGCGCGGAATCGGTGCGGGTATTGCCGGCTCTGACCGACGATTCGATTTGCCAGCCATCGCCAGAGGGGCGCCCCAGCAGCGCGCCGCAACACTCGTGAGGATACGTCTCCTCGCCATGCGCGCGGATCGCTTCGTAGACGGCCTTGCTTAGCCGCAGCACGCTCACGCTTCCTCCCAGAATCGCTCGCTCAGGTACTTGTCGGCAGAATCGGGCAGGACGGTGACGATTATCGCGCTACGGCCCGCCGCAACTTCGTCGCGCGCGAGCTGCAGGCTTGCCACCACGTTGGCCGCGGCCGAGATGCCTACCAGAACGCCTTCCTCGCGGGCGAGCTGCTTGACCATCGCGTAGGCCGCTTCGGTTTCCACTTCGACTTGCCGGTCGGCAAAATACGGATCGTAAATCGGGGGCACAATCGACGTGGCCAGGTATTTGAGGCCTTCGAGGCCATGGAAGGGCGAATCCGGCTGCATGCTCACGGCCACAACGTCGGGATTCAGCTCCTTGAGTTTGCGCGAAGTGCCCATGAATGTTCCGCTGGTGCCGAGGCCGGCGACGAAATGCGTGACGCGGCCATCGGTCTGGCGCCAGATCTCCGGCCCCGTGGTGTCGTAGTGAGCGCGCCAGTTGGCCTTATTCGCGTACTGGTCGAGATAGCAGAATCGCTCCGGGTCGTTGCCGGCCAGCTCGCGCGCGCGGCGAATGGCTCCGTCGGAACTTTCATCGGGTTTCGTCCACTCCACCTTTGCTCCATACGCCTTCAGGATGCGCTTGCGTTCCGGCGAAACGTTCGACGGCATGGTGAGCAGCACCGGCATTCCGCGAGCTGCGCCAAGCATGGCCAGCGCGATCCCGGTGTTGCCGCTCGTCGCGTCGAGCAGCGTTTTGCCCGGAGTCAGGAGGCCCTGCTCGATGGCATCGCGAATCATGGCCGCGGCCGCGCGATCCTTCACGCTTCCACCTGGATTGTGCCACTCGGCCTTGGCCGCGAGCGTGATGCCGGGCAGTCCGCGCACGGGGCTCTCCAATTGGATCAACGGCGTGTTGCCGATCCGGCTCTCCAATGTTGAGCCAAGCTCGAGTTCCCGGACCTCAGTTCGTGCCTGAGTTTCAGTCCGTATTTGATGCGCCACCTTGTTCATCCCTCTGTGTTGATGCGATCCGCGCAATGTTCGTTCTGAAATCATCCGATTACGTGCAAACGGGCCTTTAGCCGTCACAGGCTTTCGAGCTTGTCAAAAAAATGGTTCGAGATGGGCGAAGGATTAAAGGCGGAATGATTTGCGCGCCCCGGCGCTCAACTCTCGAGGACAAGCCCGCGAGGAGCAGCAACAACAACACTGGCGCACTGACTTCATGCAGTCATTATAAGAAGGGCGTGTGGGCCGCGTCAATTTGCGAGGGTTGCGTTGCGCGCAACTGCCAATCGTAGAGGCAACTGCCAATCGTAGAGTCGCTGAGGTCGTTCGCGTCGAGTTTATCCGAAGTATCCCGCGCCTCTGCCTTTGAGCAGCTTAGCCTTGACCATAGCTGCTGCCTTTTCCTTGGTTACCGAGCCGTCTTTGTTGGTGTCGAGGCCGGAGTTTCGATCGTAATGGGCGCTTGGCCTGCTGAAGAGAACCCATGAGTTTGCCTTTCCGATTGCGGCCGGCCAAAGGATGGCCATGTAGACATCCTCGATTGTCTCGAGCATGTTCCTGTAGGGATAGAAATACTTCTCGACGTAGTCCATCTGGTCTACGGCCGTCATGGCGGCCAGGTCCGCAGTGGTCGTGCCTAGCTCAGCAGCCGTGTCAGGCAGGAATTGAATCAGGCCGGTGGCGCCGTTGCGGTTCTTTACCGATGGGCTGAAGGTCTCGCCTGTTTCAAAGGCGATGGCTGAGATGAGGTAGTTCGGATTGACGGAAATGTTTTGCGCAATCTCAATCAGCCTGGCCTTGAACGCCGCACTCACCTTGGCGCCCCAGGCGATCTGCTGACTACCGAGAGCTTCAGCCGTGATGCCGCGCGTGAGGAAGTCGAACGTGAGGTCATTCGGTTCCACCATTCCAGTGGGTTGGGTCATGAGGCGATTACGGCGCTGAACCTTCTCGATCGCGAGGATTGTTGCCGGCCCGCAGAGTCCATCGATGGCGAGCGGGCGCTGCGGAATCGGAAGTTTGAGATTTATAAGCTGTTGGATGATTGTGACGTCCCCGAAAAGGTTCGTGCCATTGCGTCCGACCGAACTGAAGATATTGATATTGCCTGGCATGGTTGACGTCTCCCACCTTCCGGGCATGGGCCAAGTGTTGCTAGTCAAGCCATTATATGAGAGTCAATAACGGCCAAACGATGTGCGAACGCAAGGAGGCCAACCGAGAAGTCGGATGCCGCGACCGAAAGAGCTTGAAGTGTATATTGGTTGCAACGGCTTCCCGGAAAGAATTGCGCGTCGGTGGCACGAATGTTCCGCTGCGAGGGTTTCGGCAGGTTATGGTGAACTTCGCTGCAACGACACGGTGGGCGAGATGAAGGTTGTTGAACCGCGGGATCCGGCATTCAAGTTGGTTGTTGAGGCGACTGGCGATGAGCGGGCCAAATCAAAGATTTCTACAGGGGAACGTAAACGGATTCCGTGGGTCCTTCGCACGTTTGACGCACGAGCCGTCTCCCGGCCGAAGCGCGCGATAGTGAAACCAGTCATCAAAAGCTTTATCGAAAGCCCAAATTACTCCTCGCGCAATGGGGCCAACATCGACATGATTGTGCTGCATTGCACGACGGCGGCGACCGTCTGGGGCACAATCGGTTGGTTCCTGGATAACAAGTCGCAAGTATCGGCTCATTACGTCGTCGATACGAATGGCGATATATATCAGATGGTCCGCGATGAGTGTTCCGCCTGGCACGCGAAAGCCGTCAATTCCAGATCGATTGGCATAGAGTTTGTCGGCACGGCAACCGACCGCCTTACGGATGCTCAGAGCATGGCGAGTGCGCAGCTTGTTCGCTGGCTTGCCGCGGAATATGGAATACCCGCCGCGAATGTGCTGGGACACAGATTTGCCCCGGGTAACGAAGGAACCACCGACTGCCCGAACCAACTCTTCGGCGATCGAACGGCGGACGCCGTTGCGGAATGGGTCAAGACGAACGCTTTGGGATCGAACGGGTCCCGAGGAAGCCGCCAGGTTGCGGCCGAGCCTGTTGCGCGCAGGGCGCTCGAATTACCTGACTGGGCCAGGCCTCCCGCGTGGCTCGCCAGGCTGCGAAGCGACTTGTCGCGAATTCATGAAAACGTCAGGCCATTGCCGAACTCGCCCGCGATTGCACTGACTGCGTTGGAGCTGATGACTATCGCCCTGGAAGACAGGAGATTCTTTTCTCATCCTGGTATCGACTTGCCTTCAATTGCCCGGGAAACGATCAGGGCGCTCAGAGGCCGCAAACATGGAGGGGCAAGCACAATTGACATGCAGTTTGTGCGTACTGTGACGGGATTCAAGGCGCCGACGATGGGGCGAAAGATCTATGAAGCATTCCTGGCTCTCATGATCCAATCCCGTCACAACAAAGTTGAAATTCTCCGGTCATATCTGGCCTGCGCTTTTTTTGGCTCCGGTCTTATCGGCGCGAATGCGGCTGCACAAAGGGTTTTCAATAAGAACGCCGATCGACTGTCAATCGAGGAGGCGTCTTTTATCAGCGCAATGCTGGCTTATCCGCGTCCCCTGCATGAATTGCCTCGTTGGGAGCAGCGAGCCCGACGCCGGGCCGCTTATGCGGTTGCGGTGTTTGCCAAACGCAAGGGCCGCTTGACTGGGCCATATAAAATCGCCACGCTGGAGGGCGAGGCGAGAAGAACCGGAGACGATGGTGCGCTGGGGTCGACTTGAGGCGGACACCGTGAGAGCTCACCGATGTTTGCGCTTCAACGCCTTCTCGATTCCCGCCTCCGCAAGCGGCGCCATGATCGCATAGCCTGCCGGTAGCGGGTGAACGCCGTCTTCGCTCAGCGCCGGCGGAAGGCCTCCACGCTCATCCTTCATCGCGGAGTAGAAATCCACGTACACATAGCCTTTTTCGGCTGCGTACTTTCTGATCCATTCGTTTAGTTCCGCAATCTTTGGTGCAGGCTCTATTCCCGGCGACCACGCGAAGGCGGACGACGGCAACACCGAGCACAGCACCACGCGGATTTTGTTTGCCGTAGCCAGGTCGGCCATGGAGGCAATACTCTCCCCGGTCTGCTCAATCGTCAGCGGCCCTGTGTTTTCCATGATGTCGTTGATCCCGGCCAGGATGATCACGACCTTCGGCTTCAAATCGATCACGTCCTGCCGGAAGCGCACCAGCATCTGCGGCGACGTCTGTCCGCTGATGCCACGGTTGATGTAGGGCTTGCCGGGAAATGAGTCTTCCAGCTTCCAGTCTTCCGTGATCGAATCGCCCATGAAGACTACGCGCTTCTCGCCAGGCTTGGGCGCGGCCAGCATCGCATCCGCCTCCTTGAACCGCTCGAGCCCGCCGAAGTCCACCAGCAGTTGCGCGTCGTGCGTCTTTTTCCAAGCATAGTACTGAGGCGGATGGGTCGCTTCAACCGGCGCCGCCGGTTGGGCTGCAGGCGCTTGAGTCCTGGGCGGAATTGCAGGCTGCTGGGCTTCGAGCAGAGCCACGGCGGAGAGCCCGGCCAGCGCGGCTACAAGGAAGATACCTTTGCAGAGGAATTGCTGACTCACCGGAGTGCTCCATTCCCAAGACAATCAAAACCAGCGGGCCGCCGGCCGGCCGTGCCCGGCGCGCTACTGATTATAGGTAATCACGTTCGGGGCAAGGTTCCCGGCTGCGCCTTCGCCGGCGAAAAGAGGCGCGCCTGGCAATGAAAACGAATATCATGGCGTGTGCGGTGGTTCTTGGTATCGAGCGGGGTTGCGTTTTCGGGGGAGTGAAGTGGCGCAGATCTTTATCAGTCATGCGAGCGTGGATCGGACTGAGGCGGCAGAGCTGTTGGAGTGGTTGCGCTCCCACGGTTTTGGCTCTACGTTTCTCGATTTCGACGATGAGCGGGGCATCGCTCCGGGCGAGAAGTGGGAAAGCACGCTGTATCGCGAGATCTCGGCTTGCGACGCGGTGATTCTGATCCTGACGGAGAACTGGTTCCACAGCAAGTGGTGCTTTGTAGAGTTCGCGCAGGCGCGGGCGCTGGGCAAGGCGATCTTCCCGCTGGTGGAGACGCCGACCAAAGAAAAGTTCATCGGCGACGACATCCAACTGCTGGATCTGGTGAAGGACCGCGAGGGCGGGCTGGACCGGCTGCGCACGGAACTGACGCGCATCGCGTTGAACGCGCGCGGCGGGCTGCCCTGGGATAACAAGCGGCCGCCGTATCCGGGGCTGATGGCCTATGCCGAGGCCGACGCAGCCATCTACTTTGGGCGCGACGACGACATCCGGGCGCTGATTCAACGGCTTGAAGCCAGGCGCGTGCAGGGCGGCGAAAAGCTGGTCGTGGTTCTCGGCGCATCGGGCGCGGGCAAGTCGTCGCTGCTGCGGGCCGGGGTTGCGCCGCGGTTGAAACAAGACCAGCACAACTGGATCGTGCTGCCGCCGTTTCGCCCCCAGGCGCAGCCTTTGGACGAATTGGCCCTGGCGATTGCGACTGCGCTGGGCGACGCAAAAAACTGGCGGCAATGGCGGACGGATCTGGGAGGGGAGAATCCGTCGCACGCACTGATGGACCTGGCGCGCGACCTGCGCGCGGCGCATGGACAGAACGAAGCGCACATCCTGATCACCATCGACCAGGGCGAGGAGCTGTTCGGCAGCGCGGACGTTAAACAGATAGAGCAGTTCTTCGCGGTGCTGAATGCGATGCTCGGCGCGCAACTGCCGTATCTGGCGGCGATGGCGCTGCGTTCGGACTATCTGGGCCATCTGCAGCAGGAGACGCGCCTGGAGGCGCGGTTCGAGCAGTTCTCGTTGAAGCCGATGCCGCTGGAGCGGGTGCGCGACATCGTGCTGGGACCGGCCAAGCTGGCCGGGATCACTGTGGACGATGCGCTGGTGACAGAGATGATGGCGGATGCGCGGACCGACGATGCGCTGCCGCTGCTGGCCTTCGCGCTGCGCGAACTCTACGACCGGTCGGTTTTCGACAAGACGGGCGGCACAAAACACATGACGGTGGATGCGTATCGCGCGATGGGCGATGCGCAGGCACAGCTTTCGCCGTTGGAAAATGCGGTGCGGCGCAAGGCGGATGAGGTGCTGGGCGCGGCGAATCCGACCGCAGAGGATCTGCAGGCGCTGAAAGAGGCGTTCATTCCGGGCATGGTGCGGGTGAACCCAGAGGGCGAGTATGTGCGGCGCGCGGCGGATATGTCGAAGATCTCCCCCCGCGCCATGCCGATGATTGAGCGCCTGGCTAAAGCGTACCTGTTGGCGGTGCGCCACGAGCTCGGCGTGACCCTGGTGGAGGTGACGCACGAGGCGCTGCTGCGCAAATGGCCGCGGCTGAAGAATTGGCTGGACGAAGAGAAGGAGTTTCTTACCGGCAAGGAGCAGCTTGACCAGGATCTCGCGGACTGGGAAGCTGCGCCGGAGAAGCAGAAAACCGATGCGCTGCTGTGGGGCTTGAAGCTGGCTCGGGCGCAGGCGTGGCTGACGGCAAAGCCGCGGCAATTGAACGAAGCGGAACGGAGGTTCATCGACGCTTCAACCGCGCACGTGGCGGCGCTGAGAAGGCAGGAGATGGTGCGCACCACGGGCGCGCTGGCAGTGGTGCTCTGCCTGATCTTCAGCTTTGTGATCGCGTACCAGGTGAGGAAGAGGCACGATGCGCAGGCAGCGGCGGCCAGCGCGCGCATGGCGGCGAGCGAAACGGACTTCAAGTTTGCCGCCACGGAGATGATGCGGGATGAGGAGCCGGTGTCTCTGGCGTATCTGGCAGATGCGATGCGCAAGAATCCCGGGAACGAGAAGGCGATTGCGCTAGCGGTGTCGGAGCTGCGCAACGCGGTGTTGCCCCTGGCGACGTTGCACCACGACGGCGAGGTGCAGGATGCGAGCTTCAGTCCCGATGGAACAAAGGTGGTGACAGCTTCGGCGGATGACACGGCGCAGGTATGGGACGCGGCGACGGGGCAGAAGATCGGCCAACCCATGCGGCACACGGATTGGGTGCATACGGCGGAGTTCAGCCCGGATGGCGCCAAGGTGGTGACGGCGTCCTGGGATGGGACCGCGCGGGTGTGGGATGCCAGGACCGGCACACAGATCGGGAACGCGATGCAGCACGATGTTTCCATTGAAGGCGGCAGGCTGAACTGCGCGCACTTCAGCGCGGATGGAACCGAGATCGTGACCGCCTCGTGGGACCACACGGCACGCGTCTGGGACGCGACGAATCCTGCGCATCCGCAGATTGGAAAAGCCCTGGTGCATCAGATTCCGAATGCGATATCGGAGACGGTGTGGACAGCAGTGTTCAATCCCAACGGCGCGCCGCAGGTGGTGGTGACGGCGTCGGCCGATCATGAGGCGCGACTGTGGGACCTGGCGACGCAGACGGAGAAGTCCCACAAGCTGCACAACGACGAAGTGAATAAAGCGGTGATCAGCCCCGACGGGCGATGGGTGGCCACTGTCGGCGATGACGGCACTGGATACATTCTGGACGCGAGGACGTTTCAACCTGTGGGCCGGCCGCTGCAGCATGGGAGCGGCAAAGCGATCGACTTCGTTTCGTTCAGTCCGGACAGCCGGAGCATCGTGACGGCGTCGCAGGACAAAACGGCGCGCCTTTGGGATGTCCCCTCGGGCAATCCGATCGGGCAGCCAATGGCTCACGCGGGCTGGGTGGAGGCGGCGAACTTCAGCGCGGACGGCAAACTGGTTGTGACGGCCTCCTCTGACCGGACGGCGCGGGTGTGGGACGCGCACACCGGGCAGCCGCTGAGCGAGCCGATGCGGCATAGCGGAGATGTGTACATGGCGCGGTTCAGCCCGACAGATTCGTCGCTGGTGGTCACTGCATCGTTCGACCACACAGCCCGCATCTGGAAGTGGAACCGAGTTGCGGAGTTGCCGGTAATCAGCGGCGCGGGCGCGCTGAGAACAGTGTGCCTCGACGCCGGCGCCGAGAGAATGGTGACGGTGACCGACAGCGGCGCGCAAATCTGGAATGCGCGCACAGGGCAGGTGGCGGGACAGATGACGGCCATGGGGCCGGTGGCGCTGGCATCGTGCAGCGCCGACGGAACGCTCATGTTCACGGCTTCAGGCAAGCAGGGCCAGATTCGCAACGCGATGACTGGAGCGCCGGTGGGAGCGGCAATCTCGCTGTCTGAAACGCCGGAGGCCGCGGTGTTCGACGCTCACGACCATTCGTTAGCCGTGGTGTCGCCGGGCGAACTGGAGATATGGGATTCGGCCACAGGAAAGCCGAAGGGAAACCCGACGCAGCTTGGCGGTGACGCCACCAGCGCGGTCTTCAGCAGCGATGGAAGCATGATCGCTACCTGGTCGCATGGCGGAACGGTGAGGGTTTGGAATGTTGCGACGGGCGCCGCGATCGGCAAGCCAATGATCCACAAGGGAGAAGTGAAGAGCGCGAACTTCAGTCCGGACGGGAAGCTCCTCGTGGCCTCCTCGACTACCGGCCACGAAGCCAGCATGTGGACCGTCGAAACGGGGGCGGAGGTTGGGATTTTGCAGGTTGATAACTGGGTGCCAGATGCGGAGTTCAGTCCCGACGGAAAGTGGGTCGCCAGCTCTTACGGAGGCGCCGCGCAGGTGTGGGATGCGGCGAGCAAGAGCCGGTTGAGCCAACTGATGCAGCAGAAGGACACAGTCCTGGTTGCAACTTTCAGCCCCAACAGCGAATGGTTACTGACCGCGTCGAAAGATGGAGTGGCCCAGGTGTGGGACGCATTGACCGGGGTCGAGACGGGCAGGCCGATCAAGCCAGCGGAGGCCACAACGCAGTGCCTGCCGGTTCGCGCGGCATTCACGAGCGATGGCAAGTGGATCCTGACGGCGTGGCAGGACGTCGACCAGAATGAAGCGCCGCGGGGGTGGGAGGTGCGTCTCGAGGAAGCGCCCATCGCGACCGCGAGCGCGCCCGCGTGGCTGATTCAGCTCGCGGAAATCGCGGGCGGCGAGCAATTGGACATTCACGGCGTACTGCAGCCCACGCCTTCTGACGAGGACTCGGCGGAACTGCGCCAGAAGTTGCTGGGGCTGGGGGGAAGCGATGCGGTCGATCGATTTGGAAAGTGGCTGGCTTCCGATCCGCGCTCGCGGGTAATTTCTCCGTTGGAACAGGCAGGCGCAGACAGGTAGGGGTCCCAGGCGGCGCAGGCCAGGGGCGTGCGATGGTGAGCAGACTGCCCGGTTGTGTAAGACAGTGGTGCGAGGGAACGAAATGTTGAAGCTGACGGCTGCGGCCGTGTTGATGGCCTTGGTTGTGATGGGAGCTGCGGCGGGTGTCGGCGCTCAGTCATCGCACGAACAGTCCCCCGATGCCCAGAAAGCGCGGCCCGACCAGCCGCTGCCGCCGCTCGACGCGCATCCAGTCGTCGCCATCACCTTTGACGATCTGCCGGCCGTGGGCACCTTGCCGGCGGGAGAAAACTACGTCGATGTGGCGAAAGCGTTGGTGAGCGAGTTGAAAGCCAACGGACTGGAGGGCACGTACGGATTTGTGAACGCCGACAAGCTCGCAAGCCGGCCCGGAGCGCCGCAGGCACTTGAGATCTGGCTCGAGGCGGGTATGAATATCGGCAATCACGGTTGGTCGCACATGAGGCTGACCACGAACACCCCCGAAGCCTTCGAGCAGGACGTTGCGCAGAACGAGCCGTTGCTTGAGCAGTATGGCCAGGTGCGTGACTGGCACTGGTTCCGCTATCCGTTCCTGGAAGAGGGTGAAACGGTGGAGAAACGCCGCGCGGTGCGCGCCTACTTGTTCACGCACGGGTATCGCGTTGCCCAGGTGACGCTGCAGTTTGAGGACTACGCGTGGAACGATGCCTACTGCCGATGCCTGGCCAAGCAGGACCAGGCGACGCTCGCGTGGCTGCGGCAAAGTTACCTCGACACCGCGGCAGACTACATCAAGCGGGGGCGTGAAGAAGAGCAGATCGCGTTTGGGCACGAGATTCCGAACGTCATGCTGCTGCACGAAAATCCCTTCACCACGCTGATGCTTCCAAATCTGATCGACATGCTTCGCAAGCAGGGATTCAGCTTCGAGAGCCTTGCGCAGGTGGAGAGCGACCCGGCTTACGCCGAGGATCCCGATGCGGGACTCGAGTCGGGAGGCACGCTTCCCCAGCAGTTCATGGATTCGCGCCACTTGAAGTACCCGCCGGCCAAGCCCGATCCATTCCAGCAGATAGCGCAGGTATGCCAGTGAGTTGCCCCGGCTCTGCTTTGACCGGCGTGCGTGAATCCTCAGCTCGACTTTGCTGTGAAAGATTGGAAAAAAGGAAGCACAGAGACCTTCCAGGGGGACGATAGGCACATCGGATTATTGAGCCAAGCACACATCTCCTGAAATGCTCAATAAAAGGGGTGGGTATTGGGACAATTTTTACCGGGTGTATTACTTTGGGGTGTACAACAACAAGTAAAAAGGTAGATTGAAGTGTAAGATTTACCCGTAAGACTTTGTGAGAAATCGAGTGCTTAAGATTAGAAGGCACTTCATTTCAATAGCTTGGCACTATATCTTCGCCTTGGCAATTCAATTGCAACCAATCTTTGTCAAAATACAACTACAACGCATCTGCGCAGCAGCGCGATCTGCGGAGAAACATAAATGAAATCAAGAATGAGTTTTATTATTCTATGTCTGTTGCTCCTGGTCACATTTTGCTCTCGTCCATCGAATGCACAGACTTGTCCCGCCTTTAGCCCTGTCGATGTATTTATCAACATGAATGGAGAGTCTGCGGGGACGACGGTGACTTCGGCGAATCTTACCGCAGCCACGGAAGGAACCTCCATCGATTGGGCTTCGGCAACCAGCGACGAAAAGTTCGCTGCGAGTCAGGTAGCCCTTCCCGGCTCCCTGACCATCAATGGAGGAACGGCACGCGGCTGCGGCTATGCTACCCAATCCCTGGCGGTTAATGAAGCAGCTTCGTTCCCTACCTCAATCATGAACTTTGACAACGGCGACACGCAGGTTGTTGCGTCCGGTTGGATCATCAACCTGCCGCCGGACCAAGGCGGTGCTGGGGATTTGTATGATTACGTCACTTTGGAGGGCGAGGCAGCTAACGCTGGGTCAGTTGTTCAGGTTCAACCGGGAACTGGGGAATCGTGTGGGGCATACGGTATCGAACTTGAATCGTACAGTGGCGGCAGCGGAGGAACATCCCACTCACCCTGCTTGCCTGTTACACCGGGAGGCACGGTCTTTTTCTCTGTCTACGTGAACTATGGTTCCAGCGGAAACTGCAACGGCACGGGCAGCGGAAATGTTAATGCTCCATGCGAAGGCTTGCACGTCTATACGACGAATGGAACAACGTTTACCGAAGTCGGGACCGGGGTAGCCACTAAGCTCGATGGCACCGACACGCTAGGCCGGATGCTGATCGGCAACGACGAGAACGCGACATTTAGTGGTACGTCCTATTTTCAGAACGTTATGATTGACTACACGAATCACGTGTGGCCTAATCTGCCGACCGGTGCCGGCACAACGGGTACTGGCACATCCTTTGCTCTGACTGCAAATACAGCCGGAACAGGCAGTGGAACGATTGGTGGCACTAACTGCTCTACTGGAAGTTATGCCTCCGAAACGACAATCACTTGTACAGAAACTCCAGCTTCGGGTTCGACATTTGCTGGATGGAGTGGAGGAACCTGTAGCGGTACCGGTTCCTGTTCTTTCACCCTCTCGGGAAATTCCACCGTCACGGCCACGTTCAATACTACTTCTAGTGGTTCGAACCCCCCTTCTAGTGGTCCGACCGCGCCTTCTAGTGGTTTGACTCCGCTATGGAATGGCATTCTGAGCCCGGTAGGGAGCGGCTGCAATTTCGGGACAAGCAGTGTAGCGAATCCTTGCGGAATCACTTGGCAAGGAACAGTGGGACTTCCCATGGGTGCAACCGCTCTCAGCAACTCTGCTACACAGGCCGGTTCGACAATCGCAGCAACTGGAAGTGACCAGACCAGCGCGATCAACTCGGCGTTGTCCTCGTGCGGAGGTACAAGTTCTCAGCAGAAATACGTCCTGCTCGGCGCGGGCACGTTCAAAATCTCCGGGACAATCAAGCCACCCTCATACTGCGAACTACGTGGGACATTGAATAGTTCGGGGACTGCTTCCATTCTTCAATCGAAGTCAGGAAGTTACGACACTTGCGAGCCTTACACAAGCGGGGATACCTGTATCGTTGCGCTTGGCGAAGAATCAGGTCTGTCCTATAGCCCTGTCACAATTAGCGGCGGTGCAACGGCAGGATCAACCAGCCTCACGCTTTCCTCAGCATCAGGAATGGCCGTGGGCGGATTCCTTGCCATCACCGAGACAAACGCAGCATGGGTGAGTTCGTCTGGAGACGAGGGAGTTTGTAGTTGGTGCGACGGCGGGTTTACGAGTAATGGTGGCCGTGCTCGCTCTCAGATTGTCGAGATTACGGGCATCTCTGGCAGTGTGGTGACGATTGCCCCCAGTCTCTATACCGCCTACACCAACACCCCAACAGCGGTCTATTACACCGCGAGCGCTGAATATGCCGGCTTGAGAGATGTCCAAATTTATGCAGGTAATGTAGGCTTGGGTGCTGATGTAGTGATTGGCGGATGTGCCTATTGCTACGTAAAAGGTATCGAAGCTAATTATGCAGACGGCAACTGGCTTCTGACAGCCATGGCTTATCGACCGGAGATAAGAGACTCGTATTTCTCCAACACTTTCGATCACGGCCCGGGAACGTTCGACGGCGACATTGACATTAGCATGAGAACTTCGGGGGCGCTGGTTGAGAACAACATCATGGAACGCGGTCATAACTCGCTGATGGAGCAATGGGGGCCGTCTGGAAACGTCGTAGCCTACAATTACGCAATCGCCGGATATGACAATAATGGCTACAACTCAACTTACGGCGGGTTCAATATGCACGGCGCTCATCCACAGTTTAATTTGTTCGAGGGAAATGTCGTCACAACCTATAAGCTGGACGGGGTGTGGGGAAGTCAATCGCACAACACTACTTTCAGAAATTGGATTCAGCAGACCAGCAAGGTATGCGCGCCGTACACCACAAACGGAAGAGCCGCTGTGACCTCTACATGCTTTCAAAGCCCTTACCAGACAGTTGGTCAGCAGTACGATCACCTCTCTGTGTACGGAAATTCAGTCGGTGACGTAATCGGTTCGTCTCAACTTATCGCGCTTGGGGAAACTAATGTGCCGGATGTTTATTGGATCAGCGGCACAGCCAATCGCAATATGTTCGCCTCAACTTCGTGGGGATACTCCTACGGATATGGGGACGATTCCGACACTGGATCGGGGAATGGTTGCGACGGTGGCACGGCTCCCTGCCAAAGCACTGCCCCTTGGCTCACGAGCTTTGTGTATAACTCGTATGTCGCCGGACCAGCAACTACGTGGTGCCAGTCAGGGGGTTCAACGGGGTCCTGTCCCGCGTCGTTGCCAGCTTCATTCTATCTAACTTCCAAACCTTCATGGTGGACGACGGGAATTCCTTGGCCAGCCATTGGTTCGGACATAACCGGAGGAACCGGACCCGGTGGGCACACTTCTCTCATTTCTAATCCCGCTCAAAAGTGCTACTTATCAGTTATGGGCGGGCAGGATGGTGGAGTTGGTAGTCCTTTGAACTTCAACGAGAGCACTTGTTACGGTGGTGGAAGTACTACCGTTGCCCCGGCTGCCCCGATAAATCTGACAAACACCGTTGTACCGCTTTAGCTAAATGAGAGGAATTGCGATGCGTAATTCGACAAAACGGTAAGCGTTCGATTCTTCGCAGTTGATTTGGCGTTGGCTCAGTTTTGAGTCTGGGTTCATGGGTAGGACGCGAGCGCGGTGGGCGGTAGAAGAGAAGCGACGGATTGTAGAGCTGACGCTGGAACCTGGAGCAAGCGTGGCCCGAGTGGCGCAGGCTGAAGGCGTGAACGCCAACCAGGTGTTTCAGTGGCGGCGGGCGTAAAACGAAACGTAAAATCGTTCTAAGCTATTGATTCTAAGGGCATGGCGGAGAGGGAGGGATTCGAACCCCCGATACCCGTAAAGGTATGCCTGATTTCGAGTCAGGTGCATTCAACCGGGCTCTGCCACCTCTCCGCTGTATTCCATGTTTATTCTAAATTACTTAGTGTTTGGGCGTTTTCACCTTTTTCCCGTCGGACGCTCCGGTGTCCGCTGCGGTATCGCATCTGCCCGCGGGATTTGTGCCCAAGCAGCTCTGCGGGCGTGCGCAGATCGACTCCCGCCATAACAAGTCTACCGGCAAACGTGCGGGCCGAAAACCAGAGAATCTTCCCAACTGATGCCGGCCAGACCATGACGGCGAGCTGTCTCTTCATTGCCTGGCGCCGAGATCACTAGCGGAGCGAACGCCGGATTGCGGGGGAGAACTCGGGTCTAAGGCGTCGATACAGCCCGGCTGAAAACGTCTGGAGCTGCGGGAAACGAGCAGAGTTTGCCTAAGTGAAATTGCCGAACGCCCTCAACTGCCCAGCGTGGTATTCGCGGCGTTGCACAGGAGAGGAGAGGACGGTCGACGTGGACGTGGCTCCCAGTGTCGATAATTTGTCGATCAAGGTTTCGAGATGGCGAATTGAGACCACGTTGGCCTCGATCACAAACGACTCCGCGCCGGTGATGCGGTGGCAAAGGCAGATCTCGGGCATTTCTTTCACCGCGGTGATCGTCCGGCTAACCTGGAGATCACCACCGTGAATGGTGAGGCGCACAAGGACGCGGATGGGTAAACCAAGTTTCGCAACGTCGAGAGCTGCGTGATAGCCGGTTATTACGCCGGCCTCTTCAAGCCGGCGCACGCGTTCTGCTGCCGCGGGCGTTGAAAGGCCGACCTTCCTGCCCAATTCCGCGAACGTGATGCGGGCGTTTCTTTGCAACGCTTCCAGGATCCTCCAGGCAACTTCGTCCAGGTGAATGACGTTTGGAACGGTTCGGTGGGGCATTGGTTATCAGTCCTTAGCAATTCAATCTATTATGCCTAATTTCATTAGGCACTCGTACTCTTTTTCCTTCGAATGTCCATTTCTGCCACCCAAGAACGGACCTATTCTATTGCCAGACCGGGATTGCGGCTCCCCGTCTTGCTCGCTCCCGGCACACGAGGTCATCGCATGAGTGCTTTCCCTCACTCAGCTGCACATCCGTCCCGAAACGCCGTCGCGGAGATTTCAGGCAATAGAGACTTTTTGCCCTTGAAGGGCACCGATCACGTTGAGTTTTACGTGGGCAACGCGCGCCAGGCTGCATATTTCTATCGCGCGGCGTTTGGGATGTCGCTGGTAGCCTACGCCGGACCCGAGACCGGCCAGCGCGACCGCGCTTCGTACGTTGTCCAGCAAGGCAAAATTCGCTTCGTATTCACTACACCGCTACGCAGCGACCACTCCATCGCCGATCACATTCTTCGCCACGGCGACGGCGTACGTGTCATCGCCCTTTGGGTCGAAGACGCACGCGACGCCTGGCACGAAACCACCAGCCGCGGCGCAGTCAGCGTGGCCGAACCGCATGTTGTTTCCGACGAGAACGGCACAGCCGTCGTGTCGAGCATCCGCGCGTACGGCGATACGATTCACACCTTCGTGGAGCGAAGCGGTTACAGCGGACCGTTTCTTCCCGGTTTCCGCGCTGTCGCAAGCGACCCGGTGGCCCGGCCTGTCGGCCTCGTGCACATCGATCATATGGTTGGAAACGTTGGCTGGCACCAGATGAACGAATGGGTTGACTTTTATGCGAACGTGATGGGTTTCTCGCTCTACCAGCACTTCGACGACAAGGATATTTCCACCGAGTATTCCGCGCTCATGTCGAAGGTGATGGCCAATGGCAACGGCTACGTCAAGTTCCCGATCAATGAACCGGCCGAGGGAAAGAAGAGGTCGCAGGTCGAGGAGTATCTCGACTATTATGCCGGTCCCGGTGTGCAGCACATTGCTCTGGCGACCAACGACATTCTCAACACCGTGAACAAGCTGCGCGAACAAGGCGTCGAGTTCCTGCGCGTTCCGCACACATACTACACGGAGCTGCAGGCCCGCGTAGGCAAAATTGACGAGCCAGTGGCCGAGCTGGAGGAACTCGGCATTCTGGTCGATCGGGACGACGAAGGTTACATGCTGCAGATCTTCACGCGTCCCGTTGAAGACCGCCCCACACTCTTCTTCGAGATTATTCAGCGCAAAGGCAGTCGCAGCTTTGGCAAGGGCAACTTCAAAGCGCTCTTTGAGGCCATTGAGCGCGAGCAGCAGGCCCGCGGAAATTTGTGATGGGAGAAGATCGATGACCACCGAAGTTCTCTCAGCCGCAGCGCCTTACCTGATTCAGCAGGATTACGCCGCCTACACTGAAGAGCAGCACAGTGTGTGGGCCGAACTGGTTGGGCGCGCGCTTCCTGAGCTTGAAAAGCACGCGGCTCGTGAATACCTCGAGGGGTTTGAGATCATCGGCCTCGAGAAGGATCGCCTGCCAAATCTGGCGTCGATCAGCAAGCGCCTTGCGCCCCGCACCGGCTGGAGCTCAACGCCGGTGAGCGGATTTCTGCCTGCGCCGGCGTTTTTTGAGATGCTTTCTGCGCGCCGCTTTCCCACCACTACCTGGCTGCGCAGCCGCGAGTCGCTTGAGTACACGCCTGAGCCGGACGTATTTCACGACGTCTTCGGCCATGTGCCGATGCACGCGCACAAGGTGTTCGCCGATTTTCTTGAGCACTACGGCCGCGTTTGCGCATCGATTGACGACAGTTCGGTGCTGGAGAAACTCGGCCGCCTTTTCTGGTATACCGTCGAATTCGGCGTGATCCTGCAGCGGGGAGAAATCAAGGTCTATGGCAGCGGCCTCATCAGCTCACACGGGGAATGCAAAAACGTAATTGACGGCCATTGCGCCATTCACCGGTTCTCGCTCGATGAGGTTCTGGAAACGAAAGTCAAGGTTGACGAGCTGCACAAACTGCTTTTCGCCGTCAACAGCATCGAACAAATATACGAAGCCATGCGGGAAGCTGAACGCCGCGCGATGAGCGGCAATCTGTGACAGGAGCAACAGAAATGACCAACGAATGTTTGTACCAATCCGGCTTCGGCAACGAATTCGCGACTGAGGCTGTTCCGGGCGCGCTTCCCGTGGGGCAGAACGCCCCGCAGGAACATCCGCTTGGCCTTTACACTGAGCAATTCAGCGGCACGCCTTTCACCGCTCCTCGCGCCGTCAATCGCCGCACGTGGACGTATCGCATTCGCCCGTCGGTCACTCATCGCCCCTACGAGGAATTTTCCATGGGCCTGATTCGCAGCGGCCCGTTCAATGAAGTTCCCACTACGCCCAATCAGCTTCGCTGGGATCCGCTGCCGATGCCGGAGAAGGAAACGGATTTCCTCGACGGGATCATCACCCTCGCCGGCAACGGCGATCCCGCCATGCAAACAGGCGTGGCGATCCATCTGTACGCCGCCAACGCATCTATGCGCGATCGCTTTTTTGCCAATGCCGATGGCGAGCTTCTGATTGTTCCGCAGATGGGAACGCTTCGCCTGGCCACGGAGTTGGGCATCATCGACGCTGCGCCGGGCGAAATCTGCGTTATTCCCCGCGGCGTCAAGTTCCGCGTGGAATTGCTCGATCGCCAGGCTCGCGGCTACATCTGCGAGAACTATGGTCTATCTTTCCGCCTGCCTGAGCTGGGCCCCATCGGCGCAAATGGCCTGGCGAATCCGCGCGACTTTCAAACTCCGGTTGCAGCCTTCGAAGATCGCGACGGAGAGTTTCACATTATCACCAAATTCCTCGGCCGCCTCTGGTCCGCGTTCATTGACCACTCGCCGCTCGACGTCGTCGCCTGGCACGGCAACTATGCGCCTTACAAATACGACATGGCGCGATTCAATTGCATCAATAGTGTCTCCTTCGATCACCCCGACCCGTCGATCTACACAGTGCTGAGTGCTCCAACGGCAGTTCCAGGCACGGCCAATTGCGACTTTGCGATATTCCCGCCGCGTTGGATCGTTGCCGAACATAGCTTCCGTCCGCCATGGTTCCACCGCAACCTGATGAACGAGTTCATGGGCCTGGTGTTTGGCGCCTACGACGCCAAGGCCGAAGGCTTTGTGCCCGGTGGCGCCAGCCTGCACAACTGCATGGCCGGCCATGGCCCGGATGCCGAAACCTTCGAGCGGGCCAGCGTTGCGGAACTGAAGCCGCAATATCTCGACAACACGCTTGCCTTTATGTTCGAGACCCAGCTCGCAGTGCGCCCGACAGAATTCGCTATGCAAACGCGAATCCTGCAGCACGAGTACTTCGAGTGCTGGCAGGGCCTCAAAAAGCGCTTTCATCTTCCGGCTGGGGAGTTGGCGCACCGATGAGCACGATTTCTCCGGAGGCACTCCAAAGGTCTCACACAAGTTGGGTCGCCTCAGCAAACGATCCGGACACTGACTTTCCTCTTCAAAACCTCCCCTTCGGCGTATTTCGCCACGGAGGGCGGTCCCGCATCGGTGTCGCAATCGGCGACCGGATTCTCGATCTGCGCGCCTGTGCAGAGCAAGGCCTTTTGTTTCCGCTGAATGACGAATCCGTCGCCGCATGCCGCGCCGATTGGCTCAACCCGCTCATGGCTCTCGGTGACGCGTCCTGGTCTGTTTTACGCCGCCGGCTTACTGCGCTCTTCAGCGCGGACCAGGCAGGCAGCGAAACTAAATCCCGCGTCGAGTCCCTCCTTGTTCCCATGCACGAAGCGTCAATGCAACTCCCGGCTGTGATTGGCGACTATTCCGACTTCTACGCCTCAATCCACCACGCCTCGCGAGTTGGCGAGCTTTTCCGTCCTGACAATCCGCTGCTGCCCAACTACAAATACGTTCCCATTGGCTATCACGGCCGCGCATCGTCGATCGTGGTAAGCGGCACCGAAATTCGCAGGCCCTGCGGCCAGATCAAATCCGATGCGGGCGATCCGGTTTTTGCGCCCAGCCGTAAGCTCGACTACGAATTGGAAGTTGGCGTCTTTGTTGGTCCTGGCAACTCGCTCGGCCGGCCCATTCCGATTGCCGATGCCGAGCAGCACATCTTCGGCCTGTGCCTCGTCAACGACTGGTCTGCGCGCGACATTCAGTCGTGGGAATATCAGCCTCTCGGTCCATTTCTGGCCAAGGATTTCGCCACCACGATCTCTCCGTGGGTTGTTCCGCTCGAAGCGCTCGCGCCGTACCGCGTCCCCGCGGCCGAGCGCTCCGAAGCCGATCCGCAGCCGCTTCCTTATCTGCGTTCGCCGTCTCCCGATCGCGATGGCATCGATCTGACGCTGGAGGTCTATCTGCAATCCGCGAAGATGCGGCAAGCAGGCCTGGACCCCATGATGCTGACTCGCGGAAATCTGCGCGATCTTTATTGGTCGATTGCGCAACTGATCACACACCACGCGAGCAACGGGTGCAACCTGCAGTCCGGCGATCTGCTTGCCACGGGCACCATCTCCGGGCCGGTCGCAGGATCGGAAGGCTGCTTACTGGAAATGCAGCACAACGCCCAGCCGATTCGGTTGCCCGGCGGAGAGTACCGGACATTTCTTGAGGACGGCGACCGGGTCACTTTGCGTGCATACGCCACCCGGGAGGGTTTGCCGCGAATCGGATTCGGCGAATGCACCGGCACCATCATGGGAGCGGCAGATGCATGACCGCGAGATCTACGAGACGCAGCGCCGGACGAAGGGTCATGGATCGCAGGTTGCGGCTTCTACCGGAGAATGCTGTACTCTGCGAGTAGATGTGAGTGTGCAAATGCCTGACGGCCCGAAGTTCGATAACCGGTTGCATTCGGCGCTTGATCCCACCTTGCCGCGCGCGAAAGCGAATCGCGAAGCGCTGCTGCAGTTGCTCGGCACCGTTCGCGCCGAGGAAGACGCGATCCGGCAGGGCGGTGGAGAAAAAGCCATTGAGGCGCAGCACTCCAAGGGCCGCCTGACCGCGCGTGAGCGGCTGAATTTGCTGCTCGACAAAGGGACAGAGTTTCTTGAGCTTGGCCTGTGGGCGGCGAACGGGATGTATGGCGAATATGGCGGCGCACCGGGCGCCGGTGTTGTCACGGGCCTTGGCCGGGTGAGCGGCCGCCTCTGCATGATCGTGGCCAACGACGCAACCGTAAAAGCCGGGGCGTTTTTCCCGATGACTGCGAAGAAGGTGCTGCGCGCGCAGACCATCGCGATGGAGAACCGCATCCCGACGCTCTATCTGGTTGACTCGGCCGGTGTCTTTCTTCCTTTGCAGGAAGATGTGTTTCCCGATACCGACGACTTCGGCCGCATCTTCAGAAACAATGCAGTCATGAGCTCGCTCGGCATCCCGCAGATCACGGCGATCATGGGCATGTGCGTGGCCGGCGGCGCATATCTGCCGGTAATGACCGACACCGTGCTGATGACCGAGGGCTCCGGGTTATTTCTGGCCGGCCCGTCGCTGGTGCAGGCAGCCATTGGGCAAAAGACCGGGCCAGAAGAGTTGGGCGGCGCGGCGATGCACGCTGAAATCTCCGGAACGGTCGACTTTAAGGAGCCTAACGATCACCTGTGCCTGGCGCGACTGCGATCGCTGGTGGCCAAGATGGGCGAGCGCCCCGCCGCAGCGCCGGTAGCGGGAGTCTTTCGTCGCCGGGCATTCGATCCCGGACGCGATACGCCGAAGTTTCCTGCCGAAGACGTGTATGGATTGCTGGATCCCGCGCCGGGAGCAACCAACATCTACGACATGCGAGAAATCATTTTGCGCATCGTAGACGGCGGCGAGTTCGACGAGTACAAGGCGGAGTTTGGGCGCACGGTCCTGTGTGGATACGCGTGGATCGGTGGGCACGCTGTGGGCATTGTCGCCAACCAGAAGGTCAACCAGAACCAGACGGTCGCAATGGGACCCGACGCCGGGATGCTGCGTATCGAGGTCGGCGGCGTCATTTACACCGAGGGCGCGCAAAAGGCGGCGCGCTTCATCATGGACTGCAATCAGAACCTCGTGCCGCTCATCTTTCTCCACGACGTAAACGGCTTCATGGTGGGCAAGGATGCGGAATGGTCGGGCATTATTCGCGCCGGAGCGAAGATGGTTTCGGCGGTGAGCACAAGCGTTGTGCCAAAGATAACGGTCATAGTGGGAGGAAGCTTTGGCGCCGGCCACTACGCCATGTGCGGCAAGGCCTACGATCCGCGCTTTTTGTTTGCGTGGCCCACAGCGCGCTATGCAGTGATGAGCGGCGCATCGGCGGCGGCGACGTTGGCCGAGGTTCGAGCCAAGCAGTTGGAACGCGATGGGAAAAGGCTATCGGCCGCGGAGAAAGAGGCGATTCACGAGCAGATTCGAGCCGATTATGACGCCCAGGCCGATCCGCGCTACGGTGCCGCGCGGTTGTGGATCGATGCGATCATCGATCCAGCCAGGACCCGGGATGTGCTCATCGCGGCACTTGAAGCATGCGCAATGAATCCCGAAGTGCCGCGCTTTAATCCGGGAGTTCTGCAGACCTGATCTGCTTTTTGAAAGCACCAATCTGAGAGGCGCGCAGATCCGGCATCATATTTGGCAGTACGGAGTCTTTGGGCATCTGAAATCTCCGCGGAGGAGCCCTGTGATGAAACTCGAAATGGAGCAACAGCAAAGTCTCTACCCGTTTGTGCTGACCGAGGAACAGGAACAGCTCCGGCGCGAGATTCGAGAATTTGCGGCGCGCGAGATTGCGCCCAACGTTTCCGCGTGGGACGAGTCGAGCGAGTTTCCCCTCGCGACCGTCAAGAAGCTGGGCACGATGGGATTGCTCGGAGTGATCATTCCATCGGAGTATGGCGGCGCGGGCCTCGGCTATGTGGACTATGTCCTCGCGATCGAAGAACTCTCTGCAGCAGACGGCTCCATCGGGCTCACGGTGGCGGCGCACAACTCGCTAGGCGCAAATCACATTTTTCTTGCCGGCAATGAAGCGCAGAAGAGGAAGTATCTTCGGCTGCTGGCGCACGGCGAGTGGCTGGCGGCATGGGCTCTTACCGAGCCGGGCTCGGGATCGGACGCGAGCAACGCGCGCACGACCGCGGTGAGGAAAGGCGACCGCTATGTGCTGAATGGGAACAAAACTTTCATCACCAACGGCCGCTATGCCGATCTCGCGGTCGTCATTGCGGTCACCGAAAAGAGTCAGGGTACGCACGGATTGTCGGCGTTTATCGTCGAGAAAGGGATGAAGGGATTCCGGCCCGGTAAGAAAGAAAACAAGCTCGGGCTGCGCGCCAGCGACACCAGCGAGCTGATCTTTGAGGATTGCGAGGTTCCAAAAGAAAACCTGCTTGGCGCCGAGGGCGAAGGGTTCATCGATGCCATGCGGGTGCTGGATGGCGGCCGAATTTCAATTGCCGCACTGTCGCTCGGCATTGCGCGCGGCGCCCTGGACGCGGCTTTGAAGTATGTGAAGGAGCGCCGGCAATTCGGCAAGGCGATCGCCGAATTTCAAGGGATCCAGTGGAAGCTGGCGGATATGGCCACGGAGCTGGATGCGGCCCGGCTGCTGACGCAGCGCGCGTCGGTGCTGAAGGATTCCGGCCGCAAGGTCACGCGCGAGTCTTCGATGGCGAAACTGTTTGCGAGCGAAGTGGCCGTGCGCATCTGCGATGAGGCCGTGCAGTTGTTTGGCGGCTACGGATTCATCAAGGACTATCCGGTAGAAAAGCTTTATCGCGACGTGAAGCTTTGCACCATCGGCGAGGGCACCAGCGAGATTCAGCGCATGGTGATCGCGCGTGAGATTCTGAAGGTACATCCGTCGCGCGGGTGACCTTTAGCTGAACGCTGACGGCTTTCAATTTGTATGACCAACTCCGTCAAGATCGTCGAGTGCCCTCGTGATGCGTGGCAAGGCCTGCCCGCGCAGATACCTTCCCAAGCGAAGGCTGCATACCTTCGCAAGCTTATCGATGCGGGATTCACGTACATTGACGCGGTAAGCTTTGTCTCGCCGGCGGCCGTTCCTCAAATGGCAGACTCCGAGCAGGTGCTCGAGATTCTTAAGCCGCCGAAGAACGTCGAAATCATCGGCATTGTAGTGAATGAGAAAGGCGCGGAGCGCGCAGTTCGCAGCGGCGCAGTGCGCACACTCGGATTTCCCTATTCGGTGTCGCCGCAATTCCTCCGCCGCAATCAGCACCAGACGCAGGAAGAAGCGTTAGCTATATTGAAGGCGATTATCGATCGAGCCCGCCACGAGAACCTCGAAGTAGCCGCATATCTTTCCATGGCATTCGGCAATCCATATGGCGACAAGTGGAGCGCCGGCGCGGTAGCGGAGGCGTGCGGCCAACTGATCGACGCGGGCGTGCGGCAAATATCGCTGGCCGACACGGTCGGGCTGGCATCGCCGCAGCAGATTGCGGAAATTGTCGCCTCAACGATAGCCGCTCATCCCGGAATCGAGTTTGGCGTGCATCTTCATGCGCGGCAATCGGAGACGGCAGAGCGCATTCGTGCGGCTTACAACGCCTGCTGCAGGCGTTTCGATTCAGCTATCGGCGGACTGGGGGGGTGCCCCTTTGCGCAAGATACACTAGTGGGAAACATTCCCACGGAAACGCTGGTTGCCGTGTTGAAGGAGGAGGGCGCAGCTCTTCCCGCGCTCCCATCCCTGGACGAGATCATCCGCATGAACGCTGAGATTGTGCAGAATTCCGGAGTTCCGGCGCAATAGCAGCGTCCTTGTGCCAAGGCCCGATTGAACAAATGCCGCATGGGAGAAACGATTGAACTACGCAACGATCGTGGTAAATGACAGCGGTCCGGCGCGGACCATTACTCTGAATCGTCCGGATCGCCGCAACGCAATGACTCCCGAAATGCAGATGGAGCTCATCGCGGCGCTGGAAGAGACGGCGGCGAGCGATTGCCGCGTGCTTGTGCTGGCCGGCTCTGGCGCGGCATTTTGCTCAGGCCTGGACCTTTCGGCGCTCCAGGCGATGCAAGGCGCCACCGCTGCTGAGTTCCGCTCCGATGCGGAGCGAATCGCGAGGCTTTTTCTGGCGCTGTATGAGCTGCCAATCCCCACCATCGCTCGAGTCCATGGCCCAGCCATTGCGGGCGGCGCGGGCCTCGCCATGCTTTGCGATTTCACTCTCGCAACGCCGGAGGCGAAGTTCGGCTTTACTGAAGTGCGCGTCGGATTCGTGCCCGCGTTGGTCTCGGTCTTTCTCTCGTTGCAGATCGGAGACAAGCGAAGCCGCGACCTGCTGCTGACCGGCCGCATTTTCGATGCGAATGAAGCCTTACAAATGGGCCTTGTGAATGAAATTGTTCCGCAGGAGGGGCTGACGCGGCATGTTGAGGCGCTTGCGGCGTCGCTCCTCGCGAATAGTCCCGAATCTCTGAGCGCAACCAAGCGACTGATTACCGCGCGCCATAAGACATTGCTCGACTCGGCGATCGCGGATGCGATCGAGGTCAGCGTCCAGGCTCGGGAAACTGGAGATTTTCGTGAAGGAAGCGCGGCATTCCTTGAAAAGCGCAAGCCACATTGGAAGGAGTAGCCGCTTCCCAGCTTGATTCAACTTGCGCCGTCGCGGAAGCGCAGGGACCCCTCAGTGTGCTGTTTGACCTGTTCGCGAGTCACTTCGTTGGCCAGCTCGAAGACCTCGAATCCACCAGGCGTCACATCAAGCACGCAAAGGTCGGTGATGACGCGATGGACAACGCCCTTTCCAGTGAGCGGAAGTGAACAATTGCGGACGAGCTTGGCGCTACCGTCCGCGGCCGAGTGCTCCATTACCACCACGACGTGGCGCACGCCGGAGACCAGGTCCATTGCGCCGCCCATCCCTTTCACACGCTTGCCTGGCACCATCCAGTTGGCCAGGTCGCCGTGCTCGGAAACCTGCATCGCTCCCAGAATCGCCAGATCGATGTGACCTCCTCGAATCATGGCGAACGAATCGGCGCTTGAAAAGATCGCAGCGCCATGCACGAAGGTCACCGTTTCCTTCCCGGCGTTGATAAGGTCTGCGTCGACCTCCGAGTCGCGCGGGAAGGGGCCCATCCCGAGCAGCCCATTCTCTGACTGCAACGTCACGGTCATTTCCGCAGGAATGTAGTTCGCCACGAGTGTCGGAATCCCGATCCCGAGATTCACATAGTAGCCATTGCGCAGCTCCCTGGCTGCGCGCGCGGCCATCTGTTCGCGACTCCACGCCACTGTCTCACTCCTTGCGGGTTGTTCTCTTCTCAATGCGCTTTTCAGGATGCGGATTGTGCACGAGCCTGTGTACGTAGATCCCCGGCGTGTGAATCTCATCCGGATCGATCTCGCCGGGTTGAACGATGATCTCCGCTTCGGCCACAGTGATCTTGCCGCACGCTGCTGCCTGCGGGTTAAAGTTTCGCGCGGTGCGGCGATAGATCAGGTTGCCGTAAAGGTCTGCCTTCCACGCTTTCACCAGGGCCAGATCGGCGCGGATTCCGCGCTCGAGAATGTACGTTATGCCGTCGAAATCTTTATGCTCTTTCCCCTCGGCAACCAGCGTGCCGACCCCCGTCCGCGTGTAGAAGCCGGGAATCCCCGCACCGCCTGCGCGCATGCGTTCTGCCAGGGTGCCTTGCGGACAGAACTCCACCTCCAGCTCGCCGGCAAGAAACTGACGCTCGAACTCGACGTTCTCGCCGACATAGCTTGAGATCATCTTCTTCACCTGGTGGTTCTCAAGCAGTAGCCCCAGCCCCCAACCATCCACACCCGCGTTGTTGCTCGCGATAGTAAGGTCGCGCACGCCGGTATCGCGCAGAGCAAGAATCAGAGCTTCGGGAATGCCGCAAAGTCCAAAGCCCCCAATCGCCAGGACCATTCCGTCGCGAACGATTCCGTCCAGCGCGGCACTCGCACTGGGGCACAGCTTGTTGACGCCCGATACCGGCCTATCGCGTTCGTCCATATTCGCCTGGAGCGCTTCTCATTGCGAGGCCACGCTCTTTCTAACATGCTAATCCCGCGTGGATCAGCTACAAACGGCTAATTGGAGGGGCAAATGCCCTTAGAGGAGGGAAAGCCCGTTTTGTCGGTAAACGGCGAGTTCTCGGCAAGCCTGCATAGTACTTAGCCAAATAGTTGCTGATTCGCGGCAGGGTATCGCGATATTTCCATGGTATCCATTCCGCGGGGCGGGCGGCGAGCTCCCGGGTTGCGCGAGTTCTGCTGCTGCGGCAATCTCCACGCGAGGGCACTGAGGTAGAATTTGCGCCTTACCTTGGCACGGTCTCGCGCTAAGGTTACGCGCAGTCGCCGCTGGCGATTCATGGCTGTTTTCGTTACAATCGCGGCGGATTGAAGGAAGCATCGCCCCGGTTGCGAGGTCCAATGCGGGAGAAGCCATGAAAGAGAGAACGCGGGCGGCCAAGGCCCGAATGACTGCGCGCGCCGCCGCCGCAGTGGCGATTATGTTTGCTGTTTGTCTTGCCGCCTTACTCGTTGTTTCGCACGGCGAGTCGGCCTTTGCGCACGAGCAAACCGGCGGCAAGCTCCGGCTTGAAAGCTCGAGCTTTGCCGATGGAGGCGCGATACCGAGCCGATTCACCTGCGACGGGACCGATGAATCGCCCGACCTGCACTGGGCCAGTCCACCAGCCGGAACCAGAAGCCTGGCGATCGTCATGAACGATCCCGACGCACCGATCGAGTTTACGCACTGGCTTGCATACAACATTGTCCCCGGGGTTCACGGATTGCCTGCAGGAGCTTCGACACATGGCGGAATGCCTGAGGGTTCCGGCGAGGGGACAAACAGTTTCGGCCGTTTCGGCTATAGCGGACCCTGCCCGCCGCCGGGCAAGCCCCACCATTACGTCTTCCGGCTCTATGCGCTCAACGTGCGGCTCGATTTACCAAAGGGCGTCGCCAGCCGGCAACTGGAGTCCGCAATGAACGGCCATCTGCTGGCCCAGGGCCAGATCGTCGGAATCTACCGGCGAGCCGGCCAATGAATCGCCCCTGCCGGATGTCCATTCATCAAATTCGCTCGCCGTTCTCTCTTTGTCCGCGTCCTTTTCAGCGCTCGGAAAGACGCTCTTTCCAACGCCGGCTCATGAACCGGCCCGCGCCGATAAGCGGCTCAGGGAATTTACAATCACAGTTTGAGGCAGCTTCCAGCCCATTGATGTATCGTTTGCAACGGGCGTGCCGGAGGGATGCGGCGTAACGCCGGGCATTGCCGCGAGGAGTTGGATTCTTGACCATGGAGTTCCACATATCGCGGAAGGCGCGGGAACGCTACCAGTTCGCGGACTCCCTCTTCTCCTACAACGGCAATGTGATTCTAAGCAGCCTGGCGGCATGCCGCGAGTTTGCGCACCGCATGAATCAGGTGCGCAACGTGGAAAAGTATCCTGAGTTGGCGGTCCATGCCGGTCAGCTTTTCGCCATGGGACTTATCGACGAGGCGAGCCACGTTTTGCTGGCCCGATATCGCGAGCAGTTCGATCCGCACGTGATGACCGCGGCGCTCGACTGGTTCGGCTCCCAGGTGGGACCGGACAAATTGGACGCGATGCTGCTCGCATTCGTGGAACAGTTCCCGGGGCAGAGCGTTATACGCGGCGTGGAGACGCCGCAGCAATGGCTCGCCGGTTCAACCGCCGGCATGCCTCATCGCGCCGCCGCGCTTGAAGAGATGCTTCTCTTGTGGTCGGCCAACCGCAATGAAGCCTTCAAACCGTTCGAGGAGCTGTTTGAAGACCGGACGCTGGCGGAGAAGACCGTCTACCGGCAAGTCACGGCGCAGATGCCGGAATACTTCGCGACGCGTCCACTCGTCCCGCTGCCGGGCGCGAAGCCGATCAGTCTCCTCAATCTGTTGCGCGCGCCGGCGCTGCGTTCGCCGGGCTCGCTCAGCGATCAGCTCGAAATCATCCGCCAGCTTTGGAAGCCGCTGCTCGGCGACATTCTTGAGCGATTTCTCGTGATGGCGGCCGAAGTTCTGCGCGAGGAGGCGCTGGCCATCTGGGCGCAGTTCAACCCGCCGGGCTCACGTCGCGGGCCGCAGCAGTGGCCGTCGTTCATGAGCCACTCTGAGGTGCCCACCTTCGGCGATTCGCTGCACGAGTATGAGAGATTCTCACCCGACCAGGCCTGGATGCCAGGCGCGGTGCTGATCGCCAAAAGCACCTACGTGTGGCTGGCGCAGTTGAGCCGGTGGCACGGCCGCCACATCGGGCGGCTCGACGAGATTCCCGACGAAGAGCTGGCCGCGCTCGCCCATCGCGGCATTAATTCTCTATGGCTCATCGGCGTTTGGGAGCGAAGCCGCGCATCCAAAACCATCAAGCAGCTTTGCGGAAACCAGGATGCCGTCGCATCGGCCTACTCGCTCTTCGACTATCGCATCGCCGACGATCTTGGCGGCGAGCCAGCCTACATCAACCTGCGCGACCGCGCCTACCGGCACGGCATTCGTCTCGCCAGCGACATGGTCCCGAATCACATGGGGATCGATTCGCCCTGGGTCATCGAGCATCCCGAGTGGTTCATCTCGCGCCCGGATCCGCCGTATCCGGCGTACAGCTTCAATGGTCCCGATCTTTCGCACGACGGCCGTGTTGAAATAAAAATCGAAGACCACTACTACGAGCAATCCGACGCCGCCGTGGTTTTTCGCCGCCGCGACAAATCCACAGGAGAAACGCGGTATATCTACCACGGCAACGACGGCACCAGCTTTCCCTGGAACGACACCGCGCAGCTCGACTATCTGAATCCGGCGGTGCGCGAGCAGGTGATTCAAACCATCCTGCATGTGGCGCGGCTGTTTCCCGTGATCCGCTTCGACGCCGCCATGACACTGGCCAAGCGCCACTTCCATCGCCTCTGGTTCCCTGGGCCCGGCTCCAGCGGCGCCATCCCTTCGCGCGCCGAGTTCGGCATGAGCCAGGCCGACTTCGATCGCGCCATGCCGCACGAGTTCTGGCGCGAGGTGGTCGACCGCGTGGCCGCCGAAGTGCCCGGCACGCTTTTGCTGGCCGAGGCGTTCTGGCTCATGGAAGGCTACTTTGTCCGCACGCTGGGCATGCACCGCGTCTACAACAGCGCCTTCATGAACATGCTGCGCGATGAGGACAACGCCAAGTACCGTTCGGTCATCAAGAACACACTTGAGTTCGATCCCGACATCATGAAGCGCTACGTCAACTTCATGTCGAATCCCGATGAAAGAACAGCAATTGACCAGTTCGGCAAAGGCGACAAATACTTTGGTGTCGCGGTGATGATGTCGACGCTACCCGGGTTGCCCATGTTTGGCCACGGTCAAATTGAAGGGTTCACCGAAAAGTACGGCATGGAGTACCGCTGGCCGCGCTACGAAGAAAATCCCGATCGCTGGCTTGTGGAGCGCCACCAGCGCGAGATTGCGCCGCTGCTCAAACGCCGCTGGCTCTTCGCCGAGAGCGGCAACTTCCTGCTCTACGATTTTTACAATGTGAACGGCTCTGTCAATGAGGATGTCTTTGCCTACTCCAACCGCACCGGCGGCGAGCGTGCTCTCGTTGTCTATCAAAACCGCTACGCCGGTACGCGCGGGACCGTCGATTTCTCCGCTGCTTATGCCGACAAAGGATCAGGCCAGCTTCGCCAGCGGCGATTGGGCGAGGAATTGGGCCTGAGCGGCGATCGCGGCGCTGTGGTCGCGTGGCGCGACTCGTTGATCGGTCTGGAGTATCTGCGCCGCGCCGAAGACCTGCTCGATCGCGGCCTCACCCTCGATCTCCACGCGTACCAGTGTCACGTCTTTGTCGACTGGCATGAATTGCATCCGACGGCCGAGCAACCGTGGGACCAGCTCAGCGACTGGCTCAACGGGCGCGGCGTCCCCAATCTTGCCGACGAGCTTGTGAAGCTCGAGCTCAAGCCCATTCACGGTGCTCTGCGCCAGCTCCTTGATTCCGGCGTGGTGCGGCACTTTGCCGATATCGCCGAGCATCCGCGCGCCGTCGGCGCCGAACGAGCCAAAAAGATCGAGCGGCAACGGACCGAATTCGTCATGCAGGCCTGGGCGCGTGCCGAGCACTTTCTGCGCGTGGCTCAGACGGCTTACGCGGCGCGGCTCAAAGCGGATCATCAACCGGCGCGCGGCCCGGAGGCGCCTGAAGCCGCGTCGCAGGCGCCGAAGTTTACCGAGCTTCTTCGCGCGGCCATGCGCATGCCTCAGGTCGAGGCACTTTTTCCGGCTCCGTGGACCGCGGCGGCCCGCCGCATGCTGCCCAGCCCCAGCCCGCAGTTCGCGGCTACGGAGATGTGGGGGCCGGTACTCGGCTGGTGTGCCCTTCAATTGCTCGCCGGGTGGATCGATGCGGAGCAGCCTGAGCACATGGCGCTGGATCTTTTCGACCGGCTGCGTCTGCGTGAGCCATTTGCGCATGCTTTTGCCGCGCTCGGATTCGAGGGTGAAGAAGCATGGCGAGTGGCGGCGCGCATCAAGGTTCTGCTGCTCGCCGGCGCTGGCTTCGGCAGTGAAGCCCAGCCCGCGACAGCGGCCGAGATCGAGGCGGTCGAAGCGTCGGCCGCCAGGTCAAATGCAGGAGCGGATAAGGTGTCGGCGGCCCAGGCAGTGGGTGCCCCAGAGCCTGCCCCGGGCTTGTCGAAAGCCCGCCCTGAGCTTGCCGAATTGGGGCCCGAAGCTGGGATCTGGGAACGAAAACCCGCATCGGCACTGCAGCAGGATTCCGAAAAGGTTGCGCTCGCGCCAGCGCTCTGGCTCGACCCGGATGTGCGCTGGCTCTGCGGCGTTCACGAGTCGGACGGGCATGTCTACTTCATCCGCGAGCGCTATGAGGAGCTGCTCTGGTGGCTGCTGATGCCCTCGCTGCTCCGGCTCGCAGGCGAATCGGCGCCGAGCCGCTCTGCTGTGCAGGAGCTGGGCAAGACGGTTGCAGCGGCGCTCGAGTCGGCCGAAGCGGCAGATTATCGCGTTGCCGTCTTGCTCGGCGCACGTGAGGCCGAAGTGACCGGCAAATCGCCGCAGCCTGCGCCCAAAACAGAGCCCGCGCGCAAAACAGCGGCTGCGCCCAAAACAGCGGCCGCGCCCAAAAAAGCGGCTGCACCCAAAACAGCGGCTGCGCCCAAAGCAAAGCCACGAAAGCAGCAGAAGAAGCCGGCCGGCAAGCGGAAAAAGTAGTCCCGGCGGCAGCTCGCCCGGGCCAGCCGATCCCCGCCCCGGTTGCAATTTCCCCCCCCCCGCACCAAACTCGCTGAGATGTTGCGACGTGCGGATGCATGTAAATCCAATCGTCACCGTCAAATGTGACCTCAGGCACATCTGATTGACCCCGTAAAGGTGCATAGTTCCAACCGGACCTTGTGTGGGGAGAAGTCAACTGCGCAGCGGTGTGTCCCGGCACGGCGGAGTCGAGTAGGGCGGGTCATCATCGCACAAAGAGTACGGGCTTTTTCCGTCATTTTGTTCATCCTTCCCACGGGTCGGTCCGAATTCGGTGTTCGGAGCGCGTGATCAGCGCCGAACCGCTCAGGGAGGGACCATGGCAACCGCCGTCCACGAAATCGCGCGTGATGGTCTTGAAGCTCAGGAACGCCTGGTGATCGATCAGGCTATCGCCGCTCACGCAAACCGCCCCGGAGCATTGTTGGGAATCCTGGAAGACGTGCAGGCCGCGAACCCGCACAAGTTTCTCTCCATGGCGGTGTTGCGCTACATCTCCGACCGCACCGGCATCCCGCCATCGACGGTCTACGGCACGACCACTTTTTATTCGCTCTTCAATCTCGATCCGCAGGGCGACAACGTGATTTGCGTTTGCCGCGGAACCGCCTGCCACACGCGGGGCTCGCGCACGCTGCTCGAAAAAATTTGCCTCGACCTCGGCCTCAGCGAGCATGAGTCGGGCGACACAAAGGAAACCGAAAAGCTGGCGCTCACCACCGACGACAACAAATTCACCGTCCGCACTGTTGCCTGCTTCGGGCAATGCGCTCTGGCCCCGGTGGTCGAAGTCAACCACCACATCCTGAGCCACGTGAATGAACGCACCTTGCAGCGAGAAGTAAAGGCCTTGACACAGGGGAGGAAGTGATGCCGCGCATTCAGGACATCGGCGTCTTCAACGCAGTCCGTGAAACCGGGCTTTCCAAGCTGACGCCTGCCATTCCTCGCATCACCGTGAGCATGGGCACCTGCGGCCAGGGTAACGATGCCGAAGAGGTGTATCACGCGCTGTACACGGCCATCGACCACAGCGGTCTCGACGTGAACCTCGTCGCAGTCGGCTGCTTCGGCTGCTGCTTCCAGGAGCCGTTGGTCAGCGTGCGCCTGCCCGGATACCCGATGATTGTCCTGTCCCGCGTGCAGTCCAACGACGCAGCGCGCATCCTTGAGGGCGTTTCTTCCGGCGTCATGCCTCCCGACCTCATCTTCTGCAAAATCGAAGAGTGGGATCACATCACCGGCCACGTGCGCTACGGCCAGGGTTACCCTGAGATTCCACTCTGGAATTCGATTCCATTCTTCAAGGGCCAGAAGAAGATTGTGCTGCGCAACTGCGGCCTGATCAGCCCGTCCGACATCGAGGAGTACATCGGCGTCGGCGGCTACCAAGCGCTTTACAAGGTGCTCATTGACGGCCGCCCCGAAACCATCATCGAGCAGGTGAAAGCTGCGCGGCTGCGCGGCCGCGGCGGAGCCGGTTTCCTCACCGCCAACAAGTGGGACTATCTTTCCAAAGCCAAGTCCGACACCAAGTACATCATCTGCAATGCCGACGAAGGCGATCCCGGCGCCTTCATGAACCGCAATGAGATCGAAGGCGACCCGCACGCGCTTCTCGAAGGCATGCTCATCGGCGCGTACGCCACGGGCGCCACGCAAGGCATCATCTATGTGCGCGCGGAATACCCGCTGGCCATCAACCGCCTAAAGCGTGCCCTCGAACAGGCAAAGGAATACGGCGTACTCGGCCAGAATATCCTCGGCCGCGCCTTCAACTTCGACATCGAACTTGTGTGTGGCGCAGGAGCCTTTGTCTGCGGCGAAGAGACGGCCATGATCGCCTCCCTCGAAGGCCACCCCGGCCGGCCGCGTCCTCGCCCGCCCTATCCCGCACAGAAGGGACTCTACGGCAAGCCGACCAACATCAACAACGTTGAAACCTGGTACAACATCGCGCCCATCGTGATGCGCGGCCCAGCGTGGTTTGCTGAAACCGGCAGCGCCAAGAGCCCCGGCACCAAAGTGTTTTCGCTGGTGGGCAAGATTCACAACACCGGTCTCGTGGAGATGCCGCTGGGCACGCCGCTCAAGAGCTTCATCTACGACGTTGGCGAAGGCGCCATCAACGGCCGCAAGATCAAAGCCGTGCAGACCGGCGGACCCTCCGGCGGCTGCATCCCGGCCACCATGCTCGACACGCCAGTGGATTATGAAAGCCTCGCGCAGCTTGGCTCCATCATGGGCTCCGGCGGCATGGTGGTGATGGACGAAGACAACTGCATGGTCGACGTGGCCCGCTACTTTGTCGAGTTCACGCATCCTGAGTCCTGCGGCAAGTGCGTGCCGTGCCGCGTCGGTCTCGACAAGGGATTGCGCATCCTCAAGGCGGTGACCAAGGGCGACGGATCGCACGAACTGCTCGAGCGCCTCGACGAGCTGTGCCGCATGGTTCGCGAGTGCTCGCTCTGCGGTCTCGGCCAGTCCGCGCCCAATCCTGTGCTTACCACCTTGCGGCACTTCCGCGACGAGTACGAAGACCACATCGTCGCGCATCGCTGCCGCGCCGGCGTTTGCCAGGAGCTTACGTTCTCGCCCTGCGAGAACAGTTGCCCACTGCACATGAACATTCCCCGCTTCCTCACGCTTTATCAGGAGGGCCGCCTGGACGATGCCTTCGTGTCCGTCGTCCTCGACAATCCGCTGCCTGCATCAACGGGTCGTGTCTGCCAGCATCCCTGCGATAACCGCTGCCGGCGGCAATCATTCGATGAATCTCTGAACATGCGCGAGGTGCACCGCTTCATCGCCGATGCCATCTACCAGTCGGATCGATTCGGGCCGATTGTCGAGCGCATCCTCGCCCGCAAGCTTCCTGCCACCGGCCGCAAAGTGGCTGTCGCGGGCGCCGGGCCAACCGGCCTCACCGCTGCGTTCTACCTCGCCTTGCTCGGTCACGACGTCACCGTTATCGACGAGCACAGCGAGGCCGGCGGCATGCTGCGCTTTGCCATTCCCGAGTACCGGCTGCCCAAATCCGTTCTTCGCCGCGAACTCGACCTGATTGAGGCCGCGGGCGTGAAGATGCAATTCAACACGCGCGTCGGCGCCGATCTTCCGCTCAACGAACTGGCCGAAAAGTTCGACGCCATTTTCATCGCCATTGGAACCTGGAAGGAATCCTGGCTCTATCTTGCCGGAACGGAAATGAAGAGCGTCTATCCCGCGCTGGAGTTTCTCGAGGCGGTGGCGCGCAAAGACGAGATCATTGTGGGTTCGCGCGTCGCTATTATTGGCGGCGGCAACGCGGCCATCGATTCCGCGCGCACCGTGCTGCGCATGGGAGCGCAGCCCACTATTCTCTACCGCCGCGAGCGCAAGGACATGCCAGCCATCGACGAGGAGATTCAGTCTGCCGAAGAAGAAGGCGTGCGCTTTGTTTTTCTCGCCGCGCCGCACCGCATCATCGGCGATGCCAAAGGCAATGTGAAAGCCATTGAGATCGTGAAAACGCGGCCGGGCGAGTACGACAAGTCAGGCCGGCGCCGGCCCATCCCCACCGATGAAGTTCAGCGCTTCGAGTGCGACAGCGTGATTCTCGCCGTGGGCGAAACCTTCGACCAGGATTTCTGTCGCGCTTCAGGCCTGGAGCTGAAGGAGTCGGGCACGATCATCGTCGACCGCTACACCTTTGAAACCAGCCGGCCGAATTTTTACGCCGGCGGCGACGTGATTACCGGCGCCTCCAACGTTTCCAACGCCATGGGCTGCGGCAAGCAGGCGGCCATGAATATCGATGAGCGCCTGATGGACGAGTCGCGATGGGAAAAGCTGTTTCCGCCGTTCGAGTACGGCAGCCAGACGCCGCCCGAGCCGCGCCTCAGCCGGCGCCATTCGGCCAAACCCATGCCGGCAAGCGCCCGGGTGCACTCAAAGGACGAGGTCGTGGCCGGACTCACCGCGCAGGAAGCTTTGGAAGAGTGCCGCCGCTGCCTGCGCTGCGATCTCCGCAGCACAGTAACCGCCAGGTGAGCAACAGGAACGGGAAAGGAGCGCCAACTTGCCGAGCAAAACCATTTCGGTCCGCATCGATGGCGAATTGATCGCCGCGCAGGAAGGACAAACCATCCTTGAAGTGGCGCGCGCCAACGGAAGAGAGATTCCGTCGCTCTGTTATCTCAAGGGACTGAGCGCGGTCGGCGCCTGCCGCGTGTGCGTTGTGGAGCTGGCCGGAACCGATCGCCTGCTCCCGGCCTGCACGACGCCCATGCAGGAGGGAATGTCGATCGTCACCGACTCTGCCAAGCTCGATCTCTACCGGCGCATGGCCGTGGAACTGCTCCTCGTCGAGCGCAATCACATCTGCTCGTCCTGCGTCTCGAACGGCCACTGCGAGCTGCAGTCTCTTGCGCAGGATCTTGGGATCACGCATGTGCGCTACGCCTACAACAATCCCCGCCTGCCCGTGGATATGTCTCATCCCCGTTTCGTTCTCGACCACAATCGCTGCATCCTGTGCACGCGCTGCGTGCGTGTTTGCGCCGAAGTGGAAGGCGCGCACGTGTGGGAGATCGGCGGGCGCGGCATCTACTCGCGCATCGTTAGCGACCTCAAAGACGATTGGGGCGCGGCTAAGAACTGCACCGCCTGCGGCAAGTGCATCCAGGCCTGCCCGACGGGTGCGCTGGCCGAAAAAGGCTTTGCGGTGCACGAAATGGTAAAGAAGAGCGACCAGGTGAGCCGACTCGCCACGCAGCGCGCCGGCCAACCCAACGGGCTGAGCTGACGCAACTCACGGATTGCCGCCGAATGCCGAGGACGGGACGGTGATGGTGCCCATGCGGCCGGAGTTCTCGTCCACGACGACGACGCGAACCACACCGGCCTCTGGAAGCGATGGGATCCGCTGGTCGAAGGTAAGCCCGTCGCGCATGGTTCGCTCGTAGGTTGCGGGCAGCATGCGCATAGCCTCGACCACACCAGAGACCTTCGCGTGCCAGTCGGCATCGTCCCGCTCCACAAGAAAGATATCCAGCTTATCGGCCCAGCGATCAACCTCCTGCGCCAATGCCAGGCCGGCTCCGGCGACATTGAGCCGCAACAGGCGTCCCTGTGCGTCGCTTTGCGGAGTCGCCGTGATCGCAATCTCATTGATGTCGGTGGGTTGCCAAACCGCTTGTCGGAACCGTTCTTTCATGGTTGCGGGCTCTTTGGCATAGAAATACCCGGTGCGGTAGCGCAAGGCGATTCCATTCCGGCCCGGGATTTCCACGGTCAAACGATGATAGGCGTCATCCGGCGGTGTGTCGGGCGTGAAGCTCACGAGGTAGGTGGCGCGGCCGTCGGCCACAATCGAGTTCAGCTCCGCGGCAATATCGCCCGCACGGCGCAATGCGCGGCCGCCGGTAGCCGTCGCCAGATCGCGAAACAATCCCTGAATGGGATGCGTGTCCTGCTGCATACTCGCCATCAGCCGGCCGGGGTTTCCGTCGCGCTGCGACTTCGCCAGCGCCTCCAGCGCTTCCTCCCTTTCCTCGGGCGGAAGTGCAGCCGTATCCGTCAGGGGATTGGTCGCGGGATTCAGTTGAACGTTGGCCGCCTCCAGATTGGCGCCGACGCCACCGGCTTCAAGCTGCGATGCGTCGAGCGGATAGAGACTGACGTTCGCCTCGTTCAGGGTCTCCCGCGCGCGCAATGCGAGGGGGTCCAGATTCTTGTCGCCTTTTTCGCTATCCGGTTCCTTTTCGCTGAAGTCGGCGAGCACGTTGTCGCTGGCCACCCAGATCAGAGACTTGTGCCCGGGGATCGCCGCCAGGCGCCGCGCCACACCCTGCAGCCCGGCCAAAGCGTCGCGCGACGGATTGTCTCCGAGCGACCGCAATTGCGGATCGGGGGGACTGAACATGTCCGATTCGCCGGTGGGCGTGTTTCCGTTCACAGAGAGCAGGTCCGTCACATGCAGGACGTAATCTATATTCTGCCGGTTCCTGTCCTCTTCCTGCTGCGCCTGCGCCAGGTCCTGCGCGTTGGGCATCCACTTCGCCAGCGCCGCGGCCAGCGCGGCGTGGTTGGTCTCCGGCTCCTCTAGCACCTTGAAGGTGTACTTGCCCATCACGTAGATTCCCACCGGCTCGCCGGAAGGCAGCGATTTGAGAAATCGCAGCGTCTCGCTGCGCGCGTAACTCAGATCGCCGAAAGCGACGTTGGCGGCGTCGATCAGGAGAATGGTGACGCTCGCCTCACTCCGCGCGACAGATGCCCTCTCGTCCATCGACCCCGCATCCGGCAGGTTCGAGTAGACCGGCGGAACGTTCGCCGCCGCGGATTGACTCGGCGAGGCCGCAGCCGGAGGCGCCGGCGCTTCACTCGCCTGCGAGAAGAACCGGATCTTCTGCTTGACGCCGTTATCGAGTACGACAAAATCCTCCGGCTTCAAATCCGTCACCGGGTTGCCCTTCTTGTCGAAGGCCGTCACGTTCACATCGACCAGCCGCGCGGTCGCGCGAAAAGTAAATTGCGGCGCCGGCGCGGACGGCTGTAGCGCGGAGGGAGGGCCGGGCAATCCAGTGGCCGTGGCCAGGCTGATCTCGGGAATCTCGGGAGGAGCGGGCGCGGCCGGCGCAGGCGCAGCGGCCGACGGTGTTGCCGTGGGGTTGGCTGATGCGTTCGCAGCCGCGGTTCCGGTTGGCGGCGCCGCGGTGTAACCGGGATTCGCCGCCGGCGCAGCCTGAGCCTCGTTGGTGCCGGGCCCGGCCGATTCTGGCTGCGCCGCGCCCGTCGGAGGCGGTTGGCCTCCCTGTGCCGGCACGATCCGCGTCTCGGAGCCAAAGACGTGATATTGCGTGAAGGTCACGTCGTTTAACTGAGTCTGCTCGGCGGCCGCGGGCTCGGTGCCCGTGTAGACAGTGGCCGGTCCCGACGCGGCTCCATTTAGGCCGATGGGTGCGGTGGGAACGAACTGCTGTTTTTCTTCCGCAAGGCTTTGGCCCACCGATAGTGCAATGCCGTGCACCGGACAAATGTAGGTTTTGCCGCCGATGTCCACGGGGCTGTATTCGACCGCAATCTCGGCTTTGGCGATGGGGCTGCCGGCTTTGAATTCGGCCTCGATCTCAAGCCGGTAGATCGCGCCGGTATCTGGATCGACGGCCATCTCGCCCGTGTAGCCCGCCAGCGCATGGAAGACGCGGCCTTCGCCCGCTGGATCTGTAGTGCAGCAGTAATCGATCTCGAAGTGCGAGCGTTCCTTGGGGACCGAATATGAGAAGACGGCAAGCGTTGCCGCGCCGGCCTGCTCCCAACGCAGCCACGCCAGCTTGTTTTGCGCGGCATCGAGCAAAACGGTGGACAGGATGGGGCCGAACTCGCCCCAGCTCTGAAGTCCCCGTCTCGCGGCCGCATCTTTTGCGCCCTTGACCTCGTTGTCGGCGACCTCACGTCCGTCCAGGTAGCTGACCTGTCCCCTATCGGCGCCCTCAAGGTGCAGCGGCTCGTACTTGGTTAGGGATGAGTCCAGGCGCTGGGGCGAGTCCGCGAAGCGAACCGTTGTCCTGGTGGCCAGAAAATCCGGCAGTTTGGGAACGGTTTTCACCACATAGTTCACGACCAGCGACATCAATCGCCGCTGATCCGCGAGGTCAGGAGTCGGCTTCTGGGGCGTCTGCTGCGCCGGCGGGCTTACAAACGCGGATTGATCCACGACCGCGAGCAAGGCCTGCCGGCTCTTCTCGCCGGGCAGCGTCTTTTCCAGCTCGCTCTCTTGATCGCGGGTCATCCGCTCTGTCAGCTTCAGGTCGGCAATCTGCCGCGCGGCTTCGGCGTCTCTCTTGGCGCTTAACGACAGCAACTGCTGGCGCAACTGTTCGACGGTAACCGGGCGTGCGGCGAAAACGGGAATGGAAAACGAAAGCAGAAGCAAACTAAGAATAAAGACGCGGATGGCCATCAACTTCTGAGCCTTTCCGGGGAAGGCCGCCTGAATAGTGATGATACGCCGGGCAGGACCGGAGGAGCTTCCACTTCGAATTCGAGAGCGGGTGTTCTCCTTCCGTGATGCACAATCAATCCAGCGACTCAAAAGGGTAAGGGTGTCCGATGCCTGAGCCGCCGACCTGATTCCGCGTTTCCCTGGCAAAGTGCTTCACAACCGCGTCCTCTCGCAGCCTTGCTCGCTGGCTGCCTGTAGAATGACCAAAGGGCCTGCGGACATTCCCGCGCGCCACTGCACATCGATGAGCGAACAGGAAACAGAGGATTATGCCCGGTCGGAGCCTGCGTCGCCGGCATGGGTCAGAGTAGAGCGGGCACGGCATCCCCAGCGCCCTTACCCCATGGAGTTGATCGAGCGGATCTTTACGGATTTCAGCGAGATTCACGGGGATCGCGCCTTTGGCGACGACGAGGCTGTGGCGTGCGGCATGGCGCGGCTGGGTGACGATGAGGTGATGGTGATCGGCAACCGCAAGGGCGGCACCACCAAGGAACGCGTGCGCCGCAACTTCGGCATGCCGCATCCCGAGGGCTACCGCAAGGCGCTGCGCGCCATGAAGCTCGCGGAGAAGTTCTCGCGGCCGGTGATCAGCTTCATCGATCTGCCCGGCGCGTATCCCGGCGTGGGCGCCGAGGAGCGCGGCCAGGCCGAAGCCATCGCGCGCAACCTGCGCGAGATGTCGCGGCTGCGTGTGCCCACGATCTCGGTGATCAGCGGCGAAGGCGGATCGGGCGGCGCACTTGCGCTGGCGGTGAGCGACCGCGTGCTGATCCTTGAGAACGGGCTTTATTTTGTCATCTCGCCGGAAGGATGCGCGTCAATCATGTGGAACGACGCCGGCAAGAAAGCGCTCGCGGCTGAAGCTCTGCGCATCTCCGCGCCTGAAGTGGCTTCCCTCGGCTGCGTGGATGAGATCATTCCCGAGCCAGGAGACGGCATCCACACCGATCGCGAGGCCGGAACGGGCCTGCTGGGAACGGTGCTCAAGAAACATCTCGCCGAGCTCAAGGCAACACCGATCGACGCGCTGGTGGCCGCGCGGCAGCAAAAGTTCCGCAACATTGCGCAGTTCTATACGGAAGGCTGATTCTCTACGGCGCGGGTGCGGCCGGCGGGAAACTCAACGCGAATGCTTGTGATGCATCATCGAGCCAACCTACGAGGCACAAGCCGCGCGGCCCATCAGACCGCGCATCGCGGCCGGCTCGCGCGCCGGAGGCACGCATGAGCCAGACTGTCCCCTCTGGCGGCCGTTTGCGCGCCTACCTGCAGTTCCTCGCGGCGCTTCTCTACTTCTTTTTCGCGCGGTCACTGGCGTATCACGGGGCCAGGGGGCTGGTAAGCGACACGTGGGCTCCACTGGCTGAGCAGGCCATGCTGGCTTTTCTCCTGCTGGTGGGGTATGCGTCGATGGGATTCTGGCTCGACCGCCAGGCCCGCCCCATCAACCAGCAGGGATTGCCGCGGCGCGAAGGCTGGCTGCGCGAAGTGGGAATGGGGACGGCGGCGGGATGGGGCATAGCCCTGGTTTGCGTGCTGCCCATGACGGTGATTGGCGGCATCGCCGTCTCCATCACTGCGCAAGGCACGGCATGGGGCTGGCTCGCGGCCGATGCTGCATTCTTCGCTTTGGCTGCCTTGGCTGAAGAGGTGGCTTATCGGGGTTACGCGTTCCAGTGCTTCATCCGGGCACTGGGTCCTACCGGGGCTTTACTGGGCTTTGCCGCCATCTACGCCATTGTGCAGGCGCTCACACCGGGCTCCAGCCATGCCAGCTTTCTCGTTTCCATCGCATTCAGCATTCTGCTCTCTACCGCCTATTTGCGCACCCGCGCCTTGTGGGTCAGCTGGGGGCTCAACTTCGGCTGGAAGGCGAGCCAGGCCCTCGTATTCGGTCTTGCCGTGCGCGGCGTCAGCAGCAATTCGCCGGTGGTGCAGGGCAATCCGATGGGGCCGTTCTGGCTCACGGGCGGCGCCTACGGGCTCGATGGCAGTTGGCTGGCGTTCATCGTTCTTCTTGCAGCGCTGCCGGTGGTCTTTCGCATCACGCGCGACCTCGACTTCCGCTACAACGTGCCGGTTATCGTTCCCGGAGGTATTCCCGTGGATCTCGACGCCGCTGCACGCGCGCAGCACGAGGCGGCCATGGGCACGGCTACTCCTGCCGCGCCAGCGCTGGTGCAGCTTGAAGGCAGTAATCAGACGACCGCGGGACCGAAGGACGAGGCTGCGCGGGCCAAAGATCAGGCGGGATTAACGGGTTAAAGTTGCCATTTGTGCCCGAACGGCGCTAACGTTTGCGTATTAGTGTTCGCACCCATGGGAGGCTCCCATGTACCGGCGTTTCCTTTCCTCCAGGCCCGCAGCGAAGCTCGCTCCGAGAATCGCCCCCGCACCGCGATCAAATCGAATGACTTCTCTGCGCCACTGCCTGCTCTCGGTCGTGGCAGCCAGTTTGACAGCCGCGCTGCTGGCAGCGGCGCCGATCGCGGCCCAGGTCATCACCGTCGATACCAGAGGCAAGGGCCCCGTCGCCGGCAACGGTCCAGTCGAGCACGAATACCGGCAGGTTGACCCCACGCACGTCGAGTTGTCGAAGACCGAGCTCGATCCCAAGACGCGCCTCCTGCTCATCCGCGACATGCAATCGGAGCAGGGATTCGCCATGCGCCCATTCCCGCGCGGCCACAAGGGGCTGACCCTCGAGGCCAATGGCAAGCTCGCTCCTGCCGGCGAAGCCTACGTGAACACGGTCATCAGCCAGGGACTCTCGGCCAAGCCCGGTTCGCGCGTCGTCATCACCGACATCAAGTTCGAAAAATCGAAGATCATTGTTGATATCGACGGCGGACCTGACGCGAAGCATCGCTTCCTGCGCCACCTCCAGATCGGCATCGGGCCCAACATGGGCGACGAGGATATCGACCCCACGCTGGCCAACCAGCAAGGCGATCCCAGCGGCTCGCGCATCACGCTTACGTTCCAGAACTTCGTTCCCGAGCTGACGGCTAAGCAGGTGAAGGCGCTGCTGGCACCGCTGATCTCGTTTGATGTGAAGTCGCCGGTGCAGGCCTTCACAGATACGCTGCCAGCGCCGCTGAAAGACGCCATCCTTAGCCACAAGGTCCTGGTGGGAATGTCGACGGACATGGTGCTTTTTGCCAAGGGTCGGCCAAAGACCAAGTCGCGCGAGATGGACGGGCAGATGCCGTTCGAGGTTTGGATCTACGGGACGCCGCCGGAGGAGGTTGACTTCGTTCGCATCAACGGAAACCGGGTCATCCAGATGGAGATTGCGAAGGAAGGGCAACCGGTCGAGGTCTTCACCAAAGATGTGGTGTCGCCGATGCTCATGAGCAGCGGCACGCCCGAGCTGGCCGCTGATTCGAGCGTGCGCATTGTCAAGGAGGGCGACGTAGAACGCGATCCCAACAAGGAAGCGCCTGACGCTCCGCCGTCGTTGCGCAATCCCGGCGAAAAACTGCCCACTGACAACCAGAACGAGGGCGTGATGCGCCCGGTGCAGTTCCCCAAGCCGCATCCCGATGAGATGCCGGGCGCGAATCCGGACGAGCAGACGAGCACGCCGCCGCCGAGCGGCCAGCCTTCGCAGCCGGGGAAAGGACAAGCGGGTTCGCAGACGGGCAGTGGGCAGGGCACAGCGCAGAATCCGCAAGATGCACCGCCCAGCGGATCGCAGCAGCCGGCGGCGCCACCGGCCAAGTCCACCCCTCCAGCGAATGGCCAGGGACAACCCCCAGCCGGCTCGAACCAGCTTGTGTCGACGGCCAAGGGCGGAGCGGAGACGAATTAGCGACGGCGGGGGTCAGGGATCAGGAATCAGGGGTCAGGGGTCAGAGATCAGAGATCAGACGATGGTCGGTTTTCGCCCGCCGGATGGCCGTGTTTACTTTCTAGTACTGGGGCTACCCCCCTCCCCTCTCGATTAAGGGTTAAGTGGCTTGTTTTCAACGACTTAAATTGATGATTAAGTCTCGTAACCTATTGATTCCAAAGGGGTTATAACTCAAGTATTCCCTTCTAAAGGACTTACGGGCGCTTTTTCGGGCTGCTGCGCCGTTTTTGGTGCAAGGCGACGAGTCGAGAGTGGCTCAAGGAAAAAACGGTGGGCGGCCGAAGATCGCAGGTCATGCCTAACCGACGCCCTCGAGCCGCCCACCATCTCTCATAGAGGAGAAAACGCTCTGCTTTGATCCTTAGATAAAGCATAGCAATTTCAGGGAATTAGACTGCAAACTTCGCGCACAAAATATTCTGAGTGGAATGAGCGGGATGGGGCGTGAGCCGGAGGGTGGAGAGGTTGACAGCGACGGGGTACGGACCGGGGACATGGCTGACATTTTGAACCGGGGAGATGGTTGACACTGCAGCGATGGCACGCCCTCTTGCACGAGCCTGTCACCAACTTGAACGGCGGCGTCTGTTGACCAGCACGCAACTTCCGGGTTGGCGACCAACCACCAGGAATCTGAACCTAGCCGTTCCAGGCCAAGCGTCAAATCGGTTTCTCACGAAGAGATGCTATAGTGGGCGCCGCATGGACTTCGCAGCAAGTGCGTGCCAAGTTGCCTTGAAATCAAATCTAGAGCGCGGGGGGTTGATCAACGTCAGGCATGAGAAATCTTCCTTACCTTTCGTGGAAAATGAGGAACCGGGGGAAGAGTCTCGTCTCAGCCATCAGTTGAAGGATTTGATCGATAGAAATGCGCTGCGTCCCTGTCGAATGGAGGGAGCCATGGAAACAGACCGGAAACAAATGAGTGCAGCGATCGCAGTTATCAGGTGGTCCGCCCGCATATCCGGGGTGATCGTAGTGGGGTTCCTGCTTTTCATGTTCATCGGAGAGTCCCTGGAGTCGCATCCTCAGTCCGGGGCAATGGAACTGATCGGCCTGATCGGGTTGGCCCTGATGGGACTCTACTGCGTCGCTATGCTACTGGCGCTTAAATGGGAGAGAACGGGCTTGCTTCTTGGCGTGGCAGCCCTCGGAAGCTTTTTCATCATGGTGTTCTTAGGACTGTTCCACGGAAACGTTTCGGGCGGCTTCAGTCCGAGGGGTGTATTGAATCCCTTCCTTCTGGCCTTCTGGCTGCCCATCGTGCTGTACTTGCTGTGCTGGGGACTCGAAGGTCTTGTGAGGCGGAAGAAGGCGCTCCTTTAATTCTCGTTCCAGTGTTGAATCGCTTCCATTGGGACTGGTCTTGAAGCGCCCGATTCACAATTTGAATAGGGAAGCGCACGCTCAGGGCTCTTTTCGGCCTATTGTGCCCGGATAACCGGCAAGCGGGACCTAACACTGCAACGGGGCGAAAATCCGGTATATCCTTGTGCGTGCGAGGAGAACCCATGAAGACATACTCCACGTTGCTTCTGGCTTCAGCATTGTTGTCGGCAGTAGCCGCGCTGCCGCTGGCCGCAAACGCCGCTGCACCCAAATCCGTCAAAGTTGCGATCAAGACCGCCGATGGCAAAGATGCCGGGGAGGTTGTGCTCAATCAGGGCAGGGCCGGCGTCGAAGTGAAGGTAGACCTGAAGAATCTGCCTCCCGGCGAACACGCCATCCACATCCACCAGAATGCCAGGTGCGATCCACCCGACTTTAGGACCGCTGGCGGCCACTTCAACCCTGCCGGAAAGAAGCACGGATACCAGAATCCTGATGGCCACCACAACGGCGACATGCCACAAAACCTCACCGTAAACGCCGACGGCAAGGTGTCCACGAGCTTCTGGAACAAGGACGTGACGCTGGACCTTGCCGCGCCGAACTCAGTTTTTGCCAACGGCGGCACGGCCATCATCATTCATGAGAAGGCTGACGATATGATGACTGACCCGACGGGCAATGCCGGGGGGCGAATCGCGTGCGGCGTTATTGTCCAGCCGTGAATTTCACCGAGTCCAGATTTGAGAGCCACTCTCCCATGGATTCACACGGGTCCGCTCCTGCCAGCAACGCAGTCGCGGACAGTACGGACGAGTTCCGGCCCTATAACCGCCCAACCGAGCCCAACGTGAGCCAAATCACAGCTACTTCCGGATCGCCGACAATCCGACCGGAACCAATTCTTGAGGTTTGCCTACCGCGATGCGAGGCGAGAAACAGGGCGGGGCAGCGATCAATCAAGAATTTGCGCCATCCGGCAGCGCGGAGCTGATGGTTGTCGCTTTCTTTGGGCGATGCGGGTTGGGAGACGTGTAGCGAGCGATGCCCGTGCGGGCGCGACTCTATCGAGTGCGATCCGCAGATCTTCCTGATCGTGCCAAAGGTGAACGCCGTTGTTTGGCCACCAGACGTGAAGTTGGGTCGGCCTGCATGCCAGCGACAGCGAAACCTGGCATAGAAACCTGTAGCGCAACTTCGGTCTGGATGCGGGGTCTAAGTCGGGGAATCCGATTTGGGCGTTGGAAAGCGATGCCAATTCCCCTTTGGCCGTTTTCAACGACCTGGCGGTAGGATGCGGTAGGGCACAGCCGTGAAAACTCTTTGCAACTCGCTTGCGAAGGCTGTTCGGCCATCGTGATCAGTGGGTCTGTCATCTATAGGTTGCGATTGGACCCCTGTGTCACGCAAGCTGCATCCTGTGTCACGGGGGAGATTTGTGCTTCTGAACAAGCTTGAATCTGGCTTCTTGCTGTTCCAAACGCAGCAAGGAATAGTTGCCGTTGAACCCTCCTTTTGGCAACGCGTTTATCTGCTTTGGACCTTCCGCAACTTTCGACAGCTCTCGCTTCCCCTGTTGAATTCGCGCCAGACTGCGCTAATCAACAATCTTTTTCGCCTGCACGAGGCGGTGGTTCCGCATGAATACGAGCCATCGCTGGAGATCGGCGTAGTGGAGAACTTTGTGCCTCCGGCGATCGAGATCGGCGCTACGCTGGCCGCGAAAACTGACGCTTCGCCGGCGGCGAAAGCGAAGCTGCCTGAGCAAACGGCCAGACAATATGTCGCGCCGCCGGTAATTCCGATCGCAGCTGCGCCTGCCATGAAGGCCGATGTGCCGCCGGCCGTGAAAAAGGAAGAAGCAGAAAAGGAAGGCGCTGGAATAGATCGTGCGGTAATTGCGCCCAGCAGTGCTCTGGACCGTTCTTTTCCGCCGATGTTCTCCTGGTTGAGACTTCCATCGTCGAATCTTGCAGCGTCCAAGCCGGCAGCGTCTCGGCCTCAGGTGTCGCGAATTGTAATTTCCCGATTTGCAGCCGCGATCGGCGCGCTGGCGCTGTGCGTGTGTTTCATCCTTGCATTTCATCGAATCGGGACCGTACCTGGTTCCCAGGCGCACAGTTCGCCCCCGCAGCTCAACCCGCCGGATTCTCCTTCTACGCCCGAACCAACCCCCGTCGCCGAGGATCCCGCCACCGTGCCTGAAGCGACTCCTCAGGCCGGCGCTGGCCCGGACGCTGCGGTCGAGCCGGCATCGGCGGAGGTAGCATCGTCGATCACTACGACGCACCGGATGATGACACCGGAACGTGCATCTCGCGGAGCTACTGCACGTGTTGCGTCGAGGTCAAGCGGAGGGTCGCATGCTGCGTCGTTCTCGAGGGTTCCGACGTCGACATCGACTCGCCGAATGACCTTGGCGCCTGCGTCCCGTGGAGCTATGGCACGCTCCGCGCAGAGTTATTTCGATTTGGCCGACCAACAGATGCACAAGGGCAATTACGCGGCAGCAGCAGCTAACTATAAACGGGCCTGGCGAATCGAGGAGAATAGCGCCGCCGCCAAGGGCCGCCTGGTGCGCGCTCGCCGGGCGATGCAAGCGGA
>Ga0208034_1000202_pt1 | contig 55489 bp, 58 predicted proteins | sample June2015DPH_8_10_FD_184699 | JGI IMG/M metagenome (GOLD analysis project Ga0208034, IMG submission 184699) | Peatland microbial communities from SPRUCE experiment site at the Marcell Experimental Forest, Minnesota, USA - June2015DPH_8_100... | ecosystem: Environmental > Terrestrial > Soil >...
ATACTCGGGACCCAGCTGGGCTTTGGCTTTAACGAGTTTCTGAGGAATAACGCCCCCATCGCGCTTGCTGCCGCCCTTCTATCAGTAGGGGTGCTCTATCTTACGCAGCGGAGGGCGCTGACGCCTTCCGCGAGGGTTGACACGCGAGCGCTCTCGAGAATCGCTCCTGAGAGCGCCATCATCAGCAAACGGATGTTCCGTCTCGCCCTCGCCGCCCTCATCGCTGCTGTGGTACTCCTCGTCAGCGGGGGTTATCTCGAGGCGGCATTCGGCATCCCGCTGAATACCGCCTCGCCGCCGCAAAGGAGAAAGACCGTGAGTTAGCAACAACGCTGAAAGTATTACGAAAAAACTCTAAATACAGAGTGCTGCGATTTAATACGAAGACAGATTGCTGTTTGCGCACATAGTGTGAAGGAGAAACGCGTTTATGGACAATACGACTGAGACCGCTTTGATAATGCTCCCCGGGCCCGTTCCGGTAGCGCCTCAAGTGCTGCGCGCTATGTCAAAACCGATGATCAATCACAGGGGGCCTGAGTTCAGGAAGCTCCTCGACGACAGTCGGGAAAAACTCCGCTGCGTTTTCAAGACAGAAAGCGACGTCCTTATCCTGAACGGGTCTGGGACGTGTGCCATGGAAGCAGCTGTCGGAAACCTCGGAACAGACAAAAAATATATTGCACTCGAAAACGGCAAGTTCGGAGAACGACTGAAATTGCTGACCGCACTTTACGGCAGCTCAACGGCGGTCATTGCTGATTGGGGGACGTCGATCGAGGTTGAACAAGTCAAACAGGCACTCGAAACTGGGGCAGATGCAGTCACCCTTGTCCATAATGAGACCTCCACAGGCATGACGAATGACGTTCAAAAGATAGGCGCTCTCTGTCGAAAGCAAGACGCTCTGCTGATTATGGATGGGGTATCATCCATCGGCGGCATTCAAGCCCCTATAGACAAATGGGGTGTCGACATAGCGTTTACCGGCTCTCAGAAATGCCTTGGCTTGCCGCCAGGCCTTTCGATGGTCTCAGTAAGTGATCGGGCGTGGGACGTCATCAAGACCGCGGAGAAAAGACCTTACTACGCCGACCTTCTCGCATACAGGGAAGCAGCTGAAAAAGGGCAGACGCCCTACACTCCCGCCGTGCCGCTGTTCTTCGCGCTTGAAGAGGCTCTTAACCTATTGGAAGTTGAGGGACTTGAGGCACGCATCGATCGGTATAACGTTTATGCCTCATCGATTCGCACAGCCGTTCAGGCTATGGGCCTGGAGCTATTTCCAAAGCTTGGCCCTTCAAGCGCGTATTCGAACACAGTTACGGCAATTAACGTGCCTCCTGAAATGGAATTTGCGGCACTGAAGGAGGAGATGCACCGCCGAGGCATCGTCATCGCTGGCGGCCAAGAACGGCTCAAAGGCCATATCTTCCGAATAGGCAACATGGGCAATCTCAGCAAGGGCGACATATTGCAAGTAATAGAGAAGCTCGAGCTAATATTGCTGGAGGGCGGCATCGTTGACGAGATGGGGGCAGGAACGCTCGCTGCAGATCGCGTGCTCGAGCGATTGTGATACGCTAGGCTCGTCTTGAACGTAGGAGTGCTACGCATGAAAATAGGAATAGCCGACACCACTTTTGCCAGATATGACATGGCTAAAGCGGCGATAGATGAACTGCGCCGGTGGGTACCAGGCACGATTCATAGGTATACTGTGCCAGGCATCAAAGATCTGCCAGTCGCGTCAAAAAAGCTCTTAGAAGAATCAGGGTGTGACATTGTGATGGCGCTCGGTATGCCTGGATCAGCCGCTATTGACAAACAGTGTGCACACGAAGCATCGACGGGCCTTATAAGGGCGCAGCTAATGACCAATAGGCACATCATAGAGGTATTCGTTTTTGAGGATGAAGCCGCGAGCGACAAAGAGCTGGCGAGGCTTGCTGACGGACGAACGCGTGAACACGCCCAGAACGTTTATAAGTTGTTGAACAATCGTTTGACTCAAGAAGCCGGTAAAGGCAAGAGAGAGGGGTTTGCTGACGTAAGACCAGTGGATTTATAGAGCGCTGCTCAGGAGTATTATCATGGAACAGAAAAATGAAGTGCGTGTAAGGCTTGGATTCGTCGTGGCTGAATTTAATCGGGACATTACGTACCCGATGGAGATTCTTGCTAAAGAACATGCGGCATTCCTAGGCGCTGACGTCGTGAAGACCATTTTAGTTCCTGGAGTTTTTGACATGCCCTTGGCAGTCAAAAGTTTGGCCACAGACGACGAGGTAGATGCAGTGGTGACAATCGGCTGCGTGATTGAAGGAGCGACAGCGCACGACGAAATCGTCGTACAGCACGCGACGCGAAAGATTACCGATCTAGCCCTTGAGTACAACAAGCCAATCACCTTGGGAATATCAGGTCCAAAAATGTCCCGCCTAGAAGCACACGAACGCGTCGACTATGCAAAAAGAGCTGTAGAAGCCGCTGTAAAGCTTTTTAAGAGACTCTGATGAACCCAAATCCGGTCATTTCCTCAAGAGTCCGGCATATACCTGAGTCCGCAACAATGAAGATTGCGGACACCGCAGCCAAGCTCAGAAGTGAGGGTCGAGATATTATTAGTTTCAGTCTCGGTGAACCTGATTTCGAAACCCCGGAGAACATAAAAAAAGCAGCAAAAACGGCCCTCGATCGTGGTGAGACACACTATACGCAAGGCAGCGGAATTCTCGAACTTCGAGAAGCGATAGCAGAGAGATTGAAAAATGAGAACAACCTCGACGTCAGTCCAGCCGACGTACTCGTAACACCGGGCGCCAAACAAGCGATATTTGAAGCGATCTGCACGCTCATCGATGAAGGAGATAAGGTTTTATTACTTGACCCTGCTTGGGTTTCCTACTCGGCGATCGTTAAGTTCGCTGGTGGGAAGCCCGTGATGGTCCCTGTTTCCGAACAGGATGGCTATGTGCCAGTGGACTTGCAGAGTCACATGACTAGAGATACTAAGCTCTTGATTCTAAACAGCCCGTGCAACCCTACCGGGGCCGTTTACGGCAAAAATGCAATAAAGACCGCAGCTGAGACCGCCGAAGACCACGATGTCTTTGTGCTGTCAGACGAAGTCTATGAAAAAATCATTTATGGCGCTCAGCATCACAGTATAGGCAGCCTAATACCTGACAGGACAATCACGATAAACGGATTTTCAAAAGCCTATGCTATGACGGGCTGGAGGCTCGGTTATGCGACTGCGCCAGCCCCCATCCTTCAAGGCATGCTCAAGATCCAACAACACTCAGTAAGCAACGCCACGTCTTTTGCTCAAAGAGCTGGCGTTGAGGCGCTAAGAGGTGATCAAGGCGCGATGCGTGCGATGGTGGCGGAATTCAAGAAGCGGCGAGACATTATGATCGACGGACTACGCAAAATGGGGATAGAATGCACGCTCCCAAGGGGCGCATTTTATGCGTTCGCGAATGTCTCGCAGTTCGGCAATTCTGTTGAGGTGACTGAAAAACTATTACAGGATGCTCTTGTCGCGGTGACGCCTGGCTCAGCTTTCGGACCAAACGGCGAGGGTCACGTACGTTTGTCGTACGCCGCGAGCCGTCAAAACATAGAGGATGGCATCAACAGGATGGGAGCATCACTGGCACAGGCTTAGCACTTCACCCGACGCTTAATGATTTCGTGAATGATGTTTTCAGTGCCCGATAGCTCTCCGGTGTCTTGAAACGGCAGCCGGATGACTTTGGACGGGATGTGCCTCTTTTCAAGATCTTCTTGGAGTTTCTTCTCGTCAAAGTACTGATCGAAGCCAAGGGCTACGATGTCTGGTTTTATTGTCATCAAGGGCTCGAATATGTCGTGTTCGCTCCCAAGTTCAGCGTGATCGACGACCTGCAAGGCCCTGACCACTTGCAGCCGTTGCCGCTCGGGGATTACTGGTTTTGATTTATGCTGGACCATGGTATCGCGGGACACAATTACAAATAATTCGTCGCCCAGCTCCTTTGCTTTCGTTAGATACAAGACATGACCCGGATGCAAAATATCAAACGTGCCTGTGGCGAGTACTCTAGTCATTTTCGCTACCGAAGGTTTCCTGTATATCTCTATACACGGCGCTCTCTTCAATTTCAACGTCTAGCACGTCAAGTTCCCTCCTATCGCCGATTCTATCGTAGCAAGTCCAGCTCGTGATATCATAAGGGTAGCCGACAATAATATGGTAGTCACCGCTTTGCATAAACAGCCGAATATCTGCATCCGAGGGCTGGAGCGCTCCTGACGGATGGCTGTGCACTGATCCGACAGTATGTGTGTTGACAGGTAGCATAAACAGATTCATGACAGCGCTTACGTTTGAAGACTGGGTAATAGGAACGTCTACGTCCGTGATAATCCCGTCCGTCTCGTATAACATCCCAGCGAATTCTTTAGGGTGCGAGGACGCGCTCACTTCAAGGACAAACTTCAATGCGTCACGAGCTATGCCTTTGATTTTCTTTTTCATGAGTGACCGCAATCACTAACACTCAGCGCATATTCCTCTCCCCGTCGAACCACAAAGCAAAAAAGCCGTTTTTCTGCGGTTCCGCCAGTTGCTCATCTAGTGCCTCAGAACTCATAGGGATCATCATTGCGTCTTTGACGCTCGGAAGTCGGTGTACATCATTGGCACAAGTGTAATTGACCTTCCCACTATTATAGATATACCCCCCGAAGCCTGTAGCACTTCCGTGCCTACACCTTTCTCCAAGAACAAACAGTGTTTTAGACCGAATAACGTCACTAGACGTGCTGCAGACCAAACTCGCAAAAAGAATGACGATGATGGCAATTCACGATGCGGAGGGAGGGATTCGAACCCGCGAACTCCTTTGAGAGTGGATCTTGAGCCCACCGCCGTTGACCACTTGGCTACCTCCGCTTCTTTTTTAGTATAGTTTTGCCGTATTTCTAGTTAACTAATTTCTGCGTGGGGGCTAGTTTTCTCGGCGAAGCGTTGGACTTCAAGCTAGTATCCTTTGTGTCGCACAACGCCACGCAACTTAGTCCACGGACCGGAGGAGACACCTGAAAGTCTGGCGATGCACTAAGATTAGCTCGAAGAGGCAGCGACTGAGCAGTAACCTACTGAGATTCAAGCAGACCGGCTTTGTCGAGAAACTTGCAATGAGCTATCGCAATTTCTAAATACGCTTTTCGCTTTTATAGAGTAGGTGATTATCGTGGTAGTCGGAGTTACAATGATCAACGTCGTTCCGGGTGAAGAACGATTTGTTTACCGAACGCTTTTGGAGTTAGGTGGTATACGAGAAGTATACCATGTCTTTGGAGAATATGATTTTGTGGTCATCATCGAAGTCGAGGGACTAACAGCATTGAATAATTCGGTGGATAACATACGAGATATCAAAGGAGTCACTACAACTCACACGATCGTTGGCGCTGAACTGTGATTGGGAGAACACCAGATGGCTGAAAACATTGCCGAGAAGCTTGCCGAGAAACAACGCGAGATTAGCATAGCAGAATTTTTTGAGAAAAACCGTCATATCCTCGGTTTCGACTCGTCAACGCGAAGCCTCATAACAAGTGTCAAGGAAGCGGTCGATAACGCACTCGATGCCTGCGAAGAGAGCGGCGTACTTCCTGATATACTTATTGAGATTCACAAAGTGGACAAAGACAACTATCGCGTTGTAGTAGAAGATAACGGCCCTGGCATCGTGAAAGAGCAGATACCACGAGTTTTCGGAAAGCTCCTTTACGGCTCTCGATTTCACGCCCTGAAACAGAGCAGAGGGCAGCAAGGCATAGGAATCTCGGCGGTCGTCTTGTATGCGCAACTGACATCTGGACGGCCTACGGCAGTATACTCCAAAACGGGAAAGAACAAGGAAGCACATTACTACGAGCTTGTTATCAACACGAAAACGAACGAACCCGAGATCTTAATGGAGAAAATTGTGCCGTGGGACAGGCCTCACGGAACCAGAATAGAAGTCGAGATGGAAGGTACATACGTCCGCGCTCGCAAACAATCGATATATGGGTATGCAAAATCAACTGCAATAGTTAATCCGCATGCCAGACTGACGTTGATTGAACCGACAGGGGACACGCAAGTGTTTGAGCGTGTGACAGAAGTCTTGCCGGTCGAACCTTGTGAAATACTACCACATCCTGAAGGCATTGAACTCGGTACGCTAATCAAGATGCTGCGGTACACGGAGAGAAGGCGACTGACCTCATTCCTGACAAACGAGTTTGCCCGTATCGGACACAAAACCGCGAAAGATATATGCGCAAAAGCTGGAGTCGATCCCGACGTAAATCCCAGTGACCTCTCACGCGATCAAGCAAAGCGCCTGCTCGAAGGCTTCAAGACCGTCAGAATCATCGCCCCTTCAACGGAGTGCCTTTCCCCCATAACGGAAGAGCTGATCAGAAAGGGGCTGGAAAAAGAATACGACGTTGATTTTATCGCGACGACTACGCGGGACGCCTCTGTGCACACAGGCAACCCATTCATCGTCGAAGCGGGCATTGCCTACGGAGGGAGTTTACCAAAGGAAGAGAAGACGGACCTCCTGCGATTCGCGAACCGGGTTCCTTTGCTATATCAACAAGGTGGGTGCGCGAGTACTCACGCCGTAGAGAAGATCAACTGGAGAAACTATGAACTGCTGCAACCGGGAGGAAGCGGCATTCCCCAGGGCCCAGTCGTCATTCTCACACACGTCGCGTCAACGAATGTTCCTTTCACTTCAGAGTCAAAAGAAGCGATCGCAGATATCCCCGAGATAGTGGACGAGATAGAACTTGCGGTCCGAGACGTAGCGCGCGGGCTCAAGAACTACTTGGCGAAGCAAAAAGTCCTGGCGAAGAGAAAAGAGAAAGAAGAAATAATAGAGAGGGTGCTTCCCAAGCTTGCTGAGAAGGTATCCGAGGTAACGGGCGGGCCAAAACCAGATATTCAACCCATCGTTGCTAAGATTATGGGGAATGTCCTCGTGCAAAAGACGACCGAACAGAGCGACATCACGTCGATCGTGACGATCCGCATCAAGAACTTTTCTGAGAGCCAAAAAGAGTTTAAGCTGCACCAGGTCTCTGCCGTAGAGATCGAAGATCCAACTCCTAAGCCAAGAGTGTCAAGTTTTGACGGCCAGTTCGACAACATTTGGAAAGTATCAATCAAGCCTAATGCAGAAAAAAAAGTCAGATACACCGTCAAGTCGGAGCAGTCCCCAGGCGCCAATCCCCTCGTTGAGGGGATACTTGCAGAGATGGTTACAGGAGCCGACGCGCTACCTAAGAAGCGAGCTAGTGAGTGAGGCAAAGCATGAGCGTTGAAGAAGAGCTACTGAAGGCAAAAAAGGAGAAGGATAGTGTAACCAAGCAAAGGCTCCTGCAAATCATTAAAACCATCTACGATCAGTTTGCCAGTGAACAAATTCCGCAGCTTCTGATTCCAACAAGAACGAAATCGAATATCGAGTTCAATGAAGAATCAGAGGTTTGGGTGTATGGTGAAAGAGAAAGCGCCAGGAGCTGCAAGACTGTGAGAGGCGCCTATAGCCTCCTCAAGTCGAGTTATACGATTGAATTCCTCAATAAACAGCTCGAGGAGAACCGCTCATCAACACTCAGAGAGCTTTATTATATTTCCGAAGGCTGGAAACTAGCAAAGTTTAGAGAGCAGCCCGAGTCAGACAGAATGATCGAGGATCTTGAAATCATAACTGAACTCCAACGCGAGAACTTTCACGTTCGGCCTGAAGAGAATGGCGCTACGATTTTCGGTCCCATTCGGATTAAAGAAAACGTTGAAAGACGCGGGCAGGTATCGGAACGAGTCATCCACTGCATTGATGACGTTGGGGAGGGGGGCTATCAGATCCCTTACAACGTCGACAACTTAGATTTCGTCGAGCACGACGCCAAGTTTATCATCGCTATCGAAACCGGCGGTATGCGCGACAGACTTATTGAAAACGGATTCGACACAGATTACGATGCAATTATCGTGCACCTGAAAGGCCAGCCAGCGAGAAGCACACGGCGGCTTTTAAAAAGGATGAACGAGCGGCTAAAGCTGCCAGTCGTCGTTTTTACAGATGGGGATCCGTGGTCCTACCGAATATTCGCCTCCGTCGCGTATGGGTCGATAAAGAGTGCCCACATGTCGGAATATATGGCAACCCCGGCAGCACAATTCATCGGCGTGCGCCCGAGCGACATCGTCAACTACGACTTGCCGACCGATAAGCTGTCTGATCAGGACGTGCGAGCACTCCAATCAGAGCTCACCGATCCGCGTTTTGCTACTGATTTCTGGAAGGACGAGATCAATCTTCAGCTTGAACTGAAGAAGAAGTCTGAACAACAGGCGTTTGCAAGCAGAGGCCTAGACTACGTTACCGACGTATACCTTCCCGAAAGACTGACCAGTCTCGGGATCATCTGATTGCCCGATGACTATAGCGCAACAGCTGTTTCTGTTGATATGAAAGTCGTGTAGGTGACATTGGAACGCGTGCCGGAAGCGTCTGTCTATCGCCACACAAAAGACTAGTCGCGTTCGCTGCAGCCAGCTCCACAAACTTGTCTGCCCCACCCCTTCTTCGCCGTGATAGACCCTTCGTTGAAAACAACTTCGCCGCGCACCATCGTGAGCGATGGGAAGACGCCTTCGAAGCCTTCAAAAGGGGTCCAACCACACTTGCTCCACATCAAGCGCGGCGTTATCGGTTTCTTATCCTTGAGATCAACGAGTATAAGATCTGCGTCAAACCCTTCAGCTATTGCTCCTTTACTCTTGAAATTGAATCTATCTGCCGGAGCCGTGCACACCAAATCGATAAGACGTTCGAGACCAATCTGATCCAGCTTCGAAAGTAGCAACGGAAGCAGAGTTTGGACTCCTGGAACCCCTGGAGGAGCGTTTGGCATCTTTTTGTCGGCAATTGAATGGGGTGCGTGATCGCTTGCGACCATATTGATATGGTCAAGGTCCGACCACAGCCGATCGACGTCATGCTGGCTTCTAAGCGGCGGGTTCATTGTCCCAAACGGGCCAAGCCTTGCCTCATCGAGCTCAGACAGAAAAAGGTGATGCGGAGTTACTTCGCAGGTGACGTCCTGATCAGAAGCCCTCACTAAATCCAGCCCTGCTGAAGTGCTTAGATGGCTGACGTGTATTCTGGCTCCTATATTCCTATTGCAATCGAAAATTGTTCTGATCCCTGCCGCTTCACCCGAGATTTTATCGACGCATGTTTCCGCGTGGACGCACAAGACGGCATCAAAGCGCTTGATAGTTTGCAGCGCGCAACGTAAGTCCTCGCGCGATTTACGTTGAATGAATGTCTCTCCAAAAGCCGTGGCTCCGAGTCGCCAAACATCTTCGAGTTGGTCGAGCCTATCGATAGCCGCGTTGATGCCATAATCAACAACGGATTTTCGTGCCGCGCGCTGCTTCGCGAAATAGGAGCTTTCATCACATATCGCCGGTTTCGTGTTTGGTTGATCTATAACGGTGGTGACGCCCCCTGCAGCGGCCGCGCACGAACCGGAATACCAATCCTCTTTGTAGACTTCGCCCAAATCGCGAAAATGAACGTGCGCGTCGATTGCACCTGGCAGAAGCAATCGGCCGCGTGCATCTATCGCTTGCTCTCCGGCGCGGACGCGTCCGATCTTTGTAATAGTGCCGCTTTCGATGAGTACGTCACGGACAACTATGCGACTCTTGTGAAAGACTTTCGCATTTCGGATGACCGTGGTGCTCATCGTGCGTCACTCAAGAGAACGCTCAACGACGTCGCCACCAGGACGAAGCTCGGAAAAGACCTGTCCTTCAAACACAGATATTTCTGCGCTGTCGTCTCGAGGGGTCAGGCCTGCCTTGATGTATGTTTGATCTAAAAACTCCTGAGTCGTCCAGCCGTAATCTGTCGCAACTTGAGGCAAAAGCAATCCTTGCTGTAACCCTTTCTTCACAATGAGACCGTGCTTGCCGATCACTATGTCAGAGAGGCCGAAAATCCTTACCGGTTTCGACAGGAACGTAATCTCCATCGTGATCTGTGCCAACTCGTCCGCCCGCACGGGAGGAAATCGATAATCGTGTAAGGCCGCGCTGATTGCTGAGTCGATCAGGGCTTCCTTTCTTGTCATGGTTGGGTAGGGGTACCCAACACAGCCCCTCAGGCCGTCTGAATGCAAGGTTACAAAAACGCCGCCGAGTTCCTCAAAAACGCCAGGAAGGCCTTTAGGCGCTTCTATCCGTTCTCCGGAGTTTACTGCGCTCTCGATAGCTTGACGTGCGAGACGCAAACCCACACGCGCTTCGACCAAATCCATGCTTCACATGTTAGTGAATACTTATATTACGTTTGCCTTCGAGATAAAGAGAGGAGAGGGGATGAGTGGCTGCCGGTGGAACACGCTGAGGAAAGTCCTCCCACCCTCTGGACGTGTGAGCGGGGAAACTCGCATGGCGAGAGTCATGGCTCTGGCACAGAAACGGTACGTCCCTGCAAATATGAGTATGAGGTGAAGAACCGACGACAGCAGGAGTTACGATGGAACGGCGAATCCTCACAGGTGCAAGCTAAAAAGGGTGAATGAGCAGTCCAGACGACACCCAGGTTAAGCGCTTAGATGAATGCCACTTGAAACAGAAGGAGGCTTACAACCCCCACTCCAACCTTATTATTAAACACTTTTCTGGCACGCAAGAAAGCTTTATAACGATCTCGCACAACATATTGCTGCCTTTCAAACTAGAAAACCAAAGGCTTGAGGGAAGAAATGGACTTGAGAGAGCTAGCTGAAGACATTCGTACTCGTTTTTTGGAACAAGGGGTCACAGTTCCCACCAGCGACATTGAACGGCGGCTGAACAGCCTGGTTTACGATTTTAAAGTGCCAATCGAAGAAGCAAGAAGGAGCGCGGTTTCGTATTTTGCCAAACTCCACCCACAAGAAGGTGTCGCTTCTGAAACCGAGGTAATCTACGCAAAAATTACAGACATAAATGCGGAAGATAGATGGATCAATCTCCGCGTGCGGGTCGTGCAGCTGTGGGAGCCCAATTCGCCATCAATAGCACAAGTCGGCCTCCTCGGCGACGAGACGGGGACCATCAAGTTTACGAGCTGGTCAAATGCGAACTTGCCCATTCTCAGGGACGGACAAAGCTACTCGATACGCAACGTGGTCACAAAATCGTGGCAGGGACGTTTCAGCGTTAGCTTGAACAAAGCATCCGAAATTGCGCCACTCGATGAAGAAGTAGCAGTCGGTCGCGCAGAAGACGAGATCTCTGGTGCAATTATCGATGTGCAGTCCGGCTCGGGATTAATCAAAAGATGTCCGGAGTGCAGTCGCGTCGTCGTTAAGGGGCACTGCGCGGAGCACGGCGAAGTAACTGGAGTGTACGATTTGCGCGTGAAAGGAGTGCTTGATAACGGCGAGATCGTGTCAGACGTGCTCTTTAATCGAGAGATGACGGAAAGATTGACCGGAATCACGCTGGAGGCAGCTAAAGAAATGGCTATGGAAGCACTCGACCAAAACGTCGCGGCAGACGCCATGAAGGCCGTCATCATCGGACGCTACTATAGGGTGCGCGGCAACAAAACCCCGCGATGGCTGCTGATAACAGATTTTGAAGAGCTCCCTAAGATGGACGAGGAGGACATTGATGCCGTCCTCAAGAGGGCGCAGGGGAGTCTTTGATGTCATTGAGACAACGAGAAGTAGCACGACGCCTCTACGCGAAAGAGCTCAGCGAGTCGACGCTCGTCTACAAGGAACACGAAGATACCTACGCGCCACAGTATCTCTTGACCCCAACAGGCGCCAAATGTAATCGTGTGTTTGTCGTCGGTACGCTTACGGAAAAGGAAAACGTTGGCGTCGATTCTGACTACTGGCGCGCTCGACTGGCCGATCCGACGGGCGTTTTTCCCATATACGCCGGACAGTATCAGCAACAGGCAGTCACTCAGTTGAGTGCAATAGAAGTACCTTCGTTCGTGGCTGTCGTCGGCAAGCTCAACGTATTTCGCACTAACGACGGTCCGGTAAAGGTATCCATACGGCCTGAATTCATCAACGTTGTCGATTCCGAAACACGAAACAGATGGGTATTAGAAACTGCCGAGAAAACCCTCGAACGGATTGAACGGTTGCAACTCGACAACGAAGACGAGGCAAAAGTCCGCGATCACTATGGCACCGATGCTCGCCTTTACGTGGAGATCGTTATCGAAGCTCTTAACGCACTTAAGAAAGAGTACGAGACGTGAGCACAGTCCGCCGAATCGGTCAGAAGTCGACGGCATCCCACCTCCGGTCGGAGTTTAGCAATGCTGTATGGTGTCTCTTCAGCGATTGAACTTGACGTTAGAGAATTTATCGTAAGCGCCGCTGCGACCTTCACTGCTATCGAGCTAGTTTCTGAGTTCCCCCACGTCCACTATAGCACACCCAACGTGAGTCTCCTCTCTGAGCTTAAACGGAGCTACGATCTTACGTATACGATGCACGCACCTTTCAGCAGCGTGAATCTTGCTAGCATTAATCCCAAGCTTCGTAACGCGTCCCTTTACGAAATACTCAACTCGATCACGTACGCAAGCGAACTCGGCTGCGAATTAGTCGTGATTCACCCTGGTATCGTCAGCTATCCGAGAAGCTTGCAAAAATTCGAGCAAATTGCAAAGGAAAATGAAGGCGACTCTTTTTTGCGCATATGTGAAAAAGCAGAGAACGAAAAAATTCTCGTCTGCGTAGAAAATATGCCGCGGTTCCCGCCCGCCTTTAAAGAAGCTTGGACTGGCGACGCTCTCGTGGAAATCGTCGACGAACTGAGATCAAGGTTCTTGCAGGTGGCCCTGGACGTGGGCCACTGCAACACCACCGACATTCCAGTACCACAAATGATTCATAAGCTCGGCGCGCGAATCAAGCACGTGCACATCCACGATAACGACGGGTTTCGAGAAACGCATGCGGTTGTTGGGCAAGGATCAGTTCCGTGGCGAGCTGTCATTGAGGCATTAAACAAAATAGGATATAAAGGGCTCTTAATAGACGAACATCGGACGATTGAAGGACAAAAGCGCGGAAGAGATTATCTTGAACCAATCATTCAGTCTTTCTGCTAGATGATGGCGCGTCATAACCGGGTTCTTTGAGCAGTGCCATCGCGGTTTCGAAGGGTATACCCTTCTTTTTCGCCCCAAATTTCGCTATAGCGGCAAGATCGACGCCTGAACTGAGTTCTATATATCCAAGGCGCTGTGCTTGTTTCAAAAAACCTTCACCGACATCTGTTCGCACGATTACAACCGTGTGTCCAGGCGAGGCGCCAACACTTCCGAACGACAAATCGGCGTCTTCACTGGTAAAATCCACGCAGTGCTCGCATCCAGTTCTCTTTGACGTGCGCAAGTCTTTTAGAGGCAACTCGAGCGCAGCTTTATCTCTCAGTTTTACGATGAACTTTCCCTTCACGTCGAAGCCGCTTATATCCCAGGGCTTAATCCCGTGGCCTATTCGCAACTCTTCGAGGAGACTATCCGTAAATATTTCTGTGCAAAACAGCCCGAGCGAAACTCGAATTGCGTTTTTGTATATTGACAAAACGTCGACGTTCGATTGCCGAATCCTTCTGACCGCACTAGTCACGCAAGGCGTCCCTACTATAGCAATCTTGTGCAGCTCTCTGTCTGCTATGGCTTCTCTGAGTGCTTTCAAAATAGGCGCCCACACGTATCTCGATCCTGCTGCCCCAAGAACCGCGTCAGACGTTTGAACGAACGCGGGCTGGGCTGCTTGGCTCCATTTATCTACGCCCATCACGATCGCGCCGTCAATCGCGTTCGATTCGAAAGCGGCTGCGAGTACGGAGCTGACAACGCCGCCTGATTGAGCGTCAGAAACGGGAATCTTGGATTTTGATTCGCATATCGATATGATGGGACCAAAACCGTCAGAGCAGGTTTCATCAGCTCTCGGACAAGCATAATAACAAGCCGCGCAAGGAACCTCATCACGCGTGACCTTACAATAATCGTTGGACTTGGGATGGTGAGCCTCCTCGTCAAAATAAAGGGCTTCTGTCGGGCATACGCCAACACACGCTCCGCATCCGCAGCATTTTTCCGTATCCCAGACTTTCCGTTTCAGGTCTTTGTATGAGAGAAGGTCCATGTCGCCTCCACAACTTATTCACAGGTATATAATGCGGCATATGGCCTATGAGAGAGTGGGGCGATCTTTGTGAATTCGGAGTCAAGTAGGCGCTCGAGGTCAAGGCCAAAAACCTGGCAGTACTCCTTGAGGACTTTTTTGACAGCGATTTTGTCGTCTGCAGTTAGTGGAAATTGCGACGCGCCGTTGCCTAGCTTGCTCTCGTCGACGTTGCCCCTGACGTAAATAGCGCCGCCGTGTTGTCCTGTCGCTACCCAATCGCCTAAAATCTCGGCTTTTTTGGCACTGTTATGGATTCCCAAAACAATGATCATACCACCAGCCATGTACTCTCCGAGGAAATCTCCAGCGCGTCCCCCGGCGACTATTATCGGAACGTTGGACTTGTAAGTCTTCATATGTATGCCGACTCTATAGCCGACGTCGCCGCGAACAAAGATTTTACCCCCCCTCATACTGTGACCCAAAATGTCTCGCCCGTCCCCGTGTATGATTATCTTCCCAGAACTCATGGTGTTTCCGACGCCGTCTTGGGCGTTACCAAAGACGGTTACTGTTGGACCATCCATGAACATTCCCAAATCGTTTCCAGGGGTGCCATAGATGTCGATCTTGAGCTTGCCTTTGAGGCAATCAGCAATAAACCTTTGGCCGTTTACGTCTTCAAGCGTCAACTCAGCTACGCCAGCCTGAACCGCCTGAAAGACCTCCTCATTGAGCTCCTTGTAATGCTTATAATTAGCTACTATGCGCACGCGCTCACCTAGCTGCCTGCTGGTTGGACACCGAGTATTTCCAACGTGGTGTGGTCCAGACCATAGCCCCTGAGCCTATCACGATTTCCTCTCAAACTTTCAATTGAGTTTATTCCTGCTGCGCCGAGGATCTCTTTGAGCTCAATCGACCAAGCCAATAGCAAGTTCGACACACGCTGCGCGCCTTCAACGGGATCGAGTCGCGACCTTAGTCCCGGATCTTGCGTAGCTATGCCCCAAGCACATTTACCGGTGTAACATCGCTTACACACTGTGCAGCCGAGCGCGATGAGGGCAGCCGTGCCTATCTTAACGGCGTCAGCGCCAAGCGCTATCGCCTTTGCGACGTCGCCGCTATTCCTTATAGTGCCGCTGGCAATTATGCTCGTTTCATTCCGTATACCTTCTTCGCGTAATCGCTGATCTACACTCGCAAGTGCCAGTTCGATGGGAATGCCAACGTTATCTCGAATTACCTTGGGAGTGGCACCCGTGCCCGCTCGAAATCCGTCAATTACGATGGCATCCGCGCCTGCGCGACAAATACCACTAGAGATTGCAGCAACATTATGAACGGCAGCTATCTTAACCAAGACGGGTTTTTTGTATCGTGTGGCTTCCTTTAGTGAGTTTACGAGTTGGGCGAGGTCCTCGATCGAGTAGATGTCGTGGTGCGGGGCCGGACTTATGGCGTCGGCCCCTATCGGGATCATTCGCGCTTCGGATATTTCTTCGGTTATCTTAGTTCCCGGCAAGTGACCTCCAATCCCCGGTTTCGCCCCTTGACCGATCTTAATCTCAACGCCGGCCCCGGCTTCCAGGTAGGCTGGGTGAACGCCAAACCTTCCACTAGCAACTTGCACAATAATGTGATCTGCATACGGGTAGAGCTTCTTGTGGAGGCCCCCCTCTCCAGAACCCATAGTTGTACCGCGCATCACCGCAGCACGAGCCAGCGCCTCATGTGCTTCAAGACTAATAGCTCCGTAGGACATTTGAGCTATCATAATTGGAATCTCAAGCCTAAGTGCTGGCGAAAGCTCGGTCTTAAGTGTAATACCGTCGCCTAGCTCTTCGAGCTCGACGAATCGAGGCTTTCGACCGATGTACGTTCGAAGTTCGATTGGCTCCCGCAAAGGGTCGATTGCTGGGTTTGTTACCTGACACGCATCAAGAAGCAGATTGTCGAAGATGACACGTTCGTGAAGTTCGTTTCCAGTGCTCGCTAGGAGTATTGCCCCTGTTCTCGACTGCGTGAAAACGTCCCTCCGAGCGTTCTCAGTCCAGATTGGGTGGGCACTCATAACCGAGGGCATGCGACGAAGCGCTATGGCATCTTCAGGGCACATGCTAACGCATCTCTGGCACGCAACGCATCGATCGTCAAACGCCTTGACCTTGTTATCTCGCCATTCTAGTGCGCCGAACGAGCAATTCTCGATGCACCTTTTGCACTGCCTGCACGCTTGCCTGTCAATGATAACCCTGAACTCAGGAACGGAACTATACATCTCCATTCACCGTCGCGACTGTCGGCTCTCCCGCGCGCGGCGCCCACACGTTGTCTGGATTCTTGCAAACAGCCTTAATCGCGCTCTCCTCGCTCGCCATAAACGTTGTGTCATTTTTTTGAGCGCAGATGAGTGGGCGCAACTTGATTCGGTCCGAGAGCCCCACCATAGTACCATGGCCAGCAATGCCGGTAAGCCCTGAACCATTTGCAATCACAATGCCAAACGGACCGTTGACCATTGCAGGACCGTAGGTCATTCTCAGCGCCTCTATAATCCGCCTCTTCTCAGGTGGCATTCGCTCGATCTGTTCCCAGAACGGAGGAGCTAGTACCTCGGATGCAAGTTCGATGGGCAGCTTGTGCCGTCTAACCAAAAGATCCCACAGATAAGCCAAAACTTCAGAATCGGTAAAATAGCTGCACTTATACCCGTACGACTCAAGGAACCGTTTGTTAGTTCCGTAGCTAGTAATCTCTCCGTTATGCACGATGCTATTGTCTAAGATGCTGAACGGATGTGCCCCACCCCACCAACCGCGCGTGTTTGTAGGGTATCTCCCGTGAGCTAGCCACATATACGCCTTGTAATTCTCAAGCTTGTACAGCTTTGCTACTTCGTCCGGGTAGCCGATAGCTTTGAAAACACCCATGTTCTTGCCACTCGAGATGACTAAGGCGCCGCCTGTATCGTTGATCTTCATCGCAAGATCAATGATATAGTTGTCTGCATCGTCTGTGTACCGTTCAGGCACGTCGACAAAGAAGCGCCAGGGGGTGTAATCTTGTGGTATACGTTCCACGTTGCGCGTTTCAATTTCTTCGTCTTTATAAATATTGACATAGTCCTTCAGCATCTCAGTTACTTGATCTTTCAGTTCAAAATCCTTCAGAAGGATATGTAGGGCGTAGTAGTCTTTGTATTCGGGATATAGACCATAAGCGGCGAATCCTCCTCCCAACCCATTGCATCGTTCATTCATTAGGCTAATTCCCTCAATAATGTATTTTGCAGAAAAAAGCTTGCCGTTTTCGTTTACGATGCCTAAAATGCTACACAAGTTTACTACCGCCTACTCTTTTTATCTTTTCATTTTTATAAAATGGTTGTGCTTCCAACAACTCTGCTATAAAAGCACAGAAAATAGACTTTCACCACTAGTACAATTTATTTGACCTGCAAAATTGTTTTAGGAGCACTCGCGTTCTCTTTCAGCTCTGCCAACGGAGAAAACGACTTTTTGGAAACACAGTTCCTATTATTCATATATATACCTATTGTGAAATATAGCTTATGTATGCAGCACTGAAGACGACAGTGGAGTACCCTCCAAAAAAAGACTTTTTTTACCGCAAGAATTTGAATAAGCAAGTATGCGGGACATCTTTCCATTCCATCGCCTACACCATAAACAGCGGAGGACTGCGGGGTTTTTGAGGCCGCTCGCGGTTGTAGAATAAAGCCACGCATGATCGAGAGCTGCTTAAACGAGTAGGCCGTTCGACCCGCGCCAGCTTTGTGCCTTTCACAGGTGAGAGCTTTTTATGTGAAGCGTACTTTCTACTAGTTAAACGCGCAATGCTTGGGGGGATCTTATGGTCGAAACTAAAAGCATTTTGATCGTCGACGACGATGAGACAATCCTAGCAGTCTTGAAAGAGATTTTACGGCTAGATGGCTACATAGTGGAAACAGCTTCTACCGGCAAAGAAGCTATTGAGAGGTCGGATGCTACCTTTTTCAACTTATGCTTGTTGGACATAAAGCTACCAGACATGGAGGGCACTGAGCTTATCACTAAACTGCATAAGACTAATCCACAAATGATAAAGATCATCATCACCGGGTTCCCGAGTTTTGAGAATGCAGTAAAGTCCCTTAATCTAGGAGCGGACGCGTACATTATGAAACCCGTAAATTCCAAGGAATTGCTTGAGGTAGTGTCAGAAAAAATCAAAGAACAGCAAGAGGCAAACCAAATGAGCGAGGACAGAGTCTCCGATTGGGTGAAAGATAAAATTCGCCAGATTGAGCGAGAACAAAATAAAGATTGAGACTTTAAGTAGGGGCCAGCTGCGATGTTGACCCAACCCTTCTAAGCGACAGAGATAGGTCGCAGCAAACCTGCGCTGCATATAGTCTTCGATTAGAAGTTTCCGGAACCATGTTATCTCATAGTAAGCGTAAAAATGCGGGGATCAAGAAAGCTAAAAACCTGTCACCGACTGAAGCAGAGATCGAGCAACTCATGGCAATGTTATCAGAAGTGCAGAACCCACAAACAAGGATGAGGGCGGCGGAAGCACTAGGCAAGATCGGAGAGCCAGCGATTAAGCCTCTGGCCTCAGCGCTCACAGAAGAAAGATGGGAAGTGCGCAGTAACGTTATTTTGGCGCTTGAGAAGATAGGACAGCCGGCAACACACGTATTCCAAGAGGCAATCACCGATCAAGATTGGTTCGTGCGGGCAACTGCAGTGAAAGCACTCGGCCAAATCAAGGATCCTCGAGCCGTCAAAAGCCTTATAAATATCTTGAGCGACAAAGACTGGTTCGTTCGTGAGCGCGCAGCCGAAGCGTTGAGCAAAATCGGAGAGCCCGCGATTGACCCGCTGATTGCAGCTCTGAAGGATCGAAACGGACTTGTTCGTGAGCGCGCAGCCGAAGCGTTGAGCAAAATCGGAGAGCCCGCGATTGACCCGCTGATTGCAGCTCTGAAGGATCGAAACGGACTTGTTCGTGAGCGCGCAGCCGAAGTTCTCGGCAAAGTAGGTGACGAGACGAGTATAAAACCCTTGATGGAAGCTTTCCACGACGATGAGCTTTATGTGAGAGCTAAAGCTGTTCTGGCATTTGAAAGAGTGAACAGAAGGATCGCCGCAAGCGCCGCGCGCTAGAGCCCTCGCAAACGGTAGTAATAGCGTTTCGGAACTACCTTGACATTCAAGTTGCAGGAATAGTTTAGTATGTTCATTATGATCGTGCGCGTTTCAGGCCGTATTTTTATGCGCATGAGATTGCTGGCTTTGTCTTCACCGATCAAAATCAAAGAGCCTCAAAAAATACTCGTGAAATCTCAAATCATTGCCTAATTCGGGATGAAACGCCAGTGCCAATTTGTTTCCTTGTTGCACCGCAACGCCATACTTCTCGAAACGAGCTAATACGTCAGTTGCGTCTCCGACCTGCGTAATCGCGGGAGCTCGAATAAAAATACCATCAAACGGAGAATTGAAAACTGTCACCGTCAATGGCACCTGAAAAGACTCCGCTTGCCTCCCAAACGCATTTCTTTTGACCTGCATGTCTATAAGTCCCAAACCTTCCACACGCTCGTTTTTGTAATCAGACATGATGATTAAGCCGGCGCAAGTCCCCATCATAGGGATACCCCTGTTCTCAAATATCTCCTTATCAATCCCTTCAAAACGCAATATCCTTGAAATTGTGGTGCTTTCTCCGCCGGGAATTATCAAACCGTCACAGTGTGGGACTATGCCTGCCCGCTTTATGGTCACTATTTTGCAGTCCAAATCCTTCGAGGACTTTTCTAGAGCCGCTATATGCTCTGAAACAGCACCCTGAATGGCAATTACCCCGATAGTTAACATTGAGTGATCCCTTCATGACGGATCGCATGCGGTTCTAAAAACGCCCACTGCGGTCATCTTATCTCTGGCTCATAACGCAACAGCGATGACAAGATCTGTTGCAGCAACTGCGCATGTTCGCAAGAAACTCTGTAATGAGTAGCATTAGGCTTCCGATATATAAGAATCGGAGGCATTGCGAACTTTTGAGCTAAGCAAAACTGTCACTCACTGGAATAGCATGCATATGAAACGACAACGATCGATGAAATCGATAGGTATTTAGTCCAAAATGTTTTACGTTTTACATAATGGCCAAGGACAAGATTTTCAACATTAGAGTCTCAGAAGATGACTATGCCAAGCTGAAACAACTGGGCAGTATCCGGGCACGTGAGATTTTGCTCGATGCCGTGAACGATGAACTGTCAGGACAAGTTCCGAAAAGCGAGATGGAGAGACTTATTTATAATTACGACAAGCTGGATACAGCTTTGGCCAATCTTGAACAAAAGGTCCACATCATCGACCAAAAGGCTCTTTCCAAATTGATTGACGATGATTACGCACAAGCTGCACTCAGCGATTTTGAGGATCTTTTTCAGCGCGTGGATCGGTCCGTTGCAAATCTCAACAGAGAGAGGTTCGAACTCCTGAAGGTGAGGAGGGGCGGAGCACGCTATGTTTACACCGGTGTTAGGGAACTAGCGATTAAGCACCGACTGAACGACCTGCTCGACCGCCCCGACCCAGAATTGTACAACGAGTTAGCTTCGAGACAATTGATCGATAACAAAGACAAATACAAGAAAAACGTCAGCGAACTTATCAAGGGCATTCAGGATAGAATCAAAGAAGAAGAGCTACTCTTGAACTCGCTGAGAGCGATGAGCCCATACATCATAATGAGAGAGAACATTCAAAGTCAGGTCGACGCTTTGCAGGAAGAAATGAAGGACGTGCTTTACGTTATCGAACACATAAAAGCTCTTGAGCAAAGATACGTGCGAAACTTCTTAGAAAGTTTGAAGTTTAGCGGCGAGAACGAAAAGTCTTCGGCAGCCAAGCTCTTAGAAAACGAGGAATTTGTGGTGCGTTTCTATGACTCAAGTCTCTCATTGTACGGAAAATTTGAAAAGTATCTTATCTGTTGCGGGGTCGATGAAGCTCGAGCTAAAACAATAGTGAAAAAGCACATGACATGAGCCCCTCAAGCATTCATCTGACTCAAAAAACAGGAAAAGAGAGCAAAGCACTCAGAAACTATGGACTCGACGGGAATCGAACCCGTGGCATCCACGTTTTTCTCCTAAGATGCGAACGTGGCACTCTACCCCTGAGTTACGAGCCCCGAACGCTAAATGATGCCGGGCTTTAAATAATTTGCCGATTCTGAAGCAGATGTTCGTGCTAGATCGAAGTCGCCGGTAGCATTAGCAAAAAAATACAGAGAAGGAGCTGCCTCAGAATAGGATCTCAATATCCAGCTCCTCCGCCAGTTCTTTGTAACGATTTCTAATTGTTACTTCGGTTACACCGGCAACGTCAGCCACCTCTCGTTGCGTACGCCTGTCACCGCAGATAACCGAAGCTATGTAGATAGCTGCTGCGGCGACCCCAGTCGGGCCTCGCCCGCTCGTTAGTTCTTTTTCCGCTGCTTGTCTCAGTATTTCGACCGCCTTGGATTGAACTTCACCCTTGAGCTTTAGGCCGGAACAGAATCTCGGTACATAGTCTATCGGCGATGTCGGAGTCAGCTTCAAATCAAGTTCCCGTGAAATGAATCTATAAGTTCTTCCGATCTCTTTTCGACTCACCCGCGAAACCTCTGCAATTTCGTCGAGAGTCCTTGGAACTGAGCACTGACGGCACGCAGCATATAGAGCCGCAGCCGCAACGCCTTCGATGCTTCTTCCTCGAATAAGATTCTTGTCGACTGCTTTTCGATACACGACAGCAGCCGTTTCCCGCACATTTCTTGATAACCCAAGCGCGGACGCCATTCTGTCAAGCTCAGACAAGGCAAACGCTAAGTTTCTTTCGGTAGCATTTGACACGCGAATTCGTCGCTGCCATTTGCGTAATCGATAGAGTTGCGCTCTGTTCTTAGAAGAGATAGATCGGCCATACGAATCCCTGTTTCGCCAGTCTATCATCGTGGACAATCCCTTGTCGTGGATGGTATACGTCATAGGAGCACCCACACGGCTCCTTTTCATGCGTTGATCGTGATCAAATGCCCGCCATTCAGGACCCATGTCCATGAAATCTTCATCAATAACCAAACCGCATTTGTCGCATACAAGCTCCGCTCTTTCGTAGTCTTGGACTAGCTGTCGCGAACCACATTCGGGGCAGACAGCTTTCGATTCCTCGTACTCTCCAAGCTCTTTCTGGCGCTCTTTTGTAACTTCTCGCGCTTTTGCGCGCTCTATTATCCTCTCTTTTTCTACTTCAACCATATATTCACCTTTGAGCTCAGATATAGACCTTCTCGCCGCGAAGTTCTCGCAAGTTAGCGAGAGAAAGGTTCTTAAACGGCTTCACAGAAACATATGGCGACGTTACTGGACCAAATACGTCATGCACCGTGCCAATTCTCTGCATTCGCTTCGTTACTACCGGAGAATCAATCGTTGGGAAGAATTCAGCTTTAAGAATAATATAGCCGTGACTCGATACGTGAACTATAGTACCTACCCTTCTCAAATCCTGACCTCAAACGTTAGATATATATATGATATATCAAACTATTTAAAGTTTGGGGAAACTCTATAAAATTTTGTTGAGAAGGGACGTGGCGTTTCGACGAATTAACCGCAGCGCTTGATCTTCGTTCAAACCAGCCCCGCGTGCGATCTGTTCGGCCTCAGCATTCGTTATCAACTCAGTGCCGTGGCAGTCTGAGTTTACGAGGAGGTTCGAGGCAATTTTAGCCACGTGACCGTTAGTGACGTTGTGGCCACATCGGGCTGTAAGCTCCAAGTAGATTCCATTCTGATTCGCAAGCTCTACATCTTCCTGGCTCACAAGGCCTGGATGTGCAATGATGTTGACATCGCTAACAGCTGCAGCCGCCCGGTTTGTTCCTAGCGCCACCGGCTCAGCGATGGTCTCACCGTGTACGATTACTAGTTGCGCACCTAACGCTTTCGCTTTCCCAACAAGCTTGGGAATTTTTTCTGGCACAACGTGAGTAATCTCGGCTCCAACGAGAACTTCGATCCCGCTGGATCCCTCTGCTGCTCGCTTTGTCGCGCGTATCACTGAATCGATGTTAGAAAAGTCAACGTGATCTGTTATCGCAATGGCTTCGTGATCTGCCACATACGCCCGTCTTATAAGTTCACTCGGCAGAAGCGCACCGTCGCTAAGAATAGTGTGCGTGTGAAATTCTATTCGCTTGTTCATTTATCTTCAAGAATCGTGCGGAGCTCGCGATGCTTTTATCGCGCGCGCAATTTGCCGTATCGCCTTTCGCTTTGCGCCACTGACGTCTATGAGCAACCGCCCTTTGTGTTCCCACCAAAGCCGTGGATACGCCTTTTCATCTTCATAGGTGGGACTCAATCCTAGTTCCTGCGCTGCGCGAACGATTTCCTTGATATCTGGCGCTCCTACCGAATCTCCCTTGGCTAAGATTCGACCTTCTTTTCGCGTTTTATGCGCGTCGATGTAAACAGGCCAAACGACCTTTTTTGTAGTCTTCGCCATTGTTTGATAACATCCCGCGTTGCAGATATTTTAATATTGTCAAAACAGACATTAAATACTATGCACAAGTTGGAGATCGAGGTAGGCAGAGATATTCTTAAAAAGAATAAGGAGGAGGCAAATCAGAACTTAACGGTGCTCAAACAATATAACATCCGGGCGTTCGACATATTGGGGTCAATCGGCTCAGGAAAGACGTCAATTATCGAGAAGGTTGCCCCAATATTGGAGCGTCAAGGATTACACGTCGGAGCGATTGCAGGCGACGTCGCTGGCGAGGATGATTTTCTTCGAATGAAGGCGCTAAATATCCCGGTTGTTAACCTAAACACCGGAACAGAATGTCACCTCGATGCACATCTTGTTAGCCATGCCATTGAAAGGCTGCCTCTCAAAAAGCTGGACATTCTGTTTATCGAAAACGTCGGAAACATGGTGTGTCCCACGGACTTTGAACTTGGGACTGACGCGAGAATCGTAGTTGTAAGTGTCACCGAGGGGGATGACGTCGTGAACAAACACCCCATGATCTTCAGGGTCAGCGATATTGGGGTTATCAACAAAATCGACTTAGCGGGGGCAGTCGGGGCGAGCGTCGCGCGTATGAAAAATGATATGAAGCGAATTGCCCCGCAGGTCAAACAAATCTCAATGAGCGTAAGAACGGGAGAGGGGATAAGCCAGCTTGTCGACGATCTTCTGAACTACTAGCATCTCTTGTCGTTTCGGATGAACAGCTATTGTTCTGCAAGGAGAATCGCGTTGATTGATCCGTCCTGACCAGGTCGGTTGGTGACTTTCGCTTTGCCTAAGGTTGTTTGAACGACGGCTCCTTTCGTGATTATGTTACGCCTCACGTAGTTCCTATTTGCACCGTTAAGTTCGACCGTGCCAATATCCGCTTTGCTCGTCTTGCCTGTCGACGCATCAGTCACATTCACGTGAGCGCCTTTGAGAAGCCGTATCTTTGAGTTGCCGCCGAATCCCGAAACTTGCTTCTTTCTGGTCTCTCCAAGCTGCGTAAGCGTCGATTCTCTGCCCATCTCATGTTTCCTCTTGCCGGCAGAGTGCTTGATTCTGCCTCCGGTGCTGCGGCGCACAGATTTTCCTTGCCACTTCATGTGTTAGCCCGTTGCTTAATGTTAGATAGGGGCTGTTATAGCAGATTCCTTATTTCAAGCTTTCGTATGGCTGATTTTCGGCGTCACTGCTTCTGAAAGTTTTGCTTATCTGCGCGACCAACAAGTCGACCTGCTGCCACGCTGGATGACGCTCATCGCGTTCAACACGTCGAGCATTCAAGCGTCGACACCAACCTAAGACTCGAATTCCACGGCCGCAGTGCGGGGATCCCGTGAGAATCGAATCACTATCCATCTTCCACAAAAACCGACTAGCACGGCTTGTCGCGGCAGTAGCTTCACAAGCACAGCGTGCTACGTGGAGTTACGCTTATTTCTCTGACTCAGAAGCACGAATTCTGCTATGAGGGCCTCTAGTTGTATCCTTTCGTCGGCCCCTTCGCTGAGTCGAAAATCAATCTCTCCAACACTGTCAATTAGCTGCACTTTTGTCTGGTCAGAGATATCGAGGTCTAACAGCGCTTTATGGATTTGTACTACAATTTCGCTTCCAGAAAAACCTTGTTCCAGAAGAAGGGCGTCAAGCGACGACAGCGCAAGCTTAAGCTTGCCCCCTATGGAAGCGCATAAAAGGTCCTTAATTGCTTGCGGATCGGGAGTCGCTGTAATTTGATAGATTGTTTCCTGATCAATCTCTTTTTTTATCGAAGCTGCCGACTGCAGTGTGTTAATGGCTCGACGCAGATCCCCCGAGGCCACATAACTAATTGCGTCCAAAGCTTCGTCGCTTATTTCTAACTGCTCTTTCGTGGCAATGTATCTCAACTGCGCTGAAAGCTCTTTTTCCCCAAGTGGTTTGAAACGATAAACAGCGCATCTGGATTGTATTGGTTCAATTATTTTGCTCGAATAATTACACGACAAAATGAAACGACAGGACATGCTGAAGCTCTCCATAGTCCTCCGCAAAGCCGATTGCGCGTCAGGTGTCAGCGAATCAGCCTCATCCAAAAAAATAATCTTGAAAGGCGCGCTAACAGGAGCGGTTCTGGCAAAGTTCTTGATCTTGTTGCGAACAACTTCAATGCCACGTTCATCGGAAGCATTGAGCTCAGTGAAGTTGCTCCTCCAATCATCTTTGTAGAGTTCGTGTGCCAATGCGATTGCCGCACTGGTTTTTCCCGTGCCGGCTGCTCCTGCAAACATCAAATGCGGCATGTTCTCTAATTTGACGTAGGATTGCAGTCTTTTAACGACTTGATCTTGTCCAACAACTTGGCTGAGCTTACGGGGGCGGTATTTCTCAATCCATATTTCTTCGATATCGATCGCCCCCGTTCCTGCTAAGACTCGTTAGTAGGCACGCCCTAGCGTTTCCTTTTTCCTTCGACGCAATTCAGTTTCCTGTTGCCGTTTACTGGCGTTGTTCGCGCAAGTCATTCCACGCGTTCAAACCTGTCCTCAAGTCTCCTAAGTACTCTAGGGAGCGTCGTATACTCCATATCCTTAAGGGGTAACCGATGTGGCTCAAAAGGTCCGTGTCGCCTCATATAGTTCGCTATCACATTTGCTTCATCGCGTGCTGCATCATATGCAGGATCGTTAAATAGATCCACAGGCCCAACGAACTTCCCGTTGGCGATTTGAAATCCGGCTGCGACGGCACGCGGAGGGCCATCAAAGCGAGTGCAATTCGCGTTTTCAAAAGCGACTGGCATAACTGGGCCATTATGGCTGCCTCTCATCCAGCCGCTGACCAGGTGAGGGAATGTCCACGGTTCGAGCACCTCACCGAGGGCGGGCAATCCCGACTGAGAGCGGACAAGTGCCACCGGATCGTCCTTGCCAACATATTCGCCTGCGATTTCATACAGCTTCTCAGTACTTACAGCTGCTACTGGCTCTTCATACGGCAATTTTCCCCCTTCTTTTGGATAAACCCGCTTAATAACGTAGCGACTCTTGGCGCCGATTAAGGCCAGCATGTCATACATCTCTGCGGGGCAATCCATAAAGACGCGCACGTGGTCCTGAATGTCCCATATCTCGAACTTGAAACCACTGTGCATGCTTGGATCAATCACCAATCCGGCCGTGTTGAACGGATCGGCAAACATTTTAAAAATCGGAAGATTGAAAGCACCAGGTTCAGTTTTGTCCATCATAAATGCGATAAGGGGCTCTCCCGTTCGTTCTGTGAACTCGAGTTCCGTAGCACCTGGGCCCATTCCGCGTATGTTTCCTGAGAACGAGTCCTTCAACATATCTTGACCCGCTCCATACAGCTTCAAAACCTTAGCAACATCCGTGCACGCGGTAAAGATCTTCCACGCGAGTTCGTGGACTTCTGGATCATTTTCGCCTTTAGCGTGCCCCATAAGCAGCTCGAGGTCATCACCGCACGCCATAACCCTGAAATCGGCAACTATTCCCGTTTTAACTGCTTCGCTAAGAATCTCCTCTGCCTTTTCGCAGAGTTGTGGGTGAACAGTCGCGTGTCCTGGAAACCCCCCAACGTCTGCTTTTATCAAACTTATTGTTACCTTAGCCATACTTGACCACCGACGCTGATTTGAAAAATGTCGTCAGCCAAACTTTAATATACGTCCCGCATATTTAACATTCGCGAAAGACAAACAGCCTGCCATTCTCCTCAAGCGCCTGTGCGCGGATGAGGAAAGGTTTAAATTGAGCGAGCTTATATTAAGAGCGGTGAGGTTTTCCTATCGCTAATTGTGAAATGGTAGTTGGCCTGTTAGAGTACAGTATCGAAATATGTAGAGGGCTCGTAGCTCAGTTAGGCAGAGCACCTGGCTTTTAACCCGGAATCTAAGGAGAGATACCAGGCGGTCAAGGGTTCAACTCCCTTCGAGCCCGCCTTCTATTGCCGCTAAATGACAAACGCAACAAATCTCGAAGTAGCCGATAACAGAACAGATTGAACGACGCTTAGAGAACAAAGATCTGCTTGTAGAATTTCGAATCGATTCATCTTTTGTCCCTTTAGAATGCAGTTTGTGGTGGTGCGCATGAAAAACCTGAATGTTATAAAGCATGAAATGGTACCGGAGCACTTCATCATGTCTGACGAAGAAGTGCAAGAGTTGCTAGCGCGATACAGCATCGAGCTCAAGCAACTGCCTAAAATATCGGTAACAGATCCCGCGTGCAAAGAAATTGCAGCGAAAAAAGATAACGTAATAAGAATAAAACGCCGGAGTCTGACAGCGGACGAAGCCGTATCCTACCGTCTTGTGATAGACACAAAAATGGGGTGAGAATTTGATAGACAGACAGGCAATATCCAAAAGCTATTTCACACGAGACAAGATTGCGCAGCATCACATCAACTCTTTTAACGACTTTATCGAGCTAGGGTTGCAGAAAATCATTGATGAGCAGGCAGTAATCGATACTGACGTCCCGGGCCTTCTCGTCAAACTTGGCCGTATTCGGGTTGATACGCCAAAAGTGCGCGAAGCAGACGGCTCGCTCGAGGAGCTTTACCCCACGGAAGCGCGACTTCGAAACATTACGTATGCCGCACCCATATTTCTCGAAATGACCCTTATACAAGGAGACATCGAAAAAGAACCTGAGGAGGTCGAAGTTGGACTAATGCCGATAATGGTGGGTTCCACGGCGTGCAACCTCTCCAAACTCCCCGACGCTCAGATGGTCAAGCTGGGCGAAGATCCGGCGGATCCCGGCGGATACTTCATTGTCAGCGGATCAGAGCGGGTAATAATAACCCTCGAGGATCTTGCACCGAACAAGATCTTTGCCGAATATGATGAACGCTATGGCGGACGAATAGAGGTCGCCAAAGTTTTTTCACAGCGCAGAGGGTACAAAGCGCTGGTCATGGTAGAAAGGGGGCGTGATTCCATTCTGGAGGTCTCATTCCCCTCAGTTTCCGGGCGAATCAACTACATAATGCTTGTCAGAGCGCTTGGTCTGGTGACTGATCAAGACGTTGTCCAATCAGTATCCGACGATCCGGAAATCATCAAATTCATGTTAGAGAATATCGAGGAGGCAGAAGACTTTCCTCAAGACGCAGAAGAGTCGCTTGAACCATATCACCTAAGAATTCAGGAATCATCAATGAAAAGACTCGGCGAGAAAGTTGCTGCTGGCCAAGCTACCGAATATCAAGCGAAACGGTCTAATTATGTTGTCGATCGCTATCTCCTGCCCCACTTAAATGATCCGCTTCTCTCCGAGGAAGAAACGCGACTAGTCAAAGCACACTTTCTCGGAAGAATGGCAGAAGCCTGCTTCAAGCTTGCTCTGCGCAAACGCGGAGAAGATGATAAAGACCACTACGCTAACAAGCGTTTGAAACTCGCTGGCGACCTGATGGAAGATCTCTTTCGCGTGTCGTTTAGTCGACTTACAAGAGACATTAAGTACCAACTTGAGCGAGCGGACATGAGAAATCGCGAGCTCAATGTGTTGACTGCAGTGAGGGCAGACGTCCTAACAGAGAGGCTCACCCACCCCCTTGCCACTGGGAACTGGGTCGGAGGGCGAACAGGGGTGTCGCAGCTCCTTGACCGAACCGACTACATGGCGATGTTGTCGCACTTGAGAAGAGTGATTTCACCGCTTTCTCGAGCGCAGCCTCACTTTGAGGCCCGCGACCTGCACCCAACTCAATGGGGCCGCATCTGTCCGAGTGAGACACCTGAAGGCCCAAACTGTGGTCTTGTAAAGAACTTTGCTCAGCAGGTCGAACTTTCAACCGCTCTCGAGGACGAGACCACAGTCCTGTCGGCACTTGATGAGCTTGGCTATACGCCCATCAGACGCGAATTCGTGTCGGAGGTTGAAGCTGATGACCGAAGCTAGGATTTACCTTGATGGCGCCCTAAAGGGAACGCACAGCAATCCAAAGCAATTTGTTGATCAATTTCGAACAAAGCGAAGACGCGGCGAGCTTCCGCATCTGATAAATATTGCTTATCATGAAGACACGAACGAAATCAACATCAACACGGATTCCGGAAGAGCCCGTAGGCCGCTTATAATTGTCGAGAGGGGCGCACCGCTCATTTCCGAAGAGCACATCCTAAAAATCGAGCAAGGAGAGCTTTCTTTTGATGATTTGATAGAAAACGGACTCATCGAGTATATCGATGCCGAAGAGGAAGAGAATATCTACGTTGCTGTCGCGCCTGAAGATCTCACGAGTGAACATACACACTTGGAGATCGATCCATCGCTCATTTTGGGGATAGCTACGGGATTGGTCCCATATCCAGAGCATAATGCCTCGCCGCGCAACACAATGGGGGCGGGTATGGTCAAGCAGTCGTTAGGCGCTTCATGCGCCAACTGGAAGCTGAGGCCTGATACTCGTTCGCACTATTTGCATTATCCGCAGCTCGGAATCGTAAAAACCAACGCAATGGAAGCAGTAGGCTTCGACGACAGGCTTTCGGGACAGAACTTCGTTGTCGCCGTCCAATCCTACGAAGGCTACAACATTGAAGATGCGCTCATTATCAACAAGAACTCGATCGAGCGAGGCCTCGGCAGAAGCCACTTTTTCCGCACCTACGAAGCTGAAGAACGCCGATACCCAGGAGGGCAAGAAGATAAATTTGAGATACCGGACGCAGAAGTTCGCGGCGCGCGGGGCCCGGAAGTTTATGCAAACCTAGACGAAGACGGTTTCGTCAATCCAGAGGCCGAAGTGCAACCCAATGATGTGCTGGTAGGAAAGACTAGCCCGCCAAGATTTCTCGAAGAGCCCACGGAGCTCGGTGGCATCAGCGCCCAAAAAAGGCGTGAAACTTCTGTCACGATGCGTTCGAACGAGAGTGGCGTTGTGGACGCTGTCATCATTACGGAAGGTGAGAATGGATCCAGATTAGTCAAAGTCAGAACTAGGGATCAAAGAGTACCAGAACTAGGAGACAAGTTCGCTTCGAGACACGGGCAGAAAGGTGTAATCGGGCTCATCGTACCGCAAGAAGACATGCCATTTACCGAAGAAGGGATCGTTCCTGATTTAATCATCAATCCTCACGCGATCCCATCACGAATGACCGTCGGCCACGTTTTGGAAATGATAGGCGGAAAAGTGGGAAGTCTCGAAGGAAGGCGGATAGACGGTACTGCATTTTCTGGCGAACCTGAAGTCAGTTTGAGGGGGGCGCTGAAAAGAAACGGCTTCTCCCATACAGGAAAGGAGGTACTGTACGACGGGATCACGGGCGAAAGGCTGGCCGCCGACATGTTTGTCGGACTGATCCTTTACCAAAAGCTGCACCACATGGTGTCAGAGAAACTACACGCGCGATCGCGTGGACCCGTCCAAGTGCTAACACATCAACCGACCGAAGGTCGAGCGCGTGAAGGAGGATTACGATTCGGCGAGATGGAGCGTGATGTAATGATTGGCCACGGCGCAGCTTTGGCATTGAAAGAACGACTCGTCGACGAATCGGACAAAGTTGAAGAGTATGTATGTACTGCGTGCGGGATGATAGCCACTTTTGATAAACGTCGTAACGTGGTCTATTGCCCTAATTGCGGAGCAGATACCGATATCTACAAAGTTGAAATGAGCTACGCTTTCAAATTGTTGCTAGATGAGATGAAGGCTCTTGGTATTGCCCCCCGCATTGAATTGGAAGACGCGGTCTAATCGGGAGGATCACATGAGCAGCCCTAAGCGAATCGGAAAAATCAAATTTGGATTGCTGTCACCAAAAGAATATCGGAAGATGAGTGTAACGAAAGTTATTACTGCGGACACTTATGATGACGACGGTTTCCCCATTGAAATGGGTCTTATGGACCCGCGGCTCGGAGTCATAGACCCAGGTCTAAGATGCAAGACCTGTGCACAGCGTGCTGGCGAATGCCCTGGCCACTTCGGCCACATCGAACTTGCCGCTCCCGTAGTCCACGTTGGATTTGCAAAGCTTATACGGAAAATACTTAGAGCGACGTGTCGCCGCTGCGGGCACCTGTTGCTCGATGAAATGCAGCAGCACGAATTCCTTCTCAAAATGCACGAACTGAAGGACAAGAATTACTCCACTGAAGAGATTGTCAAAAACGTCATCAAAGAAGCGCGAAAAGCAATCACATGCCCTTACTGTGCGGAACAGCAGAAGGAGATAAAGTATGAAAAGCCGACTCGCTACGTTGAAGATAGTCACAAATTGATGCCCGCAGATATCCGCGATAGATTTGAACGGATACCAGATAGCGACATTGAGCTACTCGGTCTCGACGCCAGTAACGTACGTCCGGAATGGATGATATTGACAGTCTTGCCCGTGCCGCCCGTAACTACACGACCCTCGATCACGCTTGAAAACGGACAACGATCCGAAGATGACCTAACGCACAAGCTCGTGGACATCATCAGAATAAACCAGAGATTTCAAGAAAATCGTGAGGCAGGCGCACCGCAACTTATTATCGAAGACCTTTGGGAACTTTTGCAGTATCACGTCACCACATTTCTTGACAACGAAGTGTCAGGAGTACCCCCTGCAAGACATCGCAGCGGGAGGCCTTTGAAAACGCTGTCGCAAAGACTCAAAGGCAAAGACGGGCGATTCAGAGGGAGCCTCTCGGGTAAAAGGGTGAACTTCTCAGCACGAACTGTCATTTCCCCTGACCCTAACCTCAGTGTGAATGAAGTAGGCGTTCCTGAAACTATCGCCCGTGAGATGACTGTGCCTATTATTGTGACGCAGCGCAATATTGGAGAGTTGCAGGAGTATATTAAGCGCGGCCCGCTTAACCACCCTGGGGCCAACTATGTAAAGCGACCTGACGGAAGACGCGTGAAGATTACAGAAAAAAACGGAGACGAGATCGCTGAGACAGTTGAAAACGCATGGGTCGTCGAAAGACAGCTAAAGGATGGGGATATTGTCCTTTTCAACCGACAGCCGTCACTACATCGGATGAGCATCATGGCTCATAGAGTCAAAGTGATGCCTTTCAAGACTTTTCGACTAAACCCCGCCGTATGCCCACCGTACAACGCTGATTTCGACGGAGACGAAATGAACCTGCACGTGCCGCAAACCGAAGAGGCGCGCGCAGAAGCGCGCATCCTTATGCAAGTGGAGGAGAACATCCTTTCCCCAAGGTTCGGCGGCCCGATTATTGGCGGGATACACGACCATATCTCGGGGCTCTTTTTGCTTACCCAAAAAGGCTCTAAATTTACGAAAAGCGAAGTCTACGAGCTTCTCAAGAAGTGCACCGTTGAAAAACCGCTCCCTGAACCTGCAATCCTAGAACAAGGCGTAGCCTTTTACAGCGGCAAGCAAGTGTTCAGTCAAATACTCCCAGAGCGGCTGAATCTTACACTAAAAGCTAAGAAATGCGTCATGCATGGAGTATGCCTCAAAACTGAGTGTGAAATAGATGCATACGTTAAGATTGAAGCAGGCAACTTGATTTGTGGCATAATTGATGAAAAATCAATTGGGGCATTCAGCGGCGCAATACTGGATGGGATAATCAGGGAATACCATGATACTGGTTTCACAGAGGCGTCGCGATTTCTGGATAACGCGACTAAGCTTGCGATAAGAAGCATCATGAAGTTCGGGTTCAGCTTCGGAATTGATGATGAGGAAGTTTCGCAGCAGGCACAATTGGAGATAGAAGAAATCATGGAAAAAGCGGAAGAGCGCGTCGAGGCGCTAATAAATGCTTATGAAGTCGGAGAGCTTGAATCCATGCCCGGTCGGACGCTCAACGAAACTCTAGAGATGAAAATAATGCAAGAACTCGGTCGCGCAAGAGACAAGGCGGGAGAAATTGCAGGGAAGAACCTCGGATTTGCAGGCGAGCTAGCACTTGACAATTCGGCTGTCGTGATGGCTGTTTCCGGAGCGCGCGGGTCAATGTTGAACCTTACGCAGATGGCCGGCAGCGTAGGCCAACAGTCAGTGAGAGGTGAGCGGATCAGACGAGGATACTACGATAGGACGCTGCCTCATTTTCGAAAAGGCGATCTTGGCGCTGATGCGCGCGGCTTCGTCAGGTCGAGCTACAAGAAGGGCCTGACGCCGACAGAGTTCTTCTTTCATGCTATAGGAGGAAGAGAGGGGCTTGTCGACACGGCTGTTAGGACGTCTCAGTCTGGATACCTCCAAAGACGGCTCATAAACGCGCTCCAAGACTTGGAAGTGGAATATGACGGGACAGTGCGATCCGGAGAGAGAGTTGTTCAGTTCGTTTACGGTGAAGACGGCATTGACCCCACCAAAAGTGACTACGGCAAATCCGTCAACGTGCAGAAAATCGTACAGAGCGTCATTGACAAACACGGAAGCGGGTGAGTTCTATGGATCTTCAAGAAGCAATAAGTGGACTTAAATTGCCTTTGAACGTAAAAAATGATCTATTTGCAGAATTAAATAGCTTGCAGCTGTCCGAAAATGAAATCACTGAGATCCTTCAGACGACGCAAGACGTGTACGCAAGATCGAAAGTGGAGCCGTGCGAGGCCGTTGGAACGATCGCAGCCCAGTCAATCGGAGAACCCGGAACGCAAATGACAATGAGGACATTTCACTACGCAGGGGTAGCGGACATCAATGTTACGCTTGGACTTCCGAGGCTCATAGAAATAGTCGACGCTCGAAAAGTACCTGACACACCGATGATGACGATATATCTCGATGCCGAGAGCGCAAAAGACAGAGACAAAGCCTTGGACCTTGGCTGGGAGATTGAGGCGACGCGAGTAAGCGACATTGCAGATATCCTTACTGATACGGATGAGATGCAGATCTATATAGAATTTGATGACCGGGTTCTGCAACAGCGACGTGTCGATTTGGACGCCGTTGTGACCAAACTTCAGGCGCTTCAGGATGTCGATATTCGCGTAGATGGATCGAACGTCGTATTGAGCCCTTCAGTCAAGCGCTACAGGGCGCTGCTTCAAATCGTAGAAAAAGTTAGGACAATGGTCATTAAAGGCATCGACGATATTAAGCGGGTCGTCGTACGAAAAGAACACGAGGAGTACGTTCTCTACACAGAGGGTTCGTCTTTGAAAAAGGTGATACCGCTAGCGCACATTGACGCGACCCGAACGAAGACAAATAACATCAACGAGATGGCGGAGGTTTTCGGTATCGAAGCAGCACGGAACTCCATCATTGACGAGGCAATGAGCACGTTGCGTGAGCAAGGACTGACAGTTGATGTTAGGCATATAATGCTCGTCGCAGATATGATGACGATTGATGGCGAAGTGAAACAGATTGGGCGGCACGGTATTGCAGGAGAAAAAACGAGTGTGCTGTCGCGAGCTGCTTTTGAAGTCACCGTAAATCACTTGCTAGATGCCGCCGTCCGCGGCGAGATAGACGAGCTTGCAGGGGTCACCGAAAACGTGATTGTGGGCCAACCTATTCTGCTCGGAACTGGAGACGTTAGGTTAATCGCAAGAACGAGCAAAGTTTAAATTCTGAGGCAAAAATGGAGCTAGATATCGCTAAATCCTTAAGAACGGCAATAAGAGACGGATCGGTCTCGGTAGGCGCAAAGAATACTCTTAAGTCAATCCAGAAAGGCGACGCCCAGTTGGTTATCCTGGCCGCTAACTGTCCGCAAAGGTTTCGCGATATAATATTATCAAGCAGCGTGTCTGCGGTGAGTCTCGAGATCAACAGCTTAGAATTAGGATCAGTTTGTGGAAAGCCGTTCACGATATCCGCCCTTTCGGTCGTAGATCCAGGATCTTCAGACATTATGTCTCTAAGGGAAAAGGAGATAAATAATGACAGAAGTTAAGCTCACAACAGAAGGGATACGCTACATAGCCTTGTTTGAGAGTTTAACCGGAGCAATCGCCCGTGATTGCTATGTCGACGACGAGAACGATCGCGTGATATTCGTCGTAAAGAAAGGGGATATGGGCCTCGCGATCGGCAAGAATGGCAACAACATAAACAGAGTGAAAAAATCAATAGGGAAGCACATCGAAATAGTCGAGTACTCGGATGAAGTCGACGAGTTCGTTGCCAATGCACTTCAACCCGTTTTTGTTAAGAAAGTACAAGTCGTTGTAAAAGAGAACAGGAAACTCGCCTACGTTGAAGTCATGCCCAAGGATCGTGGAATAGCGATCGGAAAAAACGGCAGAAACATTCAAAAAGCCAAAGTGCTTGCGCAAAGGCACCACGGCCTAGAAGACGTGATTATTCAGTAAAATCCTTCAAACGAGGAGTTATCATGGGAAGGGGCATCTATTCGGCACGCAAACTGAAAAAAGACCACAAAGCGCTTCGCTGGAGCGACAAAAACTTCAGCCGTCGCGTACTCCATCTGGACGAAAAAGCGGACCCGTTAGAAGGCGCACCGCAAGCACGAGGAATAGTGCTTGAAAAAGTCGGCGTAGAAGCGAAGCAGCCAAATTCAGCTATACGCAAGTGCGTCAGAATCCAACTGATCAAAAACGGACGACAGGTCACCGCCTTCTGTCCCGGGGTAGCAGCTGTGAATTTCATCGATGAGCACGACGAGGTAACCGTGGAAGGGATTGGCGGCAGAATGGGTGGCTCAATGGGCGACATCCCAGGCGTGCGCTTTAAGGTTATAAAGGTGAACAACGTTTCTCTCGAAGAAATGGTCCGCGGCAGAAAAGAAAAACCAGTAAGGTAGAGAACATGCCAACCGATAACAATAGTTTACTCTTCGGCAAGTGGGAGATTGCCGACATTCACGTTGAAGACCCAGGTATAAAGCGATACGTTCACTTTGAATCACCAGCAATTCTCACCGGCGGAAGACACGCACACCAGCAATTCAACAAGTCAAACTTATCTATCGTCGAGCGGCTGACCAACAAACTTATGCGCGGAGAAGGCAACACGGGAAAGAAAATAAAGGCGTATGGCACTATAAAAAAATCATTCGAAACAATAAACAAGCGTACAAAGGAAAACCCGGTGAAGTTGCTCATTCAAGCCGTCGAAAATGCAGGACCTCGGGAGGAGACAGTAAGGTTGAAATACGGCGGTATATCGGTCCCAAAAGCTGTCGACACTGCTTCTCAGCGGCGTGTCGATTTAGCGCTTATGTACATCGCGCAAGGCGCTAAAAAGAGTGCATTTAAAAGTAAACGCACTTTTGATGAATGCCTTGCATCAGAGATTATAGCTGCCGCAAAGAATGACGTACGTAGCTTCTCGATAAGCAAGAAAGAAGAAAAAGAACGAGTGGCTAAGGCAGCGCGGTAGTTCAGTATTTTCAGCGAAGTACATGGTAAGCAGGCAAAAAATGGTTGAGCGTGTCACAACGCTCATGGACCGACCCGAAAATATACGCAACATAGGGATTGTAGCGCATATAGATCACGGCAAGACTACGCTTTCAGATAATCTGCTCGCCGGAGCAGGCATGATTTCAAAGGAGCTGGCTGGCACACAACTATTCATGGACTTTGACGAAGAAGAACAAGCAAGAGGTATCACAATCAACGCAGCGAACGTATCGATGGTTCACGAGTTTCTTGGCAACGAGTACTTAATCAACCTCATCGATACGCCAGGGCACGTCGATTTTGGGGGAGACGTCACACGGGCCATGCGAGCAGTTGACGGAGCAGTCGTCGTAGTCGATGCCGTTGAAGGGACGATGCCTCAAACAGAAACAGTCTTGCGACAAGCGCTAAAGGAAAATGTCAAACCAATTCTCTTCATTAACAAAGTCGACAGGCTTGTCAACGAGCTCAAATTGGATCCACAGGCTATGATGGGCAAGTTCGTCAATCTCATCAATCATGTGAACAAGCTGATCAAGGGGATGAGCGAGAAGAAGTTCAATGAGGGCTGGAAAGTCAAGGTCGATGATGGTTCTGTTGCGTTCGGATCCGCTCTGTACAACTGGGCCTTAAGCGTCCCTCAAATGGAAAAAACGAAAATCACATTCAAAGATGTATATGAATACTGTGCAAATAACAAGCAAAAAGATCTTGCAGACCGCAGCCCGCTTCATGAAATAGTACTAAATATGGTTATCACACACCTTCCGAATCCACTGCAAGCGCAAAAGCAACGCGTTCCTGTGATATGGCACGGAGACAAGAACTCGGATGAGGGCAAAGCGATGCTGAGTTGCGACCAACACGGTCCCGTAGGGCTCATGGTTACCGACATCTCTATCGACCCTCACGCAGGCGAAGTCGCGACAGGGCGCCTTTTCTCGGGGTCGCTAGAACGCGGACAAGAGCTTGCAATTTCAGGCATGCCAAACAAAAATCGAATTCAACAGGTTGGCATATTTATGGGCGCAGAGCGCATCGAAGTTGAGCGAATTCCGGCAGGTAACATCGCGGCCGTCACCGGACTGCGAGACGCGATAGTGGGCTCGACCGTTTCTTCTCTAAAAGGCATTGCTCCTTTTGAAAGCATTAAACACGCAAGTGAGCCAGTAGTTACGGTTGCGGTCGAAGCCAAGAACATGAAAGATCTGCCTAAGCTCGTTGAAGTCCTGCGACAAGTCTCTAAGGAAGATCCGACGCTGCGGGTGACGATTAATGAAGAGACTGGAGAACACCTGATATCTGGCATGGGCGAACTGCACCTCGAGATAATTGCCCACAAAATCGAAAGAGATAAAAACGTCCAAATCACCACGTCAGAACCGATTGTGGTGTATCGAGAGACCGTTCAAGGCCGTGCGGGACCCGTCGAGGGCAAGTCTCCGAACCGCCATAACCGGTTCTACTTCGAAGTGGAAGCGTTACCGCGCGATGTGATCGCTTTACTAAAGGAGGGCGCCATCAACATGAACGCCCCGGAAACTGAACGGCGAGCGATCTTGATGGAGGCCGGCCTCGAAAAAGATGAAGCGCGAAACGTCGCCGATGTCTTCGAATCAAACCTTCTGCTAGACCTGACCAAAGGCATCCAATATCTGCGTGAAACGATGGAACTGATCATAGAGGGATTCCGGGAAGCAATGAAGACCGGACCACTAACAAGAGAACCCTGTGAGGGCATAAAAGTGAAACTAGTCGATGTCACCCTACACGAAGATGCAGTCCATCGAGGTCCTGCGCAAGTCATACCTGCCGTCAGACAGGCGATATTCGCGGCCATCCTGATGGCCAAGGACGTGGTACTTGAACCGATGCAGAAGGTTTTTATCAGCGTCCCCCAAAGCCTAATGGGAAGCGCCACGCAACAAATACAAGGAAGGCGCGGTCAAATACTGGATATCGACTCCGAAGGCGACACAGTAGTTGTAGTTGGTAAAACCCCAGTCGCCGAAATGTTCGGTTTTGCCGGAGATTTACGATCCGCGACAGAAGGACGCGCTATATGGAGCACGGAATTCCTGGGATTTGAGGTGTTGACGCAAAGCTTACAACCAGAGATAGTAAAACAGATAAGGCAGAGAAAAGGCCTAAAAGCTGAGCTGCCAAAACCACACGACTTCATAGGCTGAAAGGAGGAAAGAAGAAAAATGGCTGAAAAGCCCCATTTGAATTTAGCAATGATAGGTCACGTTGACCACGGCAAGAGCACGTTAGTTGGAAGGCTGTTGTTCGAGACTGGCAATGTAGGCGCGCACATAATTGAGTCATATAAGAAAGAAGCAGAGGCAAAGGGCAAAGGATCCTTTGAGTTTGCCTGGGTAATGGACTCGCTCAAGGAAGAACGCGAACGCGGCGTCACGATCGACATAGCACACCAGCGATTCGATACAGAAAACTACTACTTCACTATCGTCGACTGTCCCGGTCACCGTGACTTCGTAAAGAATATGATCACCGGAGCATCGCAGGCTGACGCTGCAATATTAGTGGTTGCAGCGCCTGACAGTGTGATGGCTCAAACAAAAGAGCACGTCTTCCTTGCACGGACGCTCGGAATCAATCAGCTGATCGTAGCGATCAACAAGATGGATGCTTCAAATTATAGCGAGAAGCGGTTCAATGAGGTCAAAGACGAGGTAGGAAAGCTACTGAAAACAGTCGGGTACAAAGAAGAGGACATTCAATATGTCCCAGTTTCGGCGTTTAAAGGTGATAACGTAACCAAACTTAGTGACAACATGTCGTGGTACAGCGGTGAGACACTGTTACAGGAGATCAACAAGTTCAAAGTTCCTGAAAAACCGGTGAAGTTGCCTCTCAGATTACCCATACAGGACGTATACACGATCTCAGGTATCGGAACGGTGCCGGTTGGCAGAGTCGAAACGGGCATAATGAAGCGGGGAGACAAGGTAATATTCGAGCCCGCAAATGTCCGAGGGGAAATTAAATCAATAGAAATGCATCACGAAGAGATTCCAGAGGCCGTTCCAGGTGATAACGTAGGTTTCAACGTCCGGGGCGTTGCTAAGAAGGATATTAAGCGCGGCGATGTTACCGGTCATCAAGACACGCCACCAAGTGTCGCAAAGGAATTTACGGCCCAGATCGTCGTTTTGCAGCATCCAAGTGCGATAACTGCGGGCTACACGCCCGTTTTCCATGCGCACACTGCGCAGGTAGCATGCACCTTCACGGAAATCAAGGCAAAGCTTGATCCCAGAACCGGTCAAGTAAAACAGTCCAATCCAGACTTCATCAAGACAGGCGATGCAGCTATCATCCAAGTCCGGCCGACAAAGCCCTTGGTGATAGAGAAGGTAAAAGAGATACCGCAATTGGGTCGCTTTGCCATTCGGGACATGGGACAAACTATCGCAGCGGGCATGTGCATCGACATAGTCCCTCGGTAACGTCACGAGATTGAATGCAAAAAGCAAGAATAAGGCTTTCAGGCACGAGCCCGGAAATGCTTGATCACGTTTGTGAACAAGTTAAGAGCATAGCCGACAGGACGGGAGTCAACCTGTCCGGGCCAGTCCCTCTTCCTACGAAAAGGCTTAGAGTACCGACGCGAAAAAGTCCCGACGGCGAAGGGACTGCCACGTGGGAGCACTGGGAAATGCGCGTCCACAAACGACTTATCGATCTTGATGCTGATGAGCGGGCGCTTCGGCAACTCATGAGAATACAAGTCCCGAAAGATATCAACATCGAAATAGTACTGGAAGGCTGAGGGTCTCGCCCATTCAGAATGATTTTGCTTGAATAACGTGCGAGCCGAAGCAATTGTAGCGGACGAGTTGACGGCCGAGGTAGCCAAGTGGACTACGGCGCCAGCCTTGAGCGTTCCTTTTAGGTTCAATGAGAGCTGGTGAGGCTTTCGCCTCGCAGGGGTTCAAATCCCTTCCTCGGCGCTCCTATTTTGTAATGTGTTTTTCCCACGGCTTAATGATGCACAGCTGCTTGTTCGTTTCATCCACGTTAACGATCGAGTAACTTATGCCTCGCCTGTCGAGGAAATCAATGAAAAAGTACTCAAAGTAAGCGGATTTATCCTCATCAAATCTGGTAGCCGCAAGAACGAATGCCATCATATTCTGACAAAAGCGCGAGGCGAGCCAGTAGTAGTCGTCGTCCGAAATGTGGTACTTTGCTGGTGGTTTCTCTTTCGCCGACTTAGGTCTGCGCAACAACATGATTGTAGCCTGGCAAGTCTCTGTAATTACCACCATATTCAGCCTTTAAAAATGTTCTTCTCGATTGCGCGAGAAACCTGGACCTAGCACGTGCAAAGAGTCTAAACGGTCCATTTGCCTCATTATGCACACTGCTGAAGTGTGAGTTGCCACCCTCAAGCAAAACCGCTGAGTCCGCAAAGCACTTTTCTTAGCGTCGGATCATCAGCGAAGCCCTAGCTAAACCCAAACGAGCGGCATAGGTTGAGAGCCAATACTAATGAATTTTAAATACCAAAGATTCATAGTTAATTCAAATGAGTGATGAAATTAAGTTTGTGATACCCAAGGGCAGCCTGGAGGAACAAACGATCAAGTTCTTGAAGCTGGCAGACTTAGAAGTTATTCGAAAAAGCCCGAGGGATTACAATCCTAAAATCAAAGATTTCAGAATAAATAGCGTAAAAGTACTGAGGCCTCAAGAAATCCCTCAATATGTTGCGGCAGCCTATTTTGATCTTGGCATAACTGGATTGGATTGGGTACGCGAGACTGGTAGTGACGTGCGCATCATCGCGGAACTGCCATATAGCAAAACAGCGTCTGAAAAGGTCAAGATCGTGCTCGCAGTCCACGAACAATCGACGGCAAATTCCCCGTTTGATTTGAAGCAAGGCAGCAGGATTTCGACAGAATATCCACGTCTAGCAAAGCAATATTTCGAGCAGAAGGGAATTTCTGTTGACATATTCTTGTCGTACGGTGCCACTGAAGCTAAAGTCCCCGATATCATGGATGGTATAGTAGAGTTAACCGAGACAGGCGAGACCCTTAAGAGGAGTGGTCTCAAGGTGATCGACGTTATTCTTGAATCATCAACGGTGCTCATTGCCAACGAGGTAAGCTACGAGGCAAAGCGGCGCTCCATTGACGATATCAAGACGCTCATTCTAGGTGCCATAGACGCCCAGAACAGGGCTTTGATTAAAATGAACGTCCCTAAAAACAAGCTCGAAGAAATCATCACGATCTTGCCAACGATGAAAGCCCCCAGCGTCGCCAAATTATATAACACAGATTACTACGCTGTAGAATCGGTGGTGGCCAAAGAGCAGATTAACGAGCTTATTCCGAAGCTAAAGCAGCACGGAGCTGAGGACATTCTGGAGTTGTCCATAAGCAAGATCGTCGACTAGCTAACGCGGTTTCCCACGAAGATCAATAATACGACTATGGCGCCCCCAATCTTGACACGCGCTTGCGCACTGCTGATTCTCGCTACTTTGGCGATAACAGTTAGTTTCGCCGGTTGCCTGACCGCGCAACCCAACAGTGATACGACGAGCCCTGCGATTTATCCTGTAAACGTCACACATACTCAGCATTACAATTACAACGGGACGTCTTATCTGACCGGGATTATCAAAAACGTAGGCACGCAGAACCTGATAAATGTCAGCCTTCAAGCTGAAGGATACGCAAACAATACGACAGACGAGCGAGGCTATGGGGTCCCTCAAACAGGAATTAATGCGACAATTATGCCTGGAGAGACAAGCCCCTTCATGATCAAAATGTTACCCGTTACATCCAATGCGAACACTACTCTCGCGGCTCGTGCATCTGCCTCAATAAGCTCATTGCCACTGCCCAATGCGAGAAACACTACTGCAAATAAGTCGGCAGGTCGGCCTGTCGCGCAAACAGCGAAGAAACCCGACTTGTACCGAATATTCCCCGAATACAAGCTCTCCAGCGTCGACCCGTACCCGCTTTCAATTGAGAATGGCAAAACCATTTTTTCAAACAAGACGATTAGCGTCAGCGGAGAGGTCTACAATGGAGGGGCTCAAAACGTAAACTCCTCTGTCGTAGCGGCCGCGCTCTATAAAAAAGACGGAAACGTTCTCGGCGTCTTCGTAGGCATTTCGCAACGGGCAGATTCTGAAAAGACCGCGCCCTTCGAGATAGACATACCTCGTGGCAATTTCCCGATTTCGTCAGCGGATGTCGCGAGAACTCAAGTGTACGCCTATGAGCTTACAAATTGAGCACGCCGCCTACACTGGGCTAACGAGAACCTCATCGTCGACGACCTCGATTCTAAGTTCTCCCTCGTAATTTTCTGTCTTAAAAACCGTCTCGCACACGCGAATGGGCAAAAAGACTTCTATGTTGTCTTCATCCCTGGTATAGGTTCCGACAACGCCTCCACGCGTTGCTTCTTCCGCTCCTGCAGTTTCTACCAGCCTTATCGTTTCTTCTTTGATGCTTGTAGAAACGCTCCCGGATGATTTGTTTAGTGGAAATGCGCGTCCTATGCAAAACGTCTCTATGCATTTTGCAGGTATTACTATAGTTGTAGAACCTTTGTCACAGCGATAGCGCACTTTACCCATCAACATAATGCCCTCTACTACGACCCCACACGATGACAATATTGCGCTCACATATTTATAGCAATCTCAATGAAAGGCCACCAAATGCGAAAGAGTTGAGTCCACAGCAGACCCCGACGCAGCGCCTTGGAATTGGCTCCGCTCATTACTAACTAATACGTAAATCCTTGTCAAAGAAGTGCAATTCGAATTTTGGGCCAAGTTTCTTAAGCGTATCTTCCGCTTTGCTTCTCGTTTTTTCCGGCAAGATCAAAACGATTCGGTCAACCTCTAAGCTCTGCAGCTGAAGCCATTTCGCAACGAGCTCGTCCGTTATCTCTGCCCCCACCTCTACATCCGAAATCAGTGTGGGCGTATCGCTTGCTACAAATGGCTTAACGCTATAAACGTCATAGGCGAGGAGATCTGGGTACACATTAGCAATGCTAGCAACGTTTTTCCCCATTATGTTCATGACAACTTTGTATTTTTTAAATATGGTCTCGCCTGCTTTTCTAACAACTTCATCGTGAAGGGCCTCTACTTGCGAAGCGCTCAATTCAGACATGCTTGCCATATTAAGCTCTGTCACTACATACTTTTTTTGGCGTTTTCCTTCTTCAAATCTCCTCACAAAGGCCACCTAGGTTTCTCGCCTGACAGACATAGCAAACCGATGTGCGGCGCGCACGTCTCTGCCCAGCGATTTGCTATTGTGCAGATATTTTTGACCTAGAAAAGCGTAACAAAAAAATTTCACTACATAGGTATTTATCGACTCTTTGAGAGTTCACTTTGTTCTTCGCAGAGGTGTCCTTAATGCGCATAGATGAAATGAATAAAAAAATACTGTATCTCTTGCAACAAGATGGAAGGATGACGTACAAAGACATCGCCAAAGCGATAAACAGGTCAGAATCAACAGTACGCGACAGGATATCCATAATGGAAGATGAAGGCGTAATAAAGGGATATTCAGCAATTGTCGACCGAGGAAAAGTGGGATTGCATTGTTGTGCCTGCCTCTTTGCTAAAGTTCATTTGGAAGAGCTCGACTCTTTGTCGAAAAAACTGGCAGAATTAGAGAATATTTTTCAGATAGACCACGTCAGCGGCGACCATAATTTGCGGTTCACTGTTGCGGCTCACGACTACTCTCAGCTCAAAAGTGTGATCAACACCCAGATAGCAGATCTCCCGCTTGAGATAGTTCAAATAGATATTATCATGAAATCGCTCAAAGAGGGGGGGCCCCTCAAACTCCAGTAAGAACGCCGATCACCTTTTTTGCAAAGTCGCAGGGGCGCTGCGCGACCGTTTTTCTGCTGTGTCCCGCTGAGCACAGCGCGGCACCATGAGTGTTTGTATTGGTTATTCTGACGGAGCCTAACCACGTGAAGAAGCACAAGTACAAAATGCCACGAGGCATGCGATACTCCTCGCTGGTCGAAAGAGCCCAATTTTACTGCAACGAGTTCAATGGGAAAGCGCTACGTCGTTGGAAGCCTTTCAGAAAGAACACGGTGATCTCATTCTTGGTTGGAAAGTATACCCAAATCTACCTCAAACAATTTGAGGACATTAGAGACGATGTGGTCGTGATTGATGATTATTGCAACCTGCGAGGTTTGCAAGAATACCTCTCGAAATATCTTCCCGAAGGGGTCTACTATGACACGAATCACTATGAAGATCTTGAAATATGCAGAGGCTGCCCAGACTGCTACGAGGCCGACAAGTGTCTTCCCTGCAAGCATTACGTCGGACAAGAACTTGTTTTCGATTTGGACCCCGAAAACGTATATTGTCCAGTCCACGGCGACCTAGATCAGAAGATGAAGACGCATCAGGGGCGCATGCTATGTTTGATAGAGTTCAAGATCTTGAGAAAGCAAACAGTGTTGATGTATCGCGAGCTCAAACAAACGTATTCCAAACTGCGCATTGTCTATTCGGGGCGCGGCTTTCACATCCACGTGCTAGACCGCGATGCCACATATTTAACGCGTGCAGAACGAAATTCATTAGCGAACGCGTACGCACGAAGGTTCCCAATTGACGAATGGGTCACTGCCGGGAACGTCAAACTAATACGACTTCCCTACACTCTGCACGGGATGATATCAAGAGTCTGCGTCCCAATAGAGCCCAGCGAACTGGAGTTTTTTGACCCAGTCAACTACCAGCCAGCCATACCTCGTTTCTTGACGTTTGAACGAAACTAACGAGTCAGGCGACGGGCAGGTGGTCTAACACATCGCAGGTTACTTCTCGCCTTTCACTTCCTCGCCTTTATAGTACTCCTTCTTTTTTTCTGTCTTGCCCTTGACTTCTTTGCCTTTGTAGTACTCCTCTTTCTTTTCTTCTTTACCGTTCATGCGTGCACCAAGTAAAATGACCTTTTTCAACTATAAGAAGATGACCCCCATTTTGCACTTGTTAGAACCCAAGGGCCTGCTATAATGCCTGAAAAGCGCTTTAAACACGTTATTAGACCTCCCAAAACTATGGGCTTTCGAACCTCGTATGATCCAAATCCCAAGAGAACTGGCCGCTTGCGATGCAACACAAAATCTGCTCACTTGTCAGGCATAGCAGCAAGCGGCCGGGCTAGATCACGAGTCCGCTCTGGAAAAAAAATAGAACGCGCGTGAGACTTATCATACACTAGAAAGCTGTAGTTCAAAAGCTGTCAACGCGTGCCTGTACTTGTTTTTCCATTTTTTTACCTCTTTCTGATCTACGTTTGCGTTTTCTTTCGCTCTTAGGCCTAATGCAAAAACGTTCCACGCGTCTTCAGCGATACGACGAACATATCCGAAGTTAGGCCTGGGCGCCAATTCTGTTTGCATCATATCGACTGCACGCTCAAAGGGACTATACAGTTCGCTGTATCTATCATCAAAGTCCTCACCGACGACACGAGCCAGCAACTTAAAGAGACTATCTAGGTCTCTTTCATCTGCGGCCTCCTTTTTTGCTAGGTTCTGCAATTGATTAAGTATCGTGACTAGAACCTTGTGCATCTGGCTCGGCGAGTACTCATAAATAACGTCAAGTTTCGTGTATCGCGCTAGGATTTCAACGTTTAAAGTAAGCAAGACGGCATCGCTGAAAGATGACTCGTAGCCGTCGAATATCAATATCGTATCCCTCCATTGGTCAAATGAAGCTGTGACTTGCTGGGTTTTTTTTACGCGCGTCACGTCAAAAATTCGAGGAGCGCCCCGCTGAAATACGACCGGCCCTGTCTTGTACCAATAATAGGGGAGCCGCAGTTCAAGTCTTCTTTTTTCGCAATCTTTGTGAATTTGGAACAGAATCCTGTAAAATCGTGATGGCGTCAGTGTGTAATGCGCCTCTTCGCGAGTTAGCGCTACGCCCCCCAACTTCGCTCGTATCTGGGGAGGGACACACGACGGCGGTTGGAACTTGTCAATAGTGTGCAGCATGATATAAGCCAGCAAGGGGTTCTTGCCGACCTCACAGACGTAGTCGAGCTCTCTCACACCATTAATCTCTAGCGTCATGTGCCAAAAAAGTGCTCTTTCCGAGTATAGGAGGTTGAGTACGGAAAAGACGTTCGAAGCCGCCTACTTGACTTCGCCAAGGTTTTTATGAAAGGCACCAATAAAGATTGCACGCTAACTTGTTTTTAGATAACGCAAGACTTCGGATAGAAGGTTGAAGCGCAATCAAGTCTCAATATTTGATCTCCGCGAGCGCGTCCTCGTCGCGGATCGTGCGCTGCACTCGGGAGAAAGGCACTGAAATGTATAGACTGCGAAACAGCGCGGACACCAAACACAGGACGCGCTGAATTCGGCTCTCAGATCTATTTTTTGAACCTAAACACTACTGAAACAAAAGCTGAGTTGATCGCGGACAGGCAACTTCAACGCGACTCACGAAAGTAGTATTCAAACGAAAAGAGGATTCCTATCAATACCTGTCGAACTTCGCGAGACATTATTCTTGTGCCGAATTGCGAGTTAGAACACCTGGGCCCTAAAGTGTCGATCGTTATTTGCTGTCCATTTCGTAGATTTCTGACTCATTTGGTAGGATCTTTTTTTGTTTTTTTCTCTTTCTTTCCATCTTCTTCTTCCACTCTTCAGGGGTCAGCTGTTCCTCGGATTGCGTCGAATCCATGGGGAATCGTCACGCGTTTTGATATAAACAGCTTGTCCTCAACATGTGGAGCCACACAGGAGGATATCAGGAGTCTCATAGCTATTTTTAACTTCGAAGCCTTTCTTCGGAAAGCTTAAAGTATTGCCTGCATTTTATTGTTGAACTCGGAGCCAACCATGTCGCCAAACGTAAAAGAAAGTGATTCCGAAGATGATTTGCAGGACAACATCGCATCGCAGTTGCGGATGATAGAAGTATCGCACGACCTGACCATTACAAATCTGACAAGCATCGCCAGGATAATAATCGCAAACGTCAAAAACCAATACCAAGCGCTGCAGGTCTGTACGGCAATCAATACGTGGATTGCTATTAACGGAATGCAAGGCAACATCACCGTGCCCGAACCTTTGGTCAGAAAATATGTCAGAAAAGTAATGTCGTAGCGAATGTAGCCATAAAGAACGCACGTCATCACATCGACCGACTCAGAAGCAAAGACGTAGATTTCTCGGACTAGAGCGAAACTTCGATTACAGACTAGCTGTTAACTACCACATTATGCTGAAGGTACTCTTTCTCGGTACAAGCGGCTCAATGCCAACGGTCGCTAGAAGCCTTCCTTCCATACTGATAAAGCGAGACGGCGACGCCATCCTCTTTGACTGTGGCGAAGGGACGCAACGCCAGATGATGCGTGGCCGCACCGGAATCAACATATCCTCTGTATTTATAAGTCACTGGCACGCTGACCATTTCCTCGGCTTGCCAGGACTTATTCACACTATGTCATTTCTGAACCGGAGCGACAAGCTAAACGTATATGGACCTCGGTGGGGGGGTGTTCCAAGCTTGTTTGCACTTATTAATCCCCAGTTTCAGGTAGATTTTGTGGAAGTCTCGCCAGGAGATATAATAGAACTAGGCTCGTTCTCCGTGCGAGTCTTCGCTGTGGATCACGGGATAGGCGCATGCGGTTACGTTTTTGAAGAGCACGAACGGCCTGGCAAGTTTGACCGAAGAAAAGCAGAAGAGCTTGGACTGAAGCCTGGACCACTGTATCAAACCCTCCAAAACGGCGAATCAGTTCCTATCGGAGATCGCGTCGTCACGCCAGAACAAGTGATTGGCCCAAAGCGTCCAGGGAGGAAAATCGTCTACGCAGGAGATACGCGTCCTTCTGATGAGGTTGTGCAAGCAGCAGAAAACGCCGACTTACTTATTCATGAAGCAACGCTAGCTGGAGACCTAGACGAATACGCGAAAGCTGTCGGCCATTCGACTGCATCCGAAGCAGCTTACGTAGCACGCAGAGCGGACGTGGTTAAGCTAATTCTAACTCACATAAGCTCTCGGTACGCAAATGCGTCTCCGTTGCTGGAAGAGGCGCGACTCATCTTCCGCAACACATCTGTCGCAGATGATCTGCTTGAGATAGAGGTGCCGTACAGGGATCGGTTCGACTAAGAGACGACTCGATGCAATTGGCGAACACCTCAAACGGTGGTGCGCTGTAAATACATCAAGCTTCGAACGCCTTCATCGAGTGTCCTTGATTCCAAAACGAAAACACCCTTATACCGCCTTAGTCCGCGCATTACGCGGCTCCAGTTGATGTTTCCTAAGCCGAGGACTAAGTGCTCATCGGTCTGGCCATTATTGTCGTGCAGATGAACGTGGTCTACGGGCATTCGCAAGAAGGAGTCTATTGCGTCAGCCGTGTTTGCGTGGCCAACATCAAAAGTGAAGCCTAGACCATCGACACGCATGTCTGCTATTTCATCGGGAAACCGACCGAGCAGAAATTCCACATTGACCATGTTTTCGATGGTCGCAGTGACGCCATGCTCTCGCGCACAACGCGTGAGCTGGAACAGTGCCTCATTATTCTTTCGCAACGCCTTATCCGGGCAGAACGCCGCGAGGGGCGATACATAACCGGGGTGGATTACAAAAACACGTGCATAGTTTGCCGCCGCCTCTATCGCCGCCTTGATCTGCCTAAGAGTTTCACCCCAAATAGGCTCATTGAGGCTCGCGATGTTCAAGTCAGAAAATGGCGCGTGAACGCTAATCTCAAGGTCATACGAGGACCTGAGATAATCAATCAAAGAGATCATGTCGTCATCCAGCTCCTGCGGCCCCTCCGCTATCACTTCCCAACCTTGGAAGCCGGCATCCTTAAGATCCTCGAGCTGCTCAAGATCGACGTGGGCGGACGAAAAATAGACCTTCATTCATTGCGCTCGTCTGTGATCTCTTCTATCACCTTGTCAGGCGAAGGCGCTACGACGCGGACGAAGATCGGACCAAGCGGATCCCGCCAAAAGTTTACCTTTCCGACTAGTGCGGCTTGCTTGTTTAACGTGAACTCAAAAGAGTTTGATGACACTCGTTTCATGAGCTCTGCGTTTGCCGCAGATCGAATTCGCTGTGCTCGCAGAAGGTTGGCAAATGTCTCCAGTGTGTGACTTGTCCCTATTATTAAGTTGTCTGAACGCTCCAAGGCTGCGTCTGGAAATATGTTCCGGATGGCACGTTCGACTTTATCTTGGATCTCTGTTTCGTGGATCGGCGTTCGCACGCTTATCTCGATACCAGTCGCAGGGACAAGCGACGAGAGTCGTTCAATCACCTTAGACACAGAAGACTTAAGCTCTTCAAGACTCCCTTCATTCGAGATGTGGCAGTCAGCCGTGCTTAATGCTTCTTCGAGCCCCCAAGCCAGCTCGCGTTCGTCTTTTTCTTCAAAGCCTTGAAAACTGAGGGCGTCATCGGGGCGGCTTCTGCTCCTGACCCTCTCAAATCTAACTTCTGGACTCGCAGCTATAGCGATAAGTTTGAAATTGTCATTGAATTCTCTCCTGTAAGCATCCACCTCTGCGACTCCCCTAAGGCCATCTATCACGACCTTCTGAGATGGGAGCGCGCGGACTGCCGGAATGCACATTTGAGCTATCGCGTCCATCCCATGTCGAGCACGCAGTTCGTTTGCAATTGCGCCGACGTTTTTTTCACTCAACTCGATTCCCCTCTCGTGCATATAGGATCGTACTGCATCGCCCATGGCGACGACCACAAACCCGTGGGCCTGCGCTACAGCTGTTGCTTCGGATTTGCCCGACCCAGGAAATCCTACGAACCCGATGATTAACAAACCGCCCCCTCGAGGCTCGAGCGGTAGCTCAACATATGTCCTCGTCGCCTTTCTCACGGGTTCGAATTCTAAGCGGGCGCCGACACTGAACTGCGAGTTCAACGATTTCGTCGCGTGTTAATGTAATCAGATCTCTTCGAACGCACATCTCAGCTCTGCCCTGCTGAAGAGCGTAACGGGCCTCAAACTGGTTGACCATTTGAGTGATTTCGTCTTGGCTAAGTAACCCTTTGAAAAGCGTGGTTCTCAATTCAAAGTCCAGAATCTTATGTGCAGCTAATGCTGCGCAGCCTATGTTAATGGCCTTCCTAATCTTTTCGACGTATGCATTCGCGTTTCTTACTCCGATGATTCGTGCATATTTTTGTGCATCGGAGAGGGGCGCCTTGAGATCGATAAAAAGCCCGTCGAGCAACTGAGCGTCGATCAGCGTATCCAAGACCTCGGGAAATGCACCATTTGTCTCGATTCCTATGAGCAGGCCTTCTTTTTTTGCCTCTTTAGCTAACGACTGAAGTAAGTTCGGACGCAGCGTCGGTTCGCCACCCGAAAAGATTAGTGCGCTTATATAGTCTCTATTTCGCCGAATTTCGCGTAGCAACTCGTCCACATTAATTGGTGGCGCGGCGCCCCAAATCTTGTAGTTTTGGCAGTAACAACATTTGAAGTTGCAGCCGCGAAGAAATACTACCATTGAGGCTTTTCCAGGCCAATCAATAGTCGAGAACGGCACTACTATAGACTTATCGAAGTTATCTAGATTCAGTTGCACAAAATACCAACTTCAATCAAAATATATGAAATGTACCTGGCTCAATGTCAGCCAAATAGTATACTCGGAGGAGATTCTATTCGAATCTTACTAAGAGCATAGTCGAAATGCTTCGGCTCTACTGCGGTTTCATCAATTATCGCTTGGTGTAGCGCAATCTTCAAAACTTTTTCGACTAGATCCCTGCCTGAAAAGCCCTGCGTCTTGCTTGCTATTTTTGCAAGATCAACCGTTGCGTGCAGTTTGATTGGGAACGTCTTCGCGAAGTTCACGAGGATCTGCAGTCGCTCATCTGTGTTAGGGAGCGTGAATTCAATCTCCTCTTCAAATCTACTTCTCACAGAACAGTCAAGCGCACTATACCGGTTAGTAGCTCCTATGGTGCAGATTCCGGACCTATCCTCAATTCCGTCCATCTCCGTCAGTAGGGCATTCACTATTTCTAGGACGTCGCCTCGGAGTTCTTGGTAGCTTCGGTCGAGCGCTATTGCGTCAAGCTCGTCGAAAAACAAGATACACGGAGCGAGATCTTTGGCTCGCGCATAAAGGAGATGTATCCTCGCCGCCCCTTCGCCTACGTGCTCGCCGATCAGCTGAGTTGATTTCACAGTAAGCATCGGTGCATCTGTTAGACTAGATAACGCCTTCGCCATCATTGTTTTTCCAGTTCCAGACGGCCCAAAGAACAAAATGTTCTTAGGAGCCCAGCTGCCAAAGCTTTCAGGGTCTTTCAAGTATTTTTCGATAAGCCTGCATTTCTTCTTTGCGCCGTGTTGTCCGATGAGGTCGTCAAATAGGATGCCTACAGCCACCTGAGGGATACTGTTCTCAGTATCTTCTACGACAACTACGGTTGATTTTCCGATCGTCGCATGCTTGGGTTCGACGTTAATGATTTCAAAAGCAAAATCTGGATACATGCGGCGATCAAACAGGTAGTCCCCCTTCTTTACCGAAACGCCAAACCATTGCTCTTTAGCATAGTAATCGAATACTCTCGGTTCACTGACCTCCGGGTATTCAAATTCGCTCTTCATGGGGTAGCCTGCAGGCTTAAGTACGATGAACTTGGCAGCAGTCGTGGGGTTTTTAATAGGCGAGGCGTTCATTTTTTCTCTCTTGAGTGAATCACTATTAGAGTCAAAGATTAAATCATTTATGATGATGCATGCAGAGCGTTAGAGCATTTATTGCGATTGACCCCGATAACGAGACACTACAAAGACTTCTCACGATTCAACGTGAGACCCTAGAGATGCACCAGTTCTCATCAGTGAAATTAGTCCATCCGCTCGCGACGCATATAACCTTAAGCTTTCTCGGAAATATTACGCCTCCTGAACTTTCAACTATCCGCGACGCATTAAGATCTATCTCATTTCACCCGTTTTGTGTAACGCTCAGCGGTATCGGCGCCTTTCCGAACCTAAAAAAAATGAGAGTTATCCACGTAGGCCTGAGCGATTCTGCAGATCTAAAAAGACTACACCAGCTTATCGTCGAATCGCTGAGAGGAGTACACACGGCAGAGAGGAGATTCGATCCGCACATCACCATAGGAAGAGTTAAACGGGCAATTCCTTCAGAAATGAAGGACTTGGCTAACCTTATGGCCCCCCTCTCAACACTTTTCGTTGGTCATCTCAACGTTTCCTCTTTTCAACTAAAAAAAAGCACATTGACTCCTAACGGCCCCGTATATGATACGCTCGAGGAATTCAAATTATGAAAAATGAGTTAGCCCGAGTGCAAATAAACGTGCTAAAAGTAATACGACCTTCGCGGAGCGAACGTGAGCGTCTGCGCCGAGCTACCCAACATATGATTGCCGCTGCAGAAAGCGCGCTCGCAAGCAGAAATCTGAGTGCGACCGTGCAAGTAATTGGTTCTGCTGCACGAGACACCTGGATTTCGGGCGAGGAAGAGGGCGATCAAGATATCGACATATTCATCGGATTTGACACGAGCACTTCGCGCGAAGACCTTGAACGCTACGGATTGGAAATAGGAAAAGAAATTGCGGTCGAAGGCTATGTCATAGGTTTTGCGGAGCATCCTTATGTGAGAGCTCGTTGCGGCGGTTTCGCTATCGATGTCGTGCCGCACTACCTAATCAAGAATACGCGCCAAATACTCTCAGCAGTCGATAGGACCCCATTTCATCAGAAATTCGTAGCCGAGCACCTTGGCGGGAGACAAGATGACGTCAGACTGTTAAAACAGTTCTTGAAGGGAGCGGGCATATACGGCGCAGAGTTACGAACCAAAGGATTCTCTGGATACCTCTGTGAGCTCCTCGTCATCAAATTTGGCTCCTTTGTAAATGTACTGAAGAAGGTCCAAGATTGGAAAGCGGGAACCTGCATCAGCTTGACTAGCGAAGACGCTAGCAACAGGTTCGCCAGCCCTTTGGCGGTTACCGACCCAGTAGACACAAATCGAAACGTAGCTGCCGCAGTCTCGCTAGACAGCTTTTCTATTTTCATTGATTCTGCAAGGAGCTTCCTGGAAAGCCCGTGCATTGAGTGTTTTTTCCCCCCGCGGTTCCAGCCCCTTGACGCCAGCGCCTACCAAAACTATGTCAAGAGACGAAAAACGACGATATTTGGCGTGAAGTTTGACTTGCCAGACCTTGTTGACGATATCGCTTACCCGCAGCTCGAGCGAGCTCACAAGGGAATGCTCATCGCACTGGTGCGACACGGCTTTTCGGCGCTGAGGGGCGACATTTATTACGATCACGGGGAGGCTGTCTTGCTTTTTGAAATGCTAGTTTCGCAACTCCCGGCCGTGGAAAGACACGAGGGCCCGCCTGTCGACTCAAAGCAACACGCCAACAAGTTCAAAAAGAAATACGTCAACAACCCTGTCGTGTTGTCAGGACCATACATAGACGGTGGCCGCTACGTCGTTGAGCTTCGACGCAAGTATCTCACGCTCCCCGAATACATAGCAGCCGAGTTCAAGAACGTGCGCTCGAGCAAAGCTATCTTGCGCGCGATGGAACAGGGGTTTCAGATCCTCAAAGACGAAGAGCTTCTAGATAGCGACAGGATGCGGATTTTTCTAACCCACTACTTTGACAGGACGCTCAACAATTGCGACTAGAATCACAGTTCCCAGTATTTTGATTGCACCTTGATCGCCCTCTCAACACGATCGCTGACGTGCTTCGATATTCCGCTGTTGACGTCATCTTCTTCCACTTGAGTCGGGAAGTCGAATAACGACCCGCATATTGCGAGCGTGGAATCTGCTAGGGCGTGGAGATCATATCCTCCTTCTAGGCAGGCGATGACCTGTCCCTGGGGGGTCACAGATTTTACCCGTTCAGTCAATAGTCTAAATGCGTTCGAGGTGGCAAGCATGCCGCCGATTGGGTCAGCGTAGTGTATATCCTGTCCGGCCGACACGAAGGTGAGTTGAGGTTCGAACTGTTGTGCAATTGGAATGAAAAGGCGGTCATACGCGTAGAAGAAGCCGTCATTATTCACGCCTGGCGAAAGCGGCAGATTCACAGTGAACCCCTCGCCTTCTCCCGATCCTACCTCCTCAAAATCGCCGGTTCCTGGATAAAAAGGTCGTTGGTGCGTCGACACATACAACACATGCGAATCATCGTAGAAGGATGCTTGCGTTCCGTTGCC
>Ga0208034_1000205_pt1 | contig 55398 bp, 58 predicted proteins | sample June2015DPH_8_10_FD_184699 | JGI IMG/M metagenome (GOLD analysis project Ga0208034, IMG submission 184699) | Peatland microbial communities from SPRUCE experiment site at the Marcell Experimental Forest, Minnesota, USA - June2015DPH_8_100... | ecosystem: Environmental > Terrestrial > Soil >...
ATACAAAGTACATAGGCTTCCGTGAGGGCGGCTTCCTTCAAGTCGCTGTATCCGAAGCGCCCCGCCAAAGAGCATGCAATTGCGCACCGTCGCGTCGCGGGGCGCTCCAGATACAGCACTAAGACTTATCAGGACTAATTCCAAGACAGGACCGCGACGACTCGGTCAATCCTGGGCTACCGTTGTAGGTCTTTGAAACCACTCAGGCCGGGGGCCGAGGTCGTTGCATCTCCTTAGAGCCGGGAACAGTCTCATTTGCCTTTCGAAAGCGTTTTTTTCAAGCCAAACCCATGAAATCCGTTTAAATTGTATTGGCAAAGGCTCTTCCCCCAAGCGCTCGCACGATCCAGCTGCCATGAATTGGCCAAAGGCATAAGGAGAGCCATGGACTTCGAAAACGATGCCTTTATCAGCTATGCTCACCTCGACAATGTCGAGTTGAGCCAAGGACATAAGGGTTGGGTGACCAACCTTCATCGCGCCCTGGAGGTCCGCATTGCCCAGCTCTTGGGCAAGCAGCCCCATATCTGGCGTGACCCCAAGTTGAAGGGGAACGACCAATTTGCCGAAACGCTGGTTGAGAAACTCGCGCGCGTGGCCGTCCTCGTCAGCGTGGTTTCGCCGCGCTACGTCAAATCCTCCTGGGCTCTTAAGGAGCTAAGCGCGTTCGCAAAGGCCGCGCAATCGCATGGCGGACTGCGCGTTGAAGACAAGCTTCGCATCTTTAAGGTGCTAAAGACTCCCGTGCCTCTCGACAAACACCCTCCCGAACTGCAGGGAGTGCTGGGCTACGAGTTTTTCAAGACCGATCCGGATTCCGGCAGGATTCGCGAGTTGAATGAGATATTCGGCCTTGAAGCAGAACGCGATTTCTGGCTGAAACTGGACGACCTGGCGCATGACATCTGCGGTCTGTTGGAAAGGCTCGAGTATCCGGAGGAGTTTCCCAAATTGCAGCCGGACCGCCCGGGCGTTTATCTGGCCGAGACCACCAGCGATCTTCGCGAGCAGCGGGAAATTCTGCGCCGCGATTTGCAGCAGCATGGCTACCAGGTTTATCCCACGCGGCAATTGCCCAGCGTGGGCTCGGATCTGAGAACCGCGGTCGCTGAGGACCTGGAAAAATGCCAAATGTCGGTGATGCTCGTGGGCCGAAACTACAGCGCGGTTCCGGAGGGTTGCAAGGAATCGCAACTGGAGATTCAGAACCAACTAACGATCGACAGGGGAAGAAAGGGCAGGTTTGTGCGGTTGCTCTGGTTATCTCCTGCCATCGAAGTGGAGGACGAGCGGCAGCTTCAATTCATCGATCGTCTTCGCCAGGATCCCAGTATGATGGAAGGCGCGGATTTGCTGGAAACCTACTTTGAGGAGTTACGGACGGAGATCCTGGATAAGCTGAGGCGAAACCCGGAGCCAGCACCTGAGCCAGCGCCGATCACAACTGGCGTCGCTGCAAGGGCGGGAAGCGTCCATCATCGGAGCATCTATTTTATTCACGACCAGCGTGACCTGGAATCTGCTTCAAAGTGGATTGGACATCTGTTCGACCACTTTGAGGTATTGCATTCAGTCTTTGAGGGTGATGAAGCAGAGATTCGCGAATACAATGACGAGAACCTCCGCAACTGCGATGGCGTGCTCATCTTTTACGGAACCACGAATGAGTTGTGGGTGCGGCGGAAACTCCGTGAAGTCCAGAAGGCTCCGGGGTACGGTCGGACCAAGCCCGCACCCGTGGTTGGAATCGTAATCGCTCCGCCACGCACCGCCGAAAAGGAGAACTTTCGCACACATGACGCAACTGTCATCCCGCAATTCGAGGGTCTTTCGGCGGACGAGCTACAGCAATTCATCGTAAGCCTGAAAGGTTGAAAGAGGACATGGAAAGGTCGATGCACTCGAAAGCTTTGTCGAATCCTTTTCCAGGGCTCCGTCCTTTCGAGGCGGATGAAGAGCATCTCTTTTTCGGTCGCGAGCAGGAGACCGACGAGTTACTAAGGCGCCTTCGCACGACCCGGTTTCTGCTCGTGGCCGGAAGCTCTGGTACTGGAAAATCCTCGCTGGTTCGCTCCGGTCTTATCCCTGCCTTGCAAAGCGGCTCCATGCAGCAGGCGGGTCCAAGTTGGCGCATCATGGTGTTCCGGCCGGGCGATGATCCCATCGGCAATCTGGCCTCTGCCATGGATGCCCCCGACGCACTTGGGCGTACCGGAGAGCTGGCTAGCACCAACCGAGTATTGCTCGAAGCGACTCTTCAGCGAAGCTCACTAGGCATTGTGCAGGCCGTTCGCCAGGCGCACATTCCTGCCGAGGACAACGTTCTGATCGTGGTAGATCAGTTTGAGGAGTTGTTCCGTTTCCGGCGGAGCGACCGCGCCACGGGCGCCCGCGATGAGGCTTTGGCATTCTTCAAATTGCTCCTCGAAGCGACAAAACAGCAAGACGTCCCCATCTACATCGCTCTGACAATGCGGTCAGACTTCCTGGGCGACTGCATTGAGTTTCAGGGTCTTCCCGAGGCGGTGAATGACGGCTTATATCTCATTCCGCGGATGACGAGGGACGAGTTGCGCTCTGCGATTACCGGCCCGGTGGCAGTTGCCGGCGGCGCCATCGCACCGCGTCTCGTGTTGCGCCTGCTGAACGACCTTGGAAACGACCAGGATCAGCTTCCGGTGCTGCAGCACGCGCTGATGCGCACTTGGGATCATTGGGAAAATCATCGGCAGAACAATTCGACGATCGATTTCGCCGATTACGAGGCCATCGGCGGTCTCAAGAATGCACTTTCCAACCACGCGGAAGAAGCATTCGAGGAGGCCTGCGTGGCAGGGCACGTGCAAATCACGGAGAGAGTCCTCAAGGCGCTTACCGACACGTATTCCGATTCCCGGGGTACGCGCAGGGCCTGTTCAATCAAGGAACTTGCCGCGGTCTGCGAAGCTTCAGTGTCGGAGGTGATCCAGGTCGTCGAGGTCTTCCGCCGCGTCGGCCGGTCATTCCTGACACCTCATACCGGGGTGCCGCTCGAGTCGCGCACCATCGTCGACCTTTCACACGAAGCCCTGATGCGCTGCTGGACGAGGCTGATTACCTGGACAGAAGAAGAACGCCAGTCCGCCGTCAGTTACATGCGCATCGCCCAGGCCGCTTCCTGGTGGAAGGAGTCCTCCGGCGGTCTGTTGATTGATCCCCAACTTGAAACCGCCTTGCAGTGGCGCCAAAGGAACAAGCCGACGGCGGCCTGGGCGGAGCGCTACGATTCGAACTTCGCGCTGGCCATGGAATTTCTAGACCGTAGCGAGAATCAGCGCGAAGCTGAGCGGCGAAAGGAGGTTGCCAGAAAGCGCCAGTTACAAGTTTTTGCGTTGGTGAGCTTCGTGGGACTTGTTCTGGCCGGCATCTTCGGGTGGCTCGCTAGCCGGGAGTCGAAAGTCGCTGACCAAAACCTGCAGCGGGCAGAGAGCGCTGTTGACGAGAGCCTCTCTCTCGCCAGCAACCAACAATCACAGGAAGCGCCAGGATCACCGGAGACCGAAGAGCTCCGAAGCCAACTACAGCAAAAAGCGCAGGTCTTTTATCAGGGCTTCCTCAACCAAGCGCCTGACAATGAACAGGCCAAGGCCGACATGGCAATGGCGCACCTCCGCCTCGGAGACATCGACCGCCTGCGCTCCATGTTTCAAGATGCCGTCAATGAGTACAACCAGGCCATCACTCAGTTTGGTGTGCTCTCTCAGAAGCATCCCAGAATATTGGCTTACCGGCAAAGCCTCGGGTACTGCCACAACTGGCTTGGCGAAGCATATCGTTTATGGAGGAAGGCCGGACAAAAGCCCGCCCAGGACACCGCGACTGATGCGCAAAAGGAATACGAACAGGCCATCGCGATTCAGCAGGAGTTGCATCAAAACGTGCCCACCAACCGTGACTACCAGCAGGATTTGGCTCGCAGTTACTACAATCGCGGAAATCTTCTAAACGAAACCAAGGCTGACCCTCGGTCCGACTACCAAGAGGCAATCGATCTGTTGAAGCCGATGATTGGCGGGAGCCGTTCGACGCAGCTTCAGACAGCAATCGGCCCCGAGCCACCACCGGAACAGGAATTGGCCCGGGTCGATACCGGTTTGGGTGTTTACTTCGACGCGAAGAACTTGACTGCACAAGCCGTCCCGTTGCATGAACAGGCAATTGCAATCGTGAATGCATTGCGACAGAGCGATCCTGGAAACTACGAGTACAAATTTGAAGCAGCACAATATTACTTGAATCTGGCGATCTCTTTCGGCGATGAACACCAACTTGAGCAGGCGAAGAGGTCCAGTGACACCGCGCGCCAACTCCTTGACGAACTTGCGGCGCCAAATCTGGCTATTGAACACTTGGGCGCGCAGAACAACACAATGAGCGACTGGATTGACAAAGAGACGAGGAAGAAGTCCGCCAAGCACGCGGCAACGAAGTGATTCGCGGGTCTGGCGTCCTTGCCAGCTTCGATTTAACCCAGTCCGAAGGCACCTGACTGGATCTATCTCCCCCCCGGCCCGTATCGTTCACAGGTGAGGGCCAGGACGAGTTACCAATCAGAAGGTCCGCCGGTACTCAACCCTGACAATCTGTTTGTACCAGTAATTATCCGACGTCAGTTTGTGGCCATAACCGACATAGAAAGAATTGTTGCCTCCAAGGGTGGTGCGAGCTCCGAATTTCAAGTTCATGATGTTGCTTGCGTCTGCTGAATCAAGAACCGACCCAGTTCCTTGAGGTGAAAGTTCTGAGGCATCGCTCCAGGAACCTCCGAAGACTCTCCAAATGACCAGTTCGACCACAGGTGCGAACTGCACCTTGTCGCTCTTGTAAGCCACATAGCTCGGACCTACACCATACTCGAGCACATCACCTGCAAATCCCGGGATGTCGCCGCCGATGGGATGCGAGTCGCCAAATTGACCCTCAAGGGTAAAACGGTCGGTGAACCTCTGGTAATAAAGCAGCGAGGGCGCAACAGTGTAATGATCTGTGCCCAGGCCCTTGCCGGCATCACCTGACGGGAACGTGCCAACGAGTTGGAAGGTAACGTATTCTCTCGGTCTGGCCAATGCCGCAAATTTGAAGCCCGCGGAAACGTCCGACAGGCCTCCCTGATTGCCGAACGGTGCCTTGGGGGGACTGAATGTTGCAAAGGTCTGGGGCTGAACGAAACGCACTGGAACTTCAACGAGGAAGGACAGGAATTTCTTCGGGGCATACTCGCCGCGCATATAGAGTTGCTGGAAATTAAGATCTGTAGGCAGGCCTGGTCCGGGACCGGCCGCAGTGCCGCCTTCGCAACCGCATGCGGCGAAGTAGTACTCGGCCATATCAAATTGCTCGTCGCCGAAGGCGGCGTCAAAACGCACGCGGACTTGAGAACCCACGACTGCATCATCGATGTAGCCGACGGTGCTGCCCTCGACCGGTGGTTTGTCTGAAGCTGATTGCGCGGAGCCAGCCCGTGAGCTGAGTAAGACGGGGATCGATGTTGCCAACAGAAGAACGCAGCTGCACATTGATCTGGTGAATAGCATCGTCAAAGAACCTCCATGGACTCGCGTCGGCCTTTGGGGAAGCTACAGTTGCGAGGGTGATTTTGTGATGCGGGGAATCCATTAGAAGCATAAGCAACACATCGTCATTTTTCAAGAGGTTCCGTAAGGGCGCTGATAACGCAAGAAATGAGCTGGTTTGAGCTGCTTTTTGGAAATGGCTGTATTCCCCGGCGCAGGTCGGATAGCCCGATCAGACCGCTTGTCCTGGATTTCCCGAGTATGAGCGGGATTGCTCTCCACAATCGCCCCGGTGTCCAGAAATACGGTCGTGCCTGGATTGTCGCCTAACCGGACATTACTCGAAAATGGAGTTATGTCCGGATGGCCGGTAATCCACCCGCAATCCGTCCAAAGATGCGCCCAACCGCCTGACGATTTGAAAAGTCGGCTCTCGATCTGGGATCATCAGGCATGATTCCCTTCAATTGGTCGTTCGCGGTGGAGTTGCTCCTCGCCCTTATTCCGGTTGGTGCTGGCGCATTCGGGTTGAACTATCCCTTTCGACTCTCGTCGACCCCTCTTTGATGGTTGATTTCAAGGCGTGGCTGGCGGCCAGACCAGCAACTGCCCACGCCGCAAGATAGGGGGCTTGGCTTGGCAACTGAAATCCTTGATACCGCAGGAACGATTCGTTCATTCGTCGAAATGCGCAGACGTGCTCAGGAAGGTGGGCCGAAGCGGCTGGCCGTAGTAATGGCCGACGACGACGTCGTGCTGGCGGCTGTGTCAGACGCGTTCAAGTTGGGGTTGGCGTATCCGGTGCTGATCGGCGACGAGGAAAAGATTCGCGCCAAGGCCACAGCTCTGGGATTGGAAGAGCTGTTGCGAGCAGCGGAGATCGTCGCGACAGCAGAGGCGGCAATGGTAGGTGCGCGGATGGCCGGTGAAGGAGCGGTGGACATCCTACTGAAGGGACATCTGCGCACCGACGAATTGCTGCGCCCGGCGCTCGACAAGAGCGCCGGTGTGTGCACCGGACGCTTGTTGAGCGATGTGGATCTTTATGAAGACACGCTCTCCGGCGAGAGGCGACTGGTGGGAATTACCGACGGCGGCTTGAATGTAGCGCCGAATCTCGAACAGAAAAAGCAAATTGTGTTGAATGCGATCGAGGTGCTGCACTGCCTGGGATTCAAGCGGCCGAAGATTGCCTTGCTGAGCGCGACGGAGGTGATGTCGGATGCGTTGCCTTCCACGGTGGAGGCGGGCGCGCTCACTGAGATGGGAGCGGCGGGCGCTTTCGGTGATGCGGAGGTCTTCGGGCCGCTGGCACTGGACAACGCGCTGTTGCCCTGGGCGGCGGAAGCAAAAGGTATCCATCACGAAGTGGCGGGACACGCGGACTGCTTGGTTGCGCCGACGATCGAAGCGGCGAATCTCCTAGGTAAGGCGGCGGTCTATATGGCAGGTTCGCACTGCGCGCATGTCGTCGCGGGTGCGAAGGTGCCCATCCTGATCCCCTCGCGGGTGGAGAGCGCGGAGGATAAGCTGAATTCCATCGCTCTGGGAGTGCTCTATGCAAACCGCTGAGTTCCGAATTCTGGCCATCAATCCCGGATCGACATCGACAAAATTCGGCCTCTTCACCAACGAGCGTGCGGAGAAAACTTGGACCGTGCGCCACGCGGACAAGGAAATGGAGGCGTTTCGACGGCGACCGATTCGGGAACAGGAGGGGTTTCGCCGCGGACTGATCGAGCGCACGCTGAAGAGCGACGGCTTTGCTCTGCATGGGATCCACGCCATTGCCGGTCGGGGAGGCATGCTCCGTCCCCTAGAGAGCGGAACCTACCGCGTGAACAGCGCAATGCTGGAAGAATTACGAGCGGCGCGCTATGGAGAGCACGCCTCCAATCTGGGCGCGATTCTGGCTCATTGTCTCGCGCGACCCATTGGCGTTGAAGCCTTCATCGTCGACCCCATCAGCGTGAACGAACGGACGGCAAAGGCGCGATTGTCGGGTAGCGCGGTGATGGAGCGGGGCCGATTCTGCCACGCCTTGAATTCGAAGGCGATTGCCAAACGCTTTGCGCGCGAGCAGAAGCGCGCTTACGCCGAGTTGCGCCTGGTTGTGGCGCACCTGGGCGGGGGAAACTGCATTTCGGCGCACGAGGGCGGCAGGATGGTGGACGTGACCGACGCCCAGGAGGAGGGTCCGTTCTCCACGGAGAGAACCGGCACGCTGCCGGCGCTTGAACTGGTGCGCCTGTGCTACAGCGGCCGTTACACAAGAGAACAGGCGCAGCGGCTCGTGACGGGCGAGGGCGGTTTGTACTCATATCTTGGGACGCGGGACCTGGTTGAGGTGGAACAAAGGATCGCGGACGGGGACGCCAAGGCAGCGCTGGTCTTTGAGGCTATGGCCTACCAGATGATCAGGGAGGTCGGGGCGATGGCGGCGGTGCTGCACGGGCGCGTGGACGCGATATTGCTGACCGGCGGAATGGCTTACTCCAAAAAACTGACGAGTCAGCTGAGCGATGCCTTGCGTTGGATTGCTCCGATTGCCGTTTATCCCGGCGAGGATGAGTTGCGGGCTCTTGCCGAAGGGGCGTTGCGAGTGCTCAGCGGAGAAGAGAAGGCACGGGAATTCGGCGATCCGGCTGCCGCACCGCTTCAAACGCAAACGCACGATGCCGAATGAGCGTAGTAGCGCCGCATATCGTTGCACCAATCCAGCAAAAACCTCAGCCCCTTGTCCGCTTGGTCCACTTTGACATCGAGTTGTTCCTGCTTCGTGGCAAACATTACTTTACCTATTGGTAAAGTACGGTTGGCCGGTAATTCGCTCGGAACGGTTCACTGACGATAAACTGACTTCACCGGAGTAATCTCCTCGAAGTCCGTTTCCGGGGCATAGGCAAAGTACGAAGAGGCGCCCGGATCACTTCCGCGTTGCCGACCGGATCTGGGGCGGCTTCGGTCCATGGACTCGGAGATTCCGTCCATTGCAAGATAACTGCAAGGCAGCCTCACAAGGAGGATTCAACGAGGCACTCAGGGTGTTCGCCTCTATTTGAGGACGGCAGCCTTCTTCGGCCTGACGCTGGCTCGCGCACTGAAGAGTTCACTTCTTTGCGGCGAACGCGCATGGCCCTGGGAGTCTGTTCAGCAGGTTCCGGCACAGCTCGATGAGCGCATCGCTTTGGCTTGCCAGTGGATCCTCATTACGACCGACAAGATAGTAGCGGCCCCTGGCGGCCAATATCTCGGCTGGAGTGACACTGGCGAGGCAACCGTTGGCGAGTTCCTTCTCGGCATTGAGGCGGCGGCTGCTCTGGTAGATACGCGACGCGGCCGAGGCATCTTTCATCTCGTAGAGCTCCACGATGAAGCGCTCGTTGTCCCGGCCGTAGCGCCGGACGTAGAGCGCGGAGAAGCCTTGCTTCAGGTAGAAGTCCGCTCCGCCATCCATGTATGTGTACAGTGTCGCCCCCGTGTAGCTTTCCGGTTGTTCGATGTCTGCAAAACCGCCGAGCGCCGCGCCGGAAGGCAAAGGACCGGCCCCGCGGCATGCCCAAAGGCTGAGCGCTAGCGTGCACGCTACTGCGGCGCCGCGAACGCGTCTCATGCGCGGATCTCCACGACCTTGACGGCGTCCAGGTCCGCTTTGCCCAGGCCGAGAGCGGCCGCGTGCTTGAGCTGTGGGGCAACCATGTCGAGTGTGAACGTCTCGTCGTGCTGGGCCATGAGGCGAGCGCAATAGGCGTCGACCGCCACCATGTCGCCGCTCAGAATGAGCTTGTTGACGCCCGGGACGACCTCAGCTCCTCCGCCCAACCCCGGACCGCTGCGCGCCAGGATCGCGCGGGCGTCCACGATGTTGAGCTGCGGCCTGACCGCGTCGGCAAAATGGACCAAGCGCTGCTGCATCAACCCAGACCGGCCATCGCTGTCCTTCGTATGAACGAGCATCCGGTCAGCCATGGCAACTGAGCCGAAATGCATTTTGAGAGCGCAGGTGAAGTTCACCCACTCATGGCGCTTAACGACCGGCAGGCTGACGACGATCGGCGCCTCGTGCAGAAGCCGGTGTACAGCCACCGGCTTTGCGATCGGCCAAGCGGGATTCTGGACAAAGACGAACTCGTCCGGATCCAGGAAATCCCGGGCGAGAACAGGCACGCCGCCCTGCGTGAGCTTGTCCAGGACTCCCAGGCGCCGCAGGATGTGATCAGGCTGTATGGCCGCGCTCAGTCGGGTCCCAGTAGTGTCAAAGAGGCTGGTCTTGCTCACGCCGGCGCGCTTCAGCTCGGCCGCCACCGTCAGGACGAATTCGGGATCGGTCGTCACCGGATAGGGCTGCGACATAACGTAGTTGCCGCGAAAGATCGCCTCGCTGCCCAGCTTCGCGAGCGGCTCCAGTCCTCCCAAGGCCTCGATCCCTGCACGCACCATGGCATGCAAGTCTTCGCCCTCCATAACGACGAGCAGAGGCTTGCCAGCGGCGGCAAACGGATTGGGTGGCGCTGCCTTGCAAGCGCGCGTTGTGAGGGTACGCCCCCACTCGAACGCTGCCGATGCCGCCGCGAGAGCGCCGGCGCTCAGGCGAAGAAAGCCCCTGCGATCGAGTAGCCTGGAATTGGATGCATCGCTCATGACGCCTCTCCTGCCGCTCGACTGCCATCCAGCCAGCGGCCGATGATCGCGGCGCCAGCCATCACGAGCAATCCGAAGCCGACTGCCCCGCCGAGCATGATCTGTGCCGCCACTCGCGAATCGTTCAATCCCCTCGCAGTTAGGAAAACGGCCAGCATGCCGGCCGCGACGCCAACGGAGCCCAACAACGGTGCGGCAACGATGAAGGCGATCCTCGTGCGGCGTCGGCGAAACGCGAAAGCGCCGACTACTCCGATGACCAACCCGGCCACGGGCCATGCAAGGAGCGACGTGTTAAAGGACTGACCAACCTGGACTGCAGCCAGGCTCACCATGGCAGTGCTGACCGCACCCAGGAGTGCCGCGCGCGGCTGGCGATTCAACAGGCCCAGGGCGATCGCGGTGGCTCCAACCGCACAGGCGGTGCGTGGAGCCCAGGAGCCCAAGAACCCGCCCACGATCCAGCCCAAGGCCGAGAGGCCGAGACCTGCAGCCGCCCATAGCAGCAGCGGGCGGCCTCGATACCCTTGCGGCGTTTCGCCGCCGGAGACTTTAGCAGGAAGGAGGAAAGCCCCTATAGGGGCCCAAAAAGATGCGTGCATGACTCTCTTCGTATCCCCCGATCGGAGCCCTTACATAGCCACCCAATAGTACGCCCACCGCGCAGGAAAGTTCCGTCTAAGTCCCGATGGCGGGCAAATCAGAAGTTATGGGCTACGGGAGATTCCTAACGGCACGGGCCAGAAGTCGGCATCCAGGAAATCGATTTCGATTAGGAACGAAAAACGCCCATATCACCAGCGATCTTCGGATTAGTGGGACGCCCACCACTAGATGCAGCGGAGAAGTTCTTGGATGCGGAATCCTCGACTCGTTATCCGCGGGTAACGACACGGAGTGAGCTGGACAATTCTTGTGATTCCCTTCGCTCTTGAATAGAACCCAATGATCGAAGGACACGAAAAGGCACTGCGGAATTCTGTTGCAGAGAATTTGCAGGTTTTCTCGACAATATGAGGAGTGGAGAATTGTTCTCTGGTGACTTTTCAGAGCGAAGATTGCGGAGTTTGGCCGGAATTCAGCAAGAATCCCGACGTGTCTCTATAAACCATTGATTATAAAGACTTTATGGCGGAGCGAGCAGGATTCGAACTCGAAGTATCGTTTTGAGGCGAAAATCTGCAGATTTCCCCGAGAATTCGGGCCTACTTTCGCCTAATTTCCCGGCGGAGAATTTTCCCAGTTATTCGCCAGAAATTCGCAGCTCTCTACGCGCTGGTAATTCCGCCCATTTGGACAATTGAACGCCGCTGTTTTCGCTGAACGTTCTCGGTTCCGAAGACCGTTCTCAAACGGAAGTGTTCGCTTGACTCTTCGGGCCAGTAGAGCGGGAATGGACTCGTCCCAAGGAGACGAGCCGAAATGGGAAACATGGAAAACCAATCAAGATCCATGAGGCAACAGAAGGTCGATCGATTGTTGGCTGAGTTGCCGACCATGGACCGAAAGTCACTGCAGCAGCTTTGGCGCGATATCTTCGACCGCAAGCCAGATCGGACTCTTCGCCGAGAAACTCTGATTCCAGTTCTTGCGTACGGGCTCCAAGAAAAAGCCTATGGCGGCCTAAAGAAGTCCCTTGCGAGCAAACTGCGAGAGTTGATCGAGGAACGTGCTGGTGGTGCGAAGCATGCTCACACCAGTTTGCGGCCCAAGATCGGGACGCGCTACGTGCGCGAATACCGGGGGAAGTTGCACGAGGTCACAGTGCTTGAATCGGGCTATGAATATGAGGGCGAGGCCCACCGCAGCTTGACGGAGGTTGCCAAGGTCATCACTGGAACCAAGCGTTCCGGCCCGGTCTTCTTTGGTCTCAAAAACAGAGTCAGGATGACACTCGTATGAACAAGCGTATCCGTTGCGCCGTCTACACCCGTAAATCATCGGAAGAAGGACTGGAGCAGTCCTTCAATTCGCTCGATGCTCAGCGAGAAGCCTGCGAAGCATACGTCAAGAGCCAGCAACACGAAGGTTGGCGGCTCATCGCCTCCCACTACGACGATGGCGGCTTTACCGGTGGGAACATGGACCGCCCTGCATTCAAGCAACTGATGGCCGACATCGACGCAGGCAAGATTGCAGTCGTTGTTGTCTACAAAGTCGATCGTCTAACCCGCTCACTGGCCGACTTCGCCAAGATCATCGAGCATTTCGACAAACACCAGGTGAGTTTTGTCTCGGTCACACAGCAGTTCAACACGACGACCTCCATGGGGCGGCTCACCTTGAACGTGCTTCTCTCCTTTGCGCAGTTCGAGCGCGAGGTCACGGGCGAGAGAATCCGCGACAAGATCGCGGCTTCGAAGAAAAAGGGCATGTGGATGGGTGGCATCGTGCCACTCGGCTACTCTTGCCACGAGCGCAAACTCGTCGTAAACGAATCAGAGGCTGCTACGGTGCGCACCATCTTTCATCAGTTCCTGCGCCTGGAGACTGTTTTTAGCCTTCAGAGCTGGCTGCGAGAGAACAACGTCAAGAGTCGCCGAGGCAATGATTTCTATCGTGGTCCGCTCTATCTGATGCTACGCAACCCAACCTACCTGGGTTTGGTCAAGTTCAAGAAGGAACTTTATCCTGGCGAGCACTCGGCGATCATCGACCGCGAAACCTGGGACAAAGTCCAGGCGCAACTCAACGACAACCGTCAGGGCAAGCGGCGCAAGCCGCGTGCCACAAAAGTTAGTTTGTTTATGGGTATGCTCTTGGATGCTAGCGGGACGCCCTATACGCCGACCCACGCCTCGAAGAGCGGCCGTCGCTATCGCTACTACACCTCGCAAGCTGTGATCAAGAAGACAGAAAAGGGCAATGCGCCCGGCCGAATCCCTGCGCCCGACCTGGAAAAGGCGGTCATCGATCGCATCCTTAACTGGCTTCAAACGCCAGCGGATTTGCTCGCCGCGCTTCAGGACGAGTCATCCGAATCGCCCCCGAAGGGGTTTCTTGCCCGTATCCTTCGACACGCGGCGAAGACCGCAGAAACTTGGCGCTCGCGCATCGCGATTGACCGTACACAATTTCTGAAGACTGTCATTGAGCGGGTCGTCGTTCACTCGGACCACATTGAGACTCGCTTACGTGTGCCCGCCCTGATCAACGAGATTCTTGGAACAACGTCGGTTCCTGCCACCCTTCCTGAGTCGACCTCGATCGAATGCCCATTTCGCCACGTTTCGCTGGGCCGTCCTCTGCGCATGATCATCGCCGGAGCAAGTATTACGACCGAAGCGAGTCGTCAGGCAATCCTGAAAGCAATCGCGCGAGCCCGCGCCTGGTATGAACAGCTCACCTCAGGAGAAGCCAGCAGCATTGCTAAATTAGCCGCCAAGTATCGTGTGACACCACGCTTTATCCGAATGTACATGAAGCTGGTTCAACTAAGTCCGCTATCAATCGAAAAACTGATGACCCGACCCGAATCGCTTCCACTTTCACTCGCTGAGCTGCTGACCAACGTTCCAATGAATTGGAATGAGCAAGTGTTCGGCGTGCCTCCCCTTTTGCAAAGCCAAAAAGATCCGCGACGCTCTATGACCTAAAGGTTGCCAGGTCAACTTCGGTTCCACTGAGTCGCTCGCATTTGCTTTCTACGCCCTTGTGTTTGGTGGTGTGCCAGGTTCTTCGGGTTCCGTCGCGCCTCGAAAGGGAACTGCCGTATTGGCCAACCGAGAAAATCGGACGAATCAGCGAACACGGAGCACGCGACGGATGGCGCTCCATTTCCGTTTCAGCCAGGAATGTTGGGATATTGCCGGGAAACTATGCGAGTTGCTCGCAAGAATTCCATAAGTTGTTGATTCTAAACACGTTATGGCGGATCGAGCAGAATTCGAACTCGAGGATTCATTGCGCGAGAGCTGAAAAAATGCACCTCGATTCGGACTAGCTTTCGCTGACGTCCGTGGCCTCTCCGCACGAAAAAGTTCGCTTGACTCTTTTGGCGAGCAGAGCGTGAATGGATCTGCCCGGAAAGAGGCAAATTCATGATCAAGATGGCGAAGGCCAGACTTACGAGAGAACAAGCAGTTGCTCGGCTTTTGGCGCAATTGCCGGCGATGGATCACAAAGAACTTCAGCAGCATTGGAGAGAAATGTTTGGCCGGGAGCCGAGCCTGGGTATGCGGCGCAATCACATGATTCCAATTCTTGCCTATCGTGCCCAGGAGAAGGCCTTCGGAGGGTTAAAGGAATCGACCGTTCGAATGCTGCGGGAATTAGCTCTCGGCATTGCCAGTGAAGCTCAAGCTGCGTATCGACCCAAGACCGGCACCCGCTACGTTCGGGAGCACAACGGTAAATTGCACGAGGTGACGGTGTTGGATGACAGTTTCGAGTATGAGGGCGAAAACTACCGCAGCCTGACTGAAATCGCCAAGGTCATCACCGGTACCAAGTGGTCAGGACCGGCCTTCTTCGGCTTGAAGAGGAAGAAGCTGACCGAATGAATCAACGTATCCGTTGTGCCATTTACACGCGCAAATCGACCGTCGAAGGCCTGGAGCAAACCTTCAACTCCCTCGACGCCCAGCGCGAAGCCTGCGAGGCATACATCAAGAGCCAGCAACACGAGGGCTGGCAAGCTATTGCCTCTCATTACGATGACGGCAACTACTCAGGCGGCAATATGGATCGGCCGGCGCTCAAGCAGATCATGGCTGACATTGAGGCCGGAAAAGTCGGTGTCGTGGTGGTATACAAAGTTGACCGCCTGACGCGCTCCCTGGCCGATTTCGCCAAGATGATCGAACTTTTCGATAGATATAAGGTCAGCTTTGTCTCGGTCACCCAACATTTCAATACAACCACCTCAATGGGTCGGCTCACACTAAATGTGCTACTCTCCTTCGCTCAGTTCGAACGGGAGGTGACCAGTGAGCGCATCCGGGACAAGATCGCCGCCTCGAAGAAGAAGGGCATGTGGATGGGAGGAAACGTCTCACTTGGGTACAAGGTTGTTGATCGCAAGCTACTCATCCAGGAGTCGGAAGCCGTCACTGTACGCAGAGTCTTCCGCGAGTTTCTTCGCCTAGGTAGTGTGCTGCGCCTAGAAGAGTGGCTGCGCGCGAACGACATCAGGACCCGGCGCGGCAATTATTTCCTTCGCGGTCCTCTTTATACGATGCTTCGCAATCCACTCTACCTTGGCCTCATCCGGCACAAGACCGAGATCTATCCTGGCGAGCACGTGGGTGTCATCGACCGGGTCACCTGGGACAAGGCGCAATCGCTGCTCAATCAAAATACTCATGGACAGCGGCGCAAAGAGCGTTCAACACAGCCGAGTCTCTTCACCGGAATCATTTTCGATGTCGGCGATAACCGATATTCGCCGACGCACTCAAGTAAAAACGGCTGCCGCTATCGCTACTACACCTCGCGGGCAGTCATCCACAAGACTAAACGCCCCGATTCGCCGGCTCGAATCCCGGCTCCCAGTCTTGAAAAAGCCGTCACTGAGCGTATCCTGAGCTTTTTGAACGCGCCGAGCGAGTTGCTGGCAGTTCTGAAGGATAGCCTACTCGACGAGGAAAACGCTCCCTCGAGTGGGTTCTACCCTGCCATCGTTGAGCGAGCAGCCAAGATGGTCAAAAGTTGGAAGCCGCGTCCGGCTCCGGACCGCGACCATTTCCTCAAGGCCGTTATCGATCGCATCGTGGTCCAGGCCGAGCACATCGAGATTCGATTGCGCTTGGCAGCTATTTTGCATGAGCTGCTCGGGCCTGATCCGGCAGGCCAGGGCGTTCAAGCCGCAGCCAAATTTCTTCCAATTGCTTCCGTGACTTGTCCATTCAAACACACGGATAGCGGCCGGGCATTGCGACTGGTCATCGCCAACGATCGTGTTTCCAACGACAGGAGCCGGCAGTTGATTCTCCGGGCAATCGCGCTTGCCCGCTATTGGTATCAGCGGATCGTTGATGGAGAGGCTAAATGCTTGAACGACATCATTCGCCGGGATGGTATCGATGCTTCCCATGCCAAGAAGATCTTCCCACTGGCCTTCTTAAGCCCGTCCTGCACGCAATCGATCCTCGGCTCCAATACTGATTTCACTCTCAAAGCCTTGCTTGCAAACATTGCGATGGAATGGAGTCGGCAAAGTGTCCCTCTACCACTGCATTCGCTGGAATAACTTTCCAGACGCTGGATCTCGTATGTCGCTGGGACGAACAGAATCGTTGAGAGCCATCGCGATCTTGGGATACTAGCCCGTTTGCGGGCAGCAATGATCAGAAACACGCTCAATTGAGGCTCAATGAGCGCATTAGCCTGTTACCGCCATTCGAGAATTACTTCCGGTTAGCTCGTGGCTCGGGCACAATCCGTGTATCTCAGGGGGTAATTGGATACTTCTCCAGGCTTGACAAGATCGAGCCCTTCGTCACAAGACTCGTTGCAGTCCAAACAATGGCGCCATCTCGCGGTTTGTTCGGCACAGTCTGGTTCAGTTGCCGTTGGCGCTACAACTTCTTTAACAACACCAACGTGAGGTCGTCGGCTAGTGAAGTCGTCTTCCGAAATTGGATAACGGACGTATAAATCGTCTCGATCAGTTCGCTAGCGTTCTGTTGCAGATGCAAACCAACGGTCCTTGACAACCGTTCTGCGGAGTATTGTTCTCCTGCTGGATTCTCAGCTTCGACCGCACCATCGGTGTACAAAACGAGAATGTCTCCCTGGCGGAGAGTGATCTTCTCACTCTCGTAGTGCGAATTCGGGAGCACACCCAGCACTGGGCCTCCTTTGTCGAGAGGACTTGGATCTGTGCCGGCACGAATCACCAGCGGCGGGTTGTGTCCGGCGTTTGTGTATTCCAAAGAATGCGATTGAGGGGAGAGCTTTCCATAAAACAGCGAAATGAACCGGTGCCCGCCGGTGATCTCACAAACGACGTTGTTGAAGGTTTGCAGAAGATCGCTGGTGCTCGAAAAGCGTGCCGCGTCCATGCGCAAAGCAACCTCAATGGAAGGCATCAACAGACCCGCGGCAACCCCTTTTCCGGAAACATCAGCAACCACCACGGCGATCTCGCCTGCGGGAAACTCAATGAATCCGTAGTAGTCCCCCGCCACTATCTTGGCTGGGTACATTCGCGCCGCGAAGTCAAAACCCGGGACCTGTGGAATGGAACGAGGCAGGATGCCCTGTTGCACCTCGGCAGCCAACTCAATTTCGTTTGCCAATTCGTCGCGTTGTCTTTCGGCCAATTCCGCTAGCCGTCGTCGCTGCGCTCCCAGTTGATTCACAACGACGACAACGAAAACATATCCAAGGAGGGTTATCGCGTCCTTTAACAAGTGTTCGGTTCCGACATCGCGCACGGAACCGACAAGATCGTGCAGAACTAGGCAGACAATCGAAAGCGCAAGACTGATGCGAAGCGGAAGGACCAGAGCGCTCAGAGCTAACGGCAGGAAATACAGAGGAGCGAGCGAAATTGGGGCCACGGATTTGTCCGCGTAGGCCACGGCAGAGACCCCCGCCAGCACCACAGCGGTGAGAACGAGAACGCTCATCCTCTCATTGATGTAGGGGCCTTCGGTCGTGACCCTGCGAAGAACGGTCGACCATCGGGAGGGCGTCATAGCGTCAAGTGACCACCAGTTTGGAACACCTCATTCACGCCCGTCACCTTCAGATAGACCCAATCCTTGGGCTTACAGAGACTAACGCTGATCCCAAATCGCTTCAATGGATTATTAGCCCAGGCAACACTTAATCTTAACCGCTTGGCCCAGCGGCGGCATGGGTTCCTTTTTGCTCCGATACGCTGCTCAAGTTGACTCGAAGTTGCAGTAATATCGGGGCTTTCGTTCCAGGGAAAGTATGTAATAAACTGATTTATATCAATAATTTACACAAATACTAGTATCCTAGCTGCGTTATGCTAAGACACTAATAAAATCTGCTATCAATCGGCTAAGATCATTGAAGCTTTTTCCTGCCGTCGTGCATCTATCCAGATCGAAAAAACCAGGCTGGGCAAGGCCGTGGTAAACAAGCCCCCTGGAAGCTCAAAAAAGGGAATTTTTAGCATGGAGGTATGAATATGAGGAACGTAAGACGATTCTTCTGGTTCTTCCTACTCGCGCTCTTGCTGGGGATTTCTGGCTCCGCGCTGGGGAGCGATGGAGGAACTACAACTGCGGCGAGTAAGGACGCCGTTCTTACTCAGCAACTACAGCAAGATTTCAGCAACCGCCTGGAGTTCCGCAACGTCACCGTCGCGGTTGACGATCGAGTCGCGCTGTTGCAAGGCTCGGTTGAGACCTATCGCGAAAAGATGGATGCCGAGCACCTAGCGCGCAAGCACCACGGAGTTGAGGGCGTGCGCGATTTCATCGCGGTGCAACCGATTGTCCCGGTTTCGGATCAGGAACTGCGCGAGACCATTGCCAATCGGCTTCGCTATGACCGCATTGGCTACGGGATCACATTCAACAATTTCGAAGTAGACGTGAGTGATGGCGTCGTAACCATCTCCGGCGAGGCCCGGAGCTACCCGGACAAGACTTCCGCCCTCGGCATTGTGGAGGACACTCCTGGCGTGCGTGACGTGAGGGACGAAATTAACGTCCTGCCACTCTCTGAATTTGATGACGAGTTGCGCGTACGCACGGCAATGGCGATCTACCATGATCCCGCGCTCCAGAAATATTCGCTGGATCCACAGGCTCCCATCCGCATTGTGGTTGAAAACGGAAATGTAAAGCTGTACGGGGTTGTGGATAGCGCGATGGACAAGCAGATTGCCGAGACGCGAGCGCGCGAGGTAACCGGGGTGTTCTCGGTCGAGAATCACCTGCTGGTTGCCAATCAATGAATCGAGGTTCGTGTACCTAATTTTCGTCAGCCTAATTGGCGACCTAATTTAGGAGGATTGTATGAAGACCAAAAAAGCAATTCTGATGCTGGCAGTTCTGGCGGTTTTAGCAGTGGTCCCCGTTCTTAGTTTTGCGCAGGACACGGCTGCGCCGTCGTTCACGCCGGGGCAACTCGACAAGCTGGTAGCGCGCATTGCGCTGTATCCGGATTCGCTCCTGGCGCAGGTGCTTGCGGCCGCGACCTATTCTGACCAGATTCCGGATGCGGCGCGCTGGGCCGATCAGCACCACTACCTCACCGGGCAAGCCCTGGCCGACGCGATCCAGGCGGATCATCTTCCGTGGGATCCCAGCGTGCAGGCGCTCCTGCCATTCCCCTCGGTACTGGAGATGATGGCCAACGACATGAGCTGGACCACCGATCTCGGCAACGCATTTCTGTCGCAGCAGCAGGACGTGATGGATGCAGTGCAAAGAGAGCGCAAGAAGGCCAGGGATTACGGATATCTGCGGAGCAACGCCCAGATCATCGTCAGCGGTGGGCCGTACATCACGATCGTGCCCGTGCATCCGGCATTCATCCCGGTGCCGTACTATGACCCAGCAATTGTTTTCTTTCCGCCGGCGCCCGGAATCGTGGTCGGCGGTGTGATCCGCTTTGGATTCTTCGTGACCATCGGGGATTTCTTTCGCCCGTGGGGCTGGGGATATTGCCGCTTTGATTGGGGCTCGCACGTGGTGATCATCGACAACGCACCCTGGCGGCGGACCTGGATCAACCGGCACGAGTATATTCATCCCTACGGGGTCCGGCGATACGGGGTGGGAGAGCGGCTTCCCGAACGGCACGTGCTACACGAGCGCACTGAGCGTGAGCGCTTGGCGGCGCGGGAAGGACGCCCCCACGTGGAAGAACACCGCGATCACCGCTCGCGCTAACTTGCTTTCAGGGCAGAGAGTGCTGGAGGACGCTCTGAAACAGCTACCGAGACGGCAAAGAAGGGAAAAGAAGGGGTTTGGAGCGCGGACACTTATGTCTGCGCTCCCCTTCACAGCGATACCAATTCGTATTTCGATTTCAAACTTGAGTCTGATATGGTCGAGGACAGATTACGCCACCACTTTGACTACTATCTGGGCAAGACCGAGATAGTCATCTACTCCGTTCTCGCAGTGTTGCTGGCTGCCACGGCCTTTGTGACCATCGCAACCGCGGGCCAAATACTGTGGATCGGTCTCAGTCATTGGACGGTTGCAGCCCAGACTCTGAGGGTATTGAACCAACTCCTCATTGTGCTAATGCTGGTGGAGATTCTGCATACAGTACGTATCTCCATTCGCTCCCATGTTCTGGTTACAGAACCCTTTCTGATCGTCGGACTGATTGCCTCAATTCGCCGCGTTTTGGTGATTACCCTGGAAACAGCCACGCTCACGAAAGAAGGTGCATGGGCGACCGAAGGCTCAAGCGCCATTTTCCATTCTTCGATGAATGAACTTGGTTTGTTGGGTCTGCTGATCCTTGTAATGGTAGTTTCCATTACACTTCTGCGTCGCTACGCTCCCGCATCGAAAGACTTGTCGGAACTCTGAAGTCCGACTCTTCTTCCCCCAAGGATGCGTAAGGATGCCCCTATTTACAGCCAAGTGCGACGATTCTGTCCGGATCGTCGGCAAACCGGAAGTAACCCGCCACAAACTCAGTTGCCGACAAATCGCCAATGCACTCATCGCCAGCGCCCCTAAGATCGGCATTGAAGCCGAGAATCGCCAGAAATTTCTCACGTCGGAAGGACACACGCCATTCCCGATCAGAGAATGGGCCCGATTTCCACCCGAATCCTGCAAGCGGAGATTTCTCTCCTGTGTCCTTCCAAGGCCAAAAGCCTACTTTTTCGCGGGGAAACTGGGCAATGTGTGAGGAAAAGTCCCAAATCGCACAAACCTTGTGACTTTATGGTGGACCTGGTCGGGATCGAACCGACGACCTCTTCCATGCCATGGAAGCGCGCTCCCAGCTGCGCCACAGGCCCACTCGAGGAGGCGACTCTCTTATTGTCGTAGCTTGCGGCTGGTTCGTCAAACACGTGGGCTCGGAGCCGGAGTCGCACCGCGCGAGCGCAAGTGGAGCAGAGTTGCGCCCGCACCGGAACCTTCCCTTCTTATTCCACGGGCCCAGCGAGAACATATACGTACACCAGGAATCCCACGCCAATGAGTCCAGGAATCAGCCCACAAAGGTAGATCGCGGTCCCGCCCAGCAATGCATGCAGGAAGATCATCAGTGCCACTCCTACGCCGAGGTTGACCAAGCCGCCGATCTTCATGCCCTCGCGGGCGTGGATGCGCTTGAGCCGCTCATCCTCCCGCATCAGTTCGAGGGCTGATTTGGCCCCCTCGCCTGAGGCCTCGGTCACACGCCGGAGCGTTTCCGCTTTGTAATAGGCCTCGCGCTCCTTGCGCTGGCTGTCGACCCAGTGGACCACGATGACAAATGTGAATGTCGACACAATGGCCACGACCGGAATCAGAATCCCAAACATCTCTGGACCATTCCCCCAGAACATCACTTCCTCCTCGCTGGGAATTTTCCCATGCGCCAGGTAGGACACGAGGAAGCCGCGTCCGGTTGCATAATCTTTGCAGGAAGATTTTCCGGAGAAAATGCAACCGGGCCGGGTTTAGAGCGGTCTCACAGGTTCGAGAGGAGCGCTTTCGAGATGCGCGCCGCGATCAGCGCCGAAGAAGACCTGGCCGATGTAAACCGAGTTCTGTCCGGCGAGGTGCAGGCCTTCGAGGGCATTGTTCGACGCTGGCAGGGACCGCTGGTAAATATGGCCTGGCGCTACTGCCGCGACCGCGGGCGCGCCGAGGAGATGGCGCAAGATGCCTTTCTGTGCGCATGGCGGGGGCTATCGATGTGGCGGCGCGAGTCGAGCTTTTCGACGTGGCTGTTCGCGCTTGCAGCAAACGTGTTTCGCTCCGAGCTGCAGCGGTTTCCCGCAGTCAATGTGCCGCTCGAAGAGGTGGCCGAGCCGGCTGGCCCTGCTACGCAGCACGAAGGACTGGCCGAGAAGCAAATCCAGGAAGCGGTGAGAAGGGCCGTGATGGCCCTGCCCGCGCGTTATCGCGAGCCGGTAGTCCTCTACTACTTTCATGAGATGGACGTGGCTGCCGCGTCGCGCACCATGGGTTTGCCTGAAGGGACCGTGAAAGCACGCCTGGCGCGAGGCCGGGAGCTGCTGCAAAAGAGATTTCCGCACCTCAACGAACAGAGCTCGCCGCTGCTGAGCTCGCCGTTTCGGCCCGAAAAGGAGATGCTGCAATGAAGCGCAATCCCAATCCGGAGACAGATCACGGCGCGATGGACTCGATTCTCGCCGATGAAGAGGAATTGATTCCCTCTTCCGGCTTTCTGGCGGCGACGATGGAGCGGGTGCGGGATGAGGCAGCAATGCCCAAGCCGATTCCCTTTCCGTGGCTGCGCGCCCTGCCGGGAATCGTGCTGGCGGTCGCTGTTCTTTGCTGGAGCGGATTTGAGTTGGTGCGCGCCGTCCTGACCGCCGCGCAAGAGCGCGCATCTGTGCAAATGCAACTGAGTGCCGCCACCGCGCGCGCTATGGAACCGGCCGGATGGGTTGCCCTGGCACTTTTCGTTTCAATGCTGTCGTGGCTTTTTGCGAAGCGTTTGGCTGGGCGGTCGGGGCTGCTGTAGGCGGACCCACCCCTTAACGCAAATGCGTTTAGGATGGGGCAACCTCGATCCGTTGGTCCCTACTCGATGGCGAAGACGGCATAGACGGTGGCTTCTTCGCGGACGGTCTGGGGGCGGATTTCGAGAGTTGGTAGCAAGTTCGCGGAGGATGCAACCGAAGCACTTTCGGTATAGAGGGTTAGCCCCGGCCGTGGAATGTAGAGTTTCACGCTTGGCGTTTCGTTACTTGCGTAAATCAAATCTCCAAGCTTCACATGCAATCCGTCAGCCATTTGGCTTGCGACTGCGCGCGCCTTCACCAACGCATTTTCGGCGGCTTTGGCCTGAAGAGCCCTACGATCGGAGCACCTCCAGTCAATTGCGCCGCTCTTGTTCGCGCCCGCCGCAATCGAAACGCGAATCACTTCAGCAGCCGCCGATGGAGGCACGCTCACCTCCCAGGATTGGCGCATGACGAACTGTTTCTTTGCACGCTGGTCGGGCTTGTCCTTGTCATCAAAGCTCGTGTTTTGTTCCAAACCCTGGCCGGAACTCTCGATGTTTTTGTCGTCGATCCCGATCTTGTGCAGTGCATCGAGAACCGCGTGCGATATCTTGCCGCCATCTGCATAGGTTGATTCGAAATCGGCATCGTAAACCTCAAACCCGACGGTGACAGCGGCAATATCCGCCACGGTTGTCGCCTCGTCGGTTGTGCTGATGGCGATCGTCTTATTCTCGCGATTGATCTGAATGGTTTGCGCCGAAGCCAGGCCGGCCCAGATAAATCCGGCCATTATTGCAATCGAGGCGATTCTTAATTTCGCAGACATCGATTTATCCCCCACTTTCCATGAACGCACAAGGATAACGCAGCTTGCGACAAGAATTTCCGCTTGTACTGAGTTGACGTATGGGAATGGTTTTTAGTTGGATCTTGAAGAGTGGTTCGCCCCAAACTGCTGGAGCTTTGCGAGCGTCGCCGCGGCCTCGCCGGAGTCGATGGCCTCCGCACTCTTTGCCACGCCTTCCTTCAGATCGCCGGCGAGCCCCGCAGCCACCAGCACCGCTGCCGAGTTCAGCAGAACGATGTCGCGCCGCGCGCCCGGAATCCCGGTGAGAACGTCGTAGAGCAGCGCCTTGTTAGTGGCTATATCGCCGCCAATGAAGTGATCGAGCGTGGTGCGTGTCAGCCCGGCCATCTCCGGGGTGATGCGCGCGGCTTTCAGCTCCGGCTGGCCTGAGTCCGTTTCCTCCACACGCGCTACGACGGACTCACCCGTGGTGGTCAGCTCGTCGATGCCGTCAGTGCCATGGACAACAAAGGCGCGCCTGGCGCCGAGCTGGGCCAGCGCGCGTCCCACGAGGAGAACGCGACTGGGCGCGAGCACGCCGATCACCTGCGTGCGCGCGTGGGCCGGATTGGTGAGCGGACCTACGAGGTTGAAGATGGTGCGGAAGCCAAGCGCGCGGCGAAGCGGCCCGAGCGCTTTCATCGCGGGGTGATAGAGCGGCGCGAAGAGGAAAACGAAACCCGTCTCGCGGAGGCACTCGACCGCGAGTTCCGGAGAGAGTTCGATGGGCACGCCGAGCGCTTCGAGGACATCGGCGGCGCCGCAGCGCGAGGTGACGGCGCGATTGCCGTGCTTGGCAACGCGGGCGCCGGCAGCCGAAGCCACGAGCGCGGCGCCGCACGAGATATTGAAGGTCTGCGGCCCGCCGCCGCCCGTCCCCACGCAGTCGACGAGCTCTTCGCGCTCGGCATCGGTGAAGGGGATGGGCGTGGAGTGCCGCCGCATCACGTCGACAAAGCCGGCAAGTTCGGGCGCCTGCTCGCCGCGAGTAGCCAACACGGCAAGCAGTGAGGCGGTCTCTACTTCAGGCACGTCGCCGGCCAAAATCTCCTCGAGCACCTCGGCCGCCTGTTCGCGGCTGAGCGATGCGCCATCCTCGGCCATCGGCTTCAGCAATTCATTCAACCGCGTCATATCTTTTCATGGTACAGGCGGCGCGCGATGCGGGTTCCGAATTGCTCCTCCTTTGGCCGCCAAGATACTATGAACTTACCGGCTGCCGGGGTCACGCTGGCCCTGCACTCGACGGCTTGTGCCGCGCATCCCCACAACTGACACCAACCTGGACGATAACCATCCACGATGAAAATCCACGAATATCAAGCAAAGGAAATCCTGGCGAAGTACGGCGTGCCTGTGCCGAAAGGCGAAATGGCCAACACGCTGGAAGAAGCCAACGACGTGGCGCGCAAACTTTTTGCGGAAGGCGCTTCGGGCGTGGTGGTGAAGGCACAGATTCACGCCGGCGGCCGCGGCAAGGGCGGCGGCGTGAAAGTGGCGAAGACGCGAGAGAGCGCCGAGCTTCATGCCAAGAACATCCTGGGCATGCAGCTGGTGACGCACCAGACCGGGCCCCAGGGGCAGAAGGTGCAGCGCCTCCTCATCGAGGAGACTGCGGCGATTGAACGCGAGCTCTACCTGGGCATTGTGCTCGACCGCGCGACGGGCAAGCTGGTCTTCATGGCATCGCAGGCCGGCGGCATGGAGATTGAAGAAGTGGCGGCGAAGACTCCTGACGCGATTTTCAAGGAGACGATCGACCCGGCCGTGGGATTCGGCGCGTGGCAGGCGCGCAAGCTGGCATTCGCGCTCGGATTGAAGCCGGCACAGATCAATCACGCCGTCAGCTTCTTCCAGAGCCTGTACAAAGCTTTCGTCGAGACGGACGCTTCGCTCGTCGAGATCAATCCTTTCATCACCACGACCGACGGAAAATTGTTCGCGCTCGACGCCAAGATCAACTTCGACGACAACGCATTGTTCCGCCATCCCGAGATCAAGGCACTGCGCGACATCGCCGAAGAGGATCCGCTGGAGGTGGAGGCCAGCAAGTATGCGCTCAACTACATCAAGCTCGACGGCACCATTGCGTGCATGGTGAACGGCGCTGGCCTGGCCATGGCGACGATGGACATAATTCAGTACGCCGGCGGCAGCCCGGCCAACTTTCTCGACGTGGGCGGCGGAGCGACGCAGGAGCAGATTGAGCACGCCTTCGGAATTCTCCTCGCTGACTCGCACGTGAAGGCGATCTTCATCAATATTTTTGGCGGCATTCTGCGCGTAGACAGGCTGGCTACGGGCGTGGTGGCGGCGGCGCGCAACCTGCACGTGAAGGTGCCAATCGTGCTGCGGCTCGAAGGCACGAATGTGGAAGAGGGCCGCAAGATTCTCAAGGAATCGGGGCTGAACTTCCAGGTGGGTGCAACGATGAAAGAGGCAGCCGAATTAGTAGTGGCCGCTGCTGCGGGGGCATAGAGATGTCGGTTTTGGTTGATAACAATACGCGGCTGATTGTGCAGGGGATCACCGGCAAGGAAGGCACCTTCCATGCCATGGGCTGCGCGGAATACGGTACCAAGGTGGTGGGAGGGGTGACGCCGGGAAAAGGCGGAACGACACACGAGGGCTGGCCCGTATTCAACACCGTGACGGAGGCCGCGGCGAAAACGGGCGCGAACGCGACGATGATCTTTGTGCCGCCGCCGTTTGCCGCCGACGCGATTCTCGAAGCCGAGGACGCGGGAATTCCGCTGATCGTATGCATCACCGAGGGAATTCCCACTCTCGACATGGTGAAGGTGTGGGCCAAGCTGAAGACGTCGAAGTCGCGGCTGGTTGGGCCGAATTGCCCCGGTGTGATCTCGCCGGGAAAGGCGAAGATCGGCATCATGCCGGGACGCATTCACAAGGAAGGATCGATCGGGATTGTGTCGCGCTCGGGCACGCTGACGTATGAGGCTGTACACCAGCTCACGCAGCGCGGCATCGGGCAGTCGACGGCGATCGGCATCGGCGGCGATCCCATTGTCGGCACGACGCACATCGATGCGCTGCGGCTGCTCAACGACGATCCAGATACCGAAGCCATCGTCATGATCGGCGAGATCGGCGGAACGGCTGAGGAAGCGGCAGCCGAGTTCGTGAAGCAGCATGTGAAAAAGCCGGTGGTGGGCTTCATCGCCGGCCAGACCGCGCCGCCGGGGCGCCGCATGGGACACGCCGGGGCCATCATCAGCGGCGGACAAGGCACGGCCGCAGGCAAGATGAAGGCCATGAGCGCGGCGGGCATTCACGTGGTAGTCTCGCCGGCTGAGATCGGCGCCACGCTTGCGAAGGTGATCGGCAAGGCGTAACGGCAGCTTCCAGCCTCTAGGTTCCAGCTAATCGTGCCGGAGCGAAGTTCGCCGGCGCGCAGTAACCTCGCGCGGATTACTTCCTGCGTTAAATGTCCTACGACAACCGGCCTCGCAACCTAATCGAGGTAGATAATTGATCCATCGATCAGGTTATTGGGTTTATCGGCCGCTGCGGCGGCTGCTGCCCGGTTGCGTGCCGACTGGAAGATCTCCGGTTTGCTGCAATGGTTTTGCGTTGCCCAGACGTTTGCGAAGTGACCCTCGCTGCTGTCGGCGATGAGTCGAGAGGATTCAGCTCGATTCCGACCGGCTCCCGTCGAGGATTGACTGGAACTGCGTTGGTTTCTATGAACCGCTTTTCGGCGGCGCCGGCCGATGGACGGCCGCTTCGGTATTGGTTTGCGGGGCTGAGGCTCGAGGCTGATGGGACGCTCCTGCGCGGGGAGACGCCGCTCAAGTTGCCCCAGGAGGAAGCGGCGGTTCTGCGTCTGCTGCTGAATCGGGCCGGTGAGATCGTAAGCCCGCTCGAGCTGAAGCGCGCTGTGTGGGTTAGGGAACCGGCATCGAGCGACATGGTTGCGAAGTGCGTTGCGTCGCTGCGCGCGCGGCTGCAGCCTGCGGACTGCATCGAATGCGTGTACAAGCGGGGATACCGCATCACGGCCGTGCAGGCGGTTGATGCGCGACCGGCTCGCGCCCCGGCGCGACTTGTCATCCTGCCGTTTGCGAATGGGTATGGTGTTCCGGAGTATCTCGGACCGGCAATCGCCGAGGAAACTGCAGCGGCTTTAGGCAGCGCCCCATTTGCGGCGAATGTGGTGGCGCGGGACTCAGCGCTAACGCTGGCCCGGCGGGGACTCGCTGCGCGCGGCATCGGCGAGGCGCTCGGAGCCGATTTCGTTCTCGATGGCGTTTTGCAAGCTATGCCAGAACGATTCAGGCTGCGTGCCGAGATGATCCAGGCGCCTGAAGGCGTGCAGCTGTGGATCGAAGATCTAACCGCGGAGCGGGGCCGGATCATAGAGCTCGAGTCGGACCTGGTGAATAGGGTCGCCTGCCGCATTCATTCAGGCGGGCTTTCCATCTCAGCCACGGCGGCCACAACCGTGCGCGAAGCCTCTCCCCAGCGGCGCGAGGCACACGAACTCTATCTGCGCGCGCATCATGAGTGGCAGTCTCTCACGCGGCACCGGATGCAGGATGCAATGGGCCGCCTGCAACGCGCGATCGAACTGGATCCCGAACTGATGGGGGCGCGCATCGATCTGACGCATCTTTGCGTGATGCAGGAGATCTATGGCTTTATGCCGCCAACGGTCGCGGCGGGCCAGGTGCGCCGGGCGGCAGAACAAATTCCTGAATCGGCGGAGAACGCGGACGCGCTGCTACCCGCGCTGGGATGGGTCTATTTCCATGTGGATAGGAACATGCCGGCGGCGCTCGACGCTTTTGCGCGCTCCGCGCATCTCGAGCACGATCCGTGGATCACACGGGTGCGCACGATGTTCTTGCTGAGCAGGCACCGCTTTGGCGAGGCGATTGACCTGCTGCGCGCGACGATTGAGGCCGATCCGTTCTCGCCCTGGCTCGAAGAGCGGTTTGCATGGGCGCTGCACCTTGCGGGCGAGCGAGAGGCGAGCGTGGAACAGATTCGCAAGGCGATTGGGCAATTCGCGGAGCACGACGGCGCGCTTTTGTACGGCGCGATCATCCTGGGTTACAACGGCGAGGCGGACCGGGCGGCGGAGCTGGCGCGGGCGCTGAGCGCGCGATCGGCGCACTTCGATCTGGCAATGGCGGTGCATGCGTACGCGTTGGCGTGTGCCGGGCGCGACGAGGAAGCGCGAGCACTGCTGGAGCAGCTGAATGGCTGAGCCGCGAGCGCTTTGTGATGCATACATTTCAAGCAGCCGCGTACGTCGCGCTGGGTGAGCCGGATCGGGCGGTTGATTAACTGTGTACAGCAAACGAGAACCGCTGCCCGTGGTTATTTCAAATGTTGGCGGATCCGCGACTTGAGGCCCTCAGGGGCTGGCCGAAATTTGAGAGGATGCGCAGCACACAGGCGGCGATGGAGGTGGATGCGGAGAAGGATGGGCCGGGGTGGGCCGCCGAGCCTGCTGGAGGGATGAGGCAGGTAGACACAGGCTGAAGATCACTTGAAGGCCATCGAGGCAGGGCCACTTCTCGGCCTTTGCATAACAAGCGCAGCTTTTTTCATCGGTTAACCGCACTTTTCTTGTGCAGAATTCTTCCTTGCGCTGGACTTGCCATCAAATGCTTATTTTTAAATAACTTAATGTGCTTTTTTGGAAGTCCTCCGCACCGGCATCGCGATTCCCGGTGCCAGTCTGAGATCAATCGTGTAGCCATTCACGCGGCAAATCTCCCGTACTTCATTCATTCTAAACAGGAATGTTCTCGCGCTAGCTTTTGCGAACCCACCGGCTGAGTTGGCAATGGTGGGCAAGTCGCGGCGTACCGGGCAAAAATTTCCGGGGGGCGGGAAATTCTTGCCATATGGCATGGTGGGCGCCCTTGTGGAAAATCTCAGATAACAAAAGGGGTTGCGATCTTCACGATTTGGAATCAGGCGTGCTGTAAGAGGCGGGTGGAGTTGTCTGTGGAGGTTTCAACATGATGGAAAATTCCCTGAGTTCGACACACTCGCCCCTTCTGATGAAAATCGTGGGCCCGATTGTTGCCGCAGTGGCGATTGCCGGGGCAGGCATTGGCTACGCCGTGCATGAACACAGCGTGGCGCAGAATATGACGGATCAGAACTCGCAAATGACGGCGCAGCTGAACTCGACGCACATGCAGCTGGAAGCGCTGACCGCGCACGTGAATTCGCTCGAAGCGAGCAACCAGACCAAGCCGCCGGAGTCCGCTCCCGTCGAGAGGGCCGGCGGCCGCCGGCCGTCGGAGCATCGCGCAGCACGCCCCGATCCGCGATTCGGCAAGCTGCAGTCGCAACTGGACGCCCAGGGCAAGCGGATCGACGCGGAGGACCAGCAGATTGCGGACGCGCGCACCGACCTGACAAACACGCGCACCGAGCTGACCGGGTCGATTGCAAAAACACACGACGAGCTTGTGGTGCTCGAGAAGAAGGGCGAGCGCAACTACTTTGAATTCGACATCCAGAAGTCGAAAGAGTTCAAGCACGAAGGCCCGGTGGGGATCAGCCTGCGCAAAGCCAACGCCAAGCGCGGCTATGCCGACCTGATGCTGATGGTGGACGACCGCAACCTGCAGACCAAGCACGTAAATCTATTCCAGCCGTCGATGTTCTACGAGAGCGACAGCCCGCAGCCCATCGAGATCGTAATTAACGACGTCTCGAAGGATCACATTCACGGCTACGTGAGCGCGCCGAAGTACCGCAAGTCGGAGCTGGACGCCATGGCGACGGCGAATGCGAACGCCAACCAGCAGGCAACGAACTCGGGCGCGGGCGACAACGGGATTGTGGGTCAGGCCCCAGCGGCCGGAGCGGACCAGACGACGGACGCCAACACACAACCTGCGACGAGGCAGCGGCTCCCCTTACCGGGCAGCCAACCCAACCAACAGTGAATTGCAGATAACTCCGAAACGAAGAGCAGGGGCCGTTCAAGGCCCCTGTTTTTTGTATGCGCAAAGCGGCGGTCGAGACTTGGGGTGCCTTGTCTTCGCGCTGCGTCAAAAGCCACAAGCCGGGAGTAGCGCGGGACTACTCAGCATGGAAGATCACGTCGAACAGCAGCAGGCTCGCCGTTGTGAAGATGATGTCGTAGCCGAGCAGCATCTTGATCCATAGAGTGGGGTCGCTGTCGCCGGTGAAAATGGCGCCGGTGGCCTGCACCATGGCGAGAAGGGCGGGAATGAAGATGGGAAAGAGGATGAGCGAGAGGAGAAGCTCGCGGTTGCGGCTGCCGATGGAAAGCGCGGCGAAGAAGACTCCGTTGGCGACCAGTGCCCACGTGCCGAGCGGAAGGACGAGCCCCAACTGCCACGCGTCGCCGGCAATATGAAGGTTGTAGAAGACGAAGAAGAAGGGCGCGAGGACGATCTGGACGATGGTGACGAAGAAAAAGTTGGCGAGAACCTTGGCGAGGTAAAGTTCGGCGCCGGGAGAGGGGACCATGCGCTGCGCGTCCATGACCTGGTGACGAATTTCGCGAGCCCAGGCCTGATTGAGGGCGCTGACCGAGGCGAACATGGTGGCCACGCAGAGAACGCCGCCTGCGATCTGCTGCGAAAAGGCGCCGCGCGGATCGAACGCGATGGAGAAGAGCACCACGACCAGGCCAGAGAAGAAGAGCATGGAGATCATGGCGTCGAGGGTGCGCCACTCGATGCGTAGATCCTTGACGAGATGCGTGAAGAGGGCGCGTGTCATGCGGCGTGGCCCTCCGAAGCGGATGATTTCACGTCCTTGGTGAGGTCGGCGGTCTGAGTGAGTTCGCCCAGCGCTGCGGCTGCGCGGAGATAGTCGTCGGGCGCGAGGATCAACTGCGTGCCGCGCGTTCCGGCAGAGACGCTGATGCGATCGAAGAGGATTGCGGTTTCATCGACGAAGACTGGGTAGGCTTTTTTCGCGCCGAAGATAGTAACGCCGCCGCGGATGTAGCCGGTTAATGGCTGCACGTCTTTGAGCGGGGCCATTTCAGCTTTGCGCCAGCCGGCGAGACGGGCGAGCTTTTTGAAATCGAGCGCGGCATCGCCGGGGATGACGGCGAAAACGTAGCTGTGCGCGCCGTCGGTCGTCAGCAGAGTTTTGAAGACCTGCTCGGCGGGCATCCCGATCTTCTTCGCCACCGCGATCGCAGAGAGATCGTCCACATCGACTTCGTACTCGCGGAGTTCGAACGCGATGCTCAGGGATTCGAGAAAGCGCGCGCCGTTGGTCTTCATAGCGTGGGACTCCCTCTGTCGACAGACGCGACACGGCCGGCGTGAAGGGTGATGACGAAATCTGCGATGGGGGCAGCGAGCTCGCGCTGGTGCGTGGTGAGGACGATAGTGCGGTCCGATTGGCGGAAGCCCGCGAGGAGCTGAACCATCTGGCGGGCGCTCTCGACGTCCATGTTGGAGAAAGGCTCGTCGAGCAGAAGCAGTTGGGGAACGGATAGCAGCACGCGCGCAAGCGAAGTGCGCTGGCGCATTCCCTGTGAGTACTGGCCGAGCAGGCGATTGAGATCGGGGTCGAGGCCGACCTGACGCAGCGCGTCGGCGGGCGTGAGGCAGTCGCGGCCGGGATAGAGGCTGCGGAAGTAGCGAAGATTCTCCCGCGCGGTGAGCTCGTCGTAGAGCATGGGCGCGTGGCTCATGTAGCCGATGCGGGCACGCGCATCGTGGGGCTGAGAGCCGCCGAAGAGGCGCACCGTGCCGAGCGTGGGGCGCAAAAGGCCCGCCAGAATGCGGAGGAGCGTGGACTTGCCGGCGCCGTTTTCGCCGAGGAGCACGTAACAGCGGCCGGGCTCAAGATCGAGCGAGACCTGGCGGAGCGCGGCAAAACTGCCGAATAGCTTCGACACCTGATCGAGCCGCGCGCAAAGGTTTGTGCTGCCGGCTTCGGAGGCGTTCGCGTTCATTCGATCAGTTGGCGGCTGTTTGGGCTGGAGCGGGAGGCGCGGCCGCCGGAGCCGATGCCGTGGCCGGTTTGGCACTGGCGGGAGCGGAGGGCGTGGCCCCAGGCTGCTGTGGAGCATACTTGCTGGCGCACTTGGCCTGAAGCACCGCGGCGTGGAAGACGCCGTCGCGGCCATAAGTGCCTTCAGCGAGGGCCTGGGCGTCGTCCTTGAATGTGTCGGGCGGCGGCTCAGTCCCCTTGTAGCTGACCTTGAGGATGCGGCCTGAAGCAGCTTTCGGCGAGTGGCTCTCGTACTCGTTGAGGACGAAATCGACGTGCGTGCCATCCTGCTGGATGGAGCCGGGCTGAACGAACCCCTCCACGCGGAGGTTGCTGTGATAGGCCTTGTCGCCCATGCCGCCAAGTTCGGCGATGGTGACGTAATAGCTCTTGCTGGAGCCGTAACCGCTGTAGGCCAGCCAGCCGATGGTGCCGAGAATGACGACAACCGCGATGCTGATTCGAATCGTGTTCGGGGAAAGCTTCATGATGTTACCTCTTTAACGATACGGGCCGGAACGCTGTGGGTCAAATCAGGGACTAGGGGAGGAAGGAATAGAAAAAAGGCTCTGGCGGGAAACAAGGGACCGAGAATGCAGGAACTTAGGGACTAATCGACTGAGGGGAGAACGGATCAGCGAGGGGGCCGAGGAGCGAGAGATACCTCACGTGAGACGGATGTTTGCCGTGGAAATGGAGTGGTTACGGCGGGCTGGAGTTAACTGCTGCGCCGGAATCGGAAAAGCCTACCTGAACCGCTGCGGCTGACCGCCCGGACCGGCTGCAGCGAGGTGGCAATGAGCGGCAGCAGGACCGCAACGATCAAGGTCAGTTCAATCACCAAGTCAACCATCGGAGCCTCCAGGAGTTCCTCGCTCAGTTGTCGCGCCTGTGAGTTCGGCCCCGGTGAACCGACACCAAAATTGCCGGTGAAAGGATCATCGCGACGAAAGCGAACCCAAGCAAGAAGTCAACCATGTAGCATCTTTCCCCAAATGTGCTGCCGTGGATGTGTTGGACTAATTCAGCAGCATGAGTGAGGACGATAGCGCCGCGATGGATCGATGGGAAATGGCTCGTCTGTGTGAGCGGATGGCCTGTTGGCGTAAGGGGCACCGAACTCCCGGTGGGAGCGAGACGTTACGAGCGTAATAAGAGCTGGGCAGGACGTTGCAGTGGGGGTCTCAGTGGGCCGAGTTGAGCACGTAAGTGGCGCGGTCAAGTGCTTGAACCAGCACGGATAGTTGCTGGGCGGCCAAGGCCAGGTTGCGCGCGTCAACGGCCTCATTGACACCGGGAAGGACGACGGCAGAGTAGCCGGTGAGTTCGCCTGGAGCGTAGATGACATGGCGGTACCACGGGCGACCGGGAAGGCCCGCGGGCGAGAGCAGCGCTGCCTCAGTCTGGCGGAGGGCAAGATTCAGATTGCCCGGATCGCTAGGCGGGGCGACTTGGAGCGAATAGGCTCGCCGGGCGGCAGCCTCGAAACGAGATGCGGCGGCTTCGGCGGATGCGAAGTCGAGCGAACTGAGCCCGTCGTCAGCAGCCTTGCGCTTTGCGGCCTGGATATACGTGGAGATTTCTCGGGCGTAGTCCACATAGTTGAAGGGCAGCACATCGGCATCGGCCATACGCATGGCTTCGAGGCCCAGCACGCGCGCCATCTCCTGGAGGTAGGCAAAATCGGGATCGGCATTCTGCGTGTACCAGGCAAAGTCGTCGAAGGCGGAGTGATAAACGCCGAAGGGTCCGTTGGAAGTGACGTCGGTCGCGGGCACGCCTGCGTGTTGCAGGAACGGCGTGAAATCGGAACCGGAGCCGAGATCGCCGACATGGACTTCTTCGCCGGCGATGGGCGGCGCATTGGAGCCGCGATGCTCGTTAGCGGCGTTTGGCATGCGGATCCACTGCGAATAAACAGACCCCTCCACCGGACTTGGCACCGAACGGGCGATGCTGCGAATGAACTCCTTGAGCGACGGGACTGCTGAACCGGAGAAATTGGGGCCCGAAACCGCAACGTCGACGTTGAAGTACGCGACGGCGTGGTCGAGAGCGCGGCCCTGTTGCTCAACCCATTCGGTAGAGCCGATTAGGCCTTCCTCCTCGGCATCCCAACTGCAGAAAACGATGGTGCGCTTTGGACGCCAGCCTTGACGCAGGAGCGCGCCCAGGCCGTGAACGGCCTCGAGCATCGCGGCTGTGCCGCTGGAGGGATCGACTGCGCCGAAGACCCACGCATCGCGATGATTGCCGACAATGACCCAGGAGTCGGGGTATTGGGAGCCTTCGATTTTCCCAATCACGTCCCAGATGACGCGGCGCTGCTCGTCCTGATTTAAGACGATGTGCAGTCGCACCCCCGCCGGGCCGAGGTGGTAGGAGAAAGGCAGACCACCCTGCCAGTCCTTCGGCGCATCTGGGCCCTTGAGCGCCTTCAGGATAGGCGCCGCATCGTGATAGCTGAGGGGAATAGAGACGATGCCGGGCTGATTGCCGTCGAGCCCTGCGACATTCGTGACCCGGGCAGAGTCAGGCAGATCGGGCGTGGAGGCGAATCCGGGAGTTTCAGGATCGCCTGGATACCTGAAGAGGAACTGGACCGATCCGCGCTGCACCGCGGTATCAGGCCGCCATGGACCTGCGGGATAAGGGTCGCCTTTCACGTAGCCGTCGTCAGCGGGATCGGAGTAGAGGATGACACCAACGGCGCCACGCTGCTCAGCGAGGTAGACCTTGACACCGCGAAAGTTAACGCCATAGCGGCAGATCACGATTTTGCCGTGAAGGTCGATGTGGCGGGACGCAAGCTCATTGAAGTCTTCGGGTCGCCCGAAGTTTGCATAGACAACGTCGCCGGTCACGTCGCCTGATGCCGAAGAGCTGTTGTAGGGCATCACGATGTGCGGGTTGTTCTGTTGAGGATCGCCGTTGACATGCTCGCGCGTAGGCCCGGTCATGAGCAGTCGTCCAGCGTCGTCCCAGGCTTCCACGCGGACAGTTTCCGGCTGGTCGAGAAGCACGCGGTAGGGAACGATTTCCGTCTCAAGGCCTGCAGCGCGGAACTTGCGCGCCACGTACTCGGCGGTCTTACGGTCCCCGGGCGTTGCGGCAAGATGCGGCGAGGCGGTTAGCTCTTTGAGTTCCTCGCCGGCGAGCTTGGCGTCGGGTACGGCGAGGAACTTTTCTTCAAGTTTTGCTTCCGCGCGGAAATCGGCGTATCCGAAACTGCCCTGCGGCGCTGATTGCGCCGCCGAAGGGCGGAAAGAAGATTCGGAAATCAGAACTGAAGCAAGTAGAGCGACACCAGCGACAACACCATGATTCATTGAGCGAGCCCTTCGAGCCGAGCGAGCCTTTGATCAAACGACGGGCTGTGCGCAATGCGCGCAGCGCCGGGCTGCCAGCGGAATCTCGCTCAGACATTCCGGACAGGTTTTTGTAGTGGGAGCCGCGGCTTCGGTCTTCTTGCCGCGCCCGTGGATCGCGTTCATTGGCGCCACGATAGCGAGGTAGACAACAATGGCCACAATGAGGAACGAAATTGCGGCATTAAAGAAGTTGCCGACTTTGATCTCACCACCGGCGACGTGCAAAATCACAGTGCTGAAATCAGGCTTGCCGACGGTTGCAGCGATCAGCGGATTCAACACGTCAGCGACGAACGAGGACACAATCGAGTTGAAGGCAGCGCCGATGATGACGGCGACTGCCAGGTCGACTACGTTGCCACGGAGAATGAATTCCCGAAATCCCTTAAACATCGATTCCTCCCGCAAAATTCAAGTTGGGCACGCGCCGCGTGGCCGCCGTTCGACTTACGCGCCCATGCCTGGCGGCGAGGCGCCCGGATGGCTCGAACTCGCCGTATGAAATGCCAAGCTAACACTTTGCCCCCTCCAATGCACAGGGCGTTTCTCAACCGATGGCCAGCAGCATGACGATTGCAGCCAGGATCATCAAGTTGGCGTACAGCAGGATCATCACGCCCGCGTGATACAGGCTCCATTGGCGTTGCAGACAGCGGGCGGTTTCCGCCATTCCCCAGGCGGCGACGAGCAAGGCAAGAATCTGCCATCGCGAACCGTGAAGGTTTTCGATGTAGGGAAAGCCGGCAAGGCGCAGGCTGAGGGCAAATGCGCCCACCGACAGCAGGATCGCGCGTGGGAGCGATTTTTCGCGCAGGCGGATGATCGAAAAGCGGAGGCGCACAACCTTTCAATGTATCGCGCCGGCGCGGTGAGGCTTGCTGTGTGATGAGGCGTAGAGGGCTGCTCTGCGATGGGACGCAGCGAATGATACACTTTGTGAGCCCGGCCCCTGGGCTCCCCAAAAATCCACTCATCTCGCCGAGCGAAAGAGGAGGTCAACCATGCAAACAGGCAATCCTGCGGAAGCTCCGCTCAATCCAGGCATCGTCTTCGAAATGGTGCAGGCACACCAACGCACCGCGGCCCTGAAGGCGGCTATCGATCTGGACGTATTTCGCGCCGTCGGCAAAGGACCGGGAGATGCGGCGTCGATCGCGCGCCACTGCTCGGCATCGGAACGCGGTATTCGCATCCTGTGCGATTTTCTGGTGATCAATGGAGTGCTGGCCAAGGAGAACGGTCACTACAAACACACGCCGTCGAGCGCAGCCTTCCTCGATCCGGCGTCGCCCGCGTGCATGGCATCGGTTGCGCATTTCCTCAGCGAGGATGCGATTAGGAGTGCCGACGCACAACTAGCGGAAATTGTGCGCAAGGGCCGGACACATCTTCCAGGCGCGGGCACGGTTGAGCCAGAGAATCCGCTTTGGGTGGAGTTTGCGGAGAAGATGGCGCCGATGATGGGGCCCATGGCCGGGCCGCTGGGCAAAGTTGTGCTGGATGGCCACTATGGGCCGATGCGCGTTTTGGACATTGCGGCAGGGCACGGATTGTTCGGCATCGAGATTGCGAAGCAGAATCCGCAAGCGCATGTGACGGGACTGGATTGGGCGCCGGTGCTGCGCGTGGCGCTGAGAAATGCCGAGAAGGCCGGCGTGAAGGACCGCTACGACATGCTTCCGGGCAGCGCCTTCGAAGTGGACTTCAAGGGGCCGTACGACGCAGTGCTGTTGACCAACTTCCTGCACCACTTCGACAAACCCACGAACGTCGGGCTTCTGAAAAAGGTCCGCGCGGCGCTCAAGCCGGGCGGGCGCGCGGCGACGCTGGAGTTTGTGCCGAATGAGGATCGCGTGTCGCCGCCGATGCCAGCGGCCTTCGCAATGACGATGCTGACAACGACCGCGGAAGGTGACGCGTATACGTTCGCGGAGCTTTCAGCGATGTACAGCGAGGCGGGGCTTGGCGGGATTACGGCGCATCCGATTCCCATGAGCCCACACACGGTTGTGATGGGGACGGCGTGAACGGTTAAGTGAAGAAGTGAAAGAGTGAGCAAGTGACGGGCCGGTGCGGATGAGCGCGCCGGCCTATTTGCGTGCTGGCTTGGATTTGCGGCGCGCGCGCACGGCGGCGGCGAGTTCGGCCAGCAGCGTGCGCGTCTCAGTCCAGTCGATGCAGCCATCGGTAATGCTCTGGCCGTAGACGAGCGGCTGGCCGAGGACGAGCTCTTGCGCGCCGGCAACGAGATTGCTCTCGATCATGGCGCCGATGATGTTGCGATTGCCGGCGGCGATTTGAGCCGCAACGTCGCGGCAGACAATGGCCTGACGGCGGTAATCCTTGCCGCTGTTGGCGTGGCTGCAGTCGATCATGATGCGTGGCGCGATGCCTGTCTTCTGCATGAGGGCAGCGGTTTCGGCAACGCAATTGGCCGTGTAGTTGACGGTTTTGCGGCCGCCGCGCAGGATGATGTGGCAATCGGGGTTGCCTTTGGTTACGAAGATCGCCGACTGGCCGTGATGCGTGTGGCCGAGAAAGGTGTGCGAGTAAGACGCGGAGAGCACGGCGTCGATTGCCACCTGGACGTCGCCGGAGGTCGCGTTCTTGAAGCCCACCGGGCAGGAGACGCCGGAGACGAGCTGGCGATGAACCTGGCTCTCGGAGGTGCGCGCGCCGATGGCGCCCCAGCAGACCAGCCCGGCAATGTATTGCGGCGAGATCATGTCGAGGAATTCGGTTCCAGCGGGCACGCCTGTCTCAGCCAGGTCGAGCAGCAGGTGGCGCGCAAGGCGCAGGCCGTCGTTGATTTTGTATGTGCCGTCGAGGTGGGGATCGTTGATGAGTCCTTTCCATCCGATGGTGGTGCGGGGCTTTTCGAAGTAGACACGCATGACGATGCGAAGGTCGGCGGCGAATTCGTCGATGGCGCCTTTGAGCAGGCCCGCGTATTCGCGAGCGGCCTTTGTGTCGTGGATGGAGCACGGACCAGCGAGAACGATGAGGCGGTCGTCCTGGCCATCGAGGATGGCTTTTATTTCGTTGCGCGCGTTGTAAATGGTATCTGACGCGGCTTCGGTGACTGGCAGCTCCTCCTCGAGGAATACCGGCGGGAGAACGACCTGGGTCCGTTGAATTCGAAGATCTTCAGTCGGATGGAGCATGGGCTCATGCGGGCGCGCCGCAACGCTTGGCGCTGAGCGCGGCCCTCTAACGAATCTATCAGGCGGACAGAGGCAGGCGACTTTATGGGACCAGTCTCAGAGGGGTGGTTTTGTGCTTTGCGCTGAACTGCGAGCGCCAGAGGCTCTCGCTACAGCCGGTCAGGAGGCCGGCGCTGCCCGTAACGCGCGCCGAATCAGCGCACAGCTTCGTAGGTCGCTATGCCGGCCGCCGCTGCGCCTGCGCCAATCAGCAACGGAACCAACAAGCGTACGTGGCGACCGTGTCCAGAACCCTCGCCGATGTACTCCTTGGCCTTTCTGACGCTCGCGACATCGGCGTAGCGATGCGTCTCGGTCTTGTTGCTGTCAGCATCAGTGAACTGGAACGACGCGTCCGACATCTCGCCCAGGGAACCGAAAGTCTGAGAGCTGTCGCGGAATTCAAAGTCGAGATAGGTGCCGGGCTGAAACTTGGCCAGACGCTTTTCAATCTTCCGGGCGTGTTTGTCGAGTTGCGGCGCCGACTCTGCTTGGCTGATGGGCGCGACCGCGATCAATGCCAGGACCGCAACGATGTGGATGGTCGACTTGCGGAGAATACGGCTGAGAGACTTGTTCATGGGCCCCCTCCAGGAAAAACCATCAACCGCCTATTCGTGTCGCTTCATTCGTTTTGCTTGCGACAAGCGCTGGTGCGTTCAACGTTACCACCAAACTTGATCTCTGAGTTGCCGATGCGATGCCTTTGGTAATGAGGGAAAGTCTGGAAGGGCGCGGGAATCAAGGGCTTGAGCAATGCTGAAGGGGTGAGATTTTTCGAGAGTTCGATCGGTTTTGAGGCAGCGGACCCTTTCCGGGCCCATTCCATCCGAATTCGACGGGTGGCACTTGGGAGGTAACCCGCCAATGTCTTGACACTCCATGCATCAAATCCATAAGATCAGAAGGAAGGGGTGGACCGAATTCCCTTTGCAAGTGCAAGAATAAAGACCACTTAACTGATGGCACCTCGGTCCGCCGCGCAGCCCAGGGCTGCGTGCCGCTAAGAAGGACGGAGAGCAGCCAAGATGCCCGAAGTACGACTCAGCCCGCGCGAGCGGCTGGTGTTGACGGCCATCATCGATTTGTACATTGCGACCGGGGAGCCGGTGGCCTCGCAGGCGGTTGCGCGCCTGTTCGGCGACCGTGAAGGGCTGAGTTCCGCTACGCTGCGCAACGTGATGGCGGCGCTTGGCGAGGCAGGACTGCTGGAGCAGCCCCACACGTCGGCCGGACGCGTTCCCACCGCAGCAGCGTTCCGGTACTACGTTGAACAGATCATGCAACCCGGGCGCATTGGAGCGGCCCTGGCCGGAGCCGTGCGAGGCAGCGGCGAGTCGCCGTTGAGCGAAGCGCGCCGCGGACAGATTGAGGAAAGTTACACCGGCGTCGTGAGCTCCAACGACTATCTGGAACGCACGTCGCACGTGCTGGCGCTGATTTCGAGCGGGCTGGGCGTGGCGCTGGCGAGCTCGACCGCGGGGCAGGTACTGGAGCACATTCATTTTTCGCGTCTCTCAACGGGGCGTGTGCTTGCCGTGCTGGTGACGCAGGCTGGCGCGGTGCAGGATCGCGTGCTGGCGTTGGATCACCAGATGACACCGGTGGAACTGGAAACGGCCGGAACCTATCTCAACGAGAATTTCCGCGGCTGGCCCATCGAGCGGATTCGCGCCGAGGTGGCGCGGCGCATGGAGATGGAACGCGAGGCGTACCGGCAGTTGCTTACCTCAGTGGACGAGTTGTGCCGCAAGGGCGCGCTGGCCGGCGATGAAGGCGGTCCGGCGATTTTTGTGGAGGGAATTGCAAACCTGATCGGCGCCGAGCAGGACCGCGAGCAGCTGCGCCAGATGATGCTGGCGCTGGAGGCGAAACAGCGGCTGGTGGAGCTGCTGAACGCGTACGTCGACGGCCGCGAGCAGGAGGTGCGAGTGGTGGTGGGCCTGGACGCAGCGTCGCCTGCGATGCAGGACCTGGTGCTGATCGGAGCGCCGGCACGGCTGGGAGGCGCAAGCCTTGGCACAGTGGCCGTGATCGCTCCGACGAGGATTCAATATCAGGAAATGATCCAGGCAGTGAGCTACATCGCGCGGCTTTCCGAGCGCATCCTTGACGTTCCTGCCGCGTAGGCGGGCACGCGGAGAGTGGGATCTCCATTCCGGATTGGCGCGGGACGCTGCAGCCGCGCGAGTACAAAAGCATCCAATAAGGCAGAGAATCGATTAAGGCGATGAGCCTTGCGGAGAAAGTGCTGAATTATGGCGAGACACAAGATTGAAATCAACGCGACACAAACCGCCGAACCCGGGCTGGGAGATGGAGAGCTGAAGCTGGATCCCTCAACCGAGTTGCCGCCGCCAACGCCCGAGGAGGAGCTGCCCGCCGAGACCGAGGAACAGGCGGGGGCCGCGAACGCGCCGGTGACGGCGGAGCCAACAGAAGTTGAGAGGCTGACGGCGGAGCGCGATCAGTTGCTCGATCGCCTGGCGCGCCTGCAGGCCGAGTTTGAGAATGCACGCAAGCGCGCGGAGCGCGAGCGGGCGGAGAATCGCGACTTTGTAACCGGGAGCGTGGTGGAGCAGTTTTTGCCGGTGCTCGACAACTTTGAGCTGGCGCTGAAGTCGACGGGGGCGGCGGAGCAGCTTCGCGACGGCGTGGGCCTGATCGTAAAGCAGATGGAAGAGGTTCTGGAGAAGATGCAAGTGAAGGCGGTGCCGGCCGTGGGCGAGGCCTTCGACCCGCGCATCCACGAGGCGCTGGGAACGGTGGAACGCGACGACGTGCCGGATCAGCACGTGGCTGAAGAGGTGCGGCGCGGCTACAAGATTCGCGAACGGCTGCTGCGGCCGGCGCTGGTGCGAGTGGCGCACAATCCCAGGCAGGTGAGTGAATAAGAAACGGTCTTTTGCGGTCAGCTTTCAGCTTTTAGCCGCATTGCGGGAAAGAAGACCGTTGTGCCAACTCGAGAATACAAGCGAAGAACTTTGGCGATGAGCGAGAGTTAGCAAAGCGAAAACTGAGCATCGGGAGCTGAAAGCAGGTCAAGGGGACGAATGGGTTCTAATACAAGAGTGGGCAAAGCGGATTATTACGAGGTTCTGGGCGTCTCTCGCGACTGCACCGATCAGGAATTAAAGAGCGCGTACCGGAAACAGGCGTTGAAGTACCATCCTGACCGCAATCCCGGCGACCACGCAGCCGAGGAAAGGTTCAAGGAGGCGAGCGAGGCTTACCAGGTACTGAGCGACGTCGAAAAGCGCGCGGCCTACGACCGCTTCGGCCACGCAGGCCTGGGTGCACAGGGTTTCGGCGCGGGCCCATTTGCCGGCGGCGTAGACCTGGGCGACATCTTCGGCGACTTGTTCGGCGAGATGTTCACGATGGGGGGCATGCCGCGCGGAGCCTCGCGCGGACCACGGCAGCAGCGCGGCGACGACCTGCGCTTCGACCTGACAATCGATTTTGAAGATGCGATCTTCGGCACCGACAAAGAGGTGAAGATTCGGCGCCTGGAGACGTGCGGCGCGTGCCAAGGGCGCGGCACCACATCGGGGCGGGGCCCGAGTGTCTGCGGCCAATGCCAGGGGCACGGGCAAATCCGTTATCAGCAGGGATTCTTCTCAGTGGCTCGCACGTGCGGCGCATGCGGCGGCACCGGCACGGTAATCAGCGATCCGTGTTCAACCTGCCGCGGAGAGGGCCGCGCTGCCAGGGAGATCAAGCTGAGCGTGAAGGTGCCGCCGGGCGTTGAAGAGGGAACGCGCATCCGCTATGGCGGCGAAGGCGACGCGGGACGGCTGGGCGGGCTGAAGGGCGACCTGTATGTGATTCTTTCCATCCGGCCGCACGATTACTTTGAGCGGCACGGCTACGATCTGTATTGTGTGCTGCCGATCAGCTTTCCGCAGGCAGCCATGGGAGCGGAGTTTGAGATCCCCGGCATCGACGGGCCCGTGAGCATCAAGATCCCCGAGGGTACGCAGAGCGGAAAGGAGCTGCACATCCGCGGGCGCGGCGTTCCCCACCTGAACGAAAGGGGCCACGGCGACCTGATTGTGAAGGTTGTCGTGCAGATTCCGCGAAAGCTGAACCGCGCGCAGCGCGATCTGGTGGCAAAGCTGGCCGAGTCGATGGCCGTGGACAACAAGCCTACTTCTCCCGGGCTGATTGAGAAGATGAAGGATTTGTTCAGCTAGAATTGCCGGCCGATACCTTTATGCGAAGACATGCGGAAGGGTGTTTGGTGGAGCTGAGCGGGATCGAACTTGAGCCGTTTTGCGGGCGTCTGAGCCCGCAGGCGAAATCCTGAGTCGCCCCGGCGACGAAGGACCTCTAAGCAATTTCGGGAGGTGTTTGGTGGAGCTGAGCGGGATCGAACTTGAGCCGCTTTGCGGGCGTTTGAGCCCGCAGGCGAAATCCTGAGTCGCCACGGCGACGAAGGACCTCTAAGCAATTCCGGAACGGTGTTTGGTGGAGCTGAGCGGGATCGAACTTGAGCCGCTTTGCGGGCGTTTGAGCCCGCAGGCGAAATCCTGAGTCGCCACGGCGACGAAGGACCTCTAAGCAATTCCGGAAGGGTGTTTGGTGGAGCTGAGCGGGATCGAACCGCTGACCTCCTCGTTGCGAATTCAGCAAGCGGACTCTGACGGAGCGAAACCGAAGAATACCAAGTGATACGGAGAGGCAGTGTTCATGCTGGTTTCGCGCACGTTCACTGCCTTTCTTGTGTACCTGAGTGACACCGCCGGAGACGGCCCGACACGGGCAGGGATGGCAGGGTTGCGACACAAACAACGACACAACCCGCTTAAACCGCAGAGCGAAACCCGCACAGGATGGGGCGCGAACGCTCAGAAATCGCCTATGAGCGATTGCAGGCCCTTTGCCCTTCGCGGAAGGCACAGCGAGAGCGGGGAAGGCTCTGGTGGAGTTGTGCAATATCGCACTAAATTCCGCGTGGGTTCTGGCGAGCTTCCAGCACGGGCGACGGAAGCAACACACCGCCGACAGTCCCGTCCCGCTTGCCGGAGTTGTTTAAAGTTGTCCTGACCTACGGGGTGTGAGGGCTTGGGAGCTTTTGAGGCGCTCACACGGCTTCCAAAAATTTTGGGGAATTGGAAGTGTAATATCGCACAAAAGTTCAACGCAGTGCGGGTTTATTCTTTGGTCACGGCCAGCATTTTTTTCGATAGAATTGACGAAGAGTCCATCATGACACACCGCCAGCGCATCCACGGCGATCCTCGGCGCGACTATGCTGGAGAGTGGCGGCGCTGGCGCAAATCGCGCGGCTGGACTCAGGCCGAGATGGCTCAGGTTCTTTGGATCAGCCGGCACACCATCGTCAACATCGAACGCGGCTACCACCCGCCTAGCTGCACAAGCCGCGAGAAGATGGCTGAGTTGCAGAAGCGGTACCGGGAAGCGGATTTGTACCGGGAAGCGGATTTATCGAATCACGCCCCAGGGACACTGTGAACCATCCAGCGGCGTTGTCGGCGAAGGAATTCGAGACGCACGTTACGCAGGCAAGAGAATCAATTTTCGAATCGGACGGACGAGTAAATCTCGGTGTTCACATTTCGAGCGAATCAGAGGAAGGTTCCCGGCTGCACAGAGCAAAGCTCGCGGTTTCGCTCTCACGGCTCCCAAAAAATTTGGGGGAATTGGGAGACGAATGTGCAAAATAGTGCTTACTTCTTTTCGAGCATTTTTTCAATGCTGTTTGCTGAGATACGGATAGTTCCGCCCGGTACGAGTTGCGAGAACGAGAGCAGGCCAAGGTCCAGATAGCGGTGAACGGTGCGCGTACTGCACTGGAGGTACGCGGCGGTCTGCGCTACAGTGTGCCAGTCGCGGTCTAGCGTTTGCGGCGCGGGTGCTATGGGCATCTCTTCCCTCTTGTCTGTTTTCCCATTCGTGTCAGCAGATGTCAACAGATGTCGATAGAGCGAGGCCTTTTTTCAGCCCGATTCGTGAGACAGATTCGTTTTTCAAGCCCTTCGCAACTTTCCCGACAGAGTAAAATTGCTGGCACATCCGATTGTTACGAATCATCTGGGATGAATTGTTTGGAGGTGCCGTATGCCCTCGCCTCGATTCTCTGCAAAGGCGGTCCTCGCCACAATCTTGATCCTGAGCATCTCTGTTGTGGTGGAGTCGCAGACCATCGACACACTCAGGAAACAAGCGGCCAGCGGCGACGCACTCGCACAAGGCCGTCTCGGCGATCTGTATTATTACGGTCGCGGTGTGGCTCAGGATTACATTCAGGCAGCGGAGTGGTATCGCAAGGCAGCAGAGCAGGGTGATGCAACAGCACAGTGGAGTCTTGGGTTTGCTTACGATAGTGGCCGAGGCGTGCCACAAGATTATGCGCAGGCTGAGGTCTGGTATCGAAAGGCGGCTGACCAAGGGCTTGCATATGCACAATGGAGCCTCGGATCGATGTATTTTGTCGGCCAAGGCGTACCGCAGGACTACGCACAAGCGGCCTTCTGGAGTCGAAAGGCCGCTTTACAGGGAATGGCAGCGGCCCAGTCGCAGCTTGGCTTTATGTACGAGCATGGCCGCGGCGAACCGCAGGACTACGCTCAAGCTGCCGTCTGGTATCACAAATCGGCTGAGCAAGGCGACGGCCTAGCGCAATGGAGTCTCGGCTCGCTGTACGATTTGGGACGCGGAGTGCCACAAGATTACAAAGAAGCCTATTTCTGGCTGAATCTTGCGGCAGCCGTCAAGATCGTAGAAGTGAGACAGGAAGACGTTGCAAAAGAGAGGGACGAGGCCGCATCCCGTTTGACGCCAGCCGATCTATCCCGCGTACAGGAGCGGGCGCGGAAATGGCTTGAGGATCACCCTGCAAAGCCGTAGTGGTCTTACGATGGTTCCCCTTCGAGTCCCCTTAGTTGTTTTTCGAGTGTGGAGATTTGATTCCCGACCTTCCGACACTCCTCGCTCATTGACCTGATTTGCGCAGCGCTCAAGGAGTCAAAATCACAGGATTGAAACCGCCTTTCTTGCGGGCTAGGGCTTTGTGATTGATAACCCGGATAATCAGGCATCCGGATGGAGAGGGTAGGAAATTGTTCTGCGTCGTCGATGACAATGTTAGCCGGATTAGCAAGTGCCTCCGCAAGACTCTCGGCAAACGCTGCTGCTTGGCTAGCTTTGACCTTCCATGCTGCAAGGTGCTTCCGCGCGGCCTGCAAGTCGCGTTTCGTACTGCAAACCAACAAATCAATATCTTGCTGTGTCATCTCTTGTCCCTCGACTGTGATGTTAGTTGTTCGTGTCCTCAATGGCAACGATCCGGAAACCGGCGTCTTGTAGCAACTGCTCAAACGTGAGGCGCGTACATGGAACCGTTTCGTGAGCCATGTTCTTCTTCATCGGTGCTTTTGCTTTTCGGTTCTCTGCAAACTGCCCCGCAGCATTCCTTTCTTCAATGGTTAATACTTATCGTTCACGACATGAACAGTCCCCTGTTCACCGAATGAACCGTTTTTCTGTTCACCTGATGAACCCGCAGTGTTCATGAGCCGCTCAGTTCACTGTTCATCTGGTGAACAGTTCCGCTGCGAGTGGTTGACGGGTTGCAGACATTTTCTTGGCTTAGCTGATTGCGGGCTGAGGATATATTCGTTTATCTTGAGCGGGCCGCGCCGCTCCCTGATGCGCTTTTTGAGAAGCCGTTGCACTTCCAGTTCACGGAGCGCATTGACGACAGCGTGCCGACTGATGTGCAGCCGCTTGGCTATATTGACTCCGCTGTGCCAGCTTGTTCTTTTCTGGTCGCTGTCGCTGAGCAGGCTCAGGTAAACGCACATTTCATGCGGAGTGAGAATCCCGCACCACGACTCCCAGAAGTCCCGATTAACCGTGAAGTATCCTCGGCGTGCGCTCACTGTCCGCACCTCCACCTGTACCGCCCTGTGCGCCGCGCTTGGCCCAGATGAGCGATTGCTTGAGCAGTCACCGTGAAGATTCCAGGAACCGCTCCACGTCAGCGGGATCAAAGAGCAACCTGCGACAGATACGGACGGGCTGCAACCGCCTCTTACGGACCCATGCCCGGATCGTGTGCGGACTGACTCGGAGCCTGTCGGCCACTTCCAGTAAGGTCAAGAGCCGTTCGGTGCTCATCGGGAACCGCCTTTGTTCGGGTTGGCCCCCGGTTCGTTGCCTTGCTCCAGCAATTTCAGGAGCGACGATTCCCGGACCATGACGCGGCCCCCGACGCGCGTCCGTTCGAGCAAGCCGCGATTCATCCATGCGTAGACAGTGAATTTCGAGACGCCTCCGAGCCTTCGAGCAGCTTCGGCGACCGAATACAGCGGCTCCAGTCCCCTTGTTTCCTTTGCCATTTTGTCACCTCGAATACGGTTACGCTTGAAAGTTTTATGCGTATGACGTAACATTAGTACGTATTGTGCAGCCCGCATACTGAAATCTTGGTGGTGAGTATGGCGAGAAGCCGTAAGGGAAACACGGAAGCAGATGATCGATTTAAGGCTCATATGCTGCTAGGGGAATTCTCGAAGCAGATCGGGGATGGGGAGCCAGCGCCGGCACCGCAAGGGATGTTTATTGAACTGATGAACGGCGACTCCCTAGCCAGCGAAAGCAAAACACGAATAGAGCGAGTCATTCAACTATTTCGGGGGCTAAAGGAATATCAAGCTCTCATATCGGTTCGTGTCCGAGAGCAAGCGGATTCTGCCGTCACAGAGGCATACATGCTCACCCTCTTGGACATGAGCGGACAGCTAAACCGATTGCTCTCTCAGTACGCGGTCATTCCGCAGATTCAACCACTCTGGCCAGAGCCTCATCATTACTTTCTTCCTGCCGATACCTTCTCTCTTCCGACCGATTCAATGAAGCGCATTGAAGCAAAACAGGCCGAAGTTGGTGCTGTGCTTACGATTGTTCAACTTGCACAGCGGAACAAATTGCAGGATGTGAAGAAGTGTTTATGCGGGAATTATTTCTTGGCGGGAAGAATTGACCAGAACTATTGCAGCGTGAAATGCCGTGTGAAAGCTCACCAGTCTTCCGAGGAATTCAAGGCAAAGCGAAGGGAAGCAGATAGAAAACGCTATCGGCTGCACGTAGATGGAAAAATCAAGGAAAGCAAAAGGGGGAAGCATGGCACTCAAAAAACGTGGTGAAACGTGGCACACGCATTTCTTTGTGGACGGCGAACGATTCAGGAAATCGCTGGACACAAGCGACTGGAGGGAAGCGCAGCGCAAAGAGCGGGATCTGATTACGGAAGCCAAGAAAGGCAAGCTGATGGCTTCCAGAGACGAATACTCCCGCCTGCCCTTCGGTGAAGCGGCGGACAGGTTCCTTGCGGATCGGCTTCCCCGGCTTGCCGCTCGCAGCGTCCAGACTGAAAAAGAGCGGGTCAAGCCCATCAAGGCGGGGATCGGCAGTATCCCCGTCTGGCGGCTGACCGTGGAACAGGTTCGCGCATATCTCCGCGAGCGCAAGGCGGCGGGCCGGGCGAATGCGACACTCAACCGTGAATTGGACATTATTCGCGGAGTCCTAAAGAGAGCGAAACGCTGGCACCACTTCGCGGATGAGATTCGCCCGCTGCCGGTTCGGGAGAATATCGGGCGGGCGCTCACCTATGAGGAAAAGGTCAAGTTGCTGAAACGGGCGGCTGCGCGTCCTGAGTGGCAAACGGCAGCATGGGCGGCGCGGCTGGCCCAAAATACCACCATGCGCGGATGCGAGATTAAGGGACTGCGCTGGTCGGACGTGGACATGATCGGGCGGGCGCTGACGGTGAGGCACAGCAAGACAGAGGCAGGGGAAAGGGTCATCCCGCTCAACGTGGATGCCTGGGAGGTTATTCTGGCGCTCTACAGGCGCTCTCAGGAGTTGGGCGGCTTTGAGCCGGGGCATTTCCTCTTTCCGGCCATCAAGCCGGACTGCAAGGCACAGCAGCAGGGCGAGAACAAGCAGGGAAAGGAGAAGATCGACCCCACTCGCCCGATGAAAACTTGGCGGACGGCATGGCGTCGGCTGACGCGGGCGATTCAATGCCCGCAATGCGGACTGCTGCAAGACCCTGCCGACACCTGCTCCGGGTGCAAGGCGGAAACCAAAGATGTGAAAAGCCCGTTCCTCGGATTCCGCTTCCACGATCTACGGCATCAAGCCATCACAGAACTGGCGGAGTCCAAGGCGAGCGATCAAACCATCATGGGGATTGCCGGTCACGTCTCAAAGAAGATGCTCCAGCACTACTCGCACGTGCGCTTGGAAGCAAAGCGGAGCGCACTGGACGCACTGTCCATGAAGCCGGTTCAAAAGGGCGATTCGGGGGACACAAGGGAGGGTTACGACACAAACAACGACACACAACTGCGGAGGGAGATGGAAGGGATGCCGCAAGCTGTTGAATCTTTGGTGGAGCTGAGCGGGATCGAACCGCTGACCTCCTCGTTGCGAACGAGGCGCTCTCCCAGCTGAGCTACAGCCCCACAAGCGGCTTTCCTAGTTTATCAGCGTTGCCAGTTTCGGTGAAGGGCGCGGAATGGGCCATTCCGGACGAGGTTCCGGTTTGAATGACGCCGGTTGGCGTATGAACTCCCGTATGCCTTAGAGTGGATGGGTTTGCCGAGGAGGGTTTCCAATTGAAGGCTGCCTGGAAGTTGTCGGCCGTTGCCGCGGTTGCCGTGCTCGCGTTCGCGACACCGGGGTTTGGACAGGCGGGCGCGAACCAACAGGGTGCGCTGGGCGTTTTTGAGAGCCAATCAGACGTTGGCAAGGTGAATCCAGCCGGCACGGCCGCGTTCGACGCGGCGAGCGGCGTATATTCGATCGCGTCTTCCGGAGCGAATCTGTGGGGCACGGCGGACGGGTTTTACCTGGTTTGGAAGAAGGTGTCAGGCGATCTCTCGCTCACCGCTGATATCCAGTTGGGGGAGGCGTCGGCCGGGTCGAATCCTCACCGCAAGGCGCTCGTGATTTTCCGGCAGACGCTGGAGCCCGACTCGATGTACGCGGACGTGGCGGTGCACGGTTCGGGCGAGACGGCGCTGCAGTACCGGCGCAACAAGGGCGACACGACACAGGACATCGCCTTCGACCTGGGCGCTCCCAAAACCGTGCGCCTTGAGAAGCGCGGCGACACGATTACGCTGTTCGTCAGCATGAAGGGCGAGCCTCTGCACCAGGCAGGCGCTTCAATCGAGCTGCACTTTGCGGAACCGTTCTACGCGGGACTGGGAGTCTGCGCGCATCAGGACGGCGCGGTCGAGAAGGCGACGTTTGCACACGTGGAGCTGAAGCCGCTGGCCGCGCCGCAAACTCCGGCGCCGATGGCCTTGTACAGCACGCTGCAGACAATCGCCATCGACAACAATGCGCGCATGGCGTACGTGATCCTGACGGGCAAGGGGCAGATGGAAGCGCCGAACTGGACGAAAGACAGTAAGTCGCTCATCTTCAATCGCGAAGGGCGCCTGTGGATGGTGCAGGTTGCGGGCGGCGAAGCGACCGCGATCGATACCGGCGGCGCAACGGATTGCACGGGGAGCCATGGGCTTTCGCCGGACGGCAAGTGGCTGGCGATGACGTGCACGATGCCGGACCATTCGGGGCCGGATCATCCAGGGCGGCGCGTGGATGTTATTCCGTCTGCAGGAGGCACGCCGCGCATGGTAACAGCGAACCCGAACTCGTATTTTCATAGTTGGTCGCCTGACGGCAAGACAATCCTGTTTACGCGGCCCGCGAATGGGAGCCTGAACATTTTTGCGATTCCAGCCGACGGCGGCGACGAGAAGGCGCTGACGACCGGGACGGGGACGAGCGACGATCCCGACTTTTCTGCGGATGGGCAGTACATCTATTTCAATTCCGATCGCGCGGGCGGGATGCAGATCTTCCGCATGCGGCCGGATGGATCGCATCCCGAGCAGATGACGTTTGACGACAGGCGCAACTGGACGGCGCATCCTTCGCCAGACGGCAAGTCGGTGCTGATTCTTTCCTACGGGAGCGATGTGACCGGGCACCCGGCGAACAAAGACGTGACGCTACGCATTCTGGATCCGGAAACGAAGAAGGTGCGCGACCTGGTGGAGATCGTGGGCGGATCGGGCACGGACAATGTGCCCAACTGGGCGCCGGATGGGGCGCACTTTGCGTTTGTGAGCTACCAGATGCTGCCGGCGGAAGATGACGGATCGAGCGAGTAGGCGAGGATGACCAATAAGACAATTCCCGACAGGCCGGAGTGCTGGCCCGCGCTGCCGCTCGATTCCTGGCGCGAGACCTATGCCACGCTGCACATGTGGACGCAGATCGTGGGAAAGGTGCGCATGCGGCTCACGCCGCTCGTGAACCACTGGTGGAATGTCCCCCTTTATGTGTCGTCGCGCGGGCTGACCACCTCGAATATTCCGTACGGGGCGCGCTCCATCGAGATCCGTTTCGACTTCGTCGCTCATCGCCTGGTACTCGAGTGCAGCGACGGCCTGGTTAAAGAGTTCGCGCTCCGTCCGATGACGGTTGCCGATTTTTATCGCGAGTTCATGGAGATGCTGCGATCGGCGGGCGTCGAAGTGAGCATTTGGAGAATGCCGGTCGAGATTCCGGATCCCATCCCCTTCGATGAGGATCGCGTCCATGCGGCGTACGATGCCGAGCGGGTGGAGACTTTCTGGCGCATTCTGCTTTCGGTGGATGCGGTCTTGCATCGGTTTCGTTCGGGGTTCACCGGCAAGGTGAGCCCTGTGCATTTCTTCTGGGGAAGTTTCGACCTCGCGGTGACGCGTTTCTCAGGCCGGCCCGCGCCAGAGAGACCGGGCGCCGACAACATGACGCGCGAAGCCTACTCGCACGAGGTGAGTAGCGTGGGATTCTGGCCGGGTGCAGGCATCAGCGGTCCGGCGTTTTACTCCTATGCCGCTCCAGAGCCCACGGGATTCCGCGAAGCACGCGTACGTCCCGAGGCCGCAAAGTATGACGCGAAGCTCGGAGAATTCATCCTGATGTACGACGACGTGCGAAGAGCGGCTTCACCGAGCGCGGAATTGCTCGCATTTTGCCAGAGCACCTACGATGCCGCGGCAGAGCTGGGCAAGTGGGATCGGCAGTTGCTGGAGCGGGATGCGGGCGCGAAGAACTGAGGAAGCATCGAACCGCTTGCCTCTTCGTTGCAAGGTTACGTTCTGAGCGCAGCGAGGCTATCTTCGAGCGTTGGATCGATAGCCAACAGAGTGTTGGTCTTCGTCAGCTCGAGCAACGATAAGATCCGCGGAGCGACTCCGCAAAGACGCAATGCGCCGTCTTTGCCACAGAGCGAGCCATAGACATGAATCAACATGCCGAGGCCTGCGCTGTCTATGAAGTCGACTCCCGTCAGATCAAGGACCATCTTGTTAGCGCCACCGTTGATCGCCGATCGCACCTGGGACTCAACCAGGCTTAGAGAAGAACCAAGGGTCATCCGCCCTTCGAGCGTAACCACGGCGGGGCCACCATCATGTTGGTCGATCGATGCAGTCACAGGCATGGCAAGATTCTACCTTGGGAATGCCGAGGGCGAGCGGGATTCACCCTAAATTCTGGCGGGCCATTTGGAGCGCGTAGAGCAGGCTGCCGGCGCGCCTAGGGCTCATGGTGTTGGAGGCGACTCCCTGAAGGACTTCGTTGATGATGGCGAGGACGCCTGAGGGGCCGCTCAGCACAGGGAGGTTGACCGGTTCGTCCTTGGGGCGGCGCGGGCGCCGGGGCACAACGACACGCGTGCGCGAATGGAAGTAGCAGAAGGGCGATCCGCGCAGTGCGGGCGACTGGCACTTGAGTCCGTTGGCCTTGATAAAGCGACATTCCTTGAACATTCCTTTTCTCCTACCCCCGCTCCTTCCACCCCCAGCGATTTTGCTCAAAGTACTCGCACGCGGCGGGTTGTGCGGCGCAAACGCGGCAAAAGTCCTCGATTGTTGCGGTTCACGTCAAAATCCAGACAACAAAGCGCATTTTGCGCGGGCCTTCTCGCGTTGCGCGTATACGGGTTATTTTTTGACTCCAAAAAGCAAACGCGGCGGGTTGGTCCGCCGCGGTGAAAAGCCTGTTCTTAGTGCTTCTGGAACCAGTATGCGCCGAACGGAGAATTAAACTGCAAAGTTGGGAAAAATCTTTGCGTTGGGTTTTCAATGGGTTACAAAGAAAATGGCCTGGGAGGAGGTTGACCGTACAAAAAGGAAGATGAGGTTGGTGAAGGCATTTCTGGCGACATTTGCGTTTCTCAGTACCCATCCTGTCGACAGCTCTCGACGAGTTCAAAAGAAATGAATCGTAGTGGATATTTTCCCGGAGGAATCCGCTACCGTTGAAGCCCACATCTTAAAATCGAGATGTGGGCACCCGCATTGTGAAGAAAGTATGAGATCCGGGCCACCCGCCGTTCCCACAATGAAAGGGCCAGGGCATCACGCCTCGGCTTTTCTGTCTTCTGGCCGGTGAAACCACTTCCTCGCCGTCTCCGTTATACTTCTTCACAACCCCACCATGAGGCGCCACGTCCTCATCTTCGGTGTCGTCGGCGGCCTCCTGATCGCCACCCTCCAATACACCGAATACCGTTTCGTCGTCATCGAGCACTCCGTTGAGCTCTACAGCGCGCTCGTCGCCGTCCTCTTCGCGACCTTCGGCATCTGGCTCGGCCTCCGTATCAAGCGCAGTCGCGAAACCATCCGCGAAAAGGTCGTGGTGAAGGAAGTGCTTGTCCCCGCGGAAGCCCCCGCCCTGGAACCCTTCGCTCCCGATACGGCCCGCCAGCAGACCCTCGGCATCACGGCACGCGAGCTCGAAATCCTCACCCTGGTCGCCCGCGGCTTCAGCAATCGCGAGATCGCCACGCAGCTTTTCGTTTCAGAGAACACCGTCAAGACACACTGTGCCCGCGCCTTCGACAAGCTCGGAGCCGCCCGCCGCACGCAGGCCGTCCAGCTCGGCAAAGAACTAGGCCTGCTGCCGTGACCGCGTCATTCGAAAGCACGATTTCCGCTCCATTCCTCAAAAAATCATCCGAAAGGGTGACGACATCCGGCCCCGAACCACCGCATCGTGACTCCATCGTCACTCGCACCAGGAGCCAGCCATGAAGAAAACCGTCCTGACCTTCGGCCTCATCTCCGGTCTGATGATTTCCGTCCTTATGGGCGGCTCGCTTCTCTTCGCCAACAAGATCGGCTCCGGCCACAGCCTGGTTCTCGGCTACACCACCATGGTGGCGTCTTTCCTGCTGATCTACTTCGGGATCCGCAGCTACCGCGACAATACGCTCGGCGGCCAAATCTCCTTCGGCCGCGCCTTCGCCTGCGGCATTCTGATTGCCCTCATCACATGCGTCTGCTACGTCGCCATGTGGGAGGTCCTCTACTTCAACTTCATGCCCCACTTCATGGACAGCTACTTTGCCGCGCAGATTCACAAGGTCCAGTCCTCCGGACTTGACCCCGCCACCACCGCCGCGCAGGTGGCTGCCATACGGCGCTCTCAGCAGCTCTACCAGAACCCATTCGTCAACATGGCCTACACCTTCATGGAGCCCCTGCCCGTCGGCCTTCTCATTACTCTCATCTCCGCTGCCATCCTCCGGCGCAAAGCCCTGCGGAACCCACTGCCGCTCCCGCAATCATGAACCCATGAATCAAAAGGCCGGAGCGCTAGCCCCGACCTTCAGTTCCGTAGGCAAGCAGCCCAACACGGATTTCAGGTCATCCCCGCGGAGAACGGTTGATGTTCCCTGGGAGACGGCTTGTGGGAAGTTATCCTTGGCCACGCTGGCAGGGGAGTTGGCTGGATTGATAGTCGATTCGAAAAGCAGGTCCTTCGGCTCCGGTCGCCGCGACGACCTCCGCTCAGGATGGCACATCTTAGGGAGCGCGGCTTCGCCGCGTACTTGATCTCTCAATGAATGGGGTGGGCGGTTTCCCAGGGCTGCGCCCTGGGCTATTTTCGCGTGCTCCCTCCGGGCGCATGTGCGATCCCACCCTAGTGCGGTGAATCCGAAGTTCGTTGAAGAACAACCGCAGATCCTTCGACTCCGTTTGGCGCAAAAACGCGCCAAACGTCGCTCAGCGACTGTCTGTTTTGTCAAGGGAGGTGGAAGTGGGTTATGGAAAAGACGGCGCATTGCGCCTCGGAAAACGCAGAGGTGCGCGTTTTCCGCTTTCCCACAACCTCGGCTGCG
>Ga0208034_1000207_pt1 | contig 55159 bp, 65 predicted proteins | sample June2015DPH_8_10_FD_184699 | JGI IMG/M metagenome (GOLD analysis project Ga0208034, IMG submission 184699) | Peatland microbial communities from SPRUCE experiment site at the Marcell Experimental Forest, Minnesota, USA - June2015DPH_8_100... | ecosystem: Environmental > Terrestrial > Soil >...
TCATGCTCATCGTGTCAAAGAAGTTGGGCACGTACCCTGAATTCACGCCCTTGATTCTCGGAGAGGCGACGCCCGGCATCGCTGCTAAGGCAATAGAAGAGGCGAAAAAAGTACCATAGGTTGGCGATCGAATCAGGTTCACATGCTTTGATTGGATCCCAAGAGATAGCTTGCACGAGGCGTAGGGAACTAAGTCAATCTGATCGAAAGAATATCATAGAAACTTTTCAAAACATCGAGTCGTCGTTTCGACAAGAATATGTTCGCGGATAGGTTGACGTTAATATTTCAAGCCTTGCACCGGTAAGGGCTGCGTCTCAAGGGCTTTTTAAGGCATACCAACCTGCTTTTGCCACCACGCTTCTGACTGGCCTCAAAAATCGAAGGAATTGAAAAAAGAAATAAGGAGCAAGGAGCTACGGAGAGGGGAAAAGAAACTGCTGGTGTAGTTTTACGGTAACGTTTACGGAGCTACCTCCTCACAAAATCATGTCTGATATTGAAGACGCTCTCTGCATCTCCTTGTTGCTACCTTGAGTTTGTTGTATCATAATCGCAACGTTTATCTCTGAAATTTCTAAAGTCGTTTTTTGGGGTAATTGCACAACAGCAGGTGCCAGGATGCGTATCAAGGTGTGATACATGCCGACAAATAGTCAAAGAAACGGTACAGTCACGGGCGATTTAAACACATTTAAACTGTCAGACAGTATTTTTAAGGAGATTGAAAGACAATTTGACGAAACTCTGAAAACGATTGACACGATTGATACAAAAATCGGTGTTATGCTAGGTTTTGTTTTTGTCTTTATAGGGCTTGTATTTAACAAAGATCTGCTTCCGTTAGTGTTTGCAAGCCCTCAGTTAGTGATTCTCTTGTTTTTTGTGGGGTCGATTTCTATCATATTTTCCGTTTTTTGCGGCATAATGGCAATCTTCTTTCGTAAGTTTAAGGGCGGGCCAGATATAGACGAATTATATGATCAATACCGCGATAAGTCTGAGGATTACATAAAAGGGGTCATAGCAGGTAGATTGAAAGCTGACAGAGCTGCAAACAAGATTGCGATCGATGCAAAACTGCGGTGGGCAAAAAGAATGTTTGGCACATTTTTTCTTGGCTTGGTAGCTATAATCATCTTAGATGTGGGGTGTTTCGGAAAATTGTGGTGATTTACATGACAGACGAAAAAATTAGTAACAAGAATAAGCCTAAGTCGGCTCCTGAATCGGCTCCTGAATCTGTGCCTGATCCTGTCTTGAATCCACAGGTTGGCTCAACGACTGAAACAAGAGAACAAGCGCCTGACCCTGTTTTAAATCCGCAGGTTGAATCAACAATTTTAATAAAAGAAGCAGATCCTGACCGCGCGACTCTCGAGAGGGCCCGTCGCTTTTTAAACAGTCTGGAAGATAAGTGAAATATGAAGGTTTAGACGACGAGTCGCGTCGGAAATATCAAAAGAAGGTAGCTTAAGGCGTTCTTGCCCTATTTAACGCGCTTGAAGGGATCTAATAATCATTTTGCCGTCGTGGAGCTACACAACAACAAGCTATCGGGGTGAGGCGCTCTAAAGTCAAAAACTCCTTTATATCTTTTTCGGTAGCAGTTGAGTGCATTTTGAACCGTTGTGGCGTTCAGATGATCGCAGAATCTCTGTGCGTGCCGCGTTCTAAGCTGCGCGTGGCGGCTTTACTTCTACTGGTTGCATGCGACACGCTTAAGCTCAGAGTCGACGTCGTAACACAATCGAGGGTTGGTTACGAACGTTTTTGGGCGGAAAGGGCTTTTAGTGTCTTTAGCCTTTGCCATTGGTCTGGCGATTCTTGCTATTGCTCGATTCCCAAATAACACCGGCGAGATCGTTACGTTATTTTTTTCAGCTATCGTAGCTATAGCGGCTGTATTCTACACCATCTTAACTAGTGCTTTAGTATCAGAGACTAGGAAAACGCGAGAGGTTCAGACCAGCCCAAAAATCCTCGTGGAAGTGCGGCCAAGATACGTGCCGGCACCGAAAGATAAAGATGAGATGCTTATTGATCTGATGCATAAAATTCCAGAGATGAACCTAAAAGAGAATAGACTGGAATTTGACCTAGTTGTGCGAAATGTCGGGCCGGGGCCTGCATACGATATAACACCCGAGATAATCGACGAGGCCGGTGGCATGCAATTCGACAAACCGGGTGGCTATGAGAACAAGCTCATGCAATCATTATCTGCTGGATTGCGTGAACTGAAAGCTTTTAAGAGCGGCCGAATAAACTATATCGGCCCAAATGACGAAAGATCGTTTTTCTTTTGGAATGTGAGCGTATGGCACTATCTTTCCATCATGCACCTTGTCGCCGACAAAACTGTGAAAATTCAGGTTAAATACTACAAATACCCGAAAGAGATGCGCGAAGGTTCTGAAAAGCCGTGTAATGATACATACTCGATTGATTTTCCATATGTCGTAGAGCTGATACGTCCCTTAATAAGGCCGGTCGTGTCTAGCAGTTGACCACTACTTGGCGTCGCTCTCAGCAGTCATGACCCAGTAATTCATCGTTATAATCATGCAACCATTTTTATAATTACTTCGTTGCCCATGTTTGTGGGGTCAAGCGTCGGCTAGACAAAAGAGGTTATGTAAAGGGCCTTTGCCTGATTTGAAACAAGCTCCTTGCTGCTCACAAGAGCGTTCGCGGAGCACGCATCGTATAGAACGTACAGCGAGAGTACCCTGTTATATTGCTTTCGTCTAGCGAAATCGGTGTCGGCGCTTCAGGAAATTCGACGAGAGAAGAGTGAGTTTACGGGCTCTATGTGCTAAAAACTAAGGTGTTCTATGTAGAGCATATTGGTTGAAAGGATCGTTCTACAGAGTTCGAAGTCCAAATAATTTGCCAATCTCTCATAAAAAGAACATAAGTCATCGTAACGCAGCGTTCTTGCCGGCAAAATGCCTTCACCTTCGCGTATCATATTTACAACCAGAAGCCTCACAAGCTCAATACGGTGCGGCCGCGTGTATCTGCCTGCCCATTTAAGGTATATGGTAAGTGCGTCAAGCAGCACGTAATGCGCTGCCTCAATAGAGAAATCGTTTATACCCTCTTCACTGTATAATCTTTCGCAGCGTAGATATAGTTTCTTTATGTCGTGACCATCGTCGACCAAGTCTTTATATTGCGCTCCCTTGGCAGTCAAAATGCCCTTGAAGAGGTTTTCAATTGCAACCCCCATAAGGAATATGATAATCTCGTCAATTGAGTAATATGGCGCTAAATCGTCTTCATCGGGTTCCAAATTGTTATGCTTACCTTTAATCCCAATCGTTTGGCTGTGAAGGATTCTTGCAGCTTTTCTGAATTTTCGACCGTTCAAATACCATGCTGATGGTGAGCCCCAAGTTTCTAAAAGATGGCCTACCCATTTTTCCATACCATCACTGATTTGGAAATAGTTCACATCATCAGTTGTATAATAAAAATCCAGCAAATGTGCAAACGGATGAGTTCTACCTATTGAATAGGTTTGTTTCTTTTTGCGATCTTTCATTTGATTAATTACGTTATGCGGCGCTTTTTTTAAGTGATCCCCTCTCGACGGGCGTGTTCATTTCCCAATATCGCCATTTTGGGAAGCGTTAGTAAACCGTTGTAAATGTATTGATACCTCAGTATCGCCGGGTTTCACAACCTTCGATATCCCTTTCCGACCATCTAACGTATGTGCTCCAATCTGACAAAAACGACTAATGCTATCATAGTTAGGAGCAATAGTCTGTATTAGATCAGCGATTTGTAAGCCGTGATATTGGATGCTCTCTTCTACCGTTTTAAACTGTTCACTCGGCTTTACTAAGTCATTAAGAGACGTGGTGATATCGTCTGCCTCTTCTTGATTTGCCTCTATGGGGGCGATCATAATCGGGCAATTATTTGGTAGACGCGGAGATCCAATAATATTCACGGAAGGATGTATAAGGGCAAGTCTTAGTGCCCACGGGCAGTCAGCAGGCGCCTCTTTGTTATAAGTTACGTAACTGAAAATCCAGCCCGTTTTTTCGATGTTTTCTTCGATGTATGATGCGAGAATCGGAGGGAAACGCGATCTATAAAGATCCCTTTCCTCCTTGACTATTTTTTTCAACACATTAGTGTCGATGATTTCCTCAATCTGCTTGAATCTCTTATTTACACGGCCGATAAGGTCTACGTCACCGGCACCGGTAGCAATTCCGAGATTTGTATCATAGATTTTTTCGTTATCGTCAGTATACCCGAGTGCCTTGCGGTTTATGTCAGGGTGAGTGACGCGTGTGTCAGCGGCCAGCAGAACGTAATCACCGAATATGATTCCTATTGCGATCGTCATAACAACTTAAAAGAACGCACCGACAACATAAAAACGTGCAGATTTGCAGCTCTCTCCATTTTTCACCTCTTTTGTTGTAACGGTGGAACTCAGCCCCGCGAAATCATCTGGTCTTTTCGTCGTTACAACGATCTATAATTTCTAGGAGGTTTGCAAAGCCTTCAATTTCATAATCCGCTTTCGCTGGTAGCATCTGCCCATATTTTGCCAAGCAGGTCTTCATACCTGCTAATCTTCCGCCCTGCACATCTCGCTCAGGCCAATCACCGAGCATTAGACAATCTTCTGGCTTTACGTCTAGCTGATCGCAGATGAGCAAAAAAGGTTCTCTTGCCGGTTTCCTCTTTCCTGTATCCTCGTATGTTACAACCGCATCAAAAAAGTTATCTAAACCAGCCTCGCTTAACCGCATCCACGCCTTCAATCTAACACCGTCGCTTACGACGCCTAGCTTGAATCCTTGTCGCTTTAACTCGCGAAGAGTGTCTACGACTCCAGGATATGGTTTGAGGTGCAGGTACTTCTCCTTTAAATAAGCGTTCACAGCAGCCGCGAGAACTCGATAATCAACGGCTTTGTATTCTTGTTTGAGGTACTCCTCAAACGCGTCATCCGATTCAATTCCGTGCTCCAGATAAAACGTGAAAAGCTTTTCAGAGAGGTCTTTTGGAGCATCCTGCAATCCGGCTTCGATCATCGCGTTGGCTGCAGCCGTAGAAGCCGCCCGTTTCATACTCATGAAGTCGATGAGCGTATTGTCGATGTCGAAAATGATAGCCTTAATCATAATAGAAAATGTTAGCTCTTTTTTGCCAGTAACAAGCTCGTGATTTGTGCTGACTCACCAGTTCTTTTTGAGCGGCCAGAATGAACGAAGTCACATGAGCAAATCAAAGCGTCAAATTATAGGCTTGCTTAATCAGCGACAAAGCATAATCGGTCTCATCTTCCGAAGACAAGAAGAACCGAGTGTTGCCCGTGGCCCAATGACCTTTTGCTGAACAATCTTCCGTTACGGTTTTCGGATCTTCGAATCCCTCTCCCTGATCTATATCGATGTATACCTTGAGACCTTTTGCCTGCACAACAATCTCGCAGAAGTTTCTCGTGGTTTTGTAAGCGAGGTACTGCTTATTTATCGTCTCTTGAATGTTCCCTTCGTCGCTCAAACTCATGATCGCTTCTCGCAGCTCTTCAAATAGCCTGATCACCTCTTGCGGCTTACCACCCAAATGATGAGACAAATCATATTGCTCCAAAGCTTCCGTTTTCTTTAACTCTTTCCTTGGTCGCGAGACGACCACGTTGGAAGGCGGCGTGTAGAGATTATCAAAGTAGAGGAGGTCGTTCTTATAGTACCGATAGGTCTTCAACTCGATGTTTAGCCCCATATCCTGAACGGCATAAGGATCGTATTTGCTGAACGACTCAGCGAGAAGAATCAACCGCGGGGCTTGCCAATTTATCACTACATCGCTTCCCAACGCCCCCTGCGCAGCCACTTGGAAGTCACCTCTATGGTCGTTAAGCCAGTTCAAATAGTATAATCCTTGGCTGATGATGCTCTGACTTCCCGTTTTCTTGTACTCAATGATTACGGGGTACCCATTTTCGTCTAATCCCAACGTATCGATTCTACCGGCATGCTTCGCGCCCGTATTAAACTCACTGGCAATAAATCGGATATTAAACAACGTTTCTAAGTTCGCCTCGCACAGTTTTTGGAAATCCTTCTCCTTAGAGAAATCTTTCGTGTGGATTTGAGACGCTTTCCTTTCGTTATCAAGACTAAAAAGAGGCATGAGAATCACTTTTTGGAAGCGACTGCGTTCTTCTCCTTGAGTGCGTCGCCCATATCCGAGTCATGTGCTTGACCCTTAGATCTCAAAACTGACTGCTCTTTCTGGAAAAATGACATTATCGTGCAAGTTTTTGAAGACTTCCGGGTGCTGCGTGTGCACCGGAATCAGTGCATCCGGCTGCACAGTCTGAACCACGTCTTTTATCTCATCATAGTTCAAGTGACCCGACGCATGTATGTGCGTATAAGGATACAGGCCAAAATGTGCCAACCAGTTCTCGACTTTCTTCAAATCTAACTCCATCTCCAGATCGAACGGCTCACACACACTCCGAATGTAACTGCTGCCTACTTCGGGCTTGACATCGATTAGCTCTTTGAGTTCGAAGAAATCGCAGCGGAAGACGTATTGATCCTGGTTCTCACTGATATCTTTAGCTGTCACGGCATTGGCGTGGTCGAGGAACTCACGCTCCCAATAGTCATAATCCTGCAGTTGAATCTTCTCTGAGAACCGCTCATCCTTGTAAACGCCCCACGTTTTGCGAGGAATGTACACTCGGATGTGATCGTCGTCGATTCTCGGCGTACCAATGCCCGAATCCCTGAATAGTTCAAGCAAGTACGCCTGCTTCAGGTTGATGACCAACGCCCTGTCTGTTTCTTGTGCGACCTGAAAGAAGCTCTGCATCCGGTCGGTGTCTCGCACAGGGAAATTCACAACGACGAGACCGTTAGTCTTTTCTACGCGCTCTTTGGCAACTTCCTTAACGTGCTCTTCGCTGTCTACCTGCGTCGAATTGACGCGTGTACCCTCACAGATCATGGCAACCGGCTCCACTTCTGCGGCCCTTTCGACGAAACGTCTCGTCTCCTCTCCCTTGTAGCCGTGAAATCGGAAGTCGCCGGTGTATACGATGGGGCCGGCACTCGTGTGTAGGATGTAGGCAGTGGCTCCTTCGAGCGAGTGGCTGACAGGCAGCGCTTCTCCATCGAGTTCTCCGACAGTGAACCGATTTTCGACTATGTTGTACGGTCGCGGTTTCTTCATCGTCTCGCCGTACAGTTTGGATTCCTCACCTTTCTTGTTCACATAGGTTTTAAACGACTCTTTCAGCGCAATGAGTTCGCACGTTCCTGACGAACCCGTCTCATCCAGAGCTTGCATGATATCTTTGGCACCATGCGTGCAATACAGCGGGATATCATCCCTAAGATAGTGAACATACGCGTTGTGATCCATGTGTGCGTGGCTGAGTAGAAGGCCATCAACGCTGCGCGTTTCTTCAGTGGGGAGTCTGCAATGGTCGAGGTAATCGCACCGGTATATCCCCTCCAGATTGGGAAGCAATCCGAACTCAAGGAGATCGAGTATTCCATTGCACTTACGCGGCTGCATGAACTCGTCAAAATACTGGTTGGCGAGGCTAAAGCTCATGCCAAAATCAAGAAAAACGCGAGTAGCTTGATCCTCAAGGAGGATTTTGTTGCCACCGATCTCGTTGACTCCTCCGTAGAACGTTAAGGAGGTCATGCTAACGAATATGTGTCTTTCGCGTCTTTAAGAAGATTCCGAATTGATCGCGAGCAGTGTCATCCCGCTCGATCGGGAACGAACAACTTTGGGGATTCCAAAAAAGGTAGTGTCAATACTTTCGTCTTTCGAGATACTTAGATATCTTCACGATAACGACGATGAGCGCATATTTACGTGCGCCGTTTTGATCGCAGGAAAAGAAAGAAAGACAACTATTAATTAGATCGACTGAAAGTGAATCCCATCTATCTCTTTCATATACTCAATCGTCTTTTTGATGATCTCAACAATTTGTAAGAAGTGTTCTATCTCACTGCTGCTGAGTTCTCTGCCTTTTCTGCTTTTAAGCCACTTATCGAGAACCTGATAGCTCCCAAGATAGAATGCCCACGCATCTTGAGGAATACCGCCGAAGAACTGGGTTTTATTGATATAGATTTTTCCTTCTTCATATCTGACTAATTTCACTACATTTGAACCCTGCTCATCGAAACTGGTTGCTGTCTTTAATCTTGTTTTTAGTAGCTGAAGATTGATCAATCGCATACCGACTTCCGCAAGACTGTTAAATACTGCATAGTCTTCTACAAAATTGATGCGAGGAAAATCTATCTTTAGAAACTCATCGTACGTATCTCTGTACGTCGGCGAGTGTAGCATTGCATAAATATAGCCAATTACTTGCTCCGGAGTTACTGCATTGCCTTCGTAATGTTGTTGCAAGAATTCTGTGAACTTTTTTGTGAAGTTGGGAGTCCAGACGTTATCTGTTTTGACTTCGCTTTGGTTGCTGGGGAAAATTTCATTGTCACCCTTCGATCTCAAGTAGAGTGGGAAAACGTGGAAGCTATCGTCTTTTACTGTAAGCAAGTGCTTATCTGCAATATGATCTGTAACAAACACACTAAAAGGGCTGCTGAGCAATATTTTAGGAAGAATAAGACTTATATTTCGCTTTCGTCGTGTATCATCACTTAGCATGTTCGTCATGATTCTTTCTCTTGTGCGATCAATCAGGAGAGGAGTGTAACAAATCTTTCTCGTATCAAAAGGTCGATATGCATAATCAAACAGGTATTTCGAGTAATCCAACTGTTTGAATGCCTCTCTTGCCTTCTTGAAGCCCCAGTTCTTTGTGTCTTTTAAGTGCAGTTTCGCTTTTATCTCCTCAGGATCGGCATCGCTTCTTAACAAATCCAACTTCTGCGTGAGCTCCGCTGCTGTAAAATCAACGACGAAATTATCTCTGTGAGTTGTCACGCCGATAGTTTCGATGAGAAAGATCTCATCAATTGCGTAGAATTTGCTATACTCACTTTTCAAAGCGAAATCTTTTGGAACGAAGAAATAATAAGGCTCTTCAGGTCGTATTTCTTGCCACTGTACGGTGTTTGTCGTGTTGCGGTCCAACCAAGAGTATTTCTCTTCTCTACCGCAACACAGCTCACCATAGCAGATTTTCTTGTCTTCAATTCCGCTTTTCTTTATGAAAATGCTAATTGCAACTCCCTGCTGTATGTCGAAAACGTTTTCATCGCCCTCAGGAATTCCGCGCATCTCTCTTGCGCTTCCGTGCAAGTTCAATAAGTAAATTCTGCCAAAGCTGTCCAACAGACTCTTTCGCATTTTCCTATGGATAAGGGCGTCTAGAAACCGGTTATTTGTTATAAAAGCAACCACTCCCTCGCCGTTTTGGTCTACTTTCCACTGAGCAAAGCGAACAAATTTTATGTAATCGTCGTCTAAGGGCTGGATGTTCCGCTCGTGTAGATTTGCCTTGTAATCTTGCACTTTTTCCATTATCCAATCTGATTTGTTTGATGAACTTCGAGAATACGGCGGATTTCCAAGCACGACGAGAACAGGTTTCTTCAGCTTGAGGTCATCTGCCGTCTCGCTCTCCTCAGTTAGTTCCCTAAAAAAAGGCATGTGAGTGTGTTTTTCAAACGGTTCCAATGTGTTTGTCAGATATACTTGAATCCTATCGTCGTCCCCAAATTCATAGAACCATTTCCTTAGTACGGTCGTTAACTTGAGATGCGCAATAATATAGGGGGTGATAAGGAGTTCAAATCCGTAAAAATCCTTTAGAATGTGTTTTTTTATCTTTTGGCGAATTAATCCGCTCAGTCCCTTGTCTTTCAATTCAACAAGACTTGAAAGGTAAACAAGCCACAAGAACGTGCCCGTGCCTACCGCTGGATCAAGAACCGTGAGTCCCTCTTCGGCTAGGCCCATCGGCTTATCAAACTCGTCTTTTAGAATTTGATTCACCGACTTCACGATAAATGAGACAACTGGTCGCGGCGTGTAGTAAACCCCTAAATGCTTCTTCCTTTCAGGCTCGTAAAGCGCCAAGAAGTCTTCGTAGAAGAAGGTGAATGGGTCTCTATCTTTTTTGCCTCGAAAATCAATCTCAGAGAGGATTTCGTCAACCTCTGTAGCGTTTAGGATTTCTACTACAGCGTCAACTATCCATGAAACATCAGGTGGCAAAACATCGCCTGCTATACTTGAAAAAATCTTCCTGATAATCTTAATATTTCGAGGGATATGGGAAGCTGCCGTATCCCTATCTAATGCCTGCTTTTCGCTGATTTTGGCTAAAAATAACCCATACGTGATAGTCTGAGCGTAAGCATCCGCACAGTCTTCAATATGAATGTCTTTGATCAGTTCATTAAGAGTCTCATAAAAATCATAAAGCGGTGAGGGTTTTTCACTATGATCAATTTTCGACAGGTCCTCTTCCAGCTGCTCTCGTGCCAAGTCTTTGAGTAGTTTCGTCTTTTTCGCAAGCTCCCCAGCCAATACTTTAGCAGATCGTATGGTCGGTTGACTGTAGCCAAAAAAAGTGTCGATGAGCTGCAAGAACTCATGTATCTTATTGTCGCTTATTCGGCTCTTTGCGTTGCTTAAATCAGGCTGATTGAACAAGCTCAGGTCAAAAATCGTTTGGTTCCCTCGTATCAGGATAAAACGCCTGTAGTCCGTTAGGATGATGTTGTCAATACTTTCCCGGTATTTTTTGAGCTGCTCACTTTCAAGTTCGTGGTCTAAGTTCTTGCCTAATTCTTTCGCTTCAATATACCCTACGTTTACGCCTGATCGATACGCGGTAAAATCGGGGGCGCCAAGCTTTTTGAGGCGCTTTGCTTCGTGGGTTACATCAAATTCTGGATTCAAGCCTTTGATGAAGTTCTCAAGAGGAGTGCGGAGGGTCATTTCGGTGTAGTCTCTTCTCGCGACACTGTGTCTTACTGCTTTTAAGTAGTCTTGAAACAGCAGACTCTGACCGCTAGTTCCCATAATTCTCGCCTTTTTCGACGCTTAGTTTGCGACAATCAGAAGCCTTGAGGCTAGACAGAAGCGTACAATGAGTTACCCTTTCCTTAAATCTGACTGTTATCCGTTATAGCTCAGCAAGGCACGTGTCAACGGTGGCCCTCAGCCCGTTGAAGTCCGTCTTTGTGCAATGTCTCTTTGTGCGCTGCTTTTCAAGCACGCTAAGCGCAACGCTCTTTTGGTCCCCGAATATCTCGTTTATCTTCTCAGTCGACATGACGAGGAACTCCCATTTGCTCAGGTCGAGCGGATTAGCGATCTTGCAGTCAGTCTCTGTATGAACGCAAAAGACGTAGCAATCTGCAGAACGAACAGGCACCGCTCCAGGCTTAGCACTTGGTTGTCCCCACTCGATTGGGAGACTCTTTCGTATCTTAAACGTGGGCGGGGATCTCTTTTTTCCCTCGTCGAACCGTTGAGCAAGCCCCGCTGCTTTGACTTCAATCTTCTTGTCGCGGTATTCGTGATCGAATTTATCCCACTCACGTCGTACTCCATCGGTCACCCCGAGCGCGTAACCGACGATAAATTCCGCGAGCGCAGCCCGAGTGATGTTCGTCAGTACGTCGGAAAAAGCCCATGCCCAAAAATCGCTTAAGCACGCGTCGCAGCCGGTAAATCTGTCATCAGGATCAAGCCTACGCACTTCCGGTTTTTGTGTCATGTGCTTGACGTTTAGCGCCGAACCATCTTCTCATTTTCGAAGTTCTGACGTGTGCTGAAACAATCGTTACACACACGATGAGGGGTAACAACTTTTTCTCCGAACAAGGCTCCCTTGGCCGAAAAATCAATCAAAAAGGTCAAAAAGCGGCGTAACAGCTTATGTGTTATCGTTTAGCTGTGAAATACGCACCGCTTCTAACACACTTAGGTGAACGAATTGGTCGCTAGCGCGACTCTTCCCTCGAAGCGTGGTATTAATGTCGATCGCTGCGGTTTATGGCTGCGTCATTGCCCAAAATCGACGGAGCAGGAACAAGATCATCGGTTGCTTAACGCATTTTTATGAGGATACGTAGTGTCTTGCCATTCGGCGATCGGAGAACTCTCGTGAGCATATTGCCGATTGATGAACGGCTCTATCTCTTTCATTAGTTCTTGAAAATTCTTTTTTGTATTTTCCAGGCGCTTACGACCTTCATTCGTGGATTGCATACCGCTTGTCAATTTTATCTCCTATCTGTCTATTTAATTATCTTTGAATCATAAAGCTGAAGGAGTTTTTCTTGCTCTCAACACATTTTGCTGCGTTAGTCGAGACAAACCCGTTCGTCCTTGTATATAGTTCATAAACAAGATCGCGCAGTGGGTCTTTGGCATCTATTTCCTCGACAGTCAACTTACATGCTCTTGCCTCATCTTTATAGATCGGCCTACCATGAGCCAGTAACTCTTCTGGCGTGAGGAATAACTTAATATCTCCTTTAATCTCTTCTGGAGCTTTATCTTTCATCATGCCTGTTGACAAAGCTCGCACTGCCATGTCTTCAGATAACTTACAAGCTGCTTTGTATTCTTCTATCTGGCGTGCGTCGTATCGCTGCAGTTGCTGCAAATATGGTTGCAAATTGCCTCCTTTTTCTTTTACCGCTGCATTGAAGAGTTTGTTATAGCTCTTGACCAAAAAGTAGACTGAAAAAGTGTTGGCAACGGCGGGCTTACCAGGTTCGCTTTGTTCGGATATCGTGACTTGCGGATCGACGGGTCCTAATTCGGATGCTGCGCTCATGATTATTTTGCTCGCTCCAAAACAAATCATGGTGGCCGCCGATTTTGCCATTCCAGGAACAATCGCCCAATAGTCTCCCGTGCCGCTATAACTCCTGCAGATATTGATAATACGCTCCGCCGCTAAGGTGTCTCCTCCACGAGAGCTGATAAACAACGCAAGGCCATTTTCAAGATCGAGAGATCTTAGAACTCCCTCAATCATGCCTACGTCATAATTGTCTATTATTACTGGGTAATTAAAACTTGTAAAATAAGATACAACGGGCCTACCAAGTAGCTCCTCGATTTTTACAAAGAGATCTCGCCTTGTAGGATAAGCTTGCTGGCGCTCACTTTGAATCTGCGTGAAGATTGGGAACTCTTCTCCGAGTGCTTTTCCTGGCTGACCATCTGCCATGTTACCTAATTTATGGCTACCTGCCTGATATAATGTTGCTGGCAGGCTCGTCATGTCCGTTTGTGGAATCGGGTTTTTGGTCTGGCCGCGGTTATAAAAGAAAAGGGTACTTTTTCATCATCGAGACCCCCATCGCGATACGCGTCGATGATGAACTCGAAGACCGTTCACTAGATCGGGGCCATGATTGCTTGCACGACCCTTTCAAACATGCAAAGGTAGCGAGTTTAGCGGCAAGGTTCTAACGGGCCTCGTGACGGAGCGCGTTGGCCGAATTGAATAGGCGCCCTGGGCGTTAGGAAATCAAAAACGATCTCGACTATATGTAGCGCAGGCTAAATTAGCGATAGTAGCTTTACCTTACTGCTCACAGATAATCGGAAGCGGATACGGGCTTCTTGGATCAATCTCCGCGAGCATTTTTCGTTCCTCAGCGGCCATCCTCTCACAGGTCTCAATGATGGCGACCCACATCCTGTAGTTTAATATTTGGATCGAGTACGGAGCTATAAGACAGGTCATGGGAAAAGGCTCCTGTCGTACGAGAAATAGATACTCGGTTGGAACTGCTGCTCCACCACTTCCGGGCTTAGGTCAAACGTAACCAAACAGGCGGCGTGGATCGCTGACTGTGCCCCAATCTGCAAACTGTAGTCTGGTGACTCGTCTAAAGTAAATTCACTCTTGAATACTTCTAACTCCGCCAACAGGTCTGGCTCGTGTGGAAACGTGATGTGCTTATTCTTCATGAGCATAGCTAGATTTTCGTAGGCAGCGCCTAACTGCGTTTTTGTGAGCCGACACCGCTGCACGTACACGCCTTTGACCTCCAGAGCGAACAACAGGGCTTCATCAATGCCGTCGAACGCACGAACCACAGCTCCGTTATACATTCGCGATAGCCGGTACATCGACGTGAGCTGGTTTTCTATAGGCTCTGCGGCGAACTTGCCAAACGACACGACCGTATTATTGCTCAGATCAAAGACTAATGCCGTATACCTGTCTTCCTGACGTGCCGGTACCCACCCGATGAAGTAGGTACGGTCGGGTAACGGCTGTGAGTTAATATCGTCAGCCATAGACGCCTTGACATCGGGAAATAGCGTTCCTCTAAGCTGATTGAGCGCAAGGGTTGTGGCGTCGGTCTGGTCATCGTTAGCGGCGTTCGGGAAGGTCAAAAGTTCGCGAACGTAGTCATCGACCCAAGCATATTCGCCATCATCCGGTCGCGGTATGTAGACATTCTTAGATTGCCAGACGGGCAGCGCGTTTAAGGCTCGCAGTTCCTTTGAGGCTCGAACACTTATGGGAATAATGCCGTCGACCTGATGTTTTAAGTGCGATGCTAATGCGGCCCCTAATGTCTGCGCCTCAACGATCTTCGCCGACGAATCCCATTTTTCTGATAAGTTAAGGATCTCGGCTACCGTTTCGTCAAAATCCCAACGGCCACGAACTTGGTCAAGCAAGTAAAAGTCGGCGCCTCTTCGGCCCCAGACCTGTCCAACGACAAAATCGCTTGTACTCGATTTAGATTGTGCGGTATCCCATGATTGAACGACGATATCCATATAGGGCACGTATTCGGGGTCGTAGAATTGCAGCCAATCGCGTTTGAAGAATCCGCCTTCTAACGGCGCCGGTCGTTGTTGGTACATGGCGCTCCACCAGTAGGAACCCACAGCCTTCTTTTTCTCCGAAAGTTGCTCCACCGGGAAGCGCTCAGGCCACAGGGCCTCGCATTCGGTGCGATGTAGCAGATCATTGGCTTCGGCTAGCGCCGGCAACGAAACAACCTCCCACTGGCCCGGCTCCTGCTTGAGCAATCGACCGGCCAGATCGTCTTCGTGCCACCGAGTCATCACTAAAATAATCGCGCCGTTCGGTTCCAAACGCGTAAACGCCGTTGATTGGTACCAATCCCACAGCTTCTCGCGCTGCAAAGGTGAGTACGCTTCTTCCGCGTTTTTGACCGGGTCATCGATGACGAGCACGTCGGCCCCTTTTCCGGTGATGGGGCCGTACGCTCCTGCAGCATCCATCCCGCCGCTGTGGCCTTCAATCTCCCAATGTTTGGCGGCACTTGATTCTTGCTTCACCTTGACCCCGAAATCGTCTTCGAGCGCGTCGAGAACTTCGCGGGCCTTGCGACCCCACGATGCGGCAAAGTCGGCCTCGTATGAGACCAGAATTACGTGGTTGTTAGGGAAGGTTCCGAGGTACCACGCAGGGAAGTATTTTGAAATAAGCTCAGACTTGCCGTGTCGAGGAGGCATGAACACCATGAGGCGCTTGATTCGCCCTGCGGCAATGTCGCGCAGCTTCTCATCGAGGTAGATCAGGTGGTCTGCTGGCTGCCACTTGCCCCGCGTGTGCGAGATCGCACACCACGCAGGGCTATACGTCGCTGTGCTGTTTGTTGTAGCGTCGAAGCGCCTCTGTGGTACGCCTGTTGAGGTCTTCGTCAGATGCGATGACAAAACCGATGCCCACCTCCTGTCTTAACCTATAATCGCTCTCGATCTGCTCGTGTGTCTTCTTGCGATAATCCTTCAGGCGTGGATGTCTATCGGCTATGAAGGTCGCAGCGGCAAGGTCGCCCTCTTGGGCGCGTTTTATTTGGGCCTCGTAAAGTGAGTGACAAAAAGAGGCTACAGCACGGTTGAAATCGACCGAAAACTCATGGAAGATGCCACGCGTCTCTTCTTCGCCGCGGCGTTTCCAATCATTAAACGTGCTCTTTGGCACGTTGACGCGCTGCCTGATCTCTGCGTCGGAGAAGCCTTTCCACACTAAGTCAACAATGGTTTTTATGAGCGTCCTGTTGAGTCTTGTTTTGCCCCTCATGGTCGAACTTCTCCTACCTTGTCTTATAAGTATAGACACGACCGACTCGCCGTGGATTGCGCTGCGTATCATCGGTGTTGCCGTCTATCCGCTCAATGAGTGGCTCCTCAATGACGACCATATCGTCAAAGACATAACTCAAAACCGCGGCGGTTACGTGCGCGACGGTGATAACCCGGGGCTCACGTTGAACAGAGACGACGCCGTCGTGGAGAATCCTGTCGAGGATCAATAATGGCTCATCTAGACACGCATACGCCTGTATTGCCTCTATCGCGTCTTCTGTTATACGGAAGCCACTTTCAGTGACCTTTTGTAGTAAATCGGTGCGTATAGTCATTTTATAGTTTAACCCCCGCGGTTAAGTCGGCTATCAGGCCTTGAATTTCGGGATCAACCTCTGCCAGCTTTTTGAAGAAGCCAAGAACGTCATAGTCGCGCCATTCTGGATACTGTTGCTTGATCTTGATGGCCGTCGCCTCGGCTAGTTGCTCTTTGTTATTGCCGATGCGGGGGCCTGCATCTTTGGCAGATAGTAGAATACCGCGTATAAGTGGGAGGAGTGCGTGGAGGTCGGGGTGCTGAACAGCAGGTAAAACGTTAGGTTTAACCGAGTTCGTAAATTTTGCGTCATAGTTTCCTATCTCGTCGCTGCGCTCCTCAATTGTCGGAAAGTCTAGCTCTAATGGCTCTAAGCCGTCTATGAGAATAGTTGGAAAAGTGGGGCGATGACGCAAAAAACCGTTTTGGTCAAAGTCTCTATATAGCTGTGCTAGTGTTGTTATAGGTTTAACCAAATCCCCATTTTGCGTCACCTTTGTTACGTTTGCGTCATCGTGCGAGCATGTCTCTCCATCTTCTTGTTTGTTCGAGGCGTCGACTTCGGGATCATCGTCGATTTCAGCTAAACGCACGTTATGCCACGCAGAGCCGCTCGCATACTTGTGGCTCCGTATATCGACTCCTGCCTTCTTGGCGTAGTAGGGCGCGATCTTGCCAAAGTGGATGTTAAAAGAACGTGCGTTCCGCACCTGCTTGAGCGTCTCTGGATCTGCGGTCTCTTGGAATTGTTGATAGAGGTCGCTTACGTACGTGCGCACTTCAGAATGAATCTCGCCGTCTTTCGTGCCATCGTCAAAGAGTACCTCATTTTTCACAAAGACTATTAGCGGATTTATCGCGGTTTGGAACTCCTCAGAGGTATCTTTAATGCTCTCTGGTACGTCAAGCCCATAATCCAGTCGGTCAAAATAGCCCTGCACGACCCACGCAAGAGCCGCTGTGAGTTCATCTTCGTCGTGCGTAAGGTGCTTCAATACATCGGGGTCACGCGCTTCTTTCGGCACTTGATTAAGGAATTGCACCACACACGTGCGCTCAAGGAAGGCGTCTCGTTGCCATTCGTCGGTTATATCAATAGTGGGTGGGTTGTTTGTCTCGATCACGAACGACGCTTGCAGCTCTAACTCTCGCTGCTTTTCAAACAGGTTACGCGCCGCTTTCTTTCCGGAGCTGGTGAGGCCCTTGAGCATCGACTCGTCAAAGACCATCCCCTCTGGGGTCTCTTCAGACCACGCGATGCGCACGCCTTCAAGTGCCATAAGATCAGGGCGTGCCGCGTTAGACGCGACGCCGTGTTTCGACTTGGTAAGAAGGCTAATGTCAATCGGCTTAGCATAGTCTCCGAGCGCGGCATATACGGATTGTGTCACGCTGCTCTTGCGGGCGTAGGGCTTACCGTAAATTATCAGGAACTCCTTGTTCTGCGTCGTCGCTTCGAGCATGGAGCCGAGCATGCGCTGTAAGTAGACGATCTGTTCTGGAGGCAGCGCCTCGCACAGCGTCTGATAAAACTGCTTGCACTCTCTCGACGGGTCGTAAGCAGCACCAGTAAGCTTCGTCAACAAATCCTCGCGCCTGTGCTCTCTAAACTCGCGACGTGCGAAGTTAAGCGTTCCGTTTGGAAAGTTCATAAGCTCCGTCTTGGCGTCAAAGTCACTGGCCTTGACCGCTACGCGAGGGTCGCTTTGTGCGAGCTTGTTCATGGCGTTTATACGGAAGTTCGCCTCACTTTGGTACGCCCACTTCGTCAGCGCTCTACATACCTGCTTTGTCTCTTTCAGGTTGCCTTCGTCGACAAACCTTATTTCTGAGTGTATGAGCCGCGCCGTGTTCTTAGCAAGCTCTCTGATGAGAAGTGTCGTATCTGGCGCCCATCGGATACCATCCCAAATAAACCACGTATCAAGCTCCGCGCAAAACCGGATAACGTCGCCGTAGTAGGCTATGAGACGCTGCGCGTTGCCCACGTCTGTTTGGTTGTAACCGCAAACGACCGTAACCTCATGCGTCGTGCCAGTCTCCATATCGACGAGCGGTAACGCATGCTGCTCTAATCCCTCTCCTGCACTGTCTGAAGCGAAGTTATAGGCCGTGGTCTCGCCTCCGGTTCCCAAGACTTGAATGAGGGAGAACGCTCAGCGATAAGCTCCTTGTTAGTTCCTTCTCAACTGCACCGGCTTTTATTGCGCCTAAATAACGCTTGACGGCGTTCTCAACGGCTGCGGGTTTTTGATCCCACAACGGCTGCGGCTTCTGTATTGTCGTCAGGATATGCAGCAAGAACTCAGGGGGCACCTCGTCGAGGTAGCAGTCATTGGCCCACTCACGCCCCTGCTTGAAGCAAATGGTAACGCGCGCGTCATCATCTAGGTAGTCGTTATTGAAATGCCAGCTTACGGGTTCGTCGATGCCATCGATCAAGACGCCCTCGCCGTGCCGTAGTGACTCACGATGGCAGTAATCGCGGATTACCGCCTCGACCTCGTCAAACAAGCTCTCCGGGAGCCCGTTCTCGGTGCGTATGTCTTTGCTATACTTCGCAAGGAGCTTGGCGTTCACGTTCAGGCCTCCTGCAGCCGCTCGATCCCGGATATGAAGCTGTCTAGGTCATCAGCGAAATTGCTTAACAACAAGCAGTATTCGTTATCCTCTTGATCGGCGCGTTCAAGTTCATCACAAACGTCGGTGTAAAGACTGCGTGCAAGGTTGAGTATCAATAGGGCGGCGCCGGTGCCGCGCGTATCATACTCAGGTGCGGCTTGACTCGTCATACTTGAAAACCTCAACTGTAACCCCTTGTCTCAAGCCAGGCTTTCAAGATGTCTTGCGCGTAGTCAGCCGGTCGTATCTTGTGCTTATTGCACAGCGCGATTATTGAGGTGTCTGTTACGACACACCCGTCTATCGTCACGCTCTCGATCGGAACCCATTCATCGGTCTTGTTGTCTTCCTTTTCTTCTTCACGCGGATCTGGCAAATCTTGCGTTGCTTTTACTTTCTCAATGAGCTCCTGTTTCGGAAGACCTTTTTTTCTCGCGTCTTTGATCATCGCCACGCAGGCATCACGATTTAACGTCGGTTTGTCGGAAGTGACGTCATTAACGTTGTTGAGTTCGTTCTTTGCGGCAAAAGCTTCAGCTACTTCTTCTTCTTCATCTGGTGTCTTTGCGTACTTCCGGATTTCTTCCGCAGTTTTTTGTGATAGCTTGCCTTTTTCAAGCAGCTCTCGAGTCTTAGGCTGCAGGCGGAGGGGCTCCAAGAAACGCCTTAACGTCGACTTAGAAAGCCCTAGTGCTTCGCTCAGTTTTCCTTCGCTAACTGGCTCAATGTTCAAGTGTTGTGCCGGCGCAACACCAGCAGCTTTAAGTAAGTCGTCTTGGCCTAGTATTTGAGCCAAGACAATAGCCCGCTCGTTCGGCGTGAGATCGCAGCGAGCTACGTTTTCAGAAAATGATACCAAAACAGCCTCAGTGTCGCTGAGGTCACTCACTTGACATTGAATTATCTCGATGCCAGCCTTTTTTGCAGCTTCAAATCGACGCTGCCCTACGATTACTTCGTAATCTTCATCGCGCTTGCGCACGGTGGGAGGTTCTAATACTCCGAGAGACTTTATGTTCGCGTTGAACTCTTCGTCTTCTTCGCGTGTTTTTCTCACGTTAAAGGGGCTAGCTCTCAACCGAGAAATCGGGACCGGAAATGGTCTACTACTCATTCTCTTCCTCCGTTGTCTCAAACTTGTCTTTTCCATCGTCTTGCAGGAACCACCAGACTCGATGTTTCCTCGACCTCTCTTGACCCACGATTTGCTTCGCCATGAGCTGAAAAACGTGATAGCGGATCGAAGGAATGCTCACTCCAACGCGCTCTGCCAGCTCTTTGGCCGTTGCTTTTCCATTTTTGGCAATGTAGTCGATTATCTCAGACTCGATCTCGTTGCACTTGGTAGACAATATTCGGTTCAAAATATCACCAAGACTGCATTAGAAAGTTTTATTATAAAGTATTCATTTACTATGTAAAATAAGAAAGAAAATGCATAGTTTATTTAGGTGCAACCTATGAACATTAAAGAGCTGCTACAACGCCTACGGGAAATAGGAATTGACATTGACGTGTCGACGCTTAGGCGTTGGGCAGACAAAGGCCTGATCACGAATCACGTAGAAAAATCAATACAAACAGGCCGAGGGCACCAAGAGGAATGGCTTGAAGATTCATTTTTCGACGCAGCAGCATTCTGGGGGGTACGCCACTGCGACATCACAAAGTCGTTCTCAACGAAAGAGATAGAAGAAGTTAAAGCGAGAACACACCGCTTATTTGAGTCTCCTGACATCTTTTTCGAATCTCCCTCGGAGTTAACGATCATCACGCCACCCTCGCATATTTTCGATGTTCAGACACTTGAAATCAAAGTGCAAGATACGGAGCTAAACAATCTAGCCGTGGCGTGGATTGCTGCAAGAGAGAAAGCGCGCCGGTGCAAAACAACAGCTAAACGTTATGGAACTCGACGTCTTAAAAAAGCACGGCATCACGTCGATCAGAAAAAAAAGTTTTCCAAACGTGTCGAAATAATAGTCGATTGGTTTTACAACCCGCGCTACTCTCCGCGTATCAGCAGTTCAAAGCTAATCCCGCAACTTGACGATGTGTTATATAGGGCTGACCTACCCAAAAAGATGGCCAATAAGATCGATTACATCAGTCAGCAGTTAATTCAGCAGCTCGACAAAGATGAGCGCAAGCGAGTTCAAGTCGAATCGGAAAAGATGAGATTCGTGAGAGGTGAGCCTCGTCTTAAACCTTCGTACTCGCATAAGGATGAGCTTGTTGTTTTTCTGCATTCTTACCAATAATTAATAGAAGTCGGCCGGTTCGAAGTTTTGAACAAATTAGTAGCGCCGTATTGCAGCATCTGCTAAGTCTCGCGCAGAGTTCTCGCGTTCGAGTTGACGTGTGGGAAGAAGAAAAGTCGGAACTCTATCTCATGAGAGACGGGAATTTACATCGGTTTCGCTATGACGGCGTAGTTTTCTGTTTAGGGAAATTGCCCGATTTCTTTCGTCTTCATTCCGTTTGCATGAAGCAAAGTTTTTGCTAGGAAGGGCAAATAGTCAAAAGAGTTTTGACAACGAGATCATTATGCCTGTCATCAGCTTCAATGTCGACCCTGAGAAGATATACGATACAGGAAAAAAGCTTATCCAAGACATTTATGCAATAAAAACTGCCCGAGCCGCTAAGAATGAGAAGGATAAGATTAAAGGTTTCGAAAGAGGAATCAAAGAGCTTTCTATCACCAGCATTGACATAATCACTTTCTTCGAGTCAACGGCCAAGCTGCAAGCTGAATTGATCGATGACCCAGCCCACATGGCAGAAGAGTTGCAGGAATCGGCAACTGCAGCCCTGCGAAAGCCATTGCGCAAATATTTATACGAACGCTCTTCGCAAGAACAGCAAAATTCTTTTCAACAGCAGTTTGACAAGTGGGTTCAAATGCCGCCTAAGGCGTTACAAAGTGAGCTCGAGCTCTATGAACTTTTGACTTCTGGTGCGCCTACAGTCACGGTAGGCGGCAAGAAAATCAAACCTGATCTATATTGGAAGAAACTAGCCAAAGAGACGACAAGCTCTTTGAATGCGGAATACGGAAACGTAGGCAGACCGAGAACTGAGACGCCAGAGGTTCATTTAAAACTTATTGCCACAGCTTGCAGTTCGGAGCCAGTGAAGAGCTTGCTAATCATGGCAGCGACAGAAACAAACGTGCCTGAAAAAGAAAAGTTATGCGCGTTAGCAATTAGTGAGTTTGTCGTCACTTACGGGATCCTGCAAATGCAGCTGTTATTGAAAGAGTGGCAGGATACTATCAAACTGATTGGCACGTTGATTACAGAGTTAAACAAATCAAGCCGCGAAAAAGTCGTTCACCAATTCATGCTAGATCATCCAGACGTTTATGAAAAATTCAAAAAGCTGTGCAACGATCTAGAGTTGGAAATTCCTAAGGTTACTCTGCCGCTTTCAGCAACGGGCAATCGCGATGCTATTCTTTGGGAAGAATGGAGGTTAATGGCGCGCATCGTTGAGTTTATGCAGCACGTAAGGCAGCACGCTGATTTGGTCAGTGAGTCTATGTTGAAAGCCAAAATTAGCTCTTAGAACATTGTCGGCTTACAAGCAAACGAAAAATTCCGTCTTTGTGGCATGTGCTGCTAGGGGCACTTGCCGAATTTCAAGTGCTGCGATTTCTAAGGCTATCCTTATACATTATGGCTTGACTCAGGAACTTGTCGATTTGAGCACTTCGAGTTTCGTATCCTGATCTGAGTTTCTCAATATCTGGAACGTCGCCTAACCGCGTCAGTTCATTGATGCAAGTTGTCTCTTCTTTTCGAAAGTCGGTTAGCAACTTTATAGTCTGATCAACTATCGTAGCAATTTCATTTGCAGGCGCGCCGCGAGCTTCTAAGTCTTTGGCTCTCTCAAACAGCGCCGCTCCTTCCTTTTGATCTTCCATATGATTGCCTAAGACTTCCAAATAACGGCTCAGCCAATATATGCGTTCTTCATCACCTTTCATTACTCTACCTTTTTACATTTCTAAGATTATGCTCATCAGATGAGATGACGTTGGCGACAAAACTCGGCAAGTCAAAGCCATCGCAAGCCGACTACAACTGAATATTGAGTGCCTCAACGGCTGATCAATCAGATAGCTCTTTAGCACTAAAAGCAACCTTTCTCCAATATTGCATATACACTTCATAGACGTGCTCAGGCAGCGGATGCTTATAATGCGACCAAGCAACCCCTGAAACGCCGTGGGTGAGAATGTACGCTCGGTTAGATTCATCCCATTGAATGACATCGCCATGCTGCTCAGCGAATTTGCGAAGGTCTCCGCAGACGAAGTGCCCACCATATACTAAAGGAATTTTTTTCCTCCTCGCCCATTTGTCGAAGTATTCATGTGCAAATATGCGAGTGTCGTCTTTTAGCTTTCTGCCATCTAGAAGCGGTGTCACCGCGTCAACAACGCAGGGGTGTAATGGCACATAGTGCTGCATCCTGATTTTATCCTGTTGCGGCAGCACATCAAGCACCGAAGGGTCGTGTCGTAGAGCGGCCCGAAACTGCCCGACGGTCAGCTTGCGGATGGTGGCGAGAGGCCGTTGCCCCGTGTATGCACTGAACAGAACAAGAGCCCTGTAGTTTCGACGCTGCCGCGGGGTAAACTCAGCGTTCTTGTTAGCTTCATCTATCGCAGATAGCACATCTTTGATATCCTCCATCGTTACGATGCGTTGTGTAATACATTTGCTTTCTTTGACCGCTTTAGGCATCTCCAAAAACAGGTCAAACTCCTTATATCGCGTGTCGAACCGCATCTTCGTGAGATAACGGAGGAACGCTTTGGCGAAGTTGAGCATCTTCCGTTTTGAATAGATGCCCGTGTATTTGGTGAGAACGTATTCACGGAACGCTTCAATTCTCGCTTTGTTTATCACTCCCTTCGTGACGTGCCAGAACGTCACTGAACATTTGTCGATCCACGGAATAGTCGCCGCAGTCACGCCTATACATCGAAACGCAGTGTAATCAGTGAGTTCTTCCTCCCCGTACTCAAGTTCGAGCGATATCAGGGATTGGTGATGTCGCTGGTCGAGTGTCTTCGGTTTCGGCTCTTCTGTGCTCGCACAAGTAAGCTCATTCTGCGGTTTATATTCAAAAATTGGCCCTGTGGAGGCCACGACGCGGGTTCGAATCTCGCCCTCGGCCTTTGATTTTCAACGTGCTTTGGTCGATTGGAGCTTGGTATAGCTTTTGATCAGCCTGAACCGTGTCTTCCACAAATTTGTCTAATTGAAGTGCGACGAAAAATCCTTGAACGCCGTCAATCTCCGTTTGATAGATATTTGCAATTCGACCTGCCAGTCCGTTGAGCTCTCTTGGCAAGCGAATGATCGGGTATGAGAAAGTGGGATTTGATGATTGAAGTGATATCTTCGTTGTGAATATTTTTTCCATGATTACCTCCCCAAGATTGTCAGTCTGTTACATTTTGCTTTCTGCTTGATACAACAGCCGCGGGAGAATCCTCACTTTTCAAAAATACGAAATGAGAATTTAGATGACGGATAGTAGGTCGCCAAAAGAAACTCGAATTGCATGTGAAACATTGCACATGCTTTCAGCATGTTCTTGCAGTTGGGTTGTTTACCTCTGGATCACAAATTCAACCCTTGCGCAAGCAGTTCCAAATCGTTTTATTGGAGGCGGCTGCTCTTTAGGTCGTGTTTGCAGGCTCAGAGAGGCAGCTATGCGCGAAGCTGACGTTATTGGTGACTAAAAAAGAGAAAAAAGGGGCGACAGCCCCTATCAAACTTTCACCACGACGGTGTGCGCGACACGATCGCCGAGACGCTGTTTCTTATCTGAAGTCCAAATAAGGATTGCTCCAAGCAGGAAGGGGATTGCGTACGGAATCTGGTCAATATACAGCAGAATCGTGCGGATAAACGCTGCTCCGTAGGTGATCGGTCCGCTGTCCGTCTCGCTGACCACTTTTATCTTGACTGCCATCATACCGACCGATTGGCCATAACGCCTTAGGAGAAGCGTAAAGTAGAGCAGTCCGAGCACAATACCCAAAGCAACGTAGTACGCAGGGTACGCGGGCCCAAGCGAAACTGCGCCAGTTGACGCATCAATCGTAGTGGCTGATCCAGTAAACAGAAAAATGAGTATGTAGTCGATAATCCCTAAAATAAGGCCATCGATGATGAGCGCCACAAAACGGATGGCGACGCCCTGATACTGCACTTGGGGCTCTGACGCTGCATACGCAGAAGCGGGTTCTGCAGAAGCTCCCTGCGAAGGGTGTGCAGCGGCCGGTAGCGGTGCGCCACAGCTCTCGCAAAACTTTGTACCTGGTGCAGCGGGAGTGCCGCATTTTGCACACTTGTTTTCGTCCACGCGTTTCACCTCCTTTTGCATTTGTTAAGCCGTAAGAAAGGCTTTCTTTCTAATCTATCTTGCGATTTGCTCGATAGTGCGTCTGCAGTTTCCTTTCGGTGTGGCGCAACAATCGGCCGCATCGACTATAGCAGAATCGGTAAGCACTGTTCTCGTTTCGTATCAAGAAGAAGCAACTAGCAGAAGCGTGATCTTTACAACCTCTTTGCTGCTTACTTACATACCAAGGCGCTAGAAGAGCTATTAGAAAGGTCGAAAGAGAACGGCGAGATGCACAGCTTAGAATCCTGATCTGGTCTTTGGTCAGAGAATGACAAAATCTATAACTCCAAGCACGGCAAGGAATATTCGGTGAGATATTATGAAGGATGAAGTCTTTTTCGGCGAGGGAATGGCAAGGGCCAAGAACGAATATCCAGACCTCTATAAAGCCATTGTATCTTTGAATGAAGCCGCTTATACCGGCAAGGTTCTGGACTACAAGACCCAGAAGCTGATTGCCATAGCCATCACTGCTGCCGCCTCGGACGACCGGGCCGCCAAGAAGCAGATGGTGAGCGGCATGAAGGAGCTGGGAATCACCAAGGAAGAGATAGTAGATGTCCTGAGGGTGGTTTTACTGACATCGGGAATGCCGCCCTTCACCAAGGCCATGAAGATATTGGGGGAGCTGGAGAAATAATTTTTTTTGATTCTACTGGCACGTGGTAGTATACGGGGCGACTTGTAGCTATTGTCTTAGCAGAGCCGAATGGCTTGATGGATCATACTTACGACGTTTGCGCTTGAGTTGAAAGAACAGCTTGTCCAGACTCTCGCCACATTTGTCACATCGATTTTAGCAGAGGGCGCGTGGGCACCCAGACGCTGACGAGGCTGCTGAGCCACTTCTTCGCCAGATCATTGACGCGTTGCCGCAGGTGATGTGCACGCATGACGCGGTGAGCATATCGTTTTAGCGACACCGCCGTAGCATAATTAGCGAAAACTCCTTGGCTTTTGTGCATACGACTCATCATTCATGACCAGCTGATCTTTAAGATAGAAGACGAGCTATTTCGAATAACTAGTGATTTTATATTACGTGCTTTGCAATCTGCATCGCAACGAGCTGCAAGTAATAAACGTTCAGGCAGCTATCTCACAGGGACTTACCTCATCAAGGATATCTTTTAAATCGTTTCGCAATTTTTCTTTTTCCTTTTTTAAATTCCGGCACAAATTGATCATTCTTATGTGAACAATCGGACCCCGATCAATTTGGAAATCAAAGCTCTTTGCGGTCCTCTCGAATTGCGGATAAAGCATGACGAAGTTTGTGCACAAATATCTCGTTGCATACGCGTGCATCTGATAAAGATCAGACTGGCTAACCCCTTCCTTTTTATCCTGTCTCTGAAGTAGCTTGTAATTTGTATCAATAATCAGCTTCTCAGCAGGAGGACCCTTTTTTTCGAAGACGATATCTGGTCGCATTTGGAATGCGACTCCCATCCCTTCGTTATCAACGACCTCGACGTGGCCCTTGGAGCGTTATCGTATCGTAGATGTCAGAGAACTCTCGCTTAATAAATTCGCCAATAAACTTCTCAAACAGCGCGTTCATGTCAAAAATGAACGAAAAAGTGTCAATCTTATCAACGCTCAGCTCAACCGAACTTTGGCTGATAAAAAGCTTGCATAGGTTTAATACGGGTTCAAATTCGTTATTCAAGCGGGTTAAATGAACGTGGTCAAAGTCATTAATGGTAATTTTTTTGAACGATATATCATCGAGCACAAAGGCAATCTGCTGCAGTAACCTGAGGTAGCGGATGTTTGTAAAACCTCCAGTCTACTCCAGAAACGCCGTGAGTTAGAATGTAGTTCCGATTTTCCGTTAAGAGAATGCCCCAGCTGCGTTAGGTGCGTTCTCCGGCACTAGTTGGGAGATATCCCAATACTCGACAATCTTGTCTCCGCGGAAACGGAAAAGATGGACTTGCCTCAACCCCCCCTCACTTGGTGTGGAGCTGGAGATTTGGGTATGCACTGCAACTAGGTCGTTATCTGCAAGAACCTGTCTGATGATAAGCTCAAAATCAGCTTTTGATCCTTTTAAAATTCCTTCCGCTCCTTCTTTTTGCACAGCGATCATTGCGTCGGTCAGTTCGTCCATACCACCAACGGTGTATGGATTGTGAGTCTTACATTCAGGGGCAAAGAAACGCAGTGCTTCCTTTGGTCTTCCTAAACCAACTAAATTGAGGAACTCGACTGCGATTTCCTTATGGGCCCTGTTAGCATCGTTCTTGGGAATCCCAAAATGTTTTATTCCGTCCATTTCGTCACCTAAAAAATCGAGGCATTTCGCCTTTTGAACTTTTTTGAGAGTACTAGGCTGCTATTCGGCTTTTTTGGCTTTTCAGCTTTCTTGCTAGTTTTTGCCAAGAGGTTCTGCGGCTTGTCGAAGTTTTCAGCAACGTCAAGATCAGTAACCATTCAGCAATGTACTGATTGCCGTTGCGTCGTCGTCGTCATTCGAATGCGCCGCTCCGCGTGAATGCCTTAGGACCGTTCTTTATAGCACACACCTTGGTCACGTCGGGTGCCATCCCAAGAGCTTCAACACGCAAGTTCGACATCGCCCCAATACTGCATATACACATCATAAACGTGCTGAGGCAGCTGATGTTAATAGTTTCTACATGTGTCCAGGCAGCTGATGTTAATAGTTTCCACGTACGCTTCTAAGTCGGAGCCTCTATAGGGCTCCCTTGTTGCAGATAGGCTGGCGTTACACGCGCTCAAGGGTCTGCCTTTACGAAGATGCTTGCGTATGTCCAAGTAAAACGGCCATTTTACTCCATCCTTATCATTTCTGCTTTTTGGCCTTTTTCCTTGGTGTTGAGGCTCTGGCGCCACCGCCTAGGGCGATTGATAATCCGAGAATATAGCCGAGATTGTACCAGAAACCATCGTTTCCAGCCTGATAGATAGTGATATTAGAGTCAAACCAGCTGACAATGAACGCTAGAATTACGATAATTCCTTGCCAGAGGCCCAGAAAAAAGCCAGCTGGCTGAGCAGATACTGTTGCCATTCCAAGCCGATTGATTGCAACATATACAGCGAAAGCGATTAGGGCAACTCCTATAAGAACAAATAGGGGTATAAACTTCTTCATTTTTTCTTCCATCATGTCTCCATTCTATTCTTTATTACTATTATACCAACCGTAGGCGCCATTGTATGCTCCAAGGGACGACAAAATGTGCAGCAAAAGAAAAAAGAAAAGGGGAAAGCCCCTTCACGCGGTCACTACTACGGTGTGCGCTGCGCGGTCTCCAATCCGCTGTTTCGTGTCAGACGTCCATATGAGAATCGCACCGAGCAAGAACGGGATAATGTACGGTATTGCGTCGATGATCAGCAGTAAGGAACGCACGAGTGCGTCGACATAGCCAATCTTTGAGCCGTCCTCTTTGACCACTTTGATCTTAAGGGCCATCATTCCCACCGTCTGTCCATACGCCCCCAACAGGAGAGTGAAATAGAAGAGCACGATGAGTGCTGATATGAGGCTGCCGACTCCTGCGAGCGGATTCGCTGTGGTGGATACGTGAAAGGTCCCGTTAGCAAAACTCGCGCTGTTGAAGACGGACGTTTCCAAAGGACTGGCGAAAACTGATGCGATAATGCCGGCAATAATGACATCAATAAGAAGAGCTACGAATCTGACACCGACGCTACGGTACTGCAGCGGGGCTGGGGTCATTTCAGGCGCTGGGGTCATTTCAGGGGCTGGGGTCATTTCATTTGCCATTCGTTCACCTCCTTGTGGCTTTATCGCGTAACTACGTGTCTGGCAGGTAAAAGCTTATTGATCGTATTCAACATAGATAACACTTTTCTAAAAGACTTTTTAGACCATTTAAACGGGCTCTGACGATTTTTAACACTACTAAGCGAAGATGTCCCAGCGCGAGTGGTGGCGCGAGAGGAGGAGCATATAGTGTTGAGTCCCTTCTAACTGGCTTCTTTAAGGGGCTTAAATAGCTAAATAGGGGCATATAGTCATTCTCTAAATGCCAGCCATATAGCTTTTTTCCATATGGAACCACTCCAGAGCAAGACGGCGCGACCGATATACAACGCATGATTTCTCGCGGCTTATAGACCTATCCTACGTGCAGGAAGCACTAAAAAGGGAATTGAGAGAGACTAACGGGTTATTTCTCACTTCTGAATAGACTGCGATTGCTCACTTAGCACCGCCTGTACATTTTCCTCTAAGACGTTCAGCGCGGGCGGTTAGCACAGCTAGGTTAATCTGCCATCATCGAAGTGTCATCGATACCTCATCGATACTGAAATCAAAGCAAGAACGGTAATATTTAATATTCAATGCCGCATTTTAGCGTGCCATTTTGATTTGAATTTTGAATTAGAGGTAAGAAAGGGCCTAAAATGAATCCAATAACGAAAATAGCAAAACGATACGTCAACGTGCCAGTGAGAAAGGCGTTGTTGTTGTTGATTGGTGTCACCATCATTATTTCGGTGGCTGGCTGCACATCTTCGACTAGCTCTAGTCCTACGCCGACTGTATCGGCAGCACCAACTGGAGCGGCAACGGCAGCACCAACATCCGCGGCACCAACATCAGTCGCCGCCTGGGTTAGTTCCGCAACAGCGTCCTTGACTCGTCAGGGGTATACGTTCACATCTCCATTTGTAGCGCAAACAAACAGTAATCTCGGCACTAACGTCTATTCCGCTACCGCAGTAAAAGGGGGAACTACGGTCAAAATCCTTGCAGAACAGACATCCCAGAGTGATGCAACCTCACGGTTTAACGATATGGTATCATACGTTAAAGGACAGGGATATTCGGGAGAAGCGGCCTCAAGTGCATCAGCGGCGTATAATGCTTGGGGAGGGGCTAACGCCAGCGGCGGCATAGCGAACGTTGCAATGACACTGCTAGGCAACGGTCAAGCAATGGTGTTGGCAGAGATGATGCAGTCGTAATGACAGTTTAAAGATGGGTAACCATCTCCTTATTTTTTAATTACTGACAGGAATGGACTCAAATTTCAAGCGGGCCTTGAGAAAGATCGTGCAATAATTAGGCAAAATGACGTTTGAGTTTTCGCTAGTTTATCAGGGAATGGTGAGTTCAACGTCCTTCCAACATTGCGTGTACACATTGTAGTTTTCAGGCAGCGGAAGCCATTAGGTGCTCCACTCGACACCGCGAACGCCGTGCGCGCATAACAGCCTTGACTCGGACTAGGAGCTGTAACACAAGTTTGTTACAGCAACGTTTATTTACACCGAGCGTATAGTGTCTGGTTTCAAAAAACGGTGGTTAGGTAATCAATGCCGAGGCCAACACACGCACGGAAGTGATAAGATATCCAAGTTTTTCATACGATGGCACGTTGACAATTCTAAGATGCCTGCCGCTCCTGAAGAGACTGGGAAGCTCCTTATATCGATGCTCGAAACGGTGGAAGCCGGTTTGCACACTGGCAAGCTTAATGACTGGGGACAGCTCGGCACGGACAGGACGGATACGCGATTAGTGAGTTAAGCGAGGAGGCGCTTTTCGTTTGCATGGTCCAGTGGATGCCGTTCATAACGTTTGAGGTATTTCCGGTGGTCAGTGCCGACCAGTCGATGGAAGCACTCGACAAAGCAGTTGCGGCGCTGCAGTCTCCGTAAAAGCGCTTCGGCGGTGCAGGAGAAAAGAGGAGAGGCCTTACACATTAAGCGGATGAGCTGTGACTGTTCATAAACTACAGCGCACATCTTTCCAGTATCTCATTACACGTCATACACGTTCTCAGGCAGCGGATGCTTATAAAATCGCCAATCCACTCCCGAAACCCCGTGTGTGAGTATGTAGTTCTTGTTAGACTGATCCCACTGCAGTATATCCCCCATTTGTTCGCAAAACTTCCTCAGATCTCCGGGCACGAAATGATGGCTGTCGTGCAATAGCGGTACCTTCTGTTGCGTCAGCCATCGTCCGAATGACAGCTGTTTGAACATAAGTTCTTCGTCGCTTAGCTCGCACAGTAGGGGCGCCATAACCTCAACTACATACGGATGCAGCGGGCAGTAATGTTGCATGCGTATCTTGTCTTGTTCTGGCAGAATATCGAGCACCGGCTTTTCGAGACCGATCGCATTTCTGAACTGCCCTACCAAAAGTCGCGCGATAGTTGCCTGTGGCCTCTGCCCTGTAAACGCGCCCAACAGCACTATAGCCCTATAGCTTAGATAATGATGATGATCAATCTCCTCTTCTTCGTAAGTCTGTCTGATAGCCAGCAAAACATTCTCAACATCTTCTTTCGTCACGATTCTGCTAGTCACGTGCTTGCGAGCCTTCAAGCCCTTTGGCATCTCTAAGAAGAGGAGCGTGGCCACAGTTTCAAGGTGTTAGCCGAAATAAGCCGTTAGGTTGTCCCAATAATATTCGACCCACCCAGCTTTGAGATCAGGATAAAGATCTTCTGGGATGTCGGCCTGGGTAAAATCTAATCTGGTGTCACGACCTTCCGCCTGCAGCTCGAACGTCACGGTGGAATAATGACCTGGGGGCCAGTCAGAGGCTCGCCATTTTTGCACGATCTTTTTGTCTGGAATCAGTTCAATGGTCGTTCCAGAAGCCCAGCCGTCGAAGGCACTGAACTCTGCTCCAACTTCCCTACGGATAACCGCTGGGGAATGAGTAAACTCTGTGTGCTTCTTAGAATCTATTAGGGCCTCATAGACCTCGTGAGGAGTTGCTTTCAGCAAAACCGATTGATGAAGGGTTTTGGTCTTCATGGTCTCTGAGTTTGGAGTTCAAGAAATGAAAGATCTGCGCGCGGAACGAGCGACAAATCGATGCTTTCGCGCAGGGAACGGCGCTTGTTCCTAGGTTGCCACTTGTCCTCTCCAAGCGCAACTGAAGAATAAACTCTACGAAAGCCGTACCGTCGTCAGATCATTGATGTACTGCAGCAGGTGATGTGCACACGACGCAGAAAAGCATCATCTACCATCTTCCCCAAGCACATCCAATATCTTGCTCGTAAATTTCTCTCGCTCTTTCTAAACTCATTTTTCAGCCCCCTTTTCATACTCAACGATCATCTCCATTATTTTCAGGAAGACAACTTCCCTACCATTGGCAAATGACGCTGCGGTATCGGTTGAGTCACGCGCGTCCTTAGCGCTTTGGATCGCGCCTTTCTTGCAGAACTCTTTGATCTCCTTGACGAGATCCCCACACGTCGTTATCCCCTTCTCACTCCAGTCTATGTTGTTCCAGGTAGCGTCAAAGATTCTTGTCGCTAAGTCGTTCATGTTTTCAAATTCAATTTCGTCTTTACCATAGAGCTTGTTCACTTCAAAAAACTCAAGTGCAGCAATAATTCCTTTGGCAAAGAAGTCTTCACATTCTACACATACCATTTCAATCACCTGTGCAATACCACATTGGCGGCTTTACGTATTCTAATACGTAGTTGATTCCTTCTCCGAATCCTGCGTCCTTTAGTGCTTCCCAACATAATCGATCAAACATTATGTGGGCGGCTTCCCAATCGTCTTCAAATTCGTGGACGCGATCTCCTTCTCTGCTGTATATCCTTCTACAGCGTTCTAAAAATTCTTCAGGGGTCATTTTTCACTCACCAGCTTTATGGATACACTGGCGCCTCAACGATGTCCTTTATTAGGCGCATCGTTTTCTCACTGTCTAACTTACCGGACTCAAACTCTTCAATAAGCAGGCTGATGTTCAATAGTTTTTCCATGCATTTATTGAAGTTATCTGACTTCTCTTCAAATGCTTCTGTCATTCTATCTGTCATTCTATAGCCTCGAAACTCTACCATCTCCCATAGGTCATCATCTGACATTGCATATTCGCAGCAATGTTCACAGCAATGTTCACAGCAATGTTCACACAATCCTTTTTCATAACACGGTGTTCGATTTCTGTGCCCGAAATCTATGAAGATGGTTATCGCGAAGAGCGAAGTTCAACGTGATATAGATTCCTTGTTTTCGCGTCTAGGCCGCTTCGCGCCTCAGATCCTCACAAATAGTCTATTGTTCTCAGTTTTAGTTTCGTACGTTTCAAGGTCGAGTGTCTCGATCTGCCGAGATCAATGACCGACGCCTCGGGATGTTTAGCGATATATGCGCGGATCTTGTCGTCGAGATGCTTCGCTCGTGCCGCGTGCATGAGATTTTCTAGTACGCCGAGACTTTTGTCGAGCCGTGCAAAATCGTAATCAAGCCCTTCAACGAGTTCAGTCGCCTTCGTATCGTTAAGGATGGAAGGGTTCTCTCGACTGAATTTTGCTCGCCCCCACAGAGGAACGAGTAACGTTTCCTCTACGCCGCCCAGATCAATCTTCATTCGTGCGTACCTGACGAATCTTCGACATAAACCAAGGGGGAATTAAATAAAAACGTTTGCTCATTGACCCAGCTGGGCATCATCCCGAGAGGGCGCAGAACCTCAGATGGTGAAACGCACATCGACCCATTACTTCATGTAGACATTATAGACGTACCCGGGCAGAAGGTGCTTGTAAAACCGCCAATCGACCCTAGAAACGCCGTGCATCAGCATGTAGTTCTAGTTTGATTGATCCCACTGTAATCGTACTAAAAACAAAAACTTAAGTTAGAGCCCCCCCAACCTTTTCCTATGCCATTCGTCCATCAACCCGAGTATATACCTGGAATTCCAGCAGCCACCATTACAACCCCCACTAATAATACGCGGGTGGAAAACTCAGTATTTGTTACGGGCACGGCCCGAAACATTGGGGGAGAACATAACCTATGGCTTGTATTATATGATTACAACACGAACCGCCATTACCCACAAGATGGACCTGTTGCTCTCTCCTCAAACGGTCAATGGGAGATGACTACCTCTTTTGAGAGCAGCGGGAGGTATGATATTACTGCGCTCGCTGCAGACCAAAACGCCAACGAGAGTCTCTTACTATACCAAGCGGCCAGTGAGTCGAGTGGTGATTATCCGGGGTTACCTGCCCTTCCTTCAGGATGCATAACGCTGGCTTCAGTCACCGTCTCTAGGACGTAGCTTTAACTGTGTGCTATTCGTCAAGCGGGTTTACTGAAGCGAGGGACGAAAAACACGCACAAATCCAAAAGGCGTATTATGGTTGCGATTCGGCGACCGCGAAAAATTATCTCAAATGATCGGGTTCCGTGTTCCGATCAATGCCGACGTCCGCGTTGCTTACAATATTGACGGTTCCGCTTTACCAGGCCATGCCTAAGCGTTATTCGCCCGCGCAACGTTCGCGAAAGCATGCGAGCAACCGCTTGATGATATCGTCAAACGTTTCGCCGCGCTTGCCTATAGCGTCTATTTCGGCTTTCGTCTTAAGGTGTATTGATATCGTCGCGCGATCTTCACGTTTCATATTTCCTTACGCATCGAGGTACATGGTCTAGCGCAATCGGCCGCTGCAAGCGTAATGCGACGCTGCTTCGCTTTCCGTGATCGGCCTAACGACCCGGGATAGGTACTCGCAGACCTCTTCGGCGGCTTCTGGCGGCACATCGAATAAGTTGAGGTATAAGTCGGTCATGCGCCAAAATTCGTCGCGATCCTTTACTAAATCGTATTCAAGCCCTTCTAGGTCAATAGAACCGAGCCTCGTTTTATCGATTAGGCGTCCGTTTGGCGTCCGCTTCTCTAAAACTCCGTGAAGCGTAACATTTCCATGTCGGACTTGCCTTCGTGGGCCGTTTTGTTGTCTCTCGAAGTGGAATCGGTATTCGACGTCGGTAGTCATTCTTTCCCCGTATCACTACGTAATTAGTAGTAACGGTAATACAGTATATAACCGTTCGCAAGATTGTTACAATAGTAACACCCTTAATAAAAACAGAAATATTTATCAGAATTATTAAAAGTGCGCCGCACTCGGTTAGCGTTCCGTTTTTATCACCTTTGTTTGTTTATAACCTGACTAATTATTCGCGTTAGCGGCCTTCTTTCTGATCCTGTATATCTGGGCCGCTACGTGGTGTGTTGCAATAAGCTTACCAGCGACGCGATGGATGGGTTAAAGTTAACGACAAAATGGCTGATCGATATCGCACAGGCCTTAGAATTACTCGGATTCGTTGACATGCACCGAAGAGGACGGGGGCGCGGAACCGATTTTACTACTCAGCCCTCAGGTTCTATTGGCCGTAAGTATATGGCCGAGACGCTTCCGTCGATGATCGTGTGAAGTGGCTAATAGTACTGCAAACACAGTGACTATCTATGACTACACAGGAGCGCAAGCCAAAAGAGCCCTGCTTTTTCACAGGCCAAGAAGCTCTGATATATGAAGTCGAACGGGCGTGTGGCCAATTAAACAAGCTTAAAGAATTACAGCTAGACGAACCTTTTTTGCGTGCGGTAGCTGCGGAAATACGAGCGCACATGGACCACTTGGGGGCAAGCTTGCAGGACTTAACGGAACCTTGCGGTTAATGACTATAGCTAAAAACGGCTCGGACTTGTTAAGGAGGCCCCTCCGGCGTTCAGCCGTGCCGCGATCTGCTCTCACGACTGTCCGCGCCGACTGGCCTATCGAGAATTGTGCCCAATATAAGACCCTTACGTAAGGGACTAAGATACGAGTGACGTTCTTTCTTATCCTGTCCTTCCCTTTCCACATTTCTGAAGCTCGAAAGGAGTGTATCGAGTGCTTGGGTATCATCTAAACTAGTCTCGGACTCCTCATAGACTTTTGTCTTGACCTCTGAAAGCGCGCGGCTCAATAGCTCCGCGTCGCTGCCCGCTAAGACTAGCCCGTTCTCTATCCATCTTTCCCCTTCTGGTCGGTGTTTTTTACATGGATCACATCACATGATGCATGATCGCTTTGTTCTGACGCTGATATTAGCGTTAAAATGGCCGTTATCCCTAGCGGCGAGCGCCAAACAAACTTCAATGGGTAAATGGCAGCTGGGCTAGTCTCTAATATAGCGCGGACGGCGGTAAGCCTCACAATATGAAACGCGCTCTTTATCGCCACGCAGCCTACAATGGGCGTACTTCTCGCACCTTTGGCAGTTCATCATGCTTGCATTTCATGCAAGGCAGCTTAAATGGGGCTATCCACGCGGTGGGAAACTAACCGGCGCGCAGAAATACCAACGTCAGCGCTTTACTCCGAAAACCGGCGTCGGGGAGTATGCTGCGATCATTTCACGATTCATGTGCGATAACACCACATTTAGGTGCCACCAGGCAGTGTGTCGCGATTGCGATGCACAACAAAAAAGAACTGGGAGCGCGAACACCCTTTCAGTTTTTAACCCGGCGTTTGTGGGAACTCAATTACGATGTAGTCAAGGTGGCAAAACGCAGAAGTACTGCCCGCGGGCACCGGCGGCGCATTAAACGGCACAGTGAGGACCCTCGCGCCAAGATTTGAAACCAACGTCTCGGAAGTTTGAGGGTAAAAAAGTTCTCCCACGGTGCCTACAAAGGTCACTGTCTGCGTCCCGCTACACACCGGCGGGGGTGCGCAATGGCTTAAAAAAGCCTGCTTTCGTGTAGATTCTGCTGCTAAACTCGTCTCTACGTAAAAAAATTGCTCTGAAGGGAAAACTGGAGTTAGATTCCTAACTTCTTTCTAATCCTTTGGATCTGCCCCTTTCTTCACATATGTGCCCCGTACCTGGGTATTATCCCAATCTGTTAGATCGGTCGCTTCAGGCTGGGTTTGTAGATCGGTCGCTTCAGGCTGGGTTTGTAGATCGGTCGCTTCAGGCTGGGTTTGTAGATCGGTCGCTTCAGGCGGTTGCGCAGTTTTTTTCTCTCTTTTGTTTTCTTCCTGGGCCATAAAACTCATCTCTTTATCGATACCCCACTCAGAGGGCGGCTAACAGCATTTCTAGTGCAACCAGTAAGTCGATAATCCGCGCAATAAGCGATTGCGTTACTGATTCCTTTTGATAATAGTTGACTAAATCTTCCCGGGCTTTATATTCATCGACAAGATCTAGAATCCGGGGGTTAACATTGAACTCCGCCTTTTTAACCGTCGTTCACTTTCGGCACGTACTTGAAGCATTATCACCTGTCGGATCGAGTTGTCGCTTGTGCAAGCGATTCATGCCCATAATGTCACCGCCGAGACTAGAGAAGCGATCTATAACTCTTTACTGTATACGTTCACACATGGCCACGTGCGGAGCTCCTCGAAAGTCTGGAACGCTCACAGCGAGGGCCGCGGATGCTTGTAAAATCGCCAGTCAACTCTAGAAACGCCGTGAGTTAGAATATAGTTCTTATTTGACTGGCCCACTGCAGTACGTCGCTCATATTTCGCAAGTCGTGCCGTATACTTTAGTTCGCTCGTAGCTGGCCTTATTATACGGCTCCGACCGCGCATCCGATCCACCCATCCCCGTCTTCGACAAATCGTCGCAGCTTCCCTTTTCGCAAGCGCTCCATATCGGTTGACGAGTAGTGTTGGACTTCCGAACAGCGCACGCTTTGAAAGAGTGACTCCGTATGGCGCGGACTGTAGCATCGAATGTTCGCCAGGCCCACATAGGCTCCGATCGTTCGGAATATCGCTGCAGGTATTGAGCGCCTCGCCTCGTTGACAAGTGCGCAGGGAGGCAGATGCTCAAGGACAATCATGTTCTGCTGCCTTGCAGATCGGAATACGCCCATCGCGCGACGGAGCTGAGCTTCCGTTATGTAATAGCTGATTCCCTCGAAAAGCACGATCGTGGGCACTTCGGGCTCGTAGCCGCCTTCCGTTTCGAGCATTCCGGCAGAGAATCCAGCTGTGGTAATGTCTGCGGTGACACAGGCAATGCGATCCGCCAGATGCGGCGCCACGGCTGAATACAGCCGATGTTTCTCTGTCGTGCCCGCAATGTCCACCTCAATCACCTTTTTTACGCGGTCGCGCTGCGAGAGCAGAAGCTCGAGCGCGAGGGGGGACACTCCAGCGGCGGGGATCACAACCTGACACTGCTCAGCCCGAGTCGCCAGCTCTTTTTGAATGAAACGGCTCAAGAAGTGCTTTCGGTCGCGGATCACGTCGCCGTACCAGGCGCATATGCCGTGACAACGCGCGACGAGCTCCTGTCCCTGCGAGAGGTCGAGTTGACCTACGAATGCCGCGGTCGGGCCTTCCGCGTACAAGGGCGCTGCCCACGACGTGACTAACGCAGCGGTATGGTCAAGCTTCATCGTTGCGCTTTGAATGTTAATGGTAGCGTGCAGCTGTAGTGGTGCGTCGGGGGCAGGTGCCGAAGGAGCGCTCTATACGCATAACAGTCTCTTTATTGTTGGCACTTTGGTATATCCCCGGCGTAAATGAATCTCCCGCGCCAAAATACTTTGATGCCATACTAGTCTTTAATGCATCAAACGACACTGCCGATAGCCGGCGGCACGCGGTGGGAGCGTGCGCCGCTACGCTAAAACGATAGTTCCGTCTAGATACCCGGTGAAGGTTCCGTGTGCGCTTTGGTGTAGCGAAAGGTGGCCGCTTCCGCTTGCGCCGACGAAGCGTCCCGTACCACCGTTGATGTGATAAATACTGCTGCTAAATGGCACGGACAAGCTAATGTCCCCTTTTACGGTCTTGATTGTCATTTGATACGGGGCTGGGGGATATGTGACTATTTGACTCCCTTCGACCTTCGACCATCCACAGTACGTGAAGAACCCAGTTCCATCGTACGTCGTGCCCCCGGGCTCCGCGACGTACTTTCCTGAGAAGACTCCTGCAAAAGGCACCGTGAGATGCCCGCACGTATTATACGCGGCCGGCTGCGCCGCATCTGCTGTGAGTACGCAGGTCGCCATAAGCGGCAACACTGTGACAGTTAACACCATTAACGCGATTGTGAGTTTTCGTAGCATCGATTTCCTCCCTATGCCCGCTTGAGCGGCAGGCTCATAGCTTATCATTGCGTTTTCGATTTAAAGGTGGCGTTATTACCGCACCTAATATTCGCTCTGTGCCGTTTTTATTTTCACTTGGGCTTAAATCTGTTCAGATTTTAAAGCGGATGTCTGTCCAGTACTGTATATAAACATCATACACCTGCATAGGCAGCGGATGCTGATAATTGCTCCATTCGACGCGCCGTATTCCGTTCTTACATAAATGATCGTCGCGGAAGAATTGGATTTCGGACAAATCTTGGGTGAATCTCACGGCAAAATGACTTTGCCACCAAGCGACGGTATTTCTTAGGGGAAGTCACCTAAAAAAAGAGAGGTATAGCATGAAAAAAATAGCAGTCTTTCTAGTAGCAGCAGCGGTTGCGCTTTCAATCGTTGGCGTAGTAGGAGTAGTCGCCCAAACGTCGTCAACGACGATGACGGCGACGACTACGGCAACAGCGACGCCGATGACAACGACGACAACCACTTCAGCGCCGCAAGGTTGCTCGGCAAAAGCTCCGACGACATCGTCTTCCGTGACATCGACTCCGTCAGGATGCTCCGCTGCGCCCACGACATCGACTCCGTCAGGATGCTCCGCTGCGCCCACGACATCGACTCCGTCAGGATGCTCCGCTGCGCCCACGACATCGTCGACATCCACAAGCTGTCCAGCGACGGCCTGCGCACAGTGCACGAGCTGCACGACAACCGCGTCTAGCACGAGCAGTTCAGCGATGACGACGGGGTGCTCGGCGAAATAAAAAGGTATAAACGGATATTTGCACGTCCCGCATGAACCGTTTAGAACGGTGACGGGACTAAGCGGCTGTGTCAGATACGGGCTAGCACCCGGCAGCAGGCTCGACCGCCGAGAGTTCGAATTCCTCTAAAACTCTCGGTGACTCGCTCGTTGGCGGTGGCGACTGTTTGCGTAAGAGTCGAAGCAGCTAGGGAATAGCCTGGTTTCTTTTCTTTTTTGTGCGGTAGCGGTTCACTAATAGCCCTCGCTGTAAGCCATCGAACTGGGTAGAGGTTCCACCCGTTGCTCGCTTCTGGAAACCAGCTAGTGCATCGCTACCTGCTTGCGTGCGTCCCAGCTCCAGAAGGGTATTTTGCTCATTTCGTAAGGCAGCATCTCGCGTACTTCTTGTACAGGAACTGACAGTTTTTGCCAGTTTGAATGGATTAACGGACGTTGCCCCGACGATCCAGTAGCCTGACGTCCCATTCGCAAAGAAGCCGACTGCTTTAGCTCTCGATATTACATTTAGTGTGCTGATGGAAGTTACCGAAACTGACCGTTCCCCGGTCCTTCATACACACATCAAAAACGTGCTCCGGCAGCGGATGCTTGTAAAATCGCTAGCTTACCCCTGAAACACCGCATGCCTGAAAACATAAGAGACACTAATCCGTTGACTTTAATCGCAGAACTGCACCATACCATGCTTGAAACCGAAGCTCAGGCAGTTAATCGCTGGGTGTAGTAACGTTCGCTACACTGCGGGGAGGTGAAAACCTTGATCGAAGACGATGTAGAAGAGTTAAAAAAGCGAGTCGAGCAACTTGAGGCGTGCTGTAAAGAACTCCGCGAGAAAATACGTCCTGAAAGACTAGTGCCAGATATTTACAGATTTGACGACGAACTGGTAAAGCGGCTAGGGGGGCGCGTTTAGAACCTTAGAACGGCGACCCATTCCCCAGCGCATCTTGCACTTTTTTTAAAGCGACCAGGCAGTCCAGACAGTGATAAACGAGCGCATTTAAGCGGTCATTGCACAATCTGAGCCTCTGATATGGCGTGCCTTAGTCGGCCGGGATCGGGCGTTTGTAATTATTTCCCCACTTATCGATGAACTTCTCCAAATTTTTCCAAGCGTAATTTGTTCGTGACTCTTGGAGCTTTCAAGTAAACGTTCTCAATCCAATGCACAAGAAAATGGGAAGCCCCCCTTAGACCTTCCCGACCTAATTAGCAAAGCTAATCGACCCTCTTGAACAGCTTCCCATCAGCGCCGCATACTGGGCACGTCGCTGGCGCCTCCTTTTCCACCGTATTCCCGCAGTGAGGACAGACGTAATAAGGGAACGTCTCCGTTGATGTGCCCTGGTTCGAAAGAAGCTTATTAAAAAGCTGGGAATGGATCTTCTCCACCTCATTAGCTAAGTAGAAGGACATCTCGGCGTCTTTAATCTTCTCGGCTTTGGCCGTTTCAATCATCTCCGGATACATACTCTCATACTCGTGATCCTCGCCAGAGATAGCCCCCTCGAGGTTTTCTGGAGTCGACAGTATAGCTTTCATAGCCTCTAGGTGGTTGTTGGCATGCACTGCCTCTGCCTCAGAAGCTGCCCGAAACAGCTTTGCTGCCTGGGAGTATCCTTCTTTATCTGCTTTGGCTGCAAATGCCTGGTACTTGCGGTTGGCCTGGGACTCTCCTGCAAAAGCTTCTTTCAAGAAGTCTTGAGTTTTAGACATAGTCTTCATTCTCCTTTTCGAATTATTATTTGGTATCTATTGCTCATATTTGAACTACTATTGAGCTAACTTCTTTTAATGCCTATCGGGACTTTGTCTGGATTATCTGTTTAAGGTAAGGGTTGGCCGTGAAATCTAAAAGCTGTAGTATACCTGCTCCAAAGGCATCAGCCGTGCCATCTAGGTGAGGAAAGGTGATCTTAGAAAACGAAAGGACCAGGTCTACCTCTTCCATGACTGATGGGGGTTTAACTAAAAGTAGACGATTTTCAGTCGGCGAGTCTCAAACGTTGTCGTTTGATTGCGTTGTCAAGAACTCACGAGGGTGGTTTTGGTACAATTCAAGACCGGACTCGCAAGATATTGGGAGCGCAGCCTTTTGAATACCACGGGCGCAACAGGGTTTAGTCACAGGAACCTTTATTAAAATAGTGCATTTCTATGCATTTTGAAATGTGGCTGCCGTGTCGCTGTCACCTAACGAAAGGAGGTAAGATAGATAACAAAATTCCTAGTCATGTGGCGCAGAAACATGCTCGCCCCATGGCCTACTGACCGCAGAGAAATAACAGAGAACACAGAGGCTATGTTCGAAGCGATAGAGCGCTACATGGACGCCGGGATCGTAACGGAGAACGGCTTCTTTATAGATGGCGATTCGGGCTGTTTCATCTTTGAGGGGGCGTCGGAGGATATCTTCAAAATGACTAGCATGTTTGGCCCCTACATACACTATGACGTAAAAGAGATAATTCCCTATGAGACAGGGAAGGACACGATACTGGAAAGCGTACGCTCGCAAGCACTAGCGAGATAGAAGTGACCGCAGAGGAGGAGCGCTTTCGTTGAAAGAACTAAATTTGCTGCAGGACATAGCCTGCGGTTTCCTAAATCTTTTGAGCAAAAAGAACTAAAAGGGCATCACAGCCTAAAATTTGAGCAAAGGAAACTTCTAATGCCCTATAGCGTTTATATAGTGTTTGGCGATGCTACTTAATTAATAAGCACCCCAGCCGGCATCAGCGGTAACGACCGCCCCGTTTATTAAGCTTGCTTCATCTGAAGCGAGGAACAGAGCCAGCCGGGCAATCTCTTCAGGTTCGCCCATTCGCGGCATCGTACCCATACCCAGCATACTTCGCTCCGACCCCATTTCACTATTTCCTGTAACGTTAGTAGCCATTTCGGTGTTAACGGCGCCTGGAGCAATGACATTAGATCGGATGTTCCTGTTAGCATACATGAACGCAACATTTTTCGCTAGGCCCAGAACCCCGTGTTTTGACGCTGTGTACGCTGATCCCGCGATTCCTGCCTTGAGTCCGCCAAGAGATGCTACGGTGACGAACGCACCCCCGCCGATCTTTTCCATCTCTGGAATGGCAGCTCTGAATACGCGCATGGGCCCCGTCAGGTTAACATTGATAACTGCATTCCATAAATCATCATCGAGTTCAGTAACTGGCCTCATTTTGTCCAGTATCCCCGCATTGTTGACGACTATGTCCAGTTTTCCGAACGTTTGTACAGCCGTTTTAACGGCTTTCTGAACATCGTCTTCACTGGTAACATCTCCAACAATTGCAATGCCCTTTCCACCATCAGCTTCTATTTGCGCTATAAGATCTGCCAATTTTTCTTTTCGGCGTGCTATTACGACAACTGATGCTCCTTCTTTTGCAAAGAGTTTAGCAATTTCATATCCCATTCCGGAACTTGCACCAGTTACCAGCGCAACCTTGTTCTCTAATCTCCCCATCTCTCTCATCTCCCTTTTTCCGATTTATAGCTCACAAAAGAATTCCAAATCTTAAATAGTTCTTAGTATAGTTTATATTCCGAGTCTATACCTGTAATTCGGATTCCAGCGCCTTTGCAGGTTTTCTTGATGTTCAGTCCAATTAGTAGTGGGGTGATTTTCTCTATGAATTAGGCTCTTTCTAGGGTCCACAATGTACTAGTTTCACGCCTGGTATTTGTTCTATTAGTTTTGCGACGGTTATTTTGGATTCTTGGTGGCCACCGGATATCAAAGAATCACAGTCAAGGGGTTCTTTGCAGTTCATCAGGGCCCCGCTGCTGATGTTGCAGAGTGCACGGATGACAGATGGGTCGGGGAGACCTTTTGTGCTCTTTCAGCGACGACCCCATCATGCAGGCATAAACATCTGGTGATGGATCCACCAATAGCTGATTCAAGTGGCCCAGAAGCATCCATCAATATTTTCCCGGCTGCTTCTTCCTTGATAGACAAGAGAGTTGGACTTTTGAGCTGTTAAGCGTACGGTTAAGGCTAATATCTCTGCTTCTTTTGCAGCATCAGCATTTGCTGCAGCCTTGAGGTTGGATGTTTCGTAGTTTTCTAGAAGTTCTTTTATTTTACCTACAGCTTCTTGCGCTTTTTCAACTGCCTTGGGACCAATTATAACATTTTCACCGGCTTGCACAAAACGAAGGGCGATCCTAGACCTTGGAACTAGTTCCACCAATAATTGCAATCGCCATCCGATCATTACCTTCACTGGTTCCGGAGACGTCCGCTTGAACATCAATCCAGCTTAGAACAAAAGTCTCGTCTTATCGCAGACAGGCCCCATAACGGAGCATGAGCCCCCTGATCTTCGTTCGAAGGCAAAAAAGCTCTCTTGTCTTCGTCACCGCCCTTCGGCAGTGTGCCCGTATTCGACGTTTTCAAGCATCGAGTACGCGGAGCCTCGCACATAAACAACGTTCGCATTGTTCAGTTCAGGAGATGACTCTGCCATCTCACGGGAGTACTCTGTCCCCTCGTCAAACGAAAAAGACCAGTACCGCATTACCCCAAGCACGACGATTGCAGTTCCATAACTCACCAAGATCAGCCCGCTCGGACCACCTACTGTTAAAACAGGCATTAGCGCAAGAGACCCGCTACCAGCAGGTTTCACGTTTGTAGTGACGGTGTCCGCAGGGGGCGCAGAATTACTAGACGCCATGTCGGCAGTGAGTCCCGCACTAGGTCCAGTTTGACTTGCCCCGACCGTCGTTAAGGCGCTCAGCGTTATAGGTTTTGAAACTGTTTGACTCGCTATCGTGAGTTGAAAGGGCACTAACGGAACCGTAGGCGTTTGTGACTGTGCCGCGATTGTCGATGGGCTTTGCACTGGAGCTGGCAAACTTAACGCTATCTCGTTAGGCGTGAGTTGCGCACTCGCCCCCGATGCGCTGACGTCAGCAGCCGCTGCTGGGTGGATCATAGCCAGCCCTAATGCAACCACAGAGAAGCACAATAGCATGGCGACAATCGTCGTCGCGCAGAACATTAGCGTATGCCTCATTTCTTCCTCGCCATTCTGGTTGTGTGATGTTCGCGGCCCGCTCGCGCCAAAACCTCATGAATGGGCCTTGGCAACGCAAATTAATGGCCAGAGACGGGCGCACTTTTGTCCAGTGACGCCTTACAAGTTGAAAGTTACCGAGGTGTTGTAAAGAAGATGATTACCGAGGTGTTGTAAAGAAGATGATGCCCATGCGCAGCAGGTGATTACTCTTCACAAAGAGGTGCCACTTCTTCGCAATAAAAAGCACACCACGCCATTGCCGTTTCTCATCCTTACGCCACTTTTAGACTGTGCGTTCGACATAGGCCATTGCAGTTTGACTTGCGCTGATTCTTATTTCCTTGCCCGCGATACCTCCAAACGCCCACGTACCATTTCCTCACGCCTTCCTATTTGCGGAGGCAGGTTATTTTGTGCCGCCTCTTGGTACCGAAACAGCACCGAATATCAAGCGTAATACCATTCGCATTGCATGGTTATATACTAATCCCCAATAAAAAGATAGCGTAAGCGCGTCATCGCATATATTTCCTTGGAGACTTTTGTAGTCGTATTAATTTCCTTTATGCGCTTCTTTTTTATCGTGAAAAACGCTGAAGAACGAGACTCGAGATGCGATATCAATTGATTTTTGCCTCAGATGCAATTCGACAGCCATTTATATGAGGATAATCGCCTAACACCATATGCCGCAAATTTGTACGGCAGTCAGCGACGAGCACTTTACCACGATACTCGCCCGCTCTGAAAACGAGGGCAAATCAAAAGCGCGCATCGCTGCTGACCTCATCAGCTACGCGTTAGCGGACAACGGAGACGAGGCTACACGGCTGAAACGAGAGATCGAGCTAAAAGACGCTCTAATTGAACAGCTCCGCGACGAAAATAGCTTTATGAAGTCGTCGTTTGCAACCCAAACAGATATGGCCGGCCGGTTGTTGTACTTGCTGACCGAGGGCGTGCGAGACGACGCAGCAGTCGCTGGCGACAACGGCACGGAAGATCACGTATAGATCTTTGAGCAAAAAACCGTGAGGGGGTAGGGCCTTAACCGGTTGAATCACCTAGCATTGCGTTCCGCAATCTACTTTCAACAGGTCCATTGTTCACTCAAGACTTCGCCTAGTCGCACCGTGCCTCTATCAGAGGAAAAAAAGCGACCGCCGATCAAGCGGTAATCGAGTGCCTTCTTTGACATCGTCTGTGGCACAGTCTGGTCGTAAGCGACCTTCGTCGTGCGTGAACAGCCGTAGGTGCGCAAAAAATTATTTAGTTTCCGACTCTTTTTCCTGCTCTTCGTCGGCGAACTCCACCAGCTTGAGCAGGATGATCCCCTTTTCCGGCTTTGCCTTCATAAGGAAGTACTCGCCGCCGTCCAGGTTAAAAAGTTCCCTGATCTTTTTGGGAATGACAACGTAGTATGACGTGCCGTCAGGGCGCATGTACCCTTTGACGAGCACACGCTGATGTTCTGATTTTTCCTTCTCCATTCCATCTCGTGTAGCGGCGCAGGCCGCTAGCAGTTAGATAGGGGGTGAGATCCTTATCTCACCGCTCGATCCAGCCCTTCATTAAGCGCAGGGTTTCCATTTTGTGCTGTACAAGCTTGACTTTAAACTCTTTTTTCATGATCTTCTCGTCGAGCTTGCGGAGCACATACTGCTTCTTGGCATCATCGTCCAGCTGCTCCCACATCATTTTCTTCATCATCCACTTCTTACCCATATCGTGATGGGTTCCCATTTCACCATACTGTTTTTCGTGCATAGTTTGTTTGCTCTATTTTTTATGTTAAGTATGCTCAACAGTTTGAGCATCCTTATACTTATACTTATGTTGCGCATTGTTGGTGCCTTTGGCGGCCTCTTTATGCCTAGAAGTGCCCGTCCTGCGGTTGGGTAGCATTGAAGCGCCGCCAACGCACGTCACAAACCTAGACACGCAACTTGTGAATGAATGGCGTAACAAGAATGCGTTAAAACCCAAAGCGGCGCACGCGATGCTGCTCGGAGCGTAGCTTTTTATCGCTGCCAACTAAATAATCACGTGCATGGACAGCGAGGAGAACACGGATGCGCACAACTATAGCGCGCACCGTGAACTGCGGCACCGAGCGTGCTACGTGCATCACACGAGACGAGAACGCTGCGCGTGTCGAGTCACCCCACGGCTGCGTGGCGTTTTTAATCGGTATGTGGCCATCGCCAAACCGTTTGTCCGAAGTCTTGTAGCTTGAATTGAATACTTGCGGCGAGACCCCGGCCGCGGAGTGCCGCCAGAAAACGTTATCTTTAGTGCGACACCTCATTTAGGTAGGGTCCAAATGACGCGCGAAAAGAAGGTTTTGGCGAATCTGTACCATCTAATGGCTCTTGCACTAGTTGCCGGAAACTCTGACAGCAGCACCGTTTTTCAAAGTGAGACCGGATTTACGATCACGTATCCTGCACGTTACAGAACTGACCAAGCCGAGTCCACCTCTATAAAACTTTACATCTACCTCACCGACAGCACTCCTGTCGATGCCGTTACGGTAAGCACTGACGATAGTTTCACCGCGCAAGCGACGCTCGATACGGTCATCGAGAAGTATGCCGATGCGATAACAACCGCTTACAAAGATCTCAAAGTACTCTCGAAGGACCGCAGCACGTTGGGTGGTCATGCAGCATTTCGCACGGTCTACAGAGGCGTGATTCCTGTGCAGTACGCTAACGATGCGGTACGAGCAGAGACACTAAAAGTGAACCAGACGTGGGTCATAAAAAACGCCCGGGTATATACGCTGACCTACAAAGCGCTTGCTAGAGACTATAATAAATACTTACCACACGCACGACAGATAATGAAGTCATTCACCGTGACGTGAACGCATTTCCAGGACGAAACGATGATTCTTGTGCCCTCGCAATGCTCCGACGAGGCTCAGTGCTCGAGTGCACGCTTGAAGCTGTGTGGGCAGATATACGCAAATGGTTTGACCGTAAGTACGCAGAGTTTGCGTGCAAACGGCTATCGCGCGATCGGCGCTAAACAACGCGAGTAGGCGCTGAACTACGTGGATCAGAGCCGCGAGGACATAGTCATCGTGAAGCTTGTTGTTTCGGCTGAGAGACAGAGCCACACGTTTAGAACGAATTTTCTTGCCACTCGTTGTGCGGTTTAGCCGACTTGCCCATTTGGCTTAGTTACGCGAGGCCGTAAAACTACCAAAAACGTGTGCGCACGAAGGTTATGGGTATTGATGAACGACCTACCAACAAAGGTGCGATCGCACGTAGCCATAACATATTGGGGGTTATCCAACTGCACGTGGTCACAAATAGAAGACTGCGTGGTCAATACAGAGCGTGAGCCCGCCGAAACGCGAATGGTTCGAGGTAGCCCGCAGGGCGGGCTCTGCTCTCAAGCATCGACACGCTTATGCTGTGCAGATCGTATTTAACAGTCTTCCGGACACTGTGAAAGTGTTTTTTTTGCATTGCGCGAAGCAGTTCAACGCTCTTGGCTAGGCTAGCCGTCCGGCCGGCGAGTCGGAAGTTGTTCGCGTTACGGCGTTATAATTCAATATGTCAGAAGCATCGAGCTTACAGAAGTAATAATTTAGCAGTTTCAATGACATATTCGCGAATTTGGGTAAGATCCTGAAGAACACGAAATACATTTGTGAAGCGCACGGACGTTACTCGTGTATTAACGAAGCACGGAGGCGACACAATGATAGAATTAAGAACCGTCAAGAAGATTCTTGTTGGAGGGGTGGCGTTGAATGGTGCGACAGTCGGAACTGTGCTATCATTCATCTATGGGGTGATTCTAGCGGTTTTCATCCTTGTGGGGTGCGGTAAACCTAAACGCTCTCTTGCCAGCGGGCTAGTGTATAGCTTGGATTCTCTATACACTTAAAATACATCGTTCCTGCTAGCTTTACATCTCTGTGTGTATATTGAATGTATTTATCTTATCCGTTCTGTGTATCATTTGCTAATAATTGATTCGTTATACACTATCTATATACAAAGTACTGAAGCATCTTTTCTTTGTATTCATCAATTTATGACCATATTCGATACTCTTTTGTAGTTGGTGCATTAAAAGTGTATCATTTATAGACACTAGTGTATCATAAGAACTCTAAACACTATAGATACACAGGGGGATTTTCTCAAATGGCTCGTTTCAACATCACGTTACCAACTTCCATAGCAAAAATGCTCGATCAGGACGCAGAACATCAAGATATAGCGCGATCGACGCTTATCGCGCAACACATAGCACAGCACTATGAAGGAAGATCAGAGGCTGACTATGAAGCTGAGATTCGAGAGCAACGTGCAGAATACGAAAAACAAGTACAAAATCAGCGTGCGGAAAGCACTAATATAGTGCAACGCGTTAGCGCCGAATATGAGGCTAAGATTGAGAAACTTATCGCTGAGCATGATGCTGAGATACAGCAAATCCGCGCCGACGGCGAGAAGCAAATACAGCAGATAAACGCAGACCGTTCCACGGGTATCCAACAGCTGGAGAACTCGCTCGAAGAACTTGAACGTGTTACGCATCAGCTCGATGCTAATCTGAAGGAATCTGGAGAGCGCAACCGCTCTTTGAAGGAAGAGCTGCGGGAATCGGAAGCATCGAAAAACGTGGTTGTCACTGGCCTGCAGCACCGCGTTGAACTCCTGGAAAAGGACAAAGCAAGCCTCGACGAGGCACTACAAGTTGAGAAGGGCCACTCGTTCGAATTGAAAGCCGATAAGGAGACCCTGCAGAAGCAAGTCGAATTGCAGATGTTGCAATTACCTGCCCCTAAAGTCGGTTTTTTGTATCGGGGTTGGTCGCGGATATTTTCACGCGGCAAGACGTAGGCACTGGATAATGAAAACCGCGCAGATATTCCCGCTTCCGCAACAAGGGGCCCGGATGATCGTTAAGCGATACGGCGCGTGTGACCACTGCACCCGAAGCTCGTCAAAAGCTATGTTATGGCCGCACTGGAAAAAATGCGCAAAGACATTGATTTGTTCGAAAATGAACTGCGCCAGAGATTATTAAAGCACGGTAAAGCGGTATTCTTGTTCATTCGTATGCTTTATCGCGTGACAAAAGTTTATTCGCTTGGATTGTATTTGCCGAGGTATGATTTATGTCAGTAGGACTAGTTATAAAAGTACCAGAAGGATTAGTTCTGGCCGCAGAAAGCAGAGTAACGGTAACTGTGGCAGACAAGCAAACAGGAAAGCCACGCGGTCAAGCTGCTTACGACAATACTACGAAGCTTTTTTCATTCAAACGGCCACACGACTTCATCGGAGTAGTTACGTATGGGCAAGCTTTCATAGGAAAAAGAACCGCCTATGGATATTTCACTGAATTCAATGAGCGACTTAGTGAACACCTGTCTAAAGAAAGGATCTCTGTTTATGACTTTGCGAAAGAACTGTCTGATTTCTTTAAGGCAAAGTGGCAAGCTGAACCACCATCCCCGCCGCCAGAGGGGATGATACAAGAGCCAATGTCATTTTTGATTGGGGGGTATAATGAGGAGGAATTAAACGGACGCGTTTATCTCGTTGTAATCCCCGATAACCCAGAACCGGTTGAGCAGAGTCGAGATAATTTTGGGATAACTTACGGCGGCGATATTGGGATTATATATCGGCTAATAAACGGGTATGACGGCAATCTCCAAAAAATAATAGAGCAAAATCTGACTGTAGCGCAGAAAGAAGAATTACAATTACCATTCCCTTATGATGCGTTGCCACTTCAAGATGCAGTTGACCTTGCGATTCTGCTAATCCGAGCTACAGTCAATGTGCAAAAGCTAGCAATAATGCCTCGCACATGCGGCGGCCCAATTGACGTTTGCACTATAACGAGTGCAGATGGGCTACGCTACGTTCAGCGCAAAGAAATCACAGGTGAAAAACGAGAGTCGTAATTAAAGGTAGTTGGCAGCTTTTTTCCTACTAGCCCCTTAAACTACCCGTAATATAGGTATGACCGGAGACATCATAATGAAACAAATCGCAATCTATGGCAAGGGAGGAATCGGAAAGAGTACCATCGCGTCAAACATCTCAGCGGCCCTCAATGAGCGAGGGGTCAGCGTCATGCAGGTCGGCTGCGACCCAAAGCGAGACTCAACGAGGATACTCGCGGGAGGGCACCTCATCCCCGCTGTCCTGGACATCTACCGAGACAAGCTACGCCACGGACAGGACGCGCACGCCATTTCGCTCGACGACATCGTCTTCAAGACGCCTAGCGGCATCTACTGCGTTGAAGCGGGCGGTCCGGAGCCTGGAATCGGCTGTGCGGGGCGCGGGGTTCTCACGGCACTCCAAATTTTAAAAGATCTCAAGGCGTTTGAAACCTACGCGATTGATGTGGCCATCTACGACGTCCTTGGCGACGTCGTGTGCGGCGGGTTTGCGATGCCCATCCGCGAAGGGTTTGCGAGTGAGATCTATCTCGTCTGTTCCGGAGGCTTTATGAGCATCTACGCGGCGAATAACATCGCGCGGGCGGTACAACGTCTTGCGCGCCGCGGCGACGCAGGGCTGTCCGGAATCATCTGCAACAGCAACGGTGATGAGGCGCTGGAACGGGCCGTGGTTCCCGCGTTTGCTCAGCGTTTGGGCAGCGCATTCGTGGAATTTGTTCCGCGCAGCCCCGTCATTCAAGCGTGCGAACTCGAAGGGCGCGCTGTGGTTGAACACGCCCCTCAGTCAGAGGAAGCGGTGATTTTTCGGGACCTTGCGCGGAAGGTGATGGAAAACGATGTGAAAGTGATCCCGACGCCTGTGGAGGAGCTGCCCGAGCTCGAAGAGCTATATCGGCAACACGTGGTAAGGCCTGAGGCCGTGTAAACTGGCGTCGTGGTCAGACCGTTGTCCGCCGTGTGAGGCGACGTGAAACAAAAGAACGTTCCCCTGTGTCTAAGTTGCAAGAACTACATCAGCCCTCGCGTCTGTCAGGCCTTTACTTCGATACCTCTGGAGATATGGGAAAATCGCTTTCGCCATATGGAGCCATATCCCGGCGACAACGGGAAGCGTTTCACACCAAAATTCGGGTAACTTCGCTTGCGCCGTGTCGGCGCACACCTCACGCCGGCTAGGTAAGGCACTGAACGCGGACCTTTGATCTCACAAAGCACATCGAGATTGACGAGATTTACCAAAAGACGACGGAACAAGCGGTCGAGTGCACGTTTCTCGCTGCCGATGTGCTCGGCGATTTGGAAAACGTCACGGGACCGTTTGATTTCGCCTATGATTGGGAGCTGTTGCATCACATTTTTCCTGAGCAGCGCCAGCGGCACGTGGCAAACGTGCATCGGCTCCTTAATCCAAAAGGGAAGTATCTTTCACTGTGCTTCAGCGAGAGAGATCTCGCGTTTGGCGGCGTAGGAAAGTATCGAAGGACACCGCTAGGCACCGCGTTGTATTTCTCATCCGAAGGCGAGCTACGCGCGCTTTTCGATTCGAATTTTAGGATCCTTGATTTGCGGACCGTTGAAGTGCCCGGCAAATCTGCTTCACTTCCCGCCAGCTGCTGTTTCATGGAGCGGAAAGAGCCGCTTTAAAATAGCCGGCACGCTACGAATCGTGAGTATGTCCAATATGAGACTACGACCAATCGTGCGTGAGGGTAGGCAGACAAATACTAGGATCGTCCCGGCCGCAATGATGAAGCGTCGATTCCATGTGATTCGAGACGGAAACGCACTCCACTGCTGAACTTAAAGATATATTTTAAGTCATAAAATAGGAATAGAGAATTAATTTAAGGCGCAGTTGACGTTGCCGAGCGAGACTCTCTCGTAAGCCTATCAAGCAAGTTTGATTACCCGTATAAGATAGTCGTCAAGTTTTGGTCAAGTTTTGGTCAAGTTTTGGTCAAGTTTTGGTAGTAGTCAACGTGCTTCACAGTAGGTGAAGATTTCCCGCACCACGTGAAGGCCCCGACCGCCTCCAACCAAAAACGGCTGACGTTCAGGAAAAGCCCCCCCTGGTTTATCTACTTAGCAACGCCGAAGAGGCGCACAGACGCGCTTTTCGGATCCTGCAAGCGAGAAGGCTTGAAATACTAAAAGCAGCACACTCTTAAAAAAGGTGAAACATGTGGACGAAGAAAAATGTGCACAATGCGGCGCTCCAGCGTCGCCAGGTGCCCAATTCTGCGCGGCCTGCGGCGCGACGCTGACCGGTCAAAGGACGCGCCCCCTCCAACAGGTCCCTTCTGCAACGCAGCCTGCGCCGACTTATCAAGCGCCTGCGTACTACACGGGCACTCCTACGTCCTATATAGGCGTTGCCATTCGCTTTGTCGCGACAATCATTGATGCCATCATTATCGTGGTTATTGTTGGCATATTAACCATCCCATTCCTCGTTGCGACTATTGCTGTCAACGTCGCGAACGGAAACGTGTCAGCGATTTCATCCGGGCCTATTGTGGCACTAACTGTTTTAGGATTAGTCGTTTGGTTCCTCTATTTTACGCTGCTTGAGGGGCGCTATGGCCAAACGGTCGGCAAGATGGCACTCAGCATCAAGGTCGTGCGAGAAGCTGACGGCGCACCGATCGACTACGGAGAAGCAGCTGTGCGCACCGTCCTCCGCATCATCGACGGTTTGTTCGATTATCTCGTGGGGGCAATTTTTATCTGGACGTCTGATAAGAAACAGCGCCTTGGCGATCGCGTCGCTCATACCGTTGTAGTTAGCAAGTGATCGGCGTGAGTCATTTTTTTGTGCTGGAGCGGCATCACGTTTCGCGGAACATATGTGGCTGGCCGTCTAGCTTCTATTAGTCTGCTGTCTTCAGAGTCCCTCATTTTTGGTTCTGCGAACGGGATAACGCCCTCAAAGTTGCGGGTGCAATGCGCGTTGACTGAGAGTACTTATCGTTCTCGCTCGTAGCGAACGAGGCCACTGAAAAGCGGTAGCGTAGAATCGCAAGAAAAGATTAAAAGGGGGGGTTTCCTATGGCTTAAGAAAGGAGGTGAACTGATTGAACGAAAATCAATGTGCACGCTGCGGAACTCCCGCGTCACCGGGCGCTAAATACTGTGAGAGCCGTGGCGCACCACTCGGGACCCAACCGGCTCAAGCGGTGCAGCCCACGTTTGCTCCGGCATCCGGGTATCAAGCACCTCGTGCTTACGTGCCGCACGTCGCACCGCCCTACCAAGGCGTCGCCATTCGCTTTGTCGCGATTCTTATCGATACCATAATTATAGCGATCATCGGAGGTATATTGTCCATTCCGTTCAACGCGCTCGCTGTCATTACGAACAGCGCTTCAGGAACAGTCACTGTTTCACCGGCCAGTGCCGTCGGCGGACTTGTTTCGCTCGCGGTCTTTGTTCTGTACTTCACGTTGCTCGAGGGCCACTACGGACAGACTGTCGGGAAAATGGCCGTCAAGATCAAAGTCGTACGAGAAGCAGACGGCGCACCGATCGACTATTCCGAAGCTGCGGTCCGAACGATCCTGCGGTTTCTTGATCTGATCCCATACATAATCCCCTATCTGCTGGGCGCAACCCTCATTTGGTCCTCAGACAAGAAACAGCGCCTCGGCGATCGTGTCGCGCGTACCGTTGTAGTCAAAGCATAAACGGGCCTCGTGCCCCATTTCACATTACTAGCGCGTGTAGAGTGTGTCTTTCCTAGTCACTTGCTGCCTAAATTGGACAACATCTGCTCCCATGAAGAGCGTTTTGGCTTAGTTATGAGCGATTGAGAAGTTTTGTAATAAGGACCGGTTCTTGGCGCTTGAGCGCGAATCTAGCCCCGGTCATTCGCCCATCCGAGAACACCCGTAAGATCTAGCAGTTTGCCGCACTCACAAGAAAAGATTAAAAAGGGATGCTCCTCTATGATTTAAAAAAAGGAGGTGAAACACGTGGACGAAGATAAATGTGCTCAATGCGGCACTCCTGCACCACCGGGCGCTAAATACTGCGAAAGCTGTGGCGCTCCGCTTTTGCTTGCGGCTGCTTCGCAACCTGCGGAGGTGAAACA
>Ga0208034_1000208_pt1 | contig 55132 bp, 59 predicted proteins | sample June2015DPH_8_10_FD_184699 | JGI IMG/M metagenome (GOLD analysis project Ga0208034, IMG submission 184699) | Peatland microbial communities from SPRUCE experiment site at the Marcell Experimental Forest, Minnesota, USA - June2015DPH_8_100... | ecosystem: Environmental > Terrestrial > Soil >...
CACCGCTTGAGGGCTTACCAAAGGTTGGAAGGTGCTTGACAAATCCTTGGTACATCTGTGTCCCTTGCTGGTACACATGTGTCCCTTGGTGGTTCATCTGTGTCCACACGTTTGATGGGCCTTGCCAGACCGACGTTATCCAACCAGCGTTCCAGCCAGTGCCTTGGGGCTTACCACCGCTTGAGGGCTTACCAAAGGTTGGAAGGTGCTTGACAAATCCTTGGTACATCTGTGTCCCTTGCTGGTACACATGTGTCCCTTGGTGGTTCATCTGTGTCCACACGTTTGATGGGCCTTGCCACACCGACGTTATCCAATGGTTCGGCAAATTTTGCTCTAGTGCTAAGACTATGGCGTTTATATCCGGTAGAGTAAACATTCTTTTTACCTCCGGATACAGACTTAGGTACTAGCTTATCATTCATGTATGCGAAACTAGTTTCCAACTTAATTATCCGGCGAAAGCATACCCCTTCGAGCACTACGTGAATGTGAGAGACGCGGCGATCTACTTAGGGTCTCGTTTTATTGCGAACAGTATAAGCGCCCGCGTCGCTATGCGTGGCGTGCGGATCTCATAAGGTAACAAACTACACGCGCGTCTAGAAGCGCCCATCTGTACCTAAGCAAGAAAAAAAATAGAAAAAAAGGTAGCCACCATATGCGGCGGCTATGTCTAACTACCGCTTCCGAAACGGCCACATGCGGCGGCTATGTCTAACTACCGCCTTCGATAGTGGTGCATGTGATGGCACATTCCGTGGTATGCATTTATGCAACAGTGCTGTACCATTGGGACCGCGTGCTGCATCATTGGGACCATAGCGCTTATGGCTGGAACAATCATTTTTTGTCACCTCCTAGAATACACGATTGGGTATTAGTTTATAGTTCATGTGTGTGAAACTAGTTTCCAACTCGTTAGACCCACTCGCGAAGGATAAAAAGCAATATGAAAACCTAATCGATAGGGCGCAAAACCTATCTGAATGCATATGCTTTTTAGTCAAGGCGCGAATTTGTCTTTTGGCCAAACTTCCGTATGCCCTAGCCACTATTTCAGGTCAGGAGGATCTCCTCGATAGAACGACGCGTTCGTGGTGCAGGGGCCTCATCAGGGTAGCCGAGCGGCAGCAGTGCAACGACGTGCATTGCGTTACTCCACCCAAAAATGTCCTTGATCTTTTGTTCATCGATCATTCTTACCCAGCAACTCCCCAAGCCAAAATCCAAGGCCCGCAACACAATATGTTCAATCGCGATAGCAACGTTGAACGCGATACCAGGAGCAAGATCTTGGACGTTCATCGTTTTCAGCTGTTCGGCCTTCTCACGAAGAACGCTCACCATGCTCTCCTCAAGCGCGCCTTCCTTTCCAAAATCCTGACTTCTCGCGGCGATGCCTTCGAAGTACCCGTGGAGGTCGGCGCAGCATACCAGCACCACCGGAGCCTGCCCCACAAATGACTGATGATACGCGGCTTCTGCCAGTTTGCCCTTGGTCTCGTCGTCGGAAACAATCTTGAACCGCCACGGTTGCGTATTGGAGGCTGAGGGCGCCAATCGAGCAGCTTCTATAAGCGCCAAAATATGCTCTTCGGGAATACGGTCGCTTTTAAATTTCCGAATGCTGTGCCTTTGCTCGATCGCGTCTTTCGTCGTAAGCTCTTGAGTTGTCATATTGCTCTCCTTCGATCTCTGGTTTCACTTCCTCCTGTGCTCACCTAAAAGGGGATCCGTTCAATCGCAGACTCGCGCCCGCTGTCGGAAAAGGTCCAGAACCACGAGTCGCCTTTTTCAACGCGGAATATGGCGATGTTCTCAGCAGTAGGACGCAAGAACGGCCGCTCCTCAAGAAGACGCCCTTTGAGCGTCGGGTCATCAAGGAACGCGACCACGCCTGAGGCCCGCAGCACTTTCCCTATGTCCATTGTTCCTCCCTCGCCGGGCGGGCGTCCCGGTGGTGCGTAGAAACACAGCTCAACCTTGTGGTTTGCCATCAGCTGCTTACACACCGCTTTCGCTTTCGCGGTGGAGAAATAGAAGCCTTCCTTAGCCGCAAACCACATTCCAAACACGCGAACCCGCGGCTGGTCGCCGTCGACGGTCGCAATCGCACATATCGGGTGCTCCGTCGCAAACCGGATGCATTCGTCGAAGTCCATCGTACCATCACCGCTCGTTTGTGTGCATTCATTACTTAATTAGCTGGTGGGAAGCGTGCAGTGAACTCTCGCCGTCGTCATGCGCGTCAGATACGACACGCGCGTGAGGATGTTAGCAAACCGCCAAGCGAAAACCCGAGAGTGTCAGCGAACAACCGACGCCCGATGTCGGACGTGTCTCGCCTTCTACCGCTATGCGCAACAACTAATTCTCCGGTCTTCTCCACAACTGGATCCCCCGTCATCCTTCCAACACGAGAATCGCAGTCCAACCATTATAGAACAAACGGCACGTCCTTGCAGATCACTTGCGCACGCGCTCTGCCTGCTGATGTCAATCGTGCATGGATTCCGTCGGCCCGAGCAGGATCCTTCACTTCGATCCACCCGTCCTCTACGAGACGCTCAAGAAAGCCTTGTATTTCACGTTCATTGTAACCTGCTGACGTTCCCGGTACTTCTGGAACGACCACCCAGCCGTCTTTGTCGCTTTCACCGGCTTCAAGATGGCGGTGTGCAAGCTGACAGAAGAACTGATCTCGGCGCTCTTTTTGGTTGGTCTCTGCGATTTGCTCGGCCACGTCTAACCCCTCTTTGGCGCGGTGCCGGACGTCATCATCCGTTGTACTTGTGGCCCTAACGCCCGCGAGACGGGCGCGCCTTCAGCGCCCGCGACGAACTCCAAAAAACCTATTGCTAATAACTGCACGACGCATCCCCTTCCTTCATAATGGCTAGCCGCGGTATGAATAAGAACCTTCCACCAAGAAAGTTCGCTTTAGGAAGACCAAAAACAAAGAAAAAGGGGGGGCATGGCAGTTCAGCAGCTCCAGGTACGTTAACTTCTGAACGATGAGCCGCGTTCGACTTTCAGTTCCTCAGAGCCGGGTAAATTTATGGTAAACGTCGACCCTTTTCCGACTTCACTCTCAACAGTTATTTGCCCAGCGTGCGCCTCGACGATCCGCTTCACCACTGCCAAACCAAGTCCCGTTCCCTTCGCCTTGCCGGTAAAGAGCGGTTTAAAGAGCTTGTCTTTAGCATCGTCCGGAATGCCGATGCCAGTATCGTGTACGCTTATCGCCACCGCACTATCGTCAGTAGATGCGCTAACGGTGACCGTCCCGCCGTCCGGCATTGCCTGCACGGCGTTGAGGATTAGGTTTGCCAACACGCGATGCATAAGAAGGGGGTCCGCGATCAATTGCAGGTCTGGAACCTCTGTGGCAATGCACACACCGTCCGTGTACGGCAGCGATTGAACGACGTCTTCGATCAGTTTCTCGACGACGAGCTCTTCGCACTCGGGGACGATCGGACGGGCGTAGTCTTGGAGGTCGCCAACAATCTTGTCCATGTAAAAAATCTGGTCGCTGATCTTGTCAAAGAGCGCTTGTTCTTTTTGCCACTCATCCCGGCTGCGCTCGGCGGGAGACATGCGTTCGAAGAGGAGCCTCTGGAGATCGACAATGTACTGGAGACCTTGCAAGGGATTGCGGAGATCGTGACCGATCATGGCAGCGGTCTCGCCGATGCCGGCGAGGCGCTCGACGTCCCTGAGCTGCGCAGTGCGTTTCTCTACGAGCTCCTCAAGATGTGCGGAATATTGCGCGAGTTCCACGGCGTAGTGGTGAGCGGCTGCCTGTGCCTCAAGCTTCGACAATGCCGTGCCGAATTCGGTTGCGATCGCGCGAAGGAGATTTCGCTCCTCTGGCGTAAACGAGTGCGGGCGCATCGAGTATATCGTGAATTGTCCAATAAGGGCCCCTTCGGCGAAGACGGGAACGGAAACAGCCGCTCCGTGCATTCCGTGCCTGGCAGCAAGCGCGTTAGCAGGGAGTTCCTCGAAGACAACAGATTCCCCTTTCCGAAACACGTCTCTCGCGTAGGGGGTGGCGTCTATATCGATCTGATCGAGGGATTCAGCGAAAGCTGTAGGTAAGTTATGGGCATAACGCACCTGCATCCGCCCAGCTTCGTTTTCTGTGGCAATGAATCCAGCAACAAACCCCAGCCGCTCAATCGTCGTAGCTAGGGCCTCTCCAAACAATGTAGGAAGGTCGCTAGCTTCGTTGATGACGTGGATAACGTCGTTGAGCACCGAAGTGCGTCGCGCGTGCTCTTGCAGCTGGTGCTCAGCCTGCTTTCGCTCGGTAACATCCCGCGCAGCTGCAAAAACTCCTTGAATCTCGTTCCTTTCATTCTTGAACAGTGTCGCGTTGTACAACACATCTGTGATTCTGCCCGATTTGTGCTGAATGGCTAGGGGGTAGTCTCTGACAAAACCGTCAGTGAAGACCTGTCGGTAGCCCGCATTTGCTTTTTCCGGCTCAGTGAAATAGTTGCTGAAGTCACTTTCAATCAGCTCTTCGCGGGAAAGGCCAGTCACCTCCTCGGTGGCCTTGTTGACATCCGTAATCTTTCCGTCAGCATTGATGGTGACGAGCGGATCGAGACTTGCTTCGATTAGGCTTCTTGCGTAGAGCGAGGCGACACGCAGCTTCTCTTCAGCCTGCTTCCGCTCAGTGATGTCCCGCGCGGTCTCGAGGACTGCGACCGGCACATTCCGTGCACCGTACTGCAACGTCCAGTGGCTCATGACGGTAATGGCGATGCCGGCGCGAGTGGTATGTCGTAACTCTCCCTCCCACCTACCCGCACGCAAGAGCTGACCTGTGATGTCCTCAAGGCGGGATGGAAAGACCGTGTGGAGCAGCGCATGGATTATCACTCCGCCCACGTCGTCTTGCTTCCACCCATACTGCTCCTCCGCACCCTTATTCCAGTACTTTATGTGGCCCTCGAGGTCAAAAATGACGATCGCGTCAGTTGCCGAATCAAGCACAGCAAGGCGCTGCTGCTCGTCAATGACGTCACGCTCTTCCGTCACGGCCTGGTCAATCATGAGCACGCGTGTGACCGAGCCGTTCGTTTTGGCAAGAGGATAGAGAGATATTCGAAAACGTCGCCCTTCGCACGATTCCTCCATATGCATCGGGGCACCTGAGGCGACGATCTCTTCTATCCACCTCCGGCGCCTCTGCGCTGCCTCGGCAGGAAGAACGTCGTACGCACAGGCGCCGACGAGTGTGGCCGCGCTAGTGCTGAACCGCTCGACAGCTGCTTCGTTAACGGCGAGGACGATGCCTTCAGCGTCCGTAAGCACCGCCGCGTCAGAAAAAGCGCGGAGAAAGCCAGACACTATTTCAAAACGCTCAGGTGGTGCATCGCTGCGTTCTATCACTGCTTAATCCCCAGCAAACCGTACGGTTGGTCGAAGACCTAGTCGCCAACAAACGTTAGCATTCGCAGATATAAGGTTTCACCCTTGAAAAGTCGCGGCGGGGTGCCGCTTCTGTCGCTTAAAAGCTACGGCGACTTAGTTTGCTCCTTATCGCCCTTTGTTAACTGCTCGTAGAGTTCAGGGCCAACGCACTCTTTGGCGTAGGCGCACCAATGAATGCACAGGTTCATGTCGTTAAACACCGTGAGCCCACACTTGCCGCATTTGACCTTAACGTCTGACGAAAAGATTTCGACATCTTCGCCACACCGCGGGCACTTCTTGATCGTCAGTGTGGGCGTTCGTAAGTGCGACGTCCCAGGACAACTACCGAACAACGACATCTCCCCTTCTAAACGACTCGCTTTCCGCCTTCAGAGTGTAGGCTATGAACGCAAAAAAGGAGCGCTTCAATCGATTTGTATGCCCGCGAAAGCACATAAAGTACCCCGTCGTGATTGCCTGAGACACCAAGATCGCCGAGCGCATCAACGCTCACCAGTATCTCTTTCCCTTGAGGAACGAATCAACCCCTCGCTTGTTGATGGTCCGCAGGTTCTTCGTGTGAGCATCTTCGTGCGTCGCCGTGAGAAAACTGAGCTTCTCGCAGGTCTCAAAATCGGTGCATTGCCAGCACCTCTTAAAGTCGTGCTCGCCGCAGCAGTTCCTGGTCTTGCACTGCGGTGGCCCGCCGTTGTCGCGGCACCCGCGTTTACACCGAAGCTTCGCCATTGCCCCAATGGTCTCGTAACATAGCGCATAGTTGGCGAATGGCTTGGAGAACCTAGCAAGCCCTGGAGCCACGCGCTCAAAATGATGCTCGCGCAGCTTCTTACGCAAATCGCGCGCTATATCAGCAATCTCTCCCGAGTGATTCGGACAGTCGCCGCAGTGAAGACCACAGTATGCTATCGAGCTTAAGTCGGCTTCATTCACGCTCAGAGTTCCACCTTCTCTGTTTCAATTCGTGCATTTCTGATTCTATAAGATTTTTTCTTTGTTTTGCCCTTCGGCGGTAAACGCCTAGCGTACATATTGAGCATTACAGCCCAATACGCTGCTCAAGTTCGTCCTAACCAGCTTTTCATCATTCTCGGACGCGGAAGCACGCTCGCGTATCGTCATGAAGGTTGGTTAGCTTGAAGCGGATAAGAGCTTTCTGGAAGCATTTCGTAACAAGAACTTTAGCACGAATTTATGGATACTGACAGCAGATACGATTATGTCAATCGTGGGTTCTAGAGCGGACATGTGATTAAGATGGGAACTGCAAAGCAGATCTCTTTTCAGGACGTCACGACGTTCCACGAGCACGTTTGTCCTGGAACAGTAATCGGATACCGCGCTGCAAAGATAGCAACGCTCGAGCTTTCCTCCCATAAGTCAGTCGACGAGGAATTAGTAGCTATAGTCGAAAATGATAGCTGTAGCGTCGACGCCGTGCAAGTTGTAACGAGTTGCACCTTCGGAAAAGGCAATCTTGTGTTTCGAGATTACGGAAAACACGTGTACACGTTCATAACAAGGACACCGGTGACGCGGTACGAATCGCATTGAAGAGTTCAGTGGATCTCGAGCACATGGATCCAGCGTGGAGCCAGCTGCGGGAAAAGGTGAGTTCCGGATCTGCCTCGCAGCAAGAAGAGCAGGAATTCAGGAAACGCGCAGATAGGATCGCTGAAACGCTCATGAAGATGCCAGAGGCAGATTTGTTTGACGTCACGCATGTCGCTATCGCCGATATCCCGAGAAAGGCACGGATATTTCGGGCGGTATCGTGTCACAAGTGCGGAGAGCCGGTTTCAGAACACAGAGTGCGGCTGGAAAACGGCGAAGCGGTATGCATTCCCTGCTCAGAGGGAATAACGTGAAAAACTGCTGCAAAAAATGGTCGCTCACGGTAGACGAAATAGACCGGGACGTTCAGCAAGGCTTTGGGGCCTACAAACGCCGCTTCGCACAATTGAGAGGCGTAAAAAATCAAGCCAGCCCACGTAAAGGGCTGAGCGGTTGACCGTTCTGACGAAGGCTTTTTGACTCCTGACGAGAACCTACCTCTTATCGACCCAAAACACCTTACGATGAATCAAGGCGTTCCTGGCACCGATAACCTCAGTTCACATTGTCAATGCATATTGACGGCAGTCGTTAGCGTTTCGATATCTCACGCTACAAGCGCGAGAATGACATATAGACGTGCTTTACCGACCTAGCGTTTGTGTTAGAATTGGTGAGAGGGAGTTGATGAACGTGAAAGTTCCTGACACAGACGCAAACTACCAACTGTGCACGTGCTACAAGGGGGATTTTCTGACCTCTGGGCCTTTGCAAGCGTTTTCGTTCTCTATTGGATCGCCAGAAGCGAAGAAAGCGATTTAGAGCGGATTTTTGGCAAGCGTCCGTTATGCAAGAGTACTGTCCCAATGTTTTTGCCTCGATTCTGGAATACTAAAAAGAGGGACCATAGTGCGAAGCGGCGCGGGATCATGATGAGACATCGCGATATCTACACTCCTTTGCCCTCAAAACCGAGCTACGATCGCGAAGTCAAGCGTCGAACTATCTGCCGCTTGTTAGTTCTTGGGAAAAAAAATTATTGAAAACGTTTCTATCCGTGCTCCGCACTAGCTAGCGCAGGAAACCACGCGCCCGAGGGGCAGGTACACGCCGTAAAAAAAGCTATTAACTGACGAGCTGTCACTTAAGCAATATCACATTTCCCATCCCGCGCCGCCTGCGCTCGATGAGGCCCCTGCTTTCCAGCCCGTAGAGCGCCCTGCTGACGTTGGATTTCGGAAGGCCGGTCTTTTCGACCAGTTCGCTCTGGTGCACGATTCCCTCGTCGATAATCGCTTTGAAGAGCGTCTGCTCATCGTCTTTAAGCGTTTTGGCAACCCCTTCCCACCGCTGCCGCCGTTCTTCGAGGATAATATCCCCAGCGGACGCAGGGGCAGCAGCCGTGATAATATCCCCAGCGGACGCAGGGGCAGCAGCCGTGATAATATCCCCAGCGGACGCAGGGGCAGCAGCCGTGATAATATCCCCAGCGGACGCAGGGGCAGCAGCCGCAGGCGTGGTTGAGTCTTGCAACAAGATGTATGTGCCGCTCACGCTCATAAGAACGAGTGCAACAGCGATTACGAACACATCGGCGTAGGTGAATAGCCCGGGAACCTGAGCTGTAATGGCGGTATTGCCCTCAACGAGGATTTGCACCGGCGTAGGATTGAGCAACTTGAGCGCGAGCACGAGCACCGAGGCGACAAAAACAGCTGCCGCAAAGAGCGTCTTTCCTTGAAATCTTCCCGCCGCAAAGAGCGTCTTTCCTTGAAATCTTCCCCTTACCATAGCTGTGCCTCGCGTCGTGCAGCATAAGGTTAGCCATTGCACGCCGGACCGTAGCAGTTGCGCTGCGTCACAGAGATTACCTTCTCATGCAGTATATCAATGTCGATCTGGTAAAACTTGCCCTCGACTCGCAAAACCAGAGAAGCGTTCTCGATGGGGGGCGCACTAGGTGAATGGGGGGGCGCACCGGGCGACAGCAACGGCGATGAGGTGTTGGAACGGGCCCCGGTGCCCCGGGGCGCACCGGGCGAATGGGCGGGCGCATCGAGCAGAGGGGGGGGCGGCCTGGGAAAAACGATTCCCACGACAGTATAGTTCTTTCCCGCGAGCAACGCCTGCACGTGTTCGTCCTTGAGTGCGATCGCAAGGAGGCTTTTCACGCGCGCTTCATAGTGCGCGTGGCGCTGGGCCTGTTGCTCTGGCGATTGCGACCTCTGTGGCGGATTTACAACGCTGATGTAACTATTGCTGGCTCCTGGTAGGGCATTCTCTGCTCCAATGACGACGATGGCAGCTCCCGCGACGATTCCTACGGCGAGCAAAGTAATCAGTAATTCTAGACGGTGTTTGTATAGGGGTTCCATTTCTTGTTTATCTCGGCAGCTTCGCGGGCGTGCCAACCACTTCAACTGAAGTAGTAAGGTAACGCTTGGTCGACGTTTTGTACTTCAACGACGGTCACGTTATAACCATCGTGACGCAGCTGCGATTGTAAGTTTACGAGCCCCGTTGTCGGGTTTGCTTCGAGCGGAGAGGTAATGCTTACGACGGTTTGATCGTAGGGGACGAGGACGACCCGAGCGCCACTTTGTGCTGCCGCCTCTGCCTTATAGTAAACGCCACCGACATCACCTACATTTCCGCCGCTGTCAATGGTACCGGTGCTGTAGACGTACTCATTGGCCGGCTTCTTGGTTATCGCCGAGTATGCGGCGATTGTCATGGGAAGACCGGCGCTTGGCCCATCTACCTCGTCCACCCCATTGGGCACACGTAAGACGAATTCAAAATCTCGTTGATTTGGATTGACGTTAGCGCGCTCAGATGCAACAGCTACTGCAGTATTCGCGGTCTCTTGAAAATCGACGCCCGTCGCCGGCTGCGTCTCAACAAAGACGTACCCCGTTCCTGGTTGCGTATATACAACAAGGTTAGACACGGCCCCCGCGTAGCTGTTGTTGCTCAATAGCTCCACGGCGAGCAAATGCGCTGTGCCGTTAGTGGTCCCCTGCGCGTTGATTCCTGCCGGGGTTCCTGTCGAGGATTGGGAAGGGTTAAATTGAACATAGGGCGGGTTTACACTAGATGTGCATCCTGCAATCGCAACCGACAACAGTATAAGGCCGCAGAAAATAGGTATTGCGCGATGCCATTTCATAACGTTATAGTCCTACCACAATCACCAATCTTTCGCATCCGATAATAACCTTTGCCTGTTGCACGCTCCTTGAAGCGAAGCAAAGAGGCGGTTGCAGGATCGCTACAGACTACGATGTAGTAATCGTAGGTGCTCCCGTTTTTAGCCAGTTGCCCGGTATAGTACAGACTCCCATCAGAGCCAGTCCCGTTGGCGACGGCGGGAGCGAGTTACGATACTTGTATCAGGATACGTGTATCACCAATACGGCCTGCAGTCCATCGCAGTTAACCGCGACATTTCTAGTCGTACCTGGCCCGTAAAATGTAATCCCCAGTGGACCCCAAGAGCCATCTGAAGCGGTCTGGAAACTCCACATTTGTTGTCCGTTGGCCGTTAGAGTTCCATGCTGGCCGCCGATTCCCCCGCCGTTCGTTTCAGTGAGATGTCCTGAAAAATAAACAGTGCCACCGCTATTTACATTACTACTAGGAGAAGCGTGTATTGAGAGAGCAGTACCTACCAGCTTGACCTTTGGATCTGTATCCACAACCGTTGCAATCTTACTGTGAGGCGCGGCTGTCGGGGTAGTCGCCGATGCTGCTGCAACATTTAGCAGACATACGGTCAGGATTGCTAGAATTGATAAACCTATTATCCTCGTGTTCATTTTCATGTACATACCACCTTTTATCCGGTTAAGACGTGCTCTGCAGTTTGTCCTTCTGGTCCTGACGCAACTGAGAGTATACCAGCTGGAGTACGCCTGTTTCAGGTCGTTGTGCAGAGCGTTCTTTCTGGTAAGAGGTCACTTGCTTGTACCAGGTTACACGCTCGTGCCTCACTTCTCTGTTGCGGCAGAAACTGGTCAGATTCTTGTTCTGAGTCTGTCCGAACAGCGGTCCGCGGTCCGAGGAACGGCTCGAGAGGTCAACTTGTGCTTCTCGTGTTACTCGCCCTCGTTGTTGTCGTGGTGGAAGCCGTCGCAATCGTCGTCTGTGCATTGACAGCCCCCAACAAACGCCGCTGACGCATCAACACAACGGTAGCAGTGACTGCTATCGTGCGTTTCTTCGTGGATCCTCACCTCTATCCCCTCTTCTGCGCCGGAAGCCACGTGAGTGGCCTTAGCAGGGCGTCTTGGAATCGCCTCGTCATCGCAGATGATGGGACGCGTCAACAGCCCTACAACCCAATCGATTATCTAGCTTATCTTTTATGTGTGCGAAACTAGTTTCCAACTCGGTTCGTGCCCATTTTAGCAGTCGCATATGTCGACCGCGGCGCCTGAGCCGGCTCGAGGCCAAAGTCGTCGTATACCCACTGGGTCCGCTTCTGCCAATCCTCCCACAGGTCCCGCTTCGATACGCGGTATTTCACCGAGAGCCTGTCAATAATCTCCGATATATTCAGTTCAGCGATCTGGAGACGATACTTTTCCCATCTCTTCGATTAGAGTCCCATTTTTTTCGTCGCAGCTGCCCTTTGCAGCATTTCATGGCCTCCGTGCCATTGCAATTGAAAAAAGGGGAATAAAGTGAGAAGAGGCAAGGGGACGTATGGAGCTCAAGGGGGGAAGTACGGCACTGACGCCCCTTGCCTCGTTGTTTCTTACTGCGCTTAGCTTTTCTGGTTCACTGTACTCTGCAGCGTGCTCTGCTGGTCCTGTGGCAACTGATTGTACCAGCTTGGCAACGCCTGTTTGAGATCGTTCTGCAGGGCGTTCTTCCTCTGGTCCGTGGGAAGTTGCTGATACCACGTCAGCTCGTGCCTCACTGCTCTGTTGTGGCAGACGCTGTTGAGATTCGTGTTCTGATTTGGCGTATCGAGCAACGGCCCGAGGGGCCCACTTTTGCTGCTCGTGCTGCTTGAAGTCGTTGACATGGTGGCCGTGGTCGTATTCGTTGTCTGCGCACAGACCGCTCCCGCGAACGCCACTGACGCTGTCAGTACAACGAGAACGGTGACTGCTATCGTGCGTTTCTTGTAGTCTCACCCTATCCCCTCACCTGCACTTGAAACCACGTGAGTGGCCTCAGCAGAGGGCTCTCGGGCCCACCTCAATCCTGTATCGTGAATGATGGTGCTTCCGCAGCCCCGCAACAACATTGATGACCTAGCTTATCTTTGATGGGTGTGAAACTAGTTTCCAACTACTTTCGTGCCCATTTTGTTTTTATTTGACCTCAATAATTTTTCAACGTCAACGTCGCTTCGCTGAGCAAAGCGTCCGAATGCGTGTCACAGTCGATGACCCTCGCACGCCAGCCGACGTCAATCGATACACGTGTGCGACTTACGCAAAAAAAAGGCAGCGCCTGGAAAAAACGTGCGTGTCAACGCTTAGAAAAAATGTAGAGCGATTGCGTCGTGCGAACCTGCCGCTCCCACAACACGAGCTAAGAGAATATAACCACAGACCGCGTACTGTTGCACAACAGCGGCATTTGACGAATCATGACGCACGAGCTGGCTCGAGGTCAAAGACGTCGTATACCCACTGGGTCCGCTTCTGCCAATCTGCACACAGCGCCCGTTTGGATACGCGATACTTGGCAGAAAGCTTCTCGAGGATGTCTGACATGTTCAACTTAGAGATGTACAAGCGATACATCTCTCTTCTCCTCGAGTATAATTCCGCTTTTTTCGTCATGGATATCACTTATTTCTATCCCCATTTCTCCTTGATCAACTTAAACTTTTTCTGGAAATGAAGGTCATAAAGCGCAAGCGTCGACCGCTCAGCGTGCTCGTAGTGGTACGTGGCATTCACATCCAACCCTTCTCCATCCAATACTCATACTGATGTGCCCAGTCCTCCCTGTTTGCCTCGATTAGCCGCACGAAAAACGCTCTTCTATCTGCAATCTCCTTCTCTTGCACCGGATATGCGCGCTTTGTTTGGATCGATTCTGCGAGCGTCCTTCCAAGCTTGGAAGCCTCGTTAATAGCAGCGTCAAGCGCCGCGGGATTCCTGCCAAGAGCGACGCCGACCTCCCCAACCGTCACGACGCCTAGTTCATTCAGGAAATAGTTCATGTAGCTAAGCACGGCTGCATTACCGGAACTACCCGTCGTGGTCACGGCACAGCCATATTTACCCGAAAGGAGCTGACAATGAATGGCATCGGCAAGGCGATCGATCATCGTCTTAAGTTGGGCGGTCACGCCGTTGATGTACACTGGCGACCCGAGCACGATGCCGTCGGCGCTGAGCATCTTGTCCACCAATTCCGTTAGATCATCCGCTTGGGCGCACTCGCCTGTTTCGAAACACACCTGGCATCCCATACAATAGTTGATGTCTAACGCGCAGATGTCGACCAGTTCTGTCTCTGCTCCCTCCGTTCGTGCCCCGTCAAGAACAGCCTGAACGAGTTTCAGGGTTCGGCTGTTCTTGCTTCGGGGACTGCCGCTTATTCCGAGTATCTTCATCAAAATACCTCGATTGTGTGCGTTATGTTCTCGGCTATTATTAACGTTTCAGATTGTGCGGCAAGCGCACGACAGACGCACCTTATATAGTGTCTCCGCTACCCATGACTTGCATGGTCGACTTTAGCTCTGTCTACAACGATGCACCGCCGTGGGACATCGGCGGTCCGCAGAAGGAGTTCGTGCAGCTCGAGGAGGCAGGCGAAATCGTTGGATCCGTCCTTGACGTTGGATGCGGAACGGGAGAGAACGCGCTATTTCTTGCCGCTAATGGGCATGACGTGTGGGGTGTTGATTTCACGCCTATCGCGATCGAGAAAGCACGATATAAAGCGACGGAACGCAATCTCGACGTAACGTTTCTCACTCGGAACGCGCTGGAACTGCGCACCTTGGGAAGAACATTCGACACCGTCATCGATTCAGGATTGTTTCACGTGTTGAACGATGAAGAACGTCCCCAGTTTGTCTCTAGCCTTGCAAGCGTTCTTCATCGCCACGGGACCTATTTCATGCTTTGTTTCAGCGAATTGGAACCGGGCTCATACGGTCCGCGGCGCGTGACGCAAAGTGACATCAGGAACGCGTTCGATCGCACGTGGCACATCAATTACATTAGACCCGCACAGATGGAAAGTCGACGACTTATCGATGGCATCCATGCCTGGCTCTCGTCTATCTCCAAGGAGTGAGGGGGCACACGATTGCTGCGCAAAGGAACGGAAGCTCGATTTGTTGTCGACATAGCCCATTTGCATCGTAGGCTACACATATCTGCAAATTCGCGTGAAAAGCATATACGTCTGGAAAGCAACTAAATTTTTGAGTGAGCATACATGCACAGTAAAATCGCTGATGCCATCAGACTCCACCGCGGGCCAGTCGCCATTCTGCTGACCGATCACAAACCCGAAAACGCGTTGGAGTTCACGGAAGAGGGCGGACAAAAGAACCGCTGCATCATTCCGTTGTTCGTCGCCGCCTTGAACGGGCGCACCGCGGTGCTAGAAAAAGAGACCGTCCTTTGCCCGGGCGGGCAGGCGGGGCTCTGCTTTGGCCCCTATCAGCTGGGCTATATCGACTACTTCCTGTCAACCGGAAAGGAGGGGCAGTTTGAAGGCGAATACCGAAAAAAAACCCCTGAGCTCGTGCGGGAGTTCATTGCGAACCTCCCCGATATCACTCTGCCGTCGCGCTATATGGTGATGAAACCGCTCAGCGAGGTCACCGATGGCGAAATTGCCGAGACTGCAATCGTCGTCTTCGTTGCGAACGCCGACCAGCTGTCCGCCCTCGCGACCCTGGCGAACTTCGACCGACCGACCAACGATAACGTCTCCACGCTGTTCGGTTCGGGATGCGGAAGCCTCGTGATGCAAGTGCTCGATCAGGCGCGCGCCGAAAGGCCAAAGGCCGTCATCGGCCTCACCGACATTACCGCACGCAAGTACCTCGATAAAAACGTGCTGTCCTTTAGCGTGCCGTTCAAGAGGTTCCTCGAAATGGAGGCAAACGTCGAAGGGAGCTTCCTCACGAAAGGAAAAGACTGGCCTGAGATTGCAAAACGACTCTAAATACCCTGACTGTTAGGCGGGAAAAATCCCGCAAGTTGCACTTCGTCCGTCAACGATGCTGCAGGCCGGAGATCATCTAACGCTAAATGACAGTGACGCCGTCTGCGCTCACATTTTGTCCACCCAGCTTCATCATCTTCAAGGTTTTACCTTGTTCTGCAGTACTCAACCTTGAATTCCTTTTTCATGATCCACTTGTCCAGCTTCCGCATACGAGGTGCTTTTTGGCCTCGCCGACTCTTATCTGAGCCATAAGAGACACACGCTTAGGATCTCGCGTGAGCGCTACATAAACTATATGCCGTATGTTATGCATTTTGCAACGATGCTCCTTTTTTTGGCGCCTATCCATTCACCGATGGCGTCTGCGTATCTCGGCGGATTCGACTACAATGCCACGCATTTCATCCGAGGACTCAATGACGGCGGCCTTCTCAATACACTATTTTGGTGGGTCACGTTCACGGGCAGCATCACCTTCATGGTGCTCATCACGATCGCTCTCTATCTCGCAGGTGCTCGCAAAGAAGCGCTCGTCTTCGCGCTCGTCTTCATACTCGCGAATGTTGTCGCATTGGGACTAAAATACGCCATTGCACGTCCGCGGCCGAGCGATTTGGGCGTCCCCCCGGAAGCCGAGCCCGCGTTTCCAAGTGTTCACACTACGAACGCCTTTGCCTTCGCGTCGACGCTTTCGTCCTATCACCGAAAGTTCAGTGTCGTGCTGTTCGCGTGGGCCCTGCTTGTCGCCTTCAGCAGAGTCTACCTCGGCCTCCACTACATAACCGACGTCATCGGGGGCGCCATCCTCGGCATCGTGGTGAGTGTTGTGGTGACCCGTGCGGCGAAGCGCGTCGATGGAAAAATCACTGGGATCGCCAGCACGCCGCCTCCCCCGACCACGTGGAAAGGCGTGGTCAAACTACCGATCGTGGTCATCATGCAGCTCCTCAGAGTCGCGTACGCTTTGATCAAGCAGACCTAAATCGAAGATGTCGGCAAGCCCTTTTGCGATGGGACTCACGAAACGGTGCATTTCAACGGCACAGAAACAGCAGTCGCGCACCTTATCTCACTCGTGCTGAAGAGCTTGACGGACCAGAGCTCGTCATCTTCGCTGACGTTCGCGAGTTGTGCTCGCACGTGGGCGTGTGCCTCAGGGCGGGAGGTATTCGGGAACTAGCGTTACGGTCAAATGATCCAGAAGCCAAGCGAGCCCTCGAAGAAGCGGCAAACTGCAACTCGGGCCGCCTTGTCGCTTTCGATAAAGAAACAAGAAAGCCCTTAGATCCCGAATTGGAGCCCTCCATTGCGGTGGTTGAGGAACCATAAAGAGGATATAGCGGCCCCAGTGCGCGATCCGTATTGAAGCGGCGGATGGTGCCACGTACGAAATTCGCAATCGTGTTGCGTTATTGCAATGTGGTATCTCCTCAGCTACGCCTTTTTACGAAGGAAGCCACAGGGTAATGAAAGACGGCGTTGCAGCGAACCGATTGGCGAACGACCCAGCACGAAACATCGACGCCAAGAAAATGCTGCTCAAACCGAAGGTGATGGATGCTGATGAGCGCCACTAGCGGGCTGCGAATTTCCTCAACAACTTGCATCCGGGCCAGCTTTGAAAGCGATTTACCTTTTCAGATGTAGTTGCCGCATAAAAAAGAACCACCGCCACCAAGAAGAAGTATATATATAAAGTAAGACAAGTAGGATTAGTAGGATTTGTACGATTACGTACATTCTTGGAGGGAAGATCGTGGCCGGTCCGATGTTTCAAAGAATGAAGTACTATGGGGACACCATCATTGGCGAGAAAGGTCAAGTAGTAATTCCAGCTGAACTGAGGAAGAAATTTGGGATTGAAACAGGAGACCGATTTCTCGTGATGGGCGGCACAAGGACAGATGCGTGGGGGCTCATTCTCGTAAAAGCTGACGTGTTCTTACGAGTGATCCAAGACATATTTGGTGGGACACTCGAGGAGGTTCTCGCACAGGAAGGGCGAGGAGACCACCATACCGAAACGGCGAACGAATGAGACTCAAAAAAAGCTATGACACGTTTCCGGAACACTTGCGCATTGGTTTGCGAGTCCAAATAGAAGGCTCCGCATGGTGCGCACATGCGCACCTCTAACTGGGAACCTTCAAAACAACTAAATATCTTATAGTATATCTTTAGATATATCAATCGGACCTCTTATGCGATCGTGATCAATAATGAAAGCTAGCGAAACACAAGACCGTATCAAACGGTTTGAGAGCGAAGCGGTGAAAGGGACCAATCTGGAGACAGAAGGAGGGAATAAGATCGTACTGCACAACGGCTTGCCCTTCTTGCCGACGTCCACGGGTGGAGCAGCAGTGAAAGCTAGCGAAACGCGGACGTCCACGGGTGGAGCAGCAGTGAAAGCTAGCGAAACGCGGACGTCCACGGGTGGAGCAGCAGTTACTGACATGGACGGCATTGCAATCAGAGCCACAGGCCTCGTCAAGAGATTCCGCGACTTCGTCGCCGTCGATCACATCTCCTTTGAAGTGAAAAAAGGCGAGATATTTGGATTTTTGGGACCAAACGGCGCGGGCAAGACGACGACGATTCGCATGCTCTGCACCCTAAGTAGCCCTACTCAAGGATCGGCGACCGTCGCCGGCTTTGACGTTGCTCATCAGGGTAATAGGGTGCGCGAGCACATCGGGCTCGTGTCCGAAAAAATGATCATGTATGATCGGCTCACAGCGTATGAAAACCTGCGCTTGTTCGGCGAGCTCTATAATATCCCACGAAACGCCCTGCGTGAACGCATCGATGAACTGCTCCAAGTCGTTAATATGGAAAAGTGGGCAGACCATCAGATCGGCACGTTTTCGACCGGGATGAAGCAGCGGATCAATGTGATCCGCGCTCTCCTCAACGAGCCGGAGATCCTGTTCTTAGATGAACCAACGCTCGGTCTTGATCCGCAATCCACGAACGAGATCCGCGAGTTTACGCGCAGCATCAACGATAATGCTGGAACAACGGTCATCTTAACAACGCACGCCATGGCCGAAGCGGACATGCTGTGCGACCGGATTAGCATCGTCGATCACGGAAAGATCGTCGCGCTCGATACGCCGTCAAATCTGAAAAAAATCATCACCGGTGCCGATACGAACGTCATCGAACTCGACGTTCCAAACATTACGCCAACGCTTGTCTCGGACATTCAATCGTTGTCGTGCACGCAAACGGTCACGGTAGAAGATGAAACGCACATCAAGGTTCACGCGTCGGGCGACGAGTCGTGCGATAACGTCATTGATGCGGTGCGCTCAGGCGCAGGGCAGATTCGTTCCATTCGTAATGTTGAGCCGACATTGGAAGACGTGTTCCTCTATCTTACGGGCCACGAGGTGAGAGAGCAGGTCGCCGATAAGGTAACCACAAAGGAACAGAGTTCTCGGCACGGAGCGAGAGTGCAATCGAGGATACGGTAGGGGCTGTAATATGGGAGCTAGAAGTGGTATTGGCCACGCGCTGTGGATTGCGTGGAAAGACTTGTTAGACATAAGCAGGAATCGCATGGGCCTTGTGATGCTCATCCTTATGCCCCTCTTCATGATGGGCATGATGGGCTACATCTTCCCCTCAAATAGCGGCATGTCTAACGTCCCCGTTGCGCTCGTGAACCTTGACGCCGTGCAGGGCAACGCCTCCCTCAGCACGAAATTCGTCGCACAGCTCGAGGCTCTGAACAACAAGACCGGCATGATGGATCTCTCGACGGTCGGCAGCGCCGCCGACGTGAAATCGAACATCCAAAACGGCCAGCAGAGCGCGGGCATTATCATAGGAAGCAATTTCACATCTAACCTCAAAACCGGCAAGCAGGCAGACGTCACTATTGTCAATGATCAGTCGAACCCTCAGACTGCATCTCTCGTACAAACGCAGCTCACGCAAGTCTTTGAACAAATGGGCACACAGACGGCCACGTACGGACTGAACCAGACGTATAAAACGCCGCTGAACTACTCGCTAGCCCAGGTAGCACCATACAACGTCCAGACGACGGGCATCGTTCCAGGACAACCCAACTACTTCGAATTCGTCGCGCCCGGCATCATGGGGATGGTCGTCATGATGTCACTTATGACCGGCCTCCCACACGCCATTTCTTTCGAGCGGGAGGTAGGTACCCTCGACGGCATGCTCGCCGCACCGGTGCACCGCATGTCGATATTGGGCGGAAAGGTCATCGCCCAGACAACACGCGGTATGATGCAGGGGATCATCGTCCTTACGCTTTCGATCATTCTCTTTGGCGTGGTCGTGCAGGGGAGTATCGCGCTCGTCCTGGGCCTCTTGCTCCTAGGCGTATTCAGCCTCGTCGGCTTGGGCATTCTCATCACCTCATTCACGAGTACCGAAGAGACCGCTACGATGATCATGATGACACTAACGTTTCCCATGATGTTCCTCAGCGGCGTCTTCTTCCCGATATCGCAGATGCCACAGTTTATGCAGGTCATCGCCCAGTTCCTTCCGCTCACCTACGCGGTTAGCGCGCTGCGACAAGTGGTAGTGCTCGGTGTGGGCGTACCAGCAATTTCAAGGGACATCGTCATACTCTTCGGTTTCGGGATCGTTCTGTTGTCAGCATCGCTCCTCGCGTTCGAGCGTGCGATGAAACGATAGTGAACGGAAACCAAAGCCAGCGCCCTTCGCAGCACCCCAACCAGCTTTACGCCTGCCGAGTCGTGACAGCGCCACTCACTTGAAAAACTGCGATAACGAATCCGTCAAGTGCAAGCATCATCGCCTACCGCCACGCGGAGAGAAGGTCCTGGTGCCAATCTTGCTTCACGAATCCTGAAGCACTTGGCATAGGTAATGAATAAGATCGGCAACACGAGCGATTGTAGCAAAAAGCCGTTAATGCCGCGAAGCGAGTACTCGAACAGTAGGTTGGAGCCAGTCGCGACTAAGAAGAGTCGCCCGCGGTTATCGATGCTGCCCATCTTCAGCTGCTAAGCGCAGAGTGCTGCCGGCCCTGCGCGCGCAGACCTTTAGACACGCCGTGCTCGGTTTTCGCAGCTCATGGCTCCTTTCAATCGTCTCGTCGTCATTTCACTTTAGCGATGGCCAGTCACAACGCATGCGTTTCTTGGTATTCGGCGGGTCTCAGTGGACGCGCAAGTGGCATGCCCCACGGACGCCACGAGGTGTGACACAAGAAAGTGATCACGCAAGCTTAAGCACACCCAAAGCACGGTATTCTGCAAGGAGGGGGAAAAACTATGATGGCTGAACGTGTGACGCTCTATTATGGGCGCCTTGTTGCACGCTTAAACGAACTGCAGGCCCCAGAATGCGTAGAGTGTTCTGATCGCCTTACGTGCGCCGTTAATCAAGTGCTGCATCCGGGTGAGACGCGCTGCGTTGTCCCATCTGATGAAACCGCAGCTCGCGGCCACGGCGAAATAACCCGGTTTCGTTAAGTACGCTTGATAGTGCGCTGACACCGTATCTAGTCCAAGTGCTGCGCACAATGATCTTCTTGAGAAAGCTCGCACTCGTTGGCGCAGCAAGCTGCCCCACTATGTTTTCGATGGATGGGTCATCAACAGCATTCATCGTGACAACCATAGATTGACCACCTCCAACTGATCTGCCGTGAAGCAATCGTTTTAAGACTGGCCCATCGCGACTACAGAACCTTAGCTGCGACGGGTGAAACGTAATAACAGAAACACGGCAGCAAGAGCACCAAGTGCGTACAACACTTCAAAACCGGGAAGCGGGTTTTGGCTACTTGCAGCTGCACTCGCTGGAGCGACGTTTGCCGTAGAATTACTCGCCCCTGCAGTCGTGCGCGGAACGCCGCTGGGTGAAGGGCTTGCAGATGGTGCGCCCGCAACATCTGTTGCCACGCGCTTTACGGTGACGGAATCGACGGCTTGCGCCCCTGGCGGCAGTTTCGTTATTCCCGTTCGCTGCGCAGCATAACTGCTCAGCGCAGTACTGGCACTTTGATCGGCGACGACCGCGTGAATCTGGAACGTCTTTCCGACGCGAAATATGGTACCTACCGAGAGACGAGACGACCAGGCCGCACTCTTCACCGTGACCGGGGGAGCTTCTGGATAGTACTTGCCTGCGGTCGGATCGTACGGCACGATCCAAAGCGAGTAACCCTTTGAAAGCTGAGCTTTACCGCTCACGCGCTCCGTAGGCCCAGCATTGCCGTTCTGTTGAGGCGAGATGATCTTTACCACGCCTCCTTGGCTTTGCGCGCTCGTCACAGTGCAAGCCGATGCGAGCAGCGAGAATATGACCAGCAGTAGAATGGCCCATTTATACGCGCCCATATTGATTCCTCCTACAAACAAGCTGCTGATTATCAGATAAACCTTTTCAATTGGTTCGCTGCGATACCGTCCGATCACGTGGCGTGATAACTTTATCTTTCAAACTTCCCAATCAGTGCGACGAGCTGCAACCCATCCGCGCCCGCGCAGTTAATTATAATAGGTAGCGTTCCGACTAGTAGCTGGAAACCATCCTAACGGTAAGCATCAAAACATGACAGGCGTCCTGCTCTGAACTGAACAAACATCCAGGCAATCAACGCGCTTTCATGCCGCTGTTTAGATCTTGTAGACACGGATCGCGGTAGGAGAAGCAGCGACACAAAACTGTATCCCATGACCACGGAAAGAACCGACGTTATCATAGGGCTTGAGGTGCACACACAGCTCACAACCCAATCGAAGCTTTTTTGCGGATGTTCAACGCGTTATCAAGACTCAGAGCCAAACACCCACACGTGTCCCATCTGTCTCGGGCTCCCAGGGAGTCTACCGGTCGTCAACGAGATGGCAATTGTTTACGCCGAGCGGGTCGCGAAAGCGCTCAACTGCTCGGTGCAACAGACGCAGTTCTATCGGAAGAACTACTACTACCCGGATTTGCCGAAAGGCTTTCAAATCAGCCAGTACGACTTTCCGTTAGGCACTAATGGCTACTTGATAGTCGATAGCGCGGGGCGCGAACGGAAGATTCGGATCAGGCGCGTGCACTTGGAAGAAGATCCGGGGAAGCTCACGTACCGCGGAACCATCGAAAAGGCGCAGTACTCGCTCATAGACTACAATCGATCAGGGGTGCCGCTGCTTGAAGTGGTCACCGAGCCCGACCTTCGCGCCCCCAAGGAAGCGCGTCGCTTTCTGAACAAGTTGCGCAACATCCTTGAATATCTCGACGTCTTCGACGGCAACCTCGAGGGATCGCTTCGTGTCGACGCTAACATTTCGATCGCCGGCGGGCAACGGGCCGAAGTAAAAAACATCTCCTCATACAAGGGCGTGGAAAAAGCGCTCCTGTTTGAGATCACCCGCCAACGAAACTTGCTTCGAAGAGGCATCCATATCACGCAAGAAACGCGGCACTTCGACGAAGCGCGCGGCATCACGATTTCACTCCGTTCAAAAGAGCAAGAACACGACTATCGGTACTTCCCTGAACCTGATCTTCCGCGCGTCGACCCCGAACCTGTGGCCGAGCAGTTCCGCGAGCAAGTGCAAGTCGAACTGCCGGACGCGAAACGTCACCGCTTCATCGCACAGTACGGCATTTCGGATTATCTCGCGAAAGTGCTCACCGCGTCAAAGCCCTTGGCCGACTACTTTGAAACGGTCGCCGCACAAATCGACCCGTCGGCGACGGCAAGGTGGGTCGTGGACGTGCTCCAGGGCGAGCTGAACTACCGCGGGGAGACCCTTGACGCGTTCAGTCCCGGCGATTTAATCCACCTGATTAAGAACGTGGCCAACGGAACCATTAAGGAAAAAGAAGCCGTCGAGGTCATACGAACCGTTCTCGACCATGGCTGCACCCCTCGCGCCGCAACATCCGACGAAAAAGTCGTGCTTGAGCCCGTCTCCGCAACAGCGGCGACCGTTTCAGTCGTGGTTGAGGTCGAAGAAAAGGCGCGGCACGCCATCCCAGTGGAGCAGATTGCCGCGGCCGTCAAGCAAGCGATCGAGGAGAACCCGCAAGCCGTTGAAGATTATCACGGCGGAAAGAAAGGCGCGCTTAACTTCCTCGTCGGTCAGGTCATGAAAAAGACGCGCGGGCGGGCTGATCCCACCCTCACCAATCGTCTTATTCGGGAGCAACTCTGATGCACCTCATCGTGACCGAGAAGGATCTCGCGGCGAAGCGGATCGCCGAGATTCTTTCCGACGGAGCAGCATCAGCAACCAAAGTCGCCAGCGCGAACGCGTATCGCTTCAACAGCACGGTCGTGCTAGGCCTGAGGGGTCATATCGTCAAGCTCGACTTCCCAGATGAATACCGCGACTGGAAGACAAACCTTCACGACCTAATCCGGGCTAACGTCGTCACCGTTCCCACGCACAAGACCATCGTGTCAGGACTCAAGCGGGCCGCCAAGGATGCCGACCAAGTGACTATTGCGACTGACTTTGACACTGAAGGCGAACTCATCGGTTTAGAGGCGTGCACCATCGTCAAGTCCGTTAAGGACGTCGGGGTGGACCGCGTGCGGTTTAGTGCAATGACCCCCCTTGAGGTCAAACGCGCGTTTCGATCGCCAACCAGAATTGACCTCGACCTCGCTCATTCCGGGGAGGCACGGCAGGCGGTGGACCTCATCTGGGGTGCTGCGCTCACGCGGTACATATCGACGGCTGCTAAGCGACTTGGCAACCGCTTCTTGTCTGCGGGACGCGTACAAAGTCCGACGCTCGCGCTGATCGTCGACCGCGAGCGAAGAATTGCAGAATTCGTGGCAGAGCCATACTGGGAAGTATATATTGACCTCAGCACGAGCAGCGAAACGTTTCACGCAAAGCACCAAGCAGACCGATTTCGAAACAAAGCGAGCGCAACGGCTGCGGTACAAAACATCGGCGACACGGCCACCGTCGTTACGTTTGCCAAATCCGAACGAGTGGATGCCCCCCCGAAACCCTTCAATACGACCGAGTTTCTCGCTGCGGCAAGCGCGCTTAGTATTTCAGCAAGCCGCGCTATGGAAACGGCGGAACGGCTCTACACGGCGGGATGGATAAGCTATCCGCGCACGGACAACACAGTCTATCCGAATGAGCTCGATCTCCGCCTCTCAGTGAGCATGTTCAGAAGCGGTCCATTCGCTGAGAATGCTCGCTTGCTGCTGCAGAAGAAGCAACTGGTCGCCACCCGAGGTAAAAAGCAAACGACCGACCATCCGCCGATCTATCCCACGATGCGCGCCACACAAGCTGATCTCGAGCCACAGGGTTGGAAGGTGTATGAGCTCGTTGTGCGACGGTTCTTTGCAACGCTCTCTGACCCCGCGCGATGGTGCACGAAAAAGGTCACGCTGGACTCCCGGGGGGAGCAGTTCACAGCGACCGGGCTCGAACTTTCTCATCAAGGCTGGCGCTATCACTATCCGTATGCACAGACACAGGAGCGGCACCTCCCTGACCTTCGCGAGGGCGACGTTCTCACCGTCACGAACAAACAGCTTGTCGAGAAGGAGACGCAGCCGCCACAGCGATGGGGACAAGGCCAGCTGATCAAGAAGATGGAAGAGCTCGGGTTGGGGACGAAAAGCACCCGCCACGAGATCATCAACAAACTCGCTCAGCGGGGCTATGTGGACTTGAATCCCCTTCGTCCCACCGGTATCGCGTGTAGCGTAACGCAATCGCTCGAACGCTACGCCCCCACAATTACGAAACCTGAGATGACCCGACAGCTCGAAGAGGAGATGGAAAAGGTCAAAGCGGGGACGCTGTCAAAGGAGTTCGTGGTGGTAAGCTCGAGGGACATTCTCGATAAAGTCTTGAGCACGCTCGATGAGCAACACGAAGAGATTAGCATTTCGCTGCAAGAAGGGCTGCGCGGAGACGCGACCGTTGGGACCTGCCCTCAGTGCGGCTCGGATCTCGTCGTACGTCGCTCAAAACGGGGCGGACGCTTTGTGGGGTGCAGTGGATATCCGCAGTGCACCTTTGGACTCCCACTGCCGAAATCAGGAAGGCTGCGCATAACTGCGCGCAAGTGCAAACAGCACGACATGCGACTTATCAAGGTACAAAGCGGCAAGCGATTTTGGGATCTCGGCTGCCCGCAGTGCAACTACAGCAACTGGAAAGAAAAGAACAAGAGCGCGTAGAAGGCACGGCGCCACGCGCCGGTGGCTGCTGCGCACGCGGTTAGTGCTGTATTGCGCGGACAAAGCGTGCGATCTTGTCTTCGATGTCAACGTCCTCTTCGATTGCCGTGCCCGTTACGATGACATCCGCTCCCGCCTTCGCGAGCAACTCGGCCTGTTTGTCGGTGCGTATCCCACCGCCGACGATGAGCCTTGTATCGTCTATGGCTGCTTTTACCGCCTTCACCATTTCTGGGGGAACCGTATCGGGGACACCAGAACCTGCTTCGAGGTAGATCCATCGCATACCAAGGTATTTTCCTGCGAGCGCGTATGCGGCGGCGATCTCGGGTTTGTTGCGCGGAATCAAACGCGCGTCACCTATCCAGCCAACGGTTCCTCCCGGTTCGACGATGATGTAAGCTACAGGAATCGGCTCTATTCCATAGCTCTTTACAAAAACGGCACCGAGCGCTTGGTTTGTACTGAGATACGCCACGTTCCTTGAGTTCATAAGGCACAAGAAAAACATCGCGTCGGCCGTTATGCACAGACTCCCTACGTCTGAAGGGAAGATGATAACAGGGACGCTCGTACTACCTTTAATTTCCGATACGGTGCACTCTAGGCCACGTCCGCCGACGCCTACGGACCCCCCCACAAGAACTGCAGTCGTGCCTCCCGCTGTGGCGCCCCGTGCAATTCGCGCGGCTTCCTCTGGCGACTGTGAGTCGGGATCGATAAGCGTTAGATGTATCGTTCCTTCCTTGCTGATCGCCTCTTCAAGGTGCTGCTCGATCCTCAATCGGCTAACCCCTTCGCTCCTTCGACTTGACCCTCAGGTTTTTGTAACCACATTTCCTGCATCGAGTCGCCCGTGGGGGGTTGCGGGCGTTGCATCGCATGCAGATTTTGATATTGAGTAACCTTTTTTCAGCTTCTGGAAAACGTGCCATCAGAGTACCTCTCGCGTCGGTAGAACCATACCTCTAACAGCATTTAATCTTTCTGTTTGCGTTAACCGCAAGAACGCGATAAGAAGTCATTTAGCCTTCTATATAGGCGCGTTCACATGCGAGCACGTCGCTAACGCTATTCGCGCCGGCGTATTCACTGAGGGGCGCGGCGTTCAAGTTCAAAAACGTCGGACCCCATTTGAACTTGCTCAAGAGTTCTGTTGCGCGTTGTGATTCCCCGAGGACATAGAGCGCAGCCGCTAGTGCCTCTGCCGTTGTGAGCTCGTACGGCCGCCCATAGTTCACCGGATTCGCTGCCAAAAGATACGGAAGTCGTCGCCTTGTCCGCGGCCGCAACGATTCGAACACGCGCTCACGCTGTTTCCAAGAGCAGTCAACTGCAATGAGCGTCTTCACAAGGTCCGCGCGGCACAACGGAGCTGGCGCGGATGGATCAAGGAGTACCGTGTGAGCGCCCCTTAATGGTCGCGGGGTCGAGAAAAGAGTTACGAGCTGAGATCTAGCAAGTTTTTTGGCGGTGCACTTCTTCGGATTGCATTGTCCTGCGTGGAAGACGCACAACCGCGTGTTCATCTTCTGCCGGTCTTACTCGTGCGGGAAGGCAGGCGCGAAAACAAGATAATCGAGCTTCAACACTCGCGAAAAACCGCACTCATCACAGATCACGTTCATCTTGTACTCGTCGAGATGGACGCTGTGCCTTGCGTGTTCTTTACAATTCAGACATTCGCTGGTCTTCGCGAAGTCCCACGCATCATATTTCATCCCCACAGGCGCCATCGGCGGCGTATCCGTCCCATAAATCACGCTTCGTATGACATAGTGACGCTGTGCGCCACACGCCGAGCATATAACGCTGCCCTGTCTGTCCTTAATCCGCACAACTTGCGTTGCTCTTGTATGGCAGTTAAAACAAACGACCTCTTTTTCAAACTGCCATTCTTCCGGTATTACTGTCGCATGCATACGCCCACCAGCGCATAACACCTATGGCCTTACATGTCTTTTATGCGCACTCAATTATATAAAAATATTTAAAAAAAATAAGGTCCAAAAAAGCTCAGAACGGCGGGCTTCTTTGAACGGGGAACAGTCCGTTGCGGCAAAAACCGATACGACGTTGAGCTACATCGTACAAAACGACGCAAGCTTGTCCGCAACTTCACCGGCAGTCCTGATAGGAAACTCGTCCGCCTTCATTTTAGAAACGTACTCGTGAAGCTCTATTTTTTGACCTTTCATCGAGCACTGCATGCTCCAGCCCTTGGGAAACACGGTCATGAGCTGTTCGCGGCTATTTATCGGGAATGGCACCTCAGCTTTCTTCAGCTCGTACACGATTTCGGTCTTGAAATTCTGAATCTCAGAGAGCGCGGGATCGATACCATAGTCCTCAAATACAGCTTTCTTAGGGGGTTGTTCCGCCATTATAATCGCCTCAATACAACAGATAGACTCCAAAGATGCTTATACATCAAGCTATTTCGTAATATGATTACACGATAGCTACTTAATAGTTTTGGAAAAAAAGCGAGTCAAACCGAGATTGGATCTCAGTCTCAAAGCAATCCTAAAGCACTTCTCACCTCGCCGAATCTTCTACTCAGAGGCACCTGCACTCGCGGTGCGGGCACCGTCGGCCAACGGCTATTCGAACTCGCTGTAGATTTGTTCCATCAGATTGGGAAGGCTTCCCAAGACGTCATTACACGAGATAATCCCGAGAATTTCTTGTCCGTTGAAGACGGCCAGATGGTTCACCCCGGCTTTTCGAAACATCTTAGCAGCGTACAGGATGGGCATTCCCGGAGATACGATGAAGAGTGGCTTGCTGGCCATCTCTCCCACCGTCACCTTGCCAATGTCGACCTCGTCGGCGAACAAATCGACAATATCTCTCTGGGTAATGATGCCGAATGGCTCATCCTTTTCAAGCGGCGACACGACGAAAGCGTCTGTTGCCTCTTCCACCATGCGCCTTGCCGCCTCAAGAAGTGATGTACTGGGATCAATCGTCTGCGCTCTGTGCTCGATCACGTCCCTGACTTTCAGTCGTTTCACGATCCTCACCACGAGTCATTACGCTAACTCCGTACATAAAAGCTCGGGCGCTCTGTACAGTGCTGAGGGTGGGATGCAAAAGAAGAGTCGCTTAGCTTTACGCGTTCATCAGAGTTCAGCGTGCAGGTTTGCAAATGCTACTGTGCTAACCTTCAAAACCGCGGAATTCAGGCATCATAGCACAAGCCCTGACGACAACCACCCGCATCCATCCCCGGCCATAGCGCGCGCTTTCACGCATAAAATAGCGTCCCAGCGTCTGATCGAAAAAATAGTGCAAGTGTTTTTTTCCCTTGTCGCTTGTCTAAGAGAGCAAGAAAAGGTGCTTAATCTGAGCAATATTGCACCGTAACATATATCGTCCTCCAACTTATATTTACATAATTAATACTGATAAAAATGTACACCTTGGTGATACAATGTGGATAACGGTGTTATACCGCTAGTCGACAAATTGAAACAAGGAGCGGTAGACAGATGTCGAGAGCGCGTTTTGCGCGCAGCTGAAAAGACGAAATATAGCGATCAAAAAAAGATCGAACACGTTCCAGATCATGGGATAGCTGCACAGCTAAAAGCGCGCCGCGGTCTATAGGATCAAAACTCCGATGGAAGCAAGAAATGGCTGAAGAAGAGCCGTCGATATTGCAGCAGATACGAAGGAAAGAGGTGGAACTAAGCGTAAAAGCGGACCAGGCGCGGCGGGACGCCGAGCAGATTGTCGCAGACGCTAGAAGGGAAGCCGCTGACATTTTGAAAAAGGCGGAAACTAATGGAAAACAAGCCGCTGACGAGTACTCCAAAAAAAGACTAGCAAGCGTCCTTAATGAGATAGAAGACCTGAAGCGGCTCGGCACAGAGGAGGCAGGACTGACAAGACAGAGCGGAGAGCAAAACTTGTCCAAGGCCGTAGAAAAAATAGTGAAAGCGGTGACTCCGGAGTAGATCGATATGCTGCAGAAAATGGCCAAGATCCAGGTCATTGGACCAAAGGACGACTTGCACAGCACGGTTGATTTTCTGTACAACCTAGGGACGGTTCATTTAGAGGACGCATCGACGACTATCGCCCCGGGAGATACGATGCTGCGACGCGTGCTCGCTGGCCCAAAAGCCGACATCGCGGGCGCGTTGGTCAAAGTCAGCGGGATGTTTCACCTGCTACCCACCATGCCCGTAGACGACGCACTAAAGGCCCAACTTTATGAGGGACTTCGGTGGAAAAACGATGATGAGCTCGTCGAGGAGGCAAGCCAGGTTATCAGCGAGCTTGAGACAATTACCAAAGAGCTAGCAACGCGAAAAAGTGATGTTGAGTTTACGCTTACGAATCTGGCTCATTACGAAGAAGTTATTCAGAAGCTGCAGCCTTTGGAGGCCCAACTTCCTATTTTAGAGGGGTTTGAAGTCACCGTAATTCTCATCCAAAGAGAGTTTAAGGATGTCCTCGAGATTGTTCGCGCAGCGCTAGTCGAGATCACGCACAACCAATTTGAGCTTATGTCCGCGGATGTCGATGAGGCGACGACGGCTGCGGTGACGGTGTTTAATAAAAGGTATTCTGACCAGGTGCACTCATTTATTTGGTCCCAAAATGTGAATGAAGTTCGACTCCCGCCCGAATATCTGGATAAGCCGTTTGACCAAGTTCTGACGTTAGTCGAAGAACAACGGCAGAAAACAACGGTCAAAATGAGCGCACTCAACGAGGAGTTAGCAGAACTGTCGGGGCAGTGGTACCCGAAGCTGGGCGTGCTCAAAGACGTGCTTGAGGACAGGAATGAAGAGCTCAGTGTTTTCACCAAGTTCGGGCAGACGGACTACACCTTCGTAATGGTGGGGTGGGTGCCAAAAAAGCAGCTCGCAAACACAAAAAATGCGTTAAAAAAGGCATTTGAAGGCAAAGTCATCGTAAACGACCTTAAGGTAACTCAAGAGGAGAACTACAACGCGCCGTCGTGTTACGACAATCCGCGAATTGTTAAGCCCTTTGAGACTCTCAGCAACTTGATAGGTACACCATTGCACGGCGAGATTGAGCCAACACTGCTGCTCGCGCTGTTTTTCCCGTTCTTCTTTGGCCTCATGGTAGGCGACATTGGCTACGCCATCTGTATACTCGTGTTTGCGCTGGTAGTGAGATGGTTCTATGGACAACGCAGTCCCACAATCAAGCAACTGATGAACATCCTGATCATCTGCTCAATTCCCACAATGTTCTTTGGCTATCTCTATGGCGAGTTCTTCGGAAATCTCGGGCAAATGATGGGCTGGATACAGCCCGTAACGATAAACGGGCTAACACTAGATAGGATCAACATTATCGTGCCGCTGCTCATTTTCACGATCGCCGTCGGGGTATTTCATGTATTCTTTGGCCTCAGCCTAGGTTTGGTGAACGCGCACAGACGCAGCAACAAGAAGCTTATGTGTACAAGGGCTGGCATGATGCTATCCTTGGCGAGTATCATAGTGATTCTGCTCGCGGTAGTTGCAGTGATTCCCTCGTTGCTCGTAGCGCCTGGCATAGTTCTACTCGTCATCGGAATACCGCTAGTCATGTATGGAGGCGGAATGCCGGGAGCCATAGAAGTCATGAGTGCATTCACAAACATCCTCTCGTATGCGAGACTCATGGCAATAGGGATAGCTTCCGTAATACTCGCACTTGTGGCCAATACGCTAGGAAGTTCAATGGCAATCGTACTGGTAGGTATTTTGATAGCGGTGTTGCTTCACGGATTAAATGTCGTGCTGTGTATGTTTAGCCCCTCGCTCCAATCACTCAGGCTGCATATCGTAGAATTCTATTCAAAGTTTTATGAGGGCGGAGGCAGAACGTACGATCCTTTCAAACGGGGGACGGCAAAGTGAGCGTCCGGAGGTAGCTTTCATGCAGCGCATGACGTCGAAGCTATCTGTAGAGCGGGGGCAAAAAAAAGTCATCAACCTCTCTGCGAAGGTGAAGGACATGGACGCAGATATGCGACAAGCCCGCACGCCACCGAGCAGAGTGTTCTTATCCAAGTCGCAAATCCGCGTGGGATCACGACGTTATTGTAAGACGCGGTGTTGATAAAAGAACTAGACGGAGTTGGTAAAAATGGTCGAACCGATGATACCGATTGGTGCAGGAATAGCTTTTGGGTTAGGCGCGCTCGGAACGGGGATAGCACAGGCGAGAATAGGTGCAGCAGGAGCAGGAGTGATTGCAGAAAAACCAGAATTATTCGGCTTAGCGCTCGTTTTTGTGGCACTTCCAGAAACTTTGGTCATTTTAGGCTTCGTTGTCGCTGCGATTATCCTTTTCGTTCTAGTCTAACGATATGACGACGCTTGGGCCTTTCAATGGGCGCTGCACACTATTGGGTCTACAATGAGATCTCTCGGTGTCTCAGAATGCCAATCGGAGCCTTGCCGCTAACGCGCTACAAAACTGCTCATCAAAGGAGAGCCGAAAAAGGCTGTTTGGACAAATGACGTATGAGAATTTGATTGCGTCGATGGACGTCAACGCTGAAAAGAGCATCACAGAGAGGATGCAAAGGGCGCATCAAGACGCCGAAGAAATAAAAAGAAGCGCCGAAGCAAAGGCTGAGGCGATTAAGGCTTCGCACCTCGAGAGCGCACAAAAATCGGCTGAGATGAAGCGAAACAAACTGATTTACAACGCCAAGGCCGAAAATAAAATGCGGATCATAAAAGAGAAGGACGCAGTCATACAACGAGCGTTTTTCGACGCGAAAAAAAGTTTAGACAATTTTAGAGATCATCCCAGTTACAAAGAAGATTTCAAGAAGATGCTCCAAGAAGCGGTTCACGAACTCGAAGGAGAGAAGGTGAGCCTTCATATCGACACGCGGGACGAACCTCTATGCAGGCAGGTGTTAGATGAACTAGGCAGGAACTCCGAGATCGTCGGTGATTTGACCAGCGCAGGAGGCTTAGCCGTCAGCACGAAAGACGAAAAGGTGGTCGTATCCAATACGATTGAATCAAGACTAAACAATGCCAAAGAACTCCTGAAACGAGAGATCTTTACCACGCTATTCGGTGACTAAGGTGGACTACGAGTACATCGGTGCGCGCATAAGAGGCATGAAAAGCCGTCTCCTTGAGCGGAAAGCACTCGAGGCTTTAGGGGCCAAAATGGACATCAGCTCCGTTATCGACGAGCTAGAAAACACGCCGTACCGACAAGACCTAGAAGATGCAAGTGTCCAGCATACCGGTCTTGCGTGCGTCGAAGAGGCGCTGCGGCGGAATCTCAGTAAGACCTTTCGACTGATATTCAGTTTTGTGAAAGGCGAAGACGCTGAAACGCTTATTAACATATTCCTGAACAAATGGGACGTCCAAAACGTAAAGACGATCTTAAGAGGGATAAATATCCACGAGGTTCCAGAAGAGATCGCAGAGAGCCTTGCACCTGCCGGAGCGCTTAGCGATGCGACACTGGCTGAGATGATTAAGCAACAGGATGTCAAAGCAGTTATTGACTTACTCGCGACGTGGGGGATCGAATATTCGCGGCCGTTAACGCAACATTTTAAGGAATTCAGCGAAACGCGAGATCTCGTTGTGTTGGAGTATGCTCTAGACAAGTTTTACTATGCCCACGCTCTAGACGCCGTCGCTGGTGATTCTTACGATGAAGGGATCATTCGAGGGATAGTAAGGACGGAAATAGACGTTACCAACATAAAAAACGTTTTGCGGATCATTCGCGACAAGGTTGAACTTGAAGACCCCCAGTACTACTTCATTTCCGGGGGAAAAGAGTTAGACGTCGATAAGCTCTCGGCTTTAAGCAAAACCCGAACGATGGACGGCGTTACTAAACAACTGGCGGGCAGCTCTTACGACTTCCTCGCCCGCCTTCCGGACGAGTACGTCACTGCAGAAAAGATATCCCCTTTTGAAAAAGAGCTCGATAAGTTTCTCTTACAAAAAGCCCTGAGTTTGTTCTCTGGCGATCCGCTAAGTCTTGCCCTGGTCATTGGTTATTTGTGGGCCAAGTTGAACGAGATCACGAACATCCGGATCATAGCGATGTGCAAGACCGAGTACGTGCCAGAGAAGGAAGTGATGGAGGAACTGGTCTTTGTTTAAATTTGTAGTCGTAACCGACCCAGAGACGGCACCGGGTTTTCGGCTGGCGGGAGTTGAGGTTCTCGAAGCGGCTACCTTAGAAGAGGCTAAGCGCATAATCCCCCCTTTGTTGTTTAAGGATGACACGGGCATTGTCGCGGTGAACGAGGATTTTATGGATTCATTGGACGATAAGCTCATGGAAAAAATCGAAAAGACGCACAGACCAATAATCATTCAGATACCTTCCAGGACAAGACAGATCGATCGCACCGACTACATCGAACGGATGCTGCGCAGGGCGATTGGGTACAACATCGTGGTGAGGCGATAGGGCATGTTGCAGGGATCCATCGCGCGGATTTCGGGCCCGGTCGTCTATGCTCTCGACATGAGGGGGTCCAAATTGTACGACGTCGTTCGAGTCGGTGACGAGCAGCTTAACGGCGAGATCATACGATTAGACGCAGATGAAGCCGTCATTCAAGTGTATGAGGACACCTCAGGACTAAAAGTTGGAGAGACAGTGGTGAATACGGAGAGTCCGCTGAGCGTCGAGCTGGGTCCCGGGATAATTTCGTCCATATATGACGGGATTCAGAGGCCTCTGCCGATACTAATGGAAAAAAGCGGAGATTTCATTTCGCGAGGAATCACGGCGCCTGGCATAGACAGAGACCGAAAGTGGAAGTTCACTGCTTCAGTGAACAAAGGTGATGCACTTGAATCGGGAGACGTCGTTGGCAGCGTATACGAGTACCACATTGAACACAAGATTATGGTTCCGCCTCACGTCTCTGGGACGGTAACCGAAATAGAGAGCGGAGAATTCAAAGTAGAGGACACGGTGTGTGTCTTAGATAATGATACACACATAACGCTGATGCAAAAATGGCCGGTGCGGATCGGGAGGCCTTATGCCAAGAAGCTGGATCCCACGTTACCCTTGCTCACGGGACAACGTGTTTTTGACAGCATGTTTCCTGTGACTAAAGGCGGTACCGCCATGATTCCTGGTGGATTCGGCACCGGAAAGACGGTGTCAGAACAGACGCTCGCCAAATGGGCAGATGCTCAGATTGTAGTGTACATCGGCTGTGGAGAGCGAGGCAACGAGATGACTGACGTGCTTACCGAGTTTCCGGAGCTGGTTGATCCTCGCACCCAACAACCCTTGATCGAAAGAACCATCATGATCGCGAACACCTCAAACATGCCCGTCGCAGCGAGGGAGGCCTCGATTTATACCGGGATTACAATGGCTGAATACTACCGCGACATGGGATATGACGTCGCTTTAATGGCAGACTCGACCTCACGGTGGGGAGAAGCGCTTAGGGAGGTCTCAGGCCGGCTTGAAGAGATGCCCGGTGAGGAGGGATATCCAGCCTATCTCGCGACACGATTGGCCGCCTTTTACGAGCGTGCCGGGAGGGTTGTTTGTTTGGGCTCTGATGCACGAGCTGGATCTATCACGGTCGTCGGGGCAGTGTCGCCACCAGGAGGCGATTTCTCAGAACCGATAACACAAAACACGTTGCGGATAGCCGGCGCGTTCTGGGCCTTGGATACCAGCCTTGCGTACAGGAGACATTTTCCGGCCGTCAATTGGATCAACAGCTATAGTCTCTACATAGAAAGCGTCCAAGACTGGTTTGCAGAGAGCATCGCGCGCGACTGGAGAGAGCTCCGAGACAAAACGATGTTTCTCCTCCAAAAGGAGGTCGAATTACAGGAGATCGTTCAACTTGTGGGCCCTGATGCCTTGCCAGAGAGCGAGAAGGCGATTTTAGAGGTAACGAGAATGGTGCGTGAGGACTTCTTACAACAAAGCGCGTTTGACGAGGTCGACTCTTTCTGCCCCCTTGAGAAACAGTACTGGATGTTGAAAGCGATCCTCACCTTCCACGATGCAATAACCGATGCGCTGAGCAAAGGGGCCTCGCTCCAGCAACTGCTCGACTTGCCAGTCAAAACTGATATCGCGCGCATGAAGGAACAAAAAGATGTAGCGACCATCAAAGGCATCCTAGACACAATAGATACAAGTGTCGCATCTCTGGAGGTCGCACAATGACCCCCCCTAGTCTGCTCACAAAAGAGTACAAAACGATCAACTATGTGTCTGGGCCGTTGATATTCACCGAGAACGTGAAAGGAGTGTCATTCGGAGAGACTGCCAAGATTACGCTTCCCAATGGCGAAGAACGGACTGGTCAAGTTCTAGATGTTTCTCGAGAGCTCGCAGTTGTTCAAGTCTTTGAGGGGACTAGCGGCATAGACGACCTTGAAACACGGGTCAGATTTACGGGCGAACCGCCGAAAATAGATGTCTCTTTTGACATGCTTGGAAGGATTTTCGACGGCGTTGGCAACCCAAGAGATGGGGGCCCTGCCATCATTTCAGAAGAGAGCGTGGATATCGCTGGGACCCCTATAAATCCGTACGCGCGGGACAAACCGGCTGACTTTATTCAAACGGGGATGTCCGCCATTGATGGCTTAAACACGCTAGTCCGTGGACAAAAGCTGCCAATATTCTCTGGTTCCGGCTTGCCAGCAAACAGGTTAGCCGCTCAAATCGCGCGCCAGGCGAAGGTGCTAGGCGAGGAAGAGAACTTTGCGGTCATTTTCGCTGCAATGGGCATTACTTACAAAGATGCGTCATTCTTCATGACGGATTTTGAACGGACAGGAGCGCTCGAACGCGTGGTATTCTTCATGAATTTAGCAGACGACCCGACTATTGAGCGCGTTGCAACGCCTCGGTGTGCCTTGTCCGTTGCCGAATACCTTGCTTATACCCACAATCTACACGTGCTAGTTATTCTCACCGACATGACGAATTACTGCGAGGCTTTGAGAGAGATCTCCACCGCGCGCGAAGAGGTGCCAGGCCGGCGAGGCTATCCAGGATACATGTATACCGACCTCGCGTCAATTTATGAACGCGCAGGACGGATTAAAGGAAAAACAGGATCCATTACCCAAATTCCGATCCTAACTATGCCCGATGATGATATTACTCACCCCGTGCCGGATTTGACAGGTTACATTACCGAAGGGCAAATCGTGCTGAGCAGAGATCTGTACCGAAGAGGGGTTGATCCTCCCATCGACGCGCTCCCGTGCTTGTCTCGACTGATGAACCTAGGGATCGGATCCGAAAAAACCAGGGAAGATCACCGGAACGTAGCAGATCAGCTCTACGCTTCGTACGCCTACGGCAGAGATCTGAGACGACTCGTAGCGATTGTCGGGGAGGAAGCGTTGACTGAACTGGATAAGAAATATCTCGAGTTCGCAGACGAATTTGAGCGGAAATTCATCTCACAAGGAGATGAAGACCGAAATATCGAAACCACCTTCGCGATAGCGTGGGACCTCTTCTCAATGCTTCCCGAGGAAGAGCTCAAGCGGATCAAGTTGGATTACATTCAAAAATACCACCCGGTCTACAAAAGGGAATCACGTGGAACAAGTTAATCCGACCAGAATGGAACTCATCAAGAAGAGAGCTCAAATAAAGCTAGCGGAACAAGGACGAGACCTCTTGCGCGAAAAAATGGACGCCCTCATTCAGGAGTTTTTTCACATCATGGTCTCGGTTTCCAAATCACGAGAAGAACTGGAGACCGCAGCCGTCGCCGCGCAGCGCTCGCTGTGCGTCGCCGAAGCAGTTGACGATCTTACAGCTCTGAAATCCGCTTCTTTTGCAACTAAACGATTCCTGACCCTCGAGATTCGGGGAAAAAACATAATGGGGGTTCCCGTTCCTCTCGTTGAGCGAAAAACGGTCACAAAAAGTGTCCTCGAACGGGGTTACAGTATGATAGGGACGAGCGGCCGGATTGACGAAACGGCCGAGCGGTATGAAGCAGAGCTAGATCTTATCATCGGGCTGGCAGAAACTGAAACATCTCTTCGCAGGCTCGGAGACGAGATTCAAATGAATAGAAGGCGCGTAAACGCCCTCGAGCAGGTACTCATACCTGAGCTAAAAAGGCAAGCCAAATACATCAAGATATCCATCGAAGAGCGGGAGAGGGAGGATTTGTACCGGCTGAAGAAGGTCAAAAAGATTCTCGAACGAAGACGAAAAGCCGCAAAGAAACAGCAGCCAGTGGCTTCTATGGGCGCAGCGTAAGTCCGATCGTCTAGCCTGCGTCGATTAGTAAAAACGACGGCCGCGCCTTCTCGGGGCCAGTAAGAAGGGTTATTCTTTAGTTATAATCGCAGCGCAAACCTCATCAACCGCTATTTTTTCCGGTTTTTCCTTGCTACTCACTTGATTTGCGATTTCTATGATTGCCTTTAAATCTTTCTGGGTCAACTTTGCGAAAGAGATGCCCTCCCATTCGCTTCGCTTGATGCAGACCCACGCCTCACCTAGAATGTGCTTGAGAACGTCAATGTCGGTTGACGTGAATGACTTCCACTCAGACGGCATTTTTCGCCGTATTTTTTCGAGTGCAACTTCAACGGCTTTTTCCTTGTGTATTTGAAATAGCCGTCTTCCAACTTCCTCGTCATGGGCTTCAGGCATAACACTACCCTAATCGTATTCTAGCTACGTTTAGATATCTTTTTTGGAAATCAATTCCTAAGAGCTGCCGATCGAGCCTAGCACCGCGGCGGTTCGCGCGAACAGAGCATGATCCCTTTCTTCTGTTGATCGGTGGTTATGTGCAGTGTGTCGGCCACACATCCCACAGCGGTTTCTCAGAGAAATGCGACCGCCACGCATACGTTAGTTACGACGAAAAGATCTGTGTCACGCGGCTTCAGAACTCGCCGCTTTTTTCTTGATTTTTTTAAGCCTGAAAATATTTTCGCGTTCCATCTCTTCAAGCCTGAACATGATGAACGCCTCGGCCTCTTTTAAGTCCGGGATAACCCGAAACTCAAGCGCGTTTACGCGACGCTTAATCCTTTCAATTTCCATAAGCAGTCGCTTGACTGCGGTTTCGACTTCCGCCGCACGTATAATCTTGTCTAACAGCTCCTCGTATGCGGCTGCGGCTTCGTCAATCGCCGATGAGGTCCCTATTATACCGTAGCCGCGTTCATCTATACTGTGGCTAATCGCAGTGAATGATACCTCGGGAACCGTGACTCCCATCAAACTTCTGCTCGTTAACGCGACTTCTGGCTTATGCTTCAACGCGAACGCCGCTGAATAGACTTCAATCACGCCTTCGACCATTTCCGCGATATCGATCTTTTCCTTGGCGATTTTATATGCGTTCGCAAGGTCCATGCTCGCATCCTTGGCCTTTTCAAGGACGTCAAAGAACTCCAGCAGGAGCCCGTCGCGCTTCATCTTCAGCAGGTTGTAGCCCGACTCCGACAACCGTATCTTCTTCTTAATTTCAAGCAGTTCTGATCGCGTCGGTTTTACTTCCCTTAACGCCATACGTTCTCCTTGTCAAACGAGTATTGCCGCTATTCGCGCGCTCGCCTATTGTGCTGCAGCGTTGCCGAAAGCCACGCTAGGAAGAGACTGCCGTCACGGGCTCCTCAGTTTTTTTCGCGACGTGTGCCGGATGATATTTCTCAATAAGCTTCCTATCAATTCTGGTCAGTTGCGCTTCTGGCAACGTTGCAAGCAACTCCCAGCCAAGCTGGAGCGTCTCCTCTATACCGCGGTCTTCCTCGTAACCCTGTCGCACGAATTTGTCCTCGAAGATATCTGCAAACTCGAGGAACGTTTTGTCACGATCGGAAAGAGACTCCTTCCCGACGATCGCCACAAGCCCGCGCAGATCCTTACCCTCGGCGTACCCCGCATAAAGCTGGTCCGAGACCGCCTTATGGTCTTCACGCGTCTTTCCAACGCCTATCCCCGAGTTCATAAGGCGTGAGAGCGAGGGGAGGACGTTCACAGGCGGATAGATACCCCTCCTGTGTAGCTCACGCGATATCACGAACTGCCCTTCCGTAATATACCCCGTAAGGTCGGGTATTGGATGGGTGATATCATCGCCAGGCATGGTGAGAATCGGGATTTGCGTAATCGAACCCGTCTTCCCGCGGATTCTTCCGGCGCGTTCATAGACCGACGCGAGGTCGGTATACATATATCCTGGATAGCCACGCCGCCCCGGCACCTCTTCTCGGGCCGCGCCAATCTGCCGCAGGGCTTCACAATAGTTCGTCATGTCCGTGAGTATAACGAGGACGTGCATGTCGTGTTCGTAGGCGAGGTACTCAGCCGTTGTGAGCGCAAGTCGTGGGGTAATGAGTCGCTCAATGGCGGGATCGTCTGCCAAATTCAAGAAGACGACAGCCCGCTCAAGGGCCCCAGTTCTCTCGAAGTCGTTCATAAAGTGTCGCGCTTCTTCTGCCGTGATGCCCATAGCGACAAAAATGACCGCAAAGGCTTCCTCCGCTCCTAACACTTTCGCCTGCCGGGCAATCTGGAGCGCCAGGTCGTTGTGGGGTAGACCTGATCCCGAGAAGATCGGCAGCTTCTGTCCTCGAACGAGGGTGTTCATGCCGTCTATCGTGGAAACTCCCGTTTGGATGAATTCGGATGGATTATCCCGCGCATAGGGGTTAATAGCCGCGCCCGTTATGTCGAGTCGCTTTTCAGGTACGATTTCTGGACCGCCATCAAGCGGTTCCCCCGATCCTGAGAGTATTCGACCGAGTATGTCGGTCGAGACGGGCATCTTAATGACCTCACCGGTGAACCGTATTTTCGAGCGTCGGTCAATGCCTGCCGTTGTTTCGAATACTTGAATGGCTACCAACTTTTCGGACGTGTCGAGAACCTGTCCTCTTTTTACTGTTCCGTCTTCGAGGATAACGTTGACAAGCTCCATATACCCAACCGGCTCCGTTTTCTCAACGAAAACGAGGGGCCCCGCAATGGATGTGATTGTTCGATATTCTTTCATTTTTTCACCCTAGGCTAGTTCCGCTCGCAGGGCTGTTTCAATCTCTTCGAGCTTGGTCCCGTATTCTGCTTCAAACTTGATTTGCGCCAGCTCTGACTTTGCTGGGATGTTCATGATCTCATCGACGAGTCTACCCATATTCAGAGCTTTTCTCGCGAGGTCGTCATAAACCATGATGGCTGCGAGGATATCGTGTTGCTTTTGAAGTGGGCAGTAGGTATCTACCTCGTGGTACGCGTTTTGCTGCAAGAAGTACTCACGAATCATCCTCGCAACTTCCAAGGTTAATTGCTCATCATCAGGGAGCGCATCAGATCCGACCAGTTGCACAACTTCCTGAAGTTCGCTTTCTTTCTGCAGTATCGCCATAGCCCGCATCCGAAGTTCTTCCCAATCTCCCGCGACATGATCTACGAACCATTCCGCGAGGTTTTGCGTATAGAGGCTATATGAATCAAGCCAGTTGATCGAAGGAAAATGGCGTCGCTGTGAGAGCTTGCTGTCGAGAGCCCAAAATACTTTGACGATCCGGAGCGTGTTTTGGGTTACAGGCTCTGAGAAATCGCCTCCTGGGGGGCTAACCGCCCCAATAACGGTGATTGAACCCTCGTCGCCACCAAGTGTCTTAACACGCCCCGAGCGTTCGTAAAACTCCGAGAGTCGTGCAGCGAGGTAGGCAGGATACCCCTCCTCGCCAGGCATTTCCTCCAAACGCGAAGAGATCTCACGCATGGCCTCAGCCCATCGCGACGTGGAATCTGCCATCAGCGAGACATCATATCCCATGTCGCGGAAATATTCGGCGATGGTCACGCCCGTGTAGACTGACGCCTCACGAGCCGCGACGGGCATATTGGACGTATTTGCCACGAGTACTGTTCGATCCATAAGCGGCGCGTTTGTTTGGGGGTCTTCAAGCTGGGGAAATTCTGTGAGCACGTCGGCCATCTCATTGCCGCGCTCCCCGCACCCGATGTACACCACAATCTGCGTATCCGACCACTTGGCAAGCTGTTGCTGTGCGACCGTCTTTCCGGAACCAAATGGCCCAGGAATGGCAGCAGTTCCGCCCTTGGCCACGGGGAACAGAGCATCCAGAACACGTTGCCCCGTAATAAGAGGGGTATCAGGCATCAACTTTTCGACTGCAGGTCTCGACACACGAACGGGCCATTCCTGCATAAGCCTGAGTTCTGTGCCGTTATCAAGCGTGCATATAACGTCATCGACCGTGTGTTCTCCTGATTCGATGGTTTTTATCCTCCCGCTTTTGTTAGGCGGGATCATTATCTTGTGCTTCAGGTGCGGTGTCTCTTGCACGTAGCCGACAGCTTGGCCCGCGCGAACATCGTCGCCGGGCTTTACCTCGGGTACGAAGTCCCACTTCTTCGAATGATCGAGTCCCGAAGCGGCGACGCCCCTCTCGATAAAATCGCCTAGCTGTGCGTTCAACACTGGTAGAGGCCGTTGAATGCCGTCATAAATTGAACTTAAGAGCCCGGGCCCCAGCTCAACGGAGAGCGGCAAGCCCGTGTTCTCGACAGGCTCGCCAGGCCTTAGGCCCGATGTATCCTCATAAACTTGAACGATGAACTTGTCCCGGTCGATCTCGATGACCTCTCCCAAGAGGCCTTCGTCCCCGACCTTTACCAAGTCATACATCTTTGCTTCGATTCCGGTAGCAGTAACAACAGGTCCTGCAACCCGATATATCCTGCCCTTTTGCTCTACTTCCACAAGTCAACACCTACAGATCGCTTTATCTTCTCTCGCAAATGTGTGCGCTCTTCTCCCTCGCCGCCGATTGAAATGACGGTCGGTTCTACCGAATCATCCAAGGCTATGCGTAGAGGCATCGACAGCTTTTCCACATCGTCGCTATTCATGATTAATATGCCAATCTCCTCGTCCTTCAAGGCCTCCTTGAGTGTCGGCTCTAAATCAGCATCGGTGGTGATGAAAGTTTTTCGCACGCCTGCTAATAGAAAGCCTGTCACAAAATCCGCGCTGCCGACAACTGCAACTTCCACACAACTCACCGCATTACGAAATGTTTGCCCTACAATGTATTCGTCTACAGTACCAGATGGTCTTTAATGATTTCTTGCGAGAGCCCTGCTTCTTTACCTCGCACTATCGCTTGGATGTTGTCCACTTCTGTGTCCTTACTCAACATGTACCCCAGCATGGGCAGCACCGTCAACGGATTGAACGTAGAGATCTTCCACACATGCTCGTTCAAGTATTTGTCCAGTCTCAGTTCGATCTTGCTCAATGATTCCATTCGCTCTGTAACGATGTCGGAAATAGCGCCCCAATACCGATATTTGCTCAACAAAGCTACAAATTCGTCGAAGGGCGCATCAGCCATCCTCTCAATCTCTTTGTCTGAGAGATACAGTCCATCCGGTATGACATATTCAAGGACGCGCGAGCCTGAAATGTCTGCATTTTTCAACCTGAATAGCGTTTTTAAGTTGGTGACGTCGATCTCCATTTTAATGACCGTCAAGTACAGCGAAGAGCCCCCTATTCTGGATACGAGGTCCACCATTCTCGCATAGTAGAACTTGTCAAGTTCGTCTTCGACTTTCATCGAAGATTCCGTATAGTCGATATCCTTGATGACATCGTAATAGACTGTGCCTTTCAACGCAGCGACTACCTCTTCGACACTAGGCTTCCGTACGAGAGTCTGCAGGTATTCACGAGAGAGCTCGCCACTGGGGACAAGGATCCTCACTATCTCCTCGTCAGAAGCTCCATACGCTTTTCCGCGCAATATAGTTTTGATGTCCCAGATGTCCCAGCGTCTGAGATATTCGACGATCAAATCGTGAGGTTCGCCCATCGTCATCTCGATGAGCTTGGTGAATGTCTTCGCCAAGTTCAGGTGGGTGGCAAACTCGACTAGGTCTATCCCTGAGTACACGCGCGCAAGTTCGTCTATTTCAGCTTTGTACTCTGATTCTTCAATAAAGCGCGCAATTTCAGGAAGGGCCATGACAAGGAGTTTTGAATACGTCTCCTTCGGAAAGAGTTTCACCTTCATCGCGTGCACTCGTGCAGTGCCATAGGCGTATCTCGCTTTGACTGCAGATCCGGAACGCTTACCTTTTTTTGGCCGCGCGTACATTGCGCTCACACGTTCAAAATTTCTAAAAGCTGCTTCAACGACGTCTCACGCACGCTTCTGAGGAGGGTATCGAAGGTCAAGTCGTGTATGACTGTGCCGTCTTCATTTTCCAAAACGACGCCGCCTGAACAGGAGATCGTGCCGCCATATTCTAACTGGGTGATTCGTCTCACTATGGATTCGTCGCGTTTATTTGAAAATACTCGCTTTGAGTCAGTATGTGCTTCGAGCAGCTTCTTGATAATAGTCTCTCGTTCCGATTCAGAAAGCGCAGCTAGTGCTCCCAGGGCTTCGTTATAAGCTTGGTCAAGCAGTTCTTTTTTCGCGTTGAGTACTCCTCGTTTAACTTCAAGATTAGCGCTCGATATTTCTCTGTTTTTTCGACGCTCAATTTGCCGGACTGCCTGCTCTCGTCTCTCTTCGAGGATCTGACGTGCCGTGTTCTCGGCCCCTCCGATTAGGGCATTGGCTTCGTCCGTTCCTTCTTGCCTGATGCGGTTCGCTTCGGCTTCTCCTCGCGCTAGGACGTCCTTAACGACGACTTCCAAGCCCATACGTCCTCAGATTGTAGGCATAGTCACGAAGAGCAGTATCAAGGCCACGACGAGCCCGAAGATTACAATAGACTCTGGAATGACGGTCATAACCAGACCCCTCCCAAAGAAGCCTTCGTCTTCCGCCATAGCTCCTACGGCTGCCGAACCGATGACTTGCTCGCCCAGTGCGGCTCCTATTCCAGTAGCGCCGACCGCTATGGCTGCGGCCAACGCGACCATACCTCCTCCAATTGGATCTACCATTTATTGTTCCTCCGTATACTTTCTCTCATAACCAAACGGCCTATATTTCGTTCCGCCTCCACGATAGAATTTCGTGAAGAACTCCACGTAATGCAATCTCAGGGATTGCAAGCCTGAATCCAAAATTCCCAACGCAGTATTCACCGCGTGTCCAACGATTAACATTAGCACCCCTAAAATGACAAAAACCCCGCCCCTAGAGAAGAAGAGCGCATATGACAGCCTATTGACTGCCAGAGCGATACCAGCCGAAGAGATGCCTATCGAGAGCAATCGCGAGTACGAAAGCACATTTGACAGAAGCGACGGAAGCTCGGCGATGCCGATGATACCTTCGCCCATTATCAAGAAGATGAAGCCTATCACAAGGAGCACTAAGCCCCCCAACAACGCAGAGGATATGCCGATCGCCGCTCCCGCCGTAAGAGGCGGCAAGATCTCAATGATAACGAGCACCCCGCCCCACAGCATAAGGAGCCAGCTCACTTTCGCGAACACCGCGTGCTTCAGTCCGTGCTGTCGATATTCGTTGACAAAGCCGAGTACATACCCGAGCGTGAGCATCAGGATGCCGATAACTAAAGTAAAGAGCAGCAACGTGAGAACGTTATCAAAACGCGGAATAGTCGGATAAGCGTAAGAGGGCAGTATCAGACCGCTTTTCCCAACGAGCTCGACGCCAAAGAACTCGTTATAGATAACTCCGAACACGAGCGATAGTACACCAGCATAGACCAAGATCGCGGCTAAATCGCGAATACCTTTCGATTTCAGCAGTCGTCGCACCAACAAGCCTATTACGATAATCACTACCCCGTAGCCAATATCTCCCAGCATCAGGGCGAAGAGAAAAGGATAAATCAGAGCAACAAACGCCGTCGGGTCGATCTCGTTATACTTCGGAAGTGAAAAGGCCCGCACGAGCACCTCAAAAGGTTCTGAAGGCATCGGGTTTTCGAGTGCGATAGGGACTTTTTCTACGCTAACTGCCTCTGATGTGTCAGTGGCCACCATAACGTGTCCATCAGTCGCGTGATCGACGTCGAGTTGGATGTGTTCGAGATTCTTTGTCGGGATCCAGCCCTCAATGATGAATGCGTTCTTCGTCGTGGCGAATCGTAGTGGAGCTTCAGCTTTTTGCGTTGCTATCGAGAGGTACTCGTCAGAAGCGAGAATGTAATCGACATATCTTTGCCGCAGCGCTTTTAGATCCTCCTGACGCTTTTCTTTTTCTGATTCAAGTTCGACAAGCTGTGCATCGAGATCTGCGAGTATCTCCTTCGGAGTGCCCTCCATTTCAGGAAGCGAAAGAGCGGAATAGCTCTGGTCCTGCAAACGTTTCAAAACATCGTCCTCAAATTCCTTGGGCACAAAAAGAGCGATGGCGTGCCCCTTCCCATAGGGTACAGTCTCGAGCTCATAATCATTGGTGATATCGCTGATCGCGGGCAACCCTTTCAGTGTCCCGACAAACACCGCTAACGACTGATAGCCGCTATACAGATCCAGGGGAAGCTCTAAGCTCTTTAGAGGGTCGAGCAACCGCTTTTTGTCGTTGATGTCTTTGATACGCGAATCTATATCGCTTATCTTGTCCGTTACTTGCGTAACTTCAACGTTGAGGTGCTCCGTTTTCTCATCGATCTCATCGGTAATAGTGCCTTCCGGGTACCTATTTTGGATGTCCTCTTTACCCGTGATGCTGAGATAACTCGCTATTGAGCGCAGGGATACGGCCCGCTCTGAGAGCTTCGTGGCATTAGCGTACGGCTTGCCGATCTTGAAGTCGTCATCTTCATCGACGAAGTCAGCAATGTGAACAGCGTTATGCTTATGGAGGGCATCTATGACGATGCTCATATAGTCTTTCGATCCGGCAATGATGACTTTCGTCATCGCTTGCGGCTCAAACATAATGCGTCCTCTTAAACTCCTCAACCAAATAAGAGAGCGCTTCAGCGTGCTTTTTCTCGGCGCGCTCTTTAACTGTTAAAATTTCTGCGTCTCCCGCTTTGTGGATTTCTTGCTTGGCCTTGTTTATTTCTGCATCGGCGCTCGCGTTCAAGTCCTCTGCTATCTTGCTCGCTTCCTTCTCTGCGGCATCGACAATTTCAAACGATTTCTTCTTTGCGTCCTCGATTGTCGTTTCTTTTTGGGTCTGCGCTTCGTCGATCATGCGCTGGACTTCTGCTTCAGCAGCCTTAATCTCGGACAGTACCTCTGGCTTCATGTGACCAAACCCATCCGATATAATAAATGGGGATGCTATTTAAGCTTTAGCAAAAGTTAGTTGAGCCGCACCGCGCTGCTAGAAAGCTCAAATTGACAAACCGCCCTTATGAGCGCGTTTGACGCTACGCCTTCAGATAGTCGGCGGCGTACACGTCCTTGTTGAGAAGCACGTCGCACGTTTTTATCGTGTCGAGCAGCTCTCGATTGTCGGTGTTTATGATTGCCGATGAAAGACCGGCCCCGATCAGCATCGCCAAAAACGTTCTTTCTATCAGCCGCGGGTTCTTCGTATCGTGCGAGATATTGTTGAGGCCAACAGTCGTCTTAAGCACTGAAGCGGGGCTCGTAAGCAAACCAATTCGGCGCACCGCTTCGACGACCACGGGAGCTTGATCCTGCGCCGTGCTTACCGGCAGACAGACCGGGTCGACGTAGAGCTTTTCGACATCGATCCCATACTCGCAGGCGCTTGCGACGAGCGTCGCCGCCTGTTCCACCCGTTTGTCGACATCGCCAAGGATGAACTTCTCGTCCATCGTCATGCAGATGATTTCTGAATCGTGGTCCGCGGCCAACGGAAAAAGCGTCGCCATCTTCTCCTGCTCGGCGGGGATCGAATTGATCATCGACTTTCCTTTGACGTCGTCGATAGCGGCTTTCATCACATCGATTTTAGGAGTGTCAATGGAGAGCGTTACATCAACCACATCTTGCACGGTCGTTACCAGCCATTTCATCAGCTCAGCAGCATCGCTTCTGCCAAGCCCCGCGTTGAGGTCGATGATTTGTGCCCCGGCGTCGACTTGCCGAATTGCAAGTTCCTGAACGGCTTTCGTGTCTTGTCGATCGATGACCGCTCCGACCGACTTTGAGTAGCCGTTGATGTTCCCGCCGATGATGATCATGAAGAACCCTCGCCAAAGTGCAAGTGACTAGGTGTGCGTTACGCTTTAACGCTTTCGCATGAGCGTGTACGACGCTTCCCACCTCGCAACCTATATATAAAAATATAGTATATAAAGACACGTCAATTTTGAACACAATGTGAGGCTTTTGGGGCAATTTGAAGAAGGAATTCAAGGTTGTTTTTAAACCTGACAACAAAACTGTCAAGATTGAACAGGGCACGACTGTTCTTGACGCAGCCACGAGCTCCGACATCTACATCGACAGCATCTGCGGAGGCCGAGGCAAATGCGGCAAGTGTAAGGTCCTCATCGACGGGCACGTCCAAAGCGACGAGACTGACCTGCTAACCGCTGAAGAAAAAGCAGGCGGCTACTTTTTGGCCTGTTTGGCGCGAGTCGCAGGCAATTTGAAAGTGACCGTGCCCAAAGAAAGCAGGGTGGAATCACACCAAATACTCATGAGAAGCGTCACGCCTTTGCCGGCGATTGACCCGCCTGTGCTGAAGGTGCCGCTTTCTCTGACTCCCCCGTCACTAGCGGACTACGTGAGCGACCTTGACAGAGTCACGCACGCGCTTCGCAATCTCGGCATAGGGCATGTGACGATCGGGCTGCCCAGCTTGAAGAGACTAAGCAGAGTGCTTCGAGAGAACCAATGGAACGTGAATGTCACGCTGATGGATCTCTGGGACAGAAAAGAGATCATCGATATCGGTCCTCCTTCAGATAACGATTTGATCGGAATCGCAGTGGACATAGGCACTACGACGATCGTCGTCGAGTTAGTGGATTTGACAACTGGCAGGGTGATTGACGCTCGATCTGACTATAACAAGCAAGTCGTGTACGGTGAAGACGTCCTTTCCCGAGTGATGTACACCGAAGAGTACGACGATGGCCTCAGCAAACTGACAAGTACCATCAGGTATGGTATCAACGATCTCATACGAGAGCTCGTTATCGAAAACAACGTGCGCTATGAAAGGATTTGTCGGGCGGTTCTTTCAGGCAATACCGTTATGATGCACCTTTTTTATGGGCTGGATCCCAAGTACATACGCCACGAGCCATACATACCAGTGATGTCCTTCATCCCCCAGATGAAGGCGGTGAAGCTCGACCTGAGCGTCAACCCTAACGCCTATATTTATGCGCTTCCGTGCCGGAGCAGCTACGTCGGTGGTGACGTCACAGCTGACATCATCGCATCTGGGATGAGCGACCGTAAGGACGTCTCATTACTGATCGACGTCGGCACCAACGGCGAGGTAGTGTTGGGAAACGATACGTTCCTCGTGTCGTGCTCGTGTTCAGCGGGTCCGGCCTTTGAAGGTGGCGAAGTTGAGTTCGGCGTCCGGGCGATGAACGGCGCAATTGAGCGAGTGTGGATCAACGACGGTCTGGTAGAATACTCGACCATCGGCAACGAAAAGCCAAAGGGCATTTGCGGATCTGGTCTCATAGAACTCATCGCAGAGCTCTTCAGTAGTGGCATTATTGACCGAACGGGGAAAATTCAGCTAGACAAGAACAACGTCAGAACCGAGGTCGGAAGCAACGGCAACCAGTTCGTCGTGGTGTTCAAAGAGGACACAGCCATTGACAAGAACATAGTCATGACCGACGTGGACATTCAAAACATACTACGAACAAAAGCCGCGGTCTACGCGAGCTGTAATGTGCTGCTCAAAACGTTTGGCTACAAATTTGGCGACCTGAGCAACGTCTTCATCGCAGGGAGCTTCGGCAACTACCTTGACACCAAGAAAGCGATTACGATTGGATTGCTTCCTGACCTACCCCTCGATACGTTCAAGTTCATTGGCAATGGGGCTCTTGGCGGAGCGCGAATGGTATTACTCTCGCGGGACCTGCAAGACAAAGCAGCAGAGATCGTCGAAAACATGACACACATAGAGCTGAGCGTCAGCAGCATGTTCTTCAAAGAGTTTACCTCAGCCCTGTTCATTCCGCATACTGAACTTGATCAGTTTCCCCACATAGCCACACGAGTCTACACGCAATAGTTTGGCGTATCCTTTTGACCTAATACGCCCTTTGCGAGAGAGCCAGCCCTCGACCACTGACTGCGCGAGACGGCCTCGTGCCGGTCGCCCAAAGATAAGACACTTCGCACGAGCGACCTGTATTTAAGTAGAAGAGTTGCGTAGGCTTAGCGGTGGGAGTTCCCTCACACCGCATTGCGGAGAAACAGCGTGCCAACCATTGCGATAACGGGTAAAGGCGGAACAGGCAAAACGACTTTTGCTTCGCTCCTTGTAAAACACTTGAGCACAGACAGCGCCACTGTTTTGGCTGTCGATGCAGATCCAAATTCAAACTTGGACGCGCGGCTCGGAATGCACGTCGAGCAAACGATTGGCGACTTACGAGAAGATCTGCTCAAAGAGCAGTTTCCCGCAGGGGTTGCCAAGAGTGACCTGATTGAGTATCAGATACGTTTGGCTCTCGTTGAAGGAGACACGTTTGACCTTATCGCGATGGGACGGCCCGAGGGGCCTGGCTGCTACTGCTACATCAACAACGTGCTGCGCGATGTCCTCGACAGGCTCTCTGTCAATTACGATTACGTTGTGATCGACAACGAAGCGGGTATGGAGCACCTGTCACGACGCACGACGAGAGATGTTGACGTGCTGTTCATCATGAGCGACGTGACCGTGCTAGGCATAATCACCGCGGGTCGGATCAAGAAGCTCTCTGAGAGCCTCAATCTTGTCGTAGGAAAAACGTATTTGGTGTTGAACGAAGTCGAGAACGCCATACCGGAGAGTATCAAGGACCAGATACGGCAACAGGAATTAGACCTCATCGGCGCTATCCCAAAAGATGCATTAGTTGGAGAGTATGCGTTGGAGGGGAAATCTCTGTTTGAACTGCCTCGTGATTCGGCAGCGTTTAAAGCAGTGAGCTTGATTGCTGAACACTCAATAACGCCGTGAGCGCGGCTATCCGTTTGCAAGCTCTTTCAAATACTTTGGCAGCGCAGACGAATCTTTAACGCCGACGATGACTTCCCAGCCTGTAAGCTCTTCGAGTTTCATCTTCAGCATGGCGATCATACCGGGAATTATGAGCTTTCGGTGATCCACCTTTTCTGCGACCTTGTATTCCTCAAGCGCCTGTGCGATTGTCTTTGGCGTAAACTTGTCAGCGGCGAATGCAGTCATCACCGACAGGCCTTCGGTGTCGACCACAAGAAGGCGCGCAGGGACTTTGCTTGCTTCAATGTCGCTTGCAACGGTGAAATATGTGAGGGAGAAGTTTGAGGTGACGATGACTGGCGAGTTCCGGTTGGGCTTTCCTATGTCATACAGACCTGGATTGACCTGTATAAGCGCCTGAGGGTCCGTGAAGATATTGGTCCTCAGCGTCGTAAGGGGGTATAGCCGCGCGGCATCAAGGTCGCCAAAGATGATCAGCGACGCATATTTCAGCGTTCCCATCGCGGCCCTTATCGCTTGTGTTTCGACGTCCGTCCCGTTGGCCACGTTTAGCATGACGGGGTAGCCAAGCGGCCGGAAGAGCTTCTTGACACTGAGTCGACGCAAAATGGTAAGCCATTCCAACGCCTCACGCAATGGCTTAGCACCGAGATTTAGATCTAATACGATGTCATCGGCGCCCTCGCTCTTCGCTATTTCAGACAGCGACACAAGCTCATCGACGTCGTCTGAGTAGAGGGCAAGCGGGCACGCGTACTGCCGCGCGAGTTTTGCAAGTGCCGCGCAGTTGTTCGCATTAGCGGCGTAAATCAACGGCTTAGCCTTCGACACGACCTTAAGCCCCGCTTCAACGACCTGGGGATCATCGCTCATCAAAACGAACGGCAATCCGCTGTTTTCCTTCACGAGCGTCACCACTTCAGAGAACCGCTGTGCATCCCCTTTCGATTCGACAGCAATCAAGTCCACGCCTGATATGGTACCAATCCGCTCGTATTTCATCGCATCGAGCTTCTTGGCCCTTTCCACGATGCTTTCGTTGTCGCTGTCGTCTTTGATGACCACCGCAAATGCCGTCTGGTGGAAAAACTTCTTCTCGTGTCTGAACAGCTCGGTTTCGCCTCCGATTTCAAGGTCACCGACTTTGACGGTGCGCATCGGCGGCGAAGCGGAGCTCTCGAGCTGTTGCACCACTTCAGGTGATACATACGGACATTTCGCGAGCTCAGTCTGCTTATTCGCCAACATCATCGCAAACGCCAAGCACGTGGGGACCCCGCATTCGCCGCAATTCTTTTTGGCAAGGAGCTTGAATATATCGAGCGCTGTCATCGGCATGGTCGTTATCCCATCAGTTCGTCGACAACTCGTCTCGTGACCGCTACAGACCTAGGGTGTCGGAGTATCAACGCATTAGCGCCGGCCATTAAAGCCGCCAACGCAGACGCCACCTCCCAAAAGATCACCCTTTCCCTCTCGTCGCCCAGCTTAGCGTCAACGCGATATGCTTCCTTCGCGCTCCACGCCACGCTTATGTCGGCGATCATCGGAGATTGGAGCATCTTATCTCCGACGAGACCGGCGAGTTTAATCCGTTCCATCGCAGAGTATGCGTATTCCATCCCAAAACCAATTCCCGCCATGAGCGGGTCACTGACGATATAGTCGACCGGCACGCCAAACTCAGTGAGCATGATATTGAGCTGCTTGGCGATATTCACGTCGATGTTTGAGAACGCGACGACATCGTGGCCGTTTGCGGTCGCCGCAACGGCGATCGACTTGTAACCGTCCTGTTCCGCGCGGGCGAGCAAACACCGTTCTCCCTTGGCGGCATCGCCGCAGAGCTCCATGACGCGGGCGTCCTTCTCATAGTCGCCACTTCCCTGTATCATGAGCGGTGCCTTCACCTGCGCGAGCACGGTAGACACGAGGGAGGCCGCCTCTTCAGCGCTGACATTTGCTTCCTCTGGATTCGTGCTCAGCAACTTCAGACAGATGAAGTCTGCGCCATGGACATCAACGCACGCACGCGCCCACGCAACGGGATCCTTGATGACGTCGCCGATTTCATCGATAATGATGTGGGGGTAGTCATCGCCAACGTGATCGATCACCTCCATTCCAATCGCCGGTCGCGAAACCTTGCCCTCGAAGGCCAAAAACGGAAGAGTCGTCTCTCCACCTAAAAGGAGTTTTCTATCCCTCGTTCCGCCTTCGTCATCAGTTGCCCCGAATACGATCTCCTTTATCTTTCCGCTCCAACTTTCCTTTGGAATTGCTACCATCCGTAACCCCTAAGCTTCTCACGACGACGCGTTTAGAACATGCCCATCGGCGACATGCGTAGCGCCGGGTGATCGACCTTCGCCAAGTACTCCGCTAGTGCATCCGCATCCGTCGTAATAGTTTCGTCGGCGATCTTGTCCACCAGATCCGGCAAGCCTAGTTCCTTTGCCCTCTTCTCGAGATCTTCCCGTAGCGCCGCTTTCAGGTCTTTCGGCATCCAAACAACGCGCGCCAGCCCCCCATCCGCGCGGATAAACTTCTTACTCGTAATGAACTGCCTGCCGACGCCAATGAATCCGGGCGTTTGATTGCCCCCACCGACAGACCCGGCGAGCGTTGAGAACTTCATGCCGATCGGGGTCATTCCCGTGTACTCGCGGTTGACGACGATTACCCCCTGCAAATCACTGTTGATCGCCACGATGCATTCGAAGCATCCACACGACGTCTGCGGATCTTCCATCATAGTGTACTGATTCATCCGCTCGATATGGCCGTGGGTGAGCTCGCGGACCGCTTGGTTCACGTTTAACCACTGGCCTTTCTGCTCATCAATCACGGCCCCCTTCTCAACAGGCTTGTTTGGCCCGTTTGGATCGATGCTATACCCCGCAGCCGCATCTAGCCAGTTCAGTGCGCCACACAGCCCAAGACGTTCCGGGGAGATGATGCAAACATGGCTCGGGGCGAAGCTCTGACACAACGTGCACGAGTAGAACGCGTCAACGCTCTCGTCCGTCAGCCCTGCAATCCGCCGATCCCGCTCCGCATAAGCCTCCACAGCCTCTGGCAGGTGCTTCTCCACCTCATTCTCGTCGGTCACGATGGTAACTTGTATCCGGCTGATAATACCGCCGAGTTCTTCTTTCATCTTGTGGTAAAGGATATCTCCGAAGTGCTTGAGGCGGAGCCCGTTGGCCACACTGTTCTTGCTGAGTCGCACCCAGATCAAGTTTCTCTGACCTGTATGCCACGCGCCTTCTGCATAGTTGATGAACTGATGGATGCGCCGCTCGACGACGGGCTCAAACTCGCTTTTCATGTGCTTCCCATACACTTCAACGAGAATCCCGAGCGCTGAGACGCTCCCCTCTTCCATCTCATCAACGTCCTTGCCGATGAGCGTGATTTGACCGTCCTTAACAGCATCAGGATCGCGAATCTTGACAAGCTCAAAGACCTTTGTCTTTGTTGGGCCTCCGCACTCGATGTAGGTCTGTGGCTTGCGCACCGTTTCACCCTCGAAGGCTAGCCCATAGGCGACCGGTAACGAAACTTCGCCGAACGTGACCTTCATGTTCCGTATCTCTATCGCGTGGGCGACGATCTGATTGTAATCCTTCTCCACCTCGTATTTGCCCGGCACTTCCTCAACGTCTTGATCGGTGATCGTCGGTGAACCATTGAACAGCACGGCGAACTCAATCGCTGCCTTAATGTCATCAATAGGGCCTAACTGGACGACGACGACTTTCGGCCTTTTTGCGAGGTAATCGGAGAGGCCTTTCCTATCGCCTGGCTTGACATTGCCGAAGGTCAGCGCGGCGCGGATCGCAAAGCTCAGCCCGTGAATTGCCTGCGTGAATTCGCCAACGCAAAACAGCAGCCGGTCAAGCCCCTTGTGTTCGCCAATCTCAATGCCGGCCTCCCTAATCTGCTGTATGGTATCAAAGGTAGGAATCACTAGCATGCCCTTACTTTGGCAATCTCTGATGATCTTCGCAAGCAGTTTCGGGTCTTTCGCCTTCCCCACCAACACCAAGACCCCCGGTATGGTGTCATCGACGAACGAGATCCCCAACTTTCGCAGCACCTCGTCAGCGACGAACCCTGTGTACGGAGTGGCCGCGTATGGGTCAGGATTGTCGATGTACTTGAGGGCTTCTACGATTTCTGCAGCGATCATCGTCGCTTCGCCCGAAGCCACTGCGTTCTCAAGCGTGTACTCCTCTCTTATCTTCCCTCGTACCTCTCCGAGGAGCCGCGGCAGCTGTGCGAGTTTCGTCACTCGTTCTCCTGTCCACGCGGTGATACACGGAAGATAATACCCAGTACTGGGGTAGCCTATCTCCTTATCGCGACCGTGCTGACGTATCGCCTTGTTCAGCAGCTGGTCTGCATACCCCGTAGCGATGATGGCCCCATCAATCGCCTTTTTGAAGAGGCCCTCATTCGAGAGCGCGGGTGCCTCGACCGACGGCGTGGATCCGTTCCAGTACGTGACGCCACCATCTAGTTCGCTGTGCGCGTCCATCTTCCATCTGCGGTACTGGACGGTGTTTACCAGCGTCTTCGCGGCGACCGTAGGATCGGGCTCAAATATAAAGTGACCGCCGTAGACGTCGTGTGCCGTCGCCTGAGCGACTTCATCCGCAAGTGGACTCCCTTTGATGAACGGGTAAACCCCGACGTGCGTGGGCCATCCCGTTGCCACGCACCACGTCCCGATCGC